>Ga0070741_10008074_pt1 | contig 21341 bp, 17 predicted proteins | sample Coa_R1_4_FD_66440 | JGI IMG/M metagenome (GOLD analysis project Ga0070741, IMG submission 66440) | Surface soil microbial communities from Centralia Pennsylvania, which are recovering from an underground coalmine fire - Coalmine... | ecosystem: Environmental > Terrestrial > Soil > Unclassified ... | reverse complement strand
CCTCCTGCGCCGTCATGCCGGTCGTGTCCTTCGGCTGCAACCGGCTGGTGTGATAGTAGACCTGTCCCATTACCGGCGTGCCGATCTCGCCCCTCTGGATCCGTTGCTGTGCTTCCTGAAACACCGGGCGGACGCGCGTCTGCAGATCCACCAGGAAACTGAGACGGCCGTTTACTTTTTCGCCTGTAGCCTGGATGCTGTTGCACCCGGCCACGTCCGCGGCCACGGGCTTGGCGATGTAGATGTGCTTGTTCGCGTCGGCTGCTGCCGTGGCATGCTCCGGGTGATAGAACGGTGGACTCTCGATGACCACGGCATCGAGTTTCGCCTCCACCAGATGCTTATAGCCGTCCAGGCCCGCGAACTGGCGGTCCGATTCGACTCCGAACTTCTTGCCCGTTGCCTCAAGCCGATCCTTGAAGACATCGGCCAGCGCCACAATGCGTGCTCCAGTGTGCTCTTTGAAGTGGTCGCCGATCCAGTTGCCGCGTCCGCCGCAGCCGATAATGCCGATTTCCACCGCCGAATTGGCCGGGGTTCCGAACACGGTTTGCGGCTTCAACAGCAGAAGCCCGCCACCCGTAGAGGCCGCGCGCAGGAAGCCGCGGCGATTTGTTAACTGGCCCATAAATGCTCCTAAACCATACAGATAGCACGTGGCAGTTAGGCGTACGAGCTATCCAAAGACAATCTTGGCGGGCCCTAAACCACATGATAGCTTCAGCCTAGGTGCGCCCCATGATCGAACAGGCAGGCAATGGTGAAGTTGTCACCCTCGGCGGGACCGGGGAACGGCGCGGCAAGAGACGATTTCGGATCCAGCGTGATGCACGTTACAAGCTCCTCTACGGGCAACACATCGCCGAAACCGGCCCGGCCAAGACCGTGAATATTTCCAGCAGCGGCGTCTGGTTTACTACGGATACCGCTTTACCGATGGGAGTTCCCATCGAATTGAGTATCAGTTGGCCGGCGCTGTTGAACGATTATTGCCCGATGAAGCTGATGATTTTCGGTTGCATCGTGCGCTCGACCGATAGCGGCGCCGCGATCAACATCGAACGGTACGAGTTCCGTACCCAGGGCTCGACCCTGTTCCAGGCCACCGCCGATTCACCCGAGGCGCGCCTCAGCTCGTGAGCCATTCATGATCCGTTTAGCCAATTTCTTTGCGCTGGGCTGTCTCGCGGGAGGATTTGTCGTCAGCCTGCTTTCCTGCTTTGTGGTCCGCGACGCCGACGTCTGGTTCCCGTTCGTGTGGGCCGGTTACGGGGTGGTTGGCTGCATCTGGGCGGCGCTCTACGGGCCTCTTCTGAAGGTGCTGGGGATTGGGCGGAGGGAAATTACAAGTGACGACGGACGGCGTGCATTCCTTACGGCGGCGATCTGTGCACTCAGCCTATACCTGATCGCAGCCGCCGCGCGCACCCATCAATACGATCGCATTCTGCTGTTCACGCTTCCGTTCTGTGCCGCAGTGGTAGACGTTGTGCGGGTTCGCGCCACAAACAAGACGGCGCTCAACGATTCGTCCGAAAGCCTGACGGACCGCTGAGCGCCGGTTCTTAAACCCCTTCCACCTTCTGGGGTGGCAATCCTGGACCATAGCCTGTTTTCCAGCGGATCCAGACCGCTGGAGGCGGTGCAGCCAGGATGGGCTCCCTACTGACTAACGGCGGTAGACGTAGAAGCCGCCGCGGTAGTAGCGCGGTCCCCAATAGATTCCGAAGTTACCCCAGTAATATGGATAACCCCCGTAGTAATACGGGCTGTAGTACGGATACGGGGCATAATACGGAGGGGGCGGAACGCCCGGCGCCCGCATGCGGGGCGGCCCCTGTTGCGCAACCTGCTGGTTGGCGCGATCGTAATCCTCCGGCGCCACATAGCGGAATGCCTGCGGCGCACGATCGGTGGCGATGGTCACCGGCGCTTCCACGCGGAATGTCAGCACGGATTCGGGATAAACGACAGTCGGCGCACCGCGCGTCAGCAGAACGCCGATGATGCCGGCGGCGGCGCCCGCACCCGCGCCGATAGCGGCTCCACGTCCCCAATCGGCGGCCGCACCGGCGGCAGCACCCACCGCGGTCGTGCCGGCAATGGCGCCGGCGTCACGACCTTCGGAAGTCGGTCCACTGCGCGTTACCATCTGCGATTGAATCGGGAGCTGTTGTCCGTCGACCAGGGTGAGGTCCGTCAATTGCAGCTTCAGGCGCGACGTGCCCGTAACACGGCCGGCTTTCTGCGCTTCCACGACATGACCGCCCACCATCTGGCCCGTCTGCGCCACGACGATGCCGTCCACTACCAGCGGGCGGGCGAGCGATGCCGCGAACGCGTCGCCGGGCTGGTTTCGGTCGGACGAAAGCGGCTGGTTGATCCGGACCGTGATGTAGGTACCCGGCTTAATCGTGAGCCGTGCCGGAGGGGCCATTTCGGGCTGATATTGCGCATTCGGCGGAGCCGAATTCTGGGAATAGCTGGGCGGCGGCGCACCGCGATCCTGGGGAGCGTTCCCGTCCTGATCCTGCCAGTTGGGTGGCGGTGCCGCGTTTGGATCGGACTGTGCCTGATTCGTCGCCTGGGGGGGCGGCGGGTCTCCGACGCGACGCCATCCGCGCTGCGAATCCTGCGCCAGCGCGAGACCCGAAGCAGCGAGCAGGGTGAGCGCCGTGTAAGCAATGGTGCGATTGGGTGTCATTCGATAGCGGCTCATATGCGAGTCCCTCATGATTCCTACGCCCACCGCAATGCATCTGCCGTGCCAATCGTTTTCGCAGGTAAGTAGAAGATAAGAAAGGTTAAACTTTGTTGCCGCCATGGCTGCATACCACCGCCACTGGTGGTTTTCGGCCACCGGTATATAATCACATGTGTGCAAACCACCCGACGTCACTTTTTCGGTGCGCTGAGCTGCGCCCTGCTCCCGCGCGCTTTCGCTTCAGAATCCAAGCCGATGCGCGGCGTTTTCATCATCATGGCGACGCCTTATACGGATGCGAAGGCTGTCGATTACGAAGACCTCGCGCGCGAAGTGGATTTCATGGATCGCTCGGGTGTCCACGGGATGGTCTGGCCGCAGCTTGCGAGCGAGTATTCAAAGCTGAACCGGGACGAGCGGATGCAGGGCATGCGGGCGATCGCGCGCGCTGCGAAGGGAAAGCGGCCCGCACTGGTACTCGGCGTCCAGGGACCCAACACCGATGCCGCGCTCGAATACGCGCGCGCGGCCGAGGCGCTGGAGCCGGATGCGCTGATCGCGATGCCGCCCAGCGAGGCGGAATCTCTCGACGATTATCGGCGCTACTTCCGCGCGCTGGCCGGCGTGAGCAAGCGGCCTTTCTTTGTTCAGACCACCGGCGGCGCGAAGAAGGTAACACCGACCGTCGAGTTTCTGCTCGAGCTGGCGCGCGAGTTTCCCAATTTCGGCTATGTCAAGGAAGAACTACAGCCAGTGAACGAACGCATGAGCGAACTGGCGCGCCACCGGCCGGCGATCAAGAGCGTCTTCAGCGGCGCGGCGGGTAAGGGCATGCTCTACGAGATGCGCATGGGCTTCGACGGCACAATGCCCGGCGCGCCGTACGCCGATGTTTACGCCCGCATCTGGAATCTGTACCAGTCGGGCAAACGGGACGAGGCGCGCGACCTTTTTGCCCGCCTGCTGCTCATGATCAATCTCGATCAGGAACTGCCGGGTGCCCGCCAGTACGTCATGAAAAAACGCGGCGTTTTCAAAACCATGGTTTCGCGGCAGCACGACGTGAAGTTCACGCCGGAGCAGATGGCCGAGATCGACTTCAACTTCGCGGCCCTTCGGCTTTCGTAACCTACGCCGCTTTACGCGATGCGTGGGGCATGTTAAGGTGCTTTCCAATGGAACTCAACGAACTACTGGAAACTCCGCCCTGGGAGTGGCCGCGCGACGCCGGTTCTACTTTTCATAGGTATTTGATCGACAAATCAGCCGATATCTCCGATCGACTCATTGCCGCGCAATTGGCGGGCGATACAGTCGTTATCAACGACGAACTCGCCGGCGACCTGATGGCGATCGTGAGCGCGGCCGACGAGCCGGACGATCTGCGCGGCAGCGCCGCCATAGCTTTGGGACCAATTATCGAGCAAACGGATCTCGACGGCTTCGACGACCCGCGGGATATTGACGGCAGCCCCATCGAGGAAAGCACATTCAACCGGATCCAGCATGTTCTGGAGAAGACCTATCGCGATACGAGCGTACCGAAGGAGGTCCGGCGGCGGGCTCTGGAGGCATCCGTGCGGGCCGGCCAGCCATGGCATACCAAGGCAGTCAAGGAAGCATTCGCCAGCGGAGACCGGGACTGGTGGCTCACGGCTGTATTCGCAACAAGGTTCGTAAGGGGCTTCGACAAACAGATTCTGGAAGGATTAAAGAGCAAGGACGAAGAGATTCACAGCCAAGCTGTACAGGCGGCCGGAGCGAATGACTTGGCGCCGGCCGCCCCTCACATCATCGACCTGATCCGCGACGACCGCACGCCAAAGCCCTTGCTTCTGGCCGCCATTGAAGCGATCGGAAACATACGTCCCGAGGAGGCCGGCTCGATTCTAGGAGAGCTGCTGGATTCCGACGATGAGGAGATCGCTGACGCCGCCCACGAGGCGGTCAGTATGGCGGACGCGTTTCTCGATGTCGACGAAGACGAAGAGGACGAGGACCAAGACGCCGGCCAGGGCGGCTGGATCAACTGACTGGGAGCAGCCGATCCCTGGCTGCAGGAGCCTTTGAGTGCGGCCGGGCTGCGCTGGAAAGCGGTGCGCGGGCAAGATTGCCTCGCCAGATTGCCCGACCCATAACCCGGATCATCCTGTTTCCGGATTTTGCCGCGGCCTCCGGGAACTCCGATCGTGTAGCGGCGTGAATGCCTGATAGAATCGTGTCCAACGGTCATGAGTACTAGTAAGAAGAGTCTTTTTACAGGCCCTGACGGCAGAAGCCTGCTGTTTACCTTCATCCTGGTAAGTTCGCTATTCCTCCTCTGGGGAGTGTGCAACGGGATGATCGACGTCATGGACAAGCACTTCCAGGAGGAGTTGAGCCTGAGTAAGTCGCAGTCGGCGTGGGTGCAGTTCGCGCATTATCTCGGATACTTTCTGATGTCGATTCCGGCCGGGTGGCTGGCAATCAAGCTCGGTTACAAAGGCGGAATTATTGCCGGCCTGCTGATTGTCGCCGTGGGTGGATTCTGGTTCATCCCCGCCACGCACATCAATGCCATGGTGCACGATGGCCGTGTTTCTCCCGCCACTGCTTTCGGTGCCTTTCTCGTAGGCGTCTGTGCGATCGCCGCGGGTCTGACTTTTCTCGAAACTATCGCCAATCCGTACACCACCGTCCTCGGTCCGAAACAATTCGCGGCCACGCGTATCAACCTGGCGCAATCGTGCAATGGCGTCGGCTGGATCTTCGGCCCGATTATCGGCAGCGTGTTCTTCTATTCCAAGAATGCCGCCGGCCAGAGCACCGGAAGTCAGACGCTCTATATACCGTACATGGGCGTCGCCATCGTCGTTATCGTGCTCGCAGCTATTTTCTTCTTTGCCAATGTGCCCGATGTAAAAACGGAGGACGAGTATCACCTCGAGGAAAATGGCGGCGATGCCGGGAAGGAAGAGCGGGAGATCCCGCGCGGCCTCGTCTATGCCCTGTTGCTGTTCAACACCACGATCCTGATTTGTGCCTGCGGCATGATTCTCTGGCTGGTGCTACAGACTGTCGGATGGCAGGAGAGCACCGTCAACACCGTGATGTGGGTCGGCGGTGTAGTGGCGATCGGAGCCGCCGCCCTGATGCTCATTCCCAAGGCCCGGCGGATCACGCATCACAGCATCTGGTCGCATCCTCATTTCTCAGGTGCTACGGTGGCGCAGTTTTTCTACGTGGCGGCGCAGGCCGGAATTTTCAGCTTTTTCATCAATTACATGACCTCTGAAGTTCCGGCGATTCCGCAGTCCTGGAACACCGGTTTCGCCGGCATTGCCGCATCGGCGGGGCCGCTGCGCGACTGGCTTTCGGGATGGTTCGAAATGAGCAAGAGCGGCGTGCTGGCGATCAGCGACAAAGGCGCGTCGAACCTGGCCTCGCTCGGGTTTGTCTGCTTTCTGGCCGGGCGGTTCAGCGGCGCCGGGATTCTCCGGAAATACTCCGCGCACAAAGTCGTCGGGCTTTACGGCGCCATCAATGTGACCCTGTGCTTCCTGATTTTTCTGAAGCTCGGGTGGCTCTCGGTGGTGTGCGTATTTCTGAGCTACTTCTTCATGTCGATTATGTTCCCGACCATTTTTGCGCTCGGGATCTTCGGCCTTGGGCCGCGAGCCAAGAGAGCGTCCTCCTTCATAGTGATGGCGATCATGGGCGGCGCGATCCTGCCAAAACTCATGGGCTTCGTCGCTGACAAGTTCGACATGTCGCGCGGCTTTATCGTCCCGATGGTGTGCTTTGTGATCGTGGCGTTCTACGGCTATCGCTGGCCGAGTTTCAGCAAGGCCGAATCGCTGGACACGGTGAAAGTCTCGGCCGGACACTGACGGTTTCTGCCTGGTGCGGCGGCCAACGCAGCTAGTGGAGCAGTGCTAACTTGAACAAACGCATGCATGCGTGAGCTCCGTGAGCCCATCCGGGTGTGTTCCCGCGGCCCGTACCATGTTAAAATTCTCGCTTGCAGGAGAACGTGCCCAAGCAGGATTATTCGCGCGAGGACGTCCGCCGGATGCTGGGTATCTCCGAACAGCAACTCCGGGGGTGGGAGCGGCAGAATCTCGTGCGCGACCCCGAGGTTTTTTCGTTCAAGGATCTGATCGGTCTGCGAACTCTCATCAAACTCCGCGAAAACCGCATCTCTACGCAGAAAATCGGGCTTGCCGTCGCTTCCCTGAAGCGGAAGATAGCCGGCCTGGAGTATCCGCTTTCCGAGGTCAAATTCGTGCCGGAAGGACGGAGGCTGTCTGTGCAGGTGGCGGGCCAGCGCCTGGAGCCGATCAGCGGGCAGATCCTGTTCGATTTCGAAACGGCGGAGCGCCGCGATGTGAAATCGTTTCCAGCCGAGCCGCCGCTTAATCGCGCCAGCCTGGAGCGGGAGGCGGAATGCTGGTTCCAGCGCGGGCTGGAACTGGAGGAGCGGAGCGCGCCCATCGAGGAGACGGTCGCGGCGTATCAGAAATCGGTCGACCTCAACCCGCATGCTGCCGGGGCTTGGGTAAACCTGGGCACGATTCATTACCGGATGCGGCGGTTTCGCGAGGCGGAGCGGTTCTACGCGCGTGCCATCGAGGCGGATCCGGCGTATCCGCTGGCGCATTTCAATCTCGGCAACCTGCACGACGAAGAAGGGCGGCTGGACAAGGCCGAGGACAGTTATAACCGCGCGCTGCGCCTGAACCCCCAATATGCCGATGCCCATTTCAACCTGGCGCTGCTGTGCGAACGGCGCAACGAAATGCTGAAGGCCGTGCATCACTGGAAGACCTATCTGAAGCTCGATCCCACCAGTTCCTGGGCGGCCGTGGCGCGGCGGCAGTTACAAAAACTGCGGGACGCCACGGTGATTCAGAATAAGTAGCGCTTGGACGTCGACGCTTATCTCGACCGCATCGCTTATGGCGGACCGCGCACCGCAACGTTTGAAACGCTGCTCGGCCTGCATCGCGCGCACCTGCACAGCGTGCCCTTCGAGAATCTGGATATCCATTGCGGACGGCAGATCCTACTCGATCCCGATCTCCTGTACGACAAGATTGTGCGCCGGCGCCGCGGCGGCTTCTGTTATGAGCTGAACGGACTATTCGCCGGCTTGCTCGCGGAACTCGGGTTCCGCGTGACGCTGCTTTCGGCCGGAGTGGCGCGCGACGCCGGCGGATTCGGCCCGGAGTTCGATCATCTCTTGCTCCGAGTCGAGCTGGAAGAGCCGTGGCTTGCCGACGTTGGCTTCGGCGAGTCGTTCGATCCCGTGCCCTTTTGCGATTCCGGCGCCGGTCCATACCGGATTGCCAGAGACGGGCCGGCGTTCGTCTTGTATCGCGAGCAACTGCCTCGCTACCGATTCACGCTACAGCCGCGTACGCTGTCGGAATTTTCCGGAATGTGTCACTATCATCAAACGTCTCCGGAAAGCTCGTTCACGCGGGGGCGTCTGATCAGCCGGGCGACGGACGATGGCCGTGTTACTTTGACCGACACGCGACTCATTATCACGCGCGGAAAAGAACGTGAAGAGCATCCGTTGTCCGGCCGCGATGAATTCGGAGTGTTATGTGAACGGTACTTCCAGATAAGTTAGCAGCCGTGTCGCATTCTTGGTCTTAATTCGGCCGTGATTTTGTGAAAATCACGATGTGCTCGTGCGGCAGCACTCCCACGACCTTTTCGAACTTGTAACCCTCGGGCTCGATCTCCATCCGAATATCCTGGACGCTCATGCGTTCGTCTTCGGGCACTGCCAGGGTCTGGTCTTCCTTGCGATACTCGATAACTATGAGTTTGCCTTCGGGCTTCAACGACTCGCGGATCCAGCGGATCATATCCTGCGGATGAGTAAAGCCGTGGTAAGAGCCGGCCAGCAGGACTAAATCGAGTTTACCCGCGGGGAGCTTCGGATCCTGATCGGTGGCGCGCGTGATTTTCACGTTATTCAGGCCATGTTCGGCCACAGTTTTACGGATGCGATCCAGCGTCGACGGTTGCGAGTTGACCGCATAGACCCGTCCCGCCGATCCCACGCGCTCCGCCAACCTCCAGGTGAACTCGCCGTTGCGGGCGCCCACGTCGGCAACCGTTGCGCCCGCCTGAATTCCAATCAGATCGAGTGCCGTATTGGCGGTTTCGGTGAGGCTTTGCTCCTGGCTCGCCGTGCGGTCCGCGCTATTCCCTCCGCGCGCCGCGATTTGCCGGCGCGTCGCAGGATGCTGGCTCTGACCGCAAAGAATTCCTGGAAATAAAAGCCAGATTACCGGAAAGAGGCGCAGCATTGTTTTCAGCTTAACCCAGTTTTTCTGAACTCAAAATACTACTCTGCGATTTTTTTGCAACCGCTTCGAAAAAATGCCATTGAACTTCTTCGTTATCAATGGATATATCACTATATGGAGTCTGGAATCACGCCGGATATCTGATTAGGCTAAAGAAGGCAAAATCACACGCGGTATGTCTATATCCAACCGATTCAGTCACGTTTTGACCCCTATTTTTGAAGGAGCCGTAACAATGAAAATCCGAATTCTTTTTTCGGTGCTGGCGTTGCTGTCTGTATTTGCATCGCTGCTGCCGGCGCAAAGCATTACCGGCACCATCACCGGAGTCGTGCAGGATCCGTCCGGCGCACGCGTGGCCAACGCAACGGTCGTGGCTGCCAACGAAGAGACGGGAGTCAGCTATCGCACGACAACGACCGAGGCCGGTTTATATGTCATTTCGCAACTGCCCCTCGGCCGCTACGCTGTATCCGTGAGCAGTACCGGCTTCAAGATGTTTGTCCGCTCTGACCTCGCGCTGGGTGCTGACGAGCGCCTGCGCGTGGACGTCGCACTCGAAGTCGGGCACATCACCGAAAAGGTGGAAGTCGGAGGCTCGGCTCCGCTGATCGAGACGGAGCGCGCCGTGCTCACAGGCAGCTTCACCTCGGATCGTTTTGACCGTCTCCCGATCGGACGCGACCCGCTGGCGACTTTTCAACTGGTGCCTGGCTCGCAGCCGGTGACCGGCGGTTTCGCCACTGGCATCTTTAACGGCGGACACGAAGAGACTACCGATTATAAAGTGGACGGCACGGCCGCCACGTTCAGCAACACCTATCGCGCGCCCACCGCGCCGATCCAGGAAATGGTGGAGGAGGTCGTCGTGCAGACCTCGAACTACAGCGCCGAGTTCGGACGCGGCACCGCGCAACTCAGCATCAACACCCGCGCGGGCACGAACGAATTCCACGGTACGCTTTTCGAGTACCTGGGCAACGACGCCATCGACGCTAACAGCTTCATGGGCAACCTGCAGGGCAACACCCGTCCGCAGATCCGCAACAACATTTTCGGCGGCACCGTCGGCGGTCCGCTCGTCCTGCCCAAGATCTACAACGGGCACGATCGTACGTTCTTCACGTTCGGCTACCAGGGGCAGCGTCAGGTTCAGTATCAGCAGGCCGTCTCTACAGTGCCGACTGCCGCCATGCGCGGGGGCAATTTCGCCGGACAGCCGACGATCTTCGATCCGGCCAGCAATGCTCCCGGTCCCAATAATACGGTCACGCGGCAACCCTTCGCGAATAACGTGATTCCCGCGAACCGGTTTGACCCGGTCGCGATGGCGATGCTCGCTAACAGTTATCCCTTGTCGAATCGTCCGGGGACAGCCAACAATTACGTGAACGCCAGTCCGGGGCCCTCCACCAGCACGAATATGAACGCACGCCTCGACCACAATTTCAGCGACAAAAACCGCTTCACCGCACGATACACGCGCTGGTACCAGATTGTGCACAATCCGCTGCGCTGGTCCGGACCGGCCGGTGTGCAGAGCACCAATAACGTGGAGTGGAACAACGCGCAGGATACGATTCTCTCGATCGAGGACAGCCATAACATCCGGTCGAACATGATCAACACCTTTCGCATGGGCTACTTCTTCTATCATCAGCAGCTTTTCGGCCCCGGGACCGACCAGAACTGGGCAGGCCAGTTGGGCCTGAAGAACGCCGGTCCGGAGAAGTTTCCGTCGGCCAGCATCGCGGGCCTGACCGGATTCGGCGGAGCGAATCTCTCGCGCACGTTCCCGGCGCGCAATATTCAGGTGGCCGACAACATTCTGCTGGTGAAAGACCGCCACGCCATCAAGTTCGGTTTCGAGTACCGCCGTTATCGGGATCAGGAGTTCGGACCCCAGAACTCGTCGGGCAACTTCCTGTTCAACACGCAGCCGACGATGAACCTGGCGACCCGCGCACAAGGCGTCGGCTTCGCCAGCTTCCTGCTGGGCTATCCGAGCAACAGCCAGCTCACGATCTATCCGGCCAACGGCATCGACACTAGCTGGCCGTTCTTCGCAACGTTTTTGCAAGACGATTTCCGCGTCAACAAGCGCCTTACTGTCAACCTCGGCCTGCGTTGGGAAGTGAATATGCCTTATCACGAGGCGGCCAACCAGTTGTCGAACTACAATCTGGGCACGCGGCAGATCGAGCTGGCGGGCAAGAACGGATTACCGACCACTCTGTACGACCCCAACTACAAGGGCATCGGCCCTCGCGTTGGCCTCGCCTATACGCCGTTCGACGATAACCAGACGGTGATCCGCGCCGCATATGGCATGTTCTATCTGCCTTCGAACGCGGTGGGCGGCGAGCCTTTCACGGCCGGACCGTGGTTCCGTACAATCAGCTTTCCCAGCGCCGACAACGGCATTACCTTCCCGCTGACGCTGTCGCAGGGCTTCCCCCTGGTGGGCGTGAACTCTCCTTACGGCCCAGATCCGTCGCTGAGTGTCACCTATGCCCCGAAACATATCGATCTGGGTTACATGCAGCAGTGGAACATCAACATCCAGCGCCAGATCGGACGGCACTCGTTTATCGAAGTCGGCTACGCCGGTAACAAGGGCAACCATCTGAGCAGCCGGGTCAACCTCAACCAGGTGCCCGAGAACCTGCTGGGCGTGGGCACGCCGCAGAACGAGCGGCCGTATCCGAACGTGGGCAGCATCATCATGGGACCGGGCTCGGAGCCGGTGGGCAACTCGCATTATCATGCGCTGAACGTCCGCGCCGAGCGGCGTTTTACGAATGGCTTCTCCGCCCAGATGGCTTACACGTTCGGCAAGTCTATCGACGACTTTCTGGGTAACGGATCGTTCTCCAGCAACGCGATCTTCGCCACCACGGCGGTGCAGAACAACTATAATCTACGCGCTGAGAAGTCGCTTTCGAACTTCAACACCGCGCAGACGCTTTCCTGGTCGTTCGTATACGACGTCCCGGTGGGCAAGGGCCGCCGCTTCCTCAACCATGGCGGCGTGATCAATGCCGTGCTCGGCGGATGGTCGTTCAGCACGCTTTCGGTGGCGCACACGGGCTTGCCGCTGGTGATGGGCACCGTGCAGAACAACACCGGATCGCTCGACGGCGGATCGCGGCCGAATCGCATCGGTGACCCGGTGCTGCCGTCGGACCAGCGCAGCATCTACGGATGGTTCAATCCGGCGGCGTTCGTGCTGCCGGCGGCATTCAAGTTCGGCAACGACTCCCGTACCGAGCCGCAGCTCTGGGCGCCGGGGACGGTCAACGTGAATGCTCTGCTCGACAAGCGCTTCCTCCTGGGCGAGCATCGCGACCTGGAGTTCCGTTGTGAAGCCGTCAACGTGCTGAACCACTTCAATCCGGGCACGCCGAACACGACGATCGGCGGACCTGGCGTCGGCGTCATCAACACCGGTAACAACGGCCGCGAGTTGCTCCTGGCACTGAAGCTGCACTATTGATCGGAGCGGTGGGGCGGAAACGCCCGTCCCACCTATTCCAGAAGTTTGAGTTTTACCGTGCGGAAGGTGATCTCGTGGCCTTCGGCCTCAAGGCCAATGTAGCCCTTCCGCAGCACACATCCCGCTGTCTCACTCACCACACTGCCATTAATCGATAGCGTCAGCTTATCGCCCTCGGCGCGGATCTCGTACAGGTTCCATTCTCCGGCCGGCTTTACCCGGTTCTCCTTCATCTGTTTCGAGAGATTGAAGCGTTTCAAAGCGCCGTCGACGATGTTGTCGCCGAACCAATAGCCGCCGGCCAACCCGGTTTGCGCCTGAAACCAGATCTCCCCGTACTTGGAAAGCCGCAGGCCGATCCCGCTGTTGTAGCGCTTGTAATTCGGATCTTCCTTGGGAGTGAATCGCCACTCCACCTGCATAAGAAAATCGCCATACTCCTGATCGCTGCGCAGCCACTCATGCTGGCCGTCGCCGGCGCAGATCAGTTCATGTTTGGCCGTATCGACACGCCATTGGAGCTTAGGATTGCCGCCCGGCACGGGAGGAATCGGCACGCGCGTCCATCCTTTCAGATCCGGCGAGGGCATCAGGTCGATCCAGTCGGCGGCGGGAATGGACACGGCGGCCAGAAGAAGCAATAAAGATGTGCGGAACACGAGTTGAGAATAGCAGGAATGCGGCGAGTCGTGGCTGCAGGGGAGTCCGGTACGTTGTACCCAAGTAGCTCCTTGTCTCCCTTAATTTTCAAATACTTGCAGGATTCGGCCAGTTGCATCGTACCGGTTTGGTGTCAGTTTTATCCTGCCGGCAACCACCTCGACAGGTCGGCGATACGGCGATGTGGCTTCTCCTGATTTGCATGGACTGGTGTTTCACGGAAGCTATCCCATCGTTCCATGCGCCCTCCGGGTCCAAGCAGTGTCCGAGCGGCGCCTTAATCACCCGGGGCACTCATCTGCGGCCCGAGAACATCGATAAACCCTAGGCGACTACACAGGGGAGGAATGCTCTGCCTTGTGCAGAATGAGTTCTATTTTCTTGAGATTGCGTCGGTAACGAGCGAGGCGAAGTCGGGCACCGTGCGGTTCAGAATGTCCAGGAGTTCACGCACGCTACGGCCGCGGTCGGCCGCCTGTTGCTCCAGCTTCGTCATTACCACGGCTTGTTCCTGGCGGAAGATCTCGATCAGAAAGGACTGAGGGTGCACCGCGCGGACGCCCCACATCGCCAGGTGCTCTGGCCTGAAGTGGCGAAGGTTGAGGGTTAAGATGATCGCCGCCTCACCGTGGACCGCAACGGCGGCTACGTGACGGTCCTTTTCATCGTTCGTCATCCTCGGAATCAACGACTCGTAACCGCCGATCCAGGCCTCGCTGAAGTGGGCGCGCAGTTCTTTTTCAAGATGGGCGGTCAGAGAGTTGGGCCACCCAAGTTTCGATTCCAACGTGCGGGTAGTCTCTCGAATAATCTCATCTGACCATTTCGGCTCAAAGAGCCGGGGCGGTTCCGCAAGGCGCAGTAGCGTATCGCATAAAGAAAAGTTGGCGAGGACGCAGGCGTCCAGGACCACGAGCGGTGGGCCCGTCATTCCGGGCTAGGGATCAGCACTCGCTCATACAGGCCTGCTTGATCAACCGCCTGGCCGATTCTCCGGAGCGCATCGAGCCGCTGCTGGCCACGCTGGCGCTCGTCGAAGAAGTGTCGAACCGCCTGTTCGATCAGTTCGTCACGGCTTCGGTAGTGGCCGTTGGCGAGTTCCTGCTCGACCTGTTTTGTCAAATCTGCCGGCAGCGTTACGTCCATGACCGTCTCCTCTTTTCATTTTACGCGTTTGCGGCGCCATAACAGGGGTGGCGGTCGAAGGAGCCGCCGATCATGTCGAAATCTCGAAAGAAGAAAACGCCGAAGCGGGTCCTTGCAACCGGACCTCGAACAAGCCAAATCCGCTGTTCTGAATACCCTCACATCCGTGAGCGGGCAACGAACGTACGACCACGCCATTAACGACTTCGTCGAGTGGTATTGCTCCGAGCCACGCCTGGCCTTCAATCGCACCGTGGTCCTGAGATACCGGATTCACTTGGAGCAGAATGGCTACGCTCCGAACAACATCAATCTCCGCCTGGCGGCGGTACGCCGCGTTGCTTATGAGGCGTGCGACTCGGGATTGCTAAGTCCGGAACTGGGGGCGGGAATACGGCGAGTCAAAGGAGTCCGGCGTCTTGGCGTCCGCGTGGGCAACTGGCTTACTGCTGCCCAGGCTCGGCTCTTGCTGGAACGGTCGGACACCGCCACGCTGCGTGGAAAACGGAATCACGCCATTCTGGCGGTGCTCATCGGCTGCGGCCTCCGGCGCGGCGAACTTCTGTCTTTGGCGATGGATTCCATCCAGGTTCCCGAGGAGCATTGGGTGATCGCGGACCTGAAGGGCAAGGCGGGACATATCCGGACGGTTCCGGTCCCGCAATGGGTCAAGGCCGCGGTTGACGTCTGGAGCACTGCCGCCGGAATTACCAAAGGCACGGTGTTCCGCTCGATCAACAAGTCCGGCAGCGTATGGGGCGAAGGCATGACGCCGAGGGTGCTCTGGGAGGTCGTGAAGGAAGCGGCCAGCCGCGCAGGAATCGAGAAACTCGCGCCGCATGACCTGCGCCGGACATGCGCTCGCTTATGCCACCTTGCCAGCGGAGAACTCGACCAAATTCAGTTCCTGCTCGGGCACGTCTCGATTCAAACGACGGAACGATACCTCGGCTGCAAGCAGCGACTGAGTCGCGCCGTTAACGACAAGCTCGGAATTGAGCCTGAGTGCGGCTCGTAATCGCTCAGGTTCCGGAATAGGGGATGGCTGGATTTGAATCACCCGCCCCTTGGCGACCTGGCAGGACCTATGGTGGAACACCCATTCGGCACCAGGGGCTGGGCCAAAGTCCGAGATGCCGACTTCCGCTCAAAGTCCCACACATCAAGTTGGTTCCCGGACGTACGGCGTTTACCAGGATTTACCAACTGTTCTGAGTCCAAACCCAAAGCGGTTTGGTCGGCAGTGGCCACTGGGTTGAGACATTCCTTCCGCGGTCTCTGCATAGCCTCGCTTTGCGTCTCCGTAGTTACTCATCACGCAATGCTGTCAGCGGATCGACGCGAGCTGCTCGGCGGGCCGGAGCCCAGCTTGCCACGAGCGCGATTGCTGCCAATAGCACACAGACACAGGCTAAGGTGAGTGGGTCAGCAGGCCGCACTTCAAACAGCAGCGATCCCAGGAACCGGGTCATGGCGAAGGTCAAGCCCAAGCCGATGACGATGCCCGCTCCGGCCAGCCGCAACGCATGGATTGTAACCATCCGGACTACGTCCGGCTCCGCTGCGCCGAGCGCCATCCGGATGCCGATCTCCCGTGTTCGTTGTGTTACTGAATACGAAAGAACGCCGTAAATCCCCACTGTAGCGAGCAGCAGAGCAATACCGGAAAAAATCCCGAGTAGTACGGCGTTAAACCGCGGCTGCAAAGTCAGCGCTGCGAGTTCGTCGTCCATCCGTTGGAAGGTAAACGGGATGTCTCCATTCAAGCCTCGAATCTCTCCGCGCACCAGGGGAACGAGGTTCTCCGGTCGGATTTTCGTTCGAACCAGCAGGTTGAGCGCGGGAGCCCCGAGGTAAAGCTGTCGATCTGGCCAGTACAGTTCGGGTTGCGCCGGCGACCTGAGGCCGCTATTCTTCGCGTCCGCGACTACGCCGATGATAGTTAACCAGTCCTGCCCTGCCCGACCCATGATCCGCTTGCCGATTGGGTCCTCGTTCGGAAAATGTCGCCGCACCAACGCCTCGTTAACGATACAGACCCTGATCAGATCCTTATTGTCGCGGTCGTCAAAGAAACGGCCCCGTCGCAACGGGATAGCCATCGCTCGGAAGTAGTCTGGGCTAACGCCACGCGCGACCACGTTATCTATCCGATCGCTGGACTCTGGCATGGAATATCCAGCTCGCGTGAATGGCAGGTCGGCGCTTTTACTCACCGGCGGCAACGCGGTTGCGACCGCAACCGCTTCGATGCCCGGGATGCTCGCGACCCGTTCGAGCAGGCCGTCCACAAAAGCCATCCTCTGCTGCTGGTCCGGATATTGGTTCAGCATAACCTCTGTGGTCAGCACTTGTGCTGGTTGGAAGCCGAGCGGTACGCTCTCAAGCCGCCAGAGGCTTTGGATTAGTAACGTCGCTCCAGTAAGCAGCATTAGGGACAAAGCCAGTTCCGCGACGACAAGTCCACCTCGCAATCGGCTGCCGGAGGCAGTCCCAGCCAGGCTTCCGCCCTCCTTAAGCGCTTCGTTGAGACTCTGACGGCCGGCAGTCAACGCTGGTGCCAAGCCAAAGAGCAGCCCGGTCACTAATGACACTGCGACCGTGAACGCCAGCACCCGCCCATCGAGCCCGGCTTGGTCGAGGCGTGGTATACCGCTCGGCGCTAGCCTCACCACTACTTTGAGAGCGAAACCTGCAAACAACAACCCGACGCCTCCGCCGAGCAACCCCAGTAATGCGCTCTCCGAAAGGAGTTGGCGCGCGAGCCGGATGCGGCTAGCTCCGAGCGCCATGCGGATCGCGATTTCGCGCCCGCGCGACACCGATCGAGCGAGTAGCAGGTTGACGACATTCACGCAGGAAATCATCAGAACGCATGCCACCGCCGCAAGCAGCAGAAGCAAGCTCAGCCGAACGTGTCCAATCGCGTGCTCTGCGAGCAGCAAGACCCGGGCCTGAACATCCTTGCCGTATAACCGCGGCAAACGCTGGCGGTCTTTGTCAACCAAGATATTCAGTTCGGCGCGCGCTTGCCTGAGTGCCACACCACGTTTCAGGCGGCCCATACTCTGGAGAAGGCGCATGCTCTTTCTTGACAACTGCTCAGCTACGTTCAGTCGTTGAGAGACCAGCGCATCGACCTTGATTTGATTGGGAAACGCAAAGCTCGACGGCATAACGCCGATGACAGTGTAGGTTTCACCGTCTAAAGTGACGGCTTTACCAAGCACGCCGCGGTCACCTCGAAAACGACGCTGCCAAAGGCCATCGGTGAGTATCACCGCTCTTGGTCCTTGCGGCTGATCTTCCGACGAAAGAAAAGTGCGCCCGAGTACCGGCTGAACGCCAACGACAGTGAAAAATGTTTGTGTGACGGCCCCGCACAGGAGGCGAACCGGCTCGTCTCCTCCTGTGAGATCGCACGGGGAAGAATCGAAGGCTGTTAAGCTTTCGAAGACCCGGTTCTTCTCACTCCATTCCAGGTAATCGGGTCCCAACATGGACGCTAGCCCGCTCCTTGGAAACGAGACGGCGACCCAGACGAGGCGGTCCGGCTCCGGGCATGGCAGTGGGCGGAGTAAGACGGCATTCACAACGCTGAACATCGCGGTAGTCGCACCAATCCCTAGGGCCAACGCCAGAACGGCAATGAGCCCAAATCCGGGATTTTGACCGAGAATTCGGGCGGCTTGGCGCAGGTCCATCAAGAGTGCCCGCATGGTTAATCAGACTAGCATGGGTCAGTGTGTCAAATAAGGACCCCCTCCGATAGTCGAAGACACCTTCGTAATGGGGAATACTGATCCCTTTGGAAACCTCAGGCTGGAGGAATCGCTGTCCCGAACGGGGTTCTGGGACATTACTTCACCTCGGTGGAGTCAGCTTCGATCCGCGATTCCGATCGGCGCTTGGCCGGGAAACACCCGTTGCTGACACTTGCTGGCACAGCGGGATAGATCCTCCCTGACGGCTAAGGGGCGACTAGAGAATGAGGCATCCGACTGCCCCGAACGATCACTCGCCCCTTGGCGACTAGGGGGGATCTGTTGCTGAGAAGTCCAGAGTTGGGACTACCCGGACGGCGCCAAAGGCCGAGTCGGCGACCATACACCTAAGTGGGGCCAACCAGATTGATCGGCCATTCAACTTTCTGGTATTATCCGAGGCTATTATGATGACCCGCCGATCCCTGCCCATTCTGCTGATGCCATGGTTTTTGCGCGGCCAGACGGCCACACCAGACACAGCCTGGTCTCGCTTCCTCAACTGGCTGCAAACTCAAGCACAGGCAGTAAAGGGCGGCGTCCCAGGTGTCATGTCGGCCTACAAGCAAAAGCTGATCGCCGACGGAATGCCACAAGCCGAGGCCGAAGCGCTGGTGGTGAGCTTCCAAGCGCGGGCGCAAACTGACCCCAGCTTCCAACGTGCTACATTCAACCGCATTTATTCCCGCTCCGAAGAAATCGCCAGTCGCACCGTCCAACCCAATGCGTTTCTCGCGGAGACCATTGCTGACCTTCGCCCCGGCAAAGCCCTCGATCTGGGAATGGGCCTGGGCCGCAATACGATCTTCCTCGCCCAAAAAGGCTGGGATGCAACTGGCATCGACCTTTCTAACATCGGCGTCACCAAGGCTCAGGAACGCGCACGCAGTCTCGATGTTCACATCAACGCCCTTGTCGCCGACGTCAATCGCTTCGACCTCGGCACAAACCAGTGGGATCTCATCTGTCTGCTTTACTTCGTCATCAGTGAAGGCATGCCCAACATCCGGCAGCGGATCGCCACCGCATTGAAACCCGGAGGTCTGGTCATCGCCGAGGGTTTCGGATTGCCCGCAATAAACACGCTCCTGGCTGAGCGCTCGAACTGGGAACCGACGAAGCTGAAACTGCTGCGCATGGAATACCGCCAGGGTGCCTCCTCCGACTGGGGCGGTAACGAAATCAGCCGTTTGCTCCTGCAAAAACCTGCATGATGTGCCAGTCACCGCGCGGCACCGGTTCCGCCCGGCACAGGGGAGAATCCGCCCTGACGGCATAGGGGCACGGATGTGGCGCTCCCAACAATCCAGCATGGTTGGCGACCAGGAGCGATCGACCGTTACTTCCAGCACAAAGTCAAGGCAACGCAAGGAATCGCACAATCTCGCGTATCAGACGCTCCCCCTGATCAGTCGAGAAGATGAACTGTGCGTGAGCTGAGCCTTCGAGAATCACGAATTCTTTCGGGTTAGTCGCCCTTTCGTACTGCTCTCGGATTTTCGGTAATCGAGGTTTGTTGTCGCCAATGACATCGTCCCGGCTCATGATGAACAGCTTTCGACCTTTCATTCGAACCAGTGGCGTATAGGCCCCGGCCGCCAACAGCACCAGTCGATCGATTGCCTGCGGCTCGGTTTCCGCTGCCGCGGCCGCGTAGTCTCCCCCCATACTCGCGCCCACCACCGAAACAGAGGTAGCCCCTGTTGTCCGCAAGTAGCGAACCGCCGCGAGTACATCGAGCCGACGACCTTCCTCGATCGGAATCGCCTGCTGTCCGCCTTGGGAATGGCCCTCGCCGCGAAAATCAATCGCCAGAGAGCGAAACCCGGCTTGCGACAATGCCCGCCCTTGCTTTTCCCAGCTCTCTTTCAGAAAACGCCCTCCATGCGCAAGCACGACGCCCCGTTCACCTTTACCGTAGACGATGCCCTGGATCACCCCTCCGTCTTCGGTCGAAAACGAGACTCGTTCCTGCCCTAACATCAGTCCCACCAGCAGAAGGATCGCGGCGATCGCCCTCGAAGTAGGCATGCCCGGAGTGTACTACATTTGTGGAAGTCTCTCCCTCACACCGGAAAGATACACAATGGCCTCAGGCAGTGTCGCATTGCTGACCGAGGCGGTCCATGCAGCTTTTGCTGCTTTAGCGCGGGCTCGAATCGGAACCTGGGATTGCCCCACACGAGAGGGGCCTCTATCGGTACTGCTCCCTCCCGACCTCCGCGACGGATGCGGCGCTGCCACCAATCAGGACGATTGGTCGCCACTTGGCGACCAGCGAGGAGCAATCCTCTTCCTGTCCTCATCGTGATTGTTGACGGAAGGACTGTTATCGCCACCTATCGTCTCGGCGTGAGCCACATGCGCTCCAACTGCTCAGCGGCCGGATAGCGTAAACCGGGAGGCAATTCAGAGCACCGGTCGGTATAGGCGCTGTATGACTGTATCGGCTTCTACTATAGAGTCTTCAGAAATGCGATCAGCGACGCCTTATCATTCGCAGTGAGAGCGAGGCCAAACTCATGCCCAGGAACAGCGCGATGCGTCACCTTGTAGCCCTTGAATCCGGACGGGACGTATTCGTCGCGCAGCCGGGCAGGATCAAACCACTCCTCTAGAGTTGTAACTGAGCCGTCATGACCGTAATATCCGCGGTACCAAACACCCCGGAGCGAAGGGATTTTGTAGAGTCCGGTTCCTTTGCGGGTTCTGAGCGCCAGACCGGGGTCCGTAGCGACTGATATCGGCAGAATATCCGCTCGCAACGGGTGGTCTGGAGCGGGCGTGAAGCCTTCGGCGATAGTGAGCTTGTTATTCGTGTATGCCGGCGCGGTGTGACAATTCCCGCAACCCTCCCGCTCAAATATCTTTCGACCCGCCGCAGCACGGGAATCCTTGAGGTTCGGGTTGGCAGGCGGCTGCAACGAGTATATGTATTGCGTCAACGCGTATAGCAACTCATCCGGAAAGCGGTACAAGATCCTGCGCCCTTTTTGCGTGAGCATGTGATATTCACCGAAGTCGGCCGAATCGCAACAGGACACTAATGCGGCATACCGCATCAAATCCTCCGCGCCCCGCAGCAGATGTGTGGCGGTATGGTCGATATACTTACGGTCCTTCACGCCGATCAGGTCGGGTGTTTTCGTCGGATAGAACGGGCTGCCGTTGAAGCGAGGCAGCACTCCGCGCCCAAGTCCGGCGATATCCGCACCATTGTGGCTCGGCGATTTGACCGTATCGTTGATGTCACCTGGCACCCAGGG
>Ga0070741_10008073_pt1 | contig 21344 bp, 30 predicted proteins | sample Coa_R1_4_FD_66440 | JGI IMG/M metagenome (GOLD analysis project Ga0070741, IMG submission 66440) | Surface soil microbial communities from Centralia Pennsylvania, which are recovering from an underground coalmine fire - Coalmine... | ecosystem: Environmental > Terrestrial > Soil > Unclassified ... | reverse complement strand
AGCCTGGGCCATGGCTCATCTCCGTGGCTTGGGTTAGAGCCGGTGGGAAGTTCGCGCTTCCCATCGGCTCGCCTTTTATGTAACACGGCTAAATGGGGAAGTCAATTACCGTAACACGGAAAAAGCGGGGTCGTCCGGCAACGGGGCAGGATCCGATATTCACGGTGCGGCTGCCGGCAAAGCTCCGTACCGCAATCGAAATCTGGGCGAAGCAGCAAGATGACAAGCCTTCCCGCTCTGAAGCTATCCGGCGGTTGATCGAGTATGGCCTTGCCGCTGTCCCCAAAAGTTCAAAGCGATAGGTGCGGCCAAGGAGCGAGGCTCGCACACGAGCCCAACCAGGGTGCGGGTCCCGACGCTTTCATCGATGTGCAGAAATTAGCTAGGCTAATCGCTGGTGATAATGCTAATCAGACGCGAATTATGCTGGCTGCGCGTGTAGCAGAGGCGTAAATCGATCGTATTCGTGCGCGCAATACGCGTCGCGAACTCATCAACAAACAATGGCATGGCGCTCGAGAAGGGGATGGTATTGGCCGGCAGTTGAGTCTGATCGATCGTTACGAACGCCGGGCATTGTCGCGACGTAAGACGGCAATTCGCGATTTTCAGTCGATCTGCTGACATAGCAAGCGCGTGGTCAGCCGCCGCGTTGGCGAACCGAGGCTGCCAGCTGGGGAGGCCTGTCCAGAAGAAAAACCGGGACGGCTCTTTCGAACCCAAAGTTCTCGAGCCGACGAGACGGTAGCTAGCAAAAACGACAAGCAGAGATTTGAAGGCCGCAGTTCGTTTACCAAAATTTGATGGCCACGAAATGGGAGGTCGGCGAGGCAAAGCCGTTGTTGCGTCTGGACGCCAGTCGCGAATAGAACCGACAACGCTATAATTCCGCTTTGACGGCTTTTCCAGTCGTGGAAAGCGATGTTGTAGGGAGCCTGTCCCGCGCCGCTCCTGGTTTAGGCAGAAGGGAAATCGTATATGAGTTATTTTCCAAATAATCACAAATTGTACCACGCTTGAGAACTCGTCTTTCAGACCCGCAGTCTAAAGTGTTATGGCTACCACAAGCACGCGGGATACGATCATGTGGCAGATGCTTCTCATCCCATTATCAATCGGTCTGCTAGGCAGCATACTCATTGCCTCCTGGCGCGACAGATCGAGAGGACAGAAAGCTGTACGTGAACCGAAGGGTCTGAAGATCAAATATCCTACGGCGATCTCTCCTTTAAGCCGCAAGTGAAAAACCCGGGCACCGTAATGCTGCACCGCGAGCAATTTTATCGCGTTGCAGCATTGCTTGAAAAGCTGCGCAGATATGCGCCGCTATCGCTTTGCCGCTCGAATCAGGTATGGAATACTACCAGTAGTGTAGCGTTGCCGAGTCGGCACGGGGATGGCCGATGCACACCTTATTGCTTCTTCTGGGCTTCTACCTTGCACTCCAGCTTCCGCTGGGAGTCCTGGTAGGAGACTTTTGTGCTCAAGGTTGACACGCGCCCCAGCCGTTCTGTTTGCGTCATGCAGGCACGGATGGTCATTATCCCCAAACCTGTACGGTTTTAGCCGACTTTCCTCGCCGCGAGAGCGGCCTCAGGTGGTTAACAATTGCTTAACCATAGTTGTCCACAATACGCACGCGCCCACACTCTGGCCCGGAGTGATTGGAGCACTTGCCTCAAACTGCTCGGCCCCGATGTGAGCGACAACATCGGGGCCTCTTTCATTTTGGGGTTCGCGCGCTATCCGAAAAACTCAAAGCGACAGACTGGTAGTTAGCCTTACGTCACACCGCAGCTGCTCGTCCCGTGAGTTTAATTATTGGATCACGAAGAAGAGTGCGCGCTGACATGTCGTGCAGGTCTAGGTCGCCTAGCCCTGGAGCACCGCCAAGGCCGCACAGCAGCGAGACGACCCGTCTACGCAGTGGCCCCTGCGTCAATGGTGAGCACCGTGCCGGTAATATTGCGCCCGCCGTCCCCGAGCAAAAACGCCACCGCGTTCGCCACATCCTCGATGTCTGCGAGCCGCTTTAGCGCACTGCGACGGATGACGCGCTGCTTCTGTTCGCCGGCGAGCCCGTGCGTCATATCCGTGTCAAGAAAGCCCGGCGCCACGGCATTGGCGTTGATGCCGAGGCGTCCGACTTCGCGCGCCAGGGACCGGGTAAAGCCGATCATTGCCGCCTTGGTCGCCGCGTAGGCAGAAAGTCCGCTGTAGCCAGTGAAGCCGATAATCGAGGCGATGTTGACGATGCGCCCGGCACCTTCCGACATCATCGAGCGCACCACGTATTTTGTCAGCACGATCGGCGAAAGCGTGTTGAGCCGCACAAGATCTTCGATCTTCGAATTGTGCATCATCGCAAGCGCGCCGTCGTGACCGGCCGCAGCGTTGTTGACGAGTCCATAAAGCGGACCGAATTCCTTGCGCAGCTTCTTGATCAGTTCGGGAATCGCCTCGACCATGCCAAGATCGAACGGCACAAACTGCGGCTGAATGTCGCCGTCCCGCGCCGCTTCAGCAATCGCCTCGGTGACTTCTTTGCTCTTGTTGCGGGCGACGGCAATCACCTGATAGCCGGCACGGCTCAGTTTGCGCGTGATCCCGAGACCAAGCCCGCGGCTCGCGCCGGTGACAAGAACGTTGCGGGGGGCTTCGGTTGCTGTAGCAGGCATTGGGGCTTTCCTTTCGATAACGGATCTTCGGCGGACCATTTTGTCGGGGTAAAACCGGGGAGTTTGCCGTTCGTCATGAGCCGAACCTTGAAAAGTCAGGCGAACGATCTCGGTGACCCTGGGTGGAGCGACGACATGCTCGAGGGACCGGCAAGCATAGGTGCCAGCCGATAGTTGCGCGGTCTTGGCAAAAATTTGAAATTTTCCCGTCTGTCGCCAGCGGCGGAACGCAAAAATGGTGGGACCGATAGTGGGGCATGCATCTTCTGGAAGCCTCTCTGGCTGGAACAAACGCACCTCCGTGCTTTCGCCATCAGAATCTCGAGGCATACCAGACAACGTGTCGCAGGCGTACGTTACAACACAGCTTCCGGCACCCGCTTGCCCTCGAATGCACGGAGCGCGCACTTGGCATGACGATCGGCCACGGCCGACGACCTGTTATGGGCCAAGGTAGATCTTGGAAATTTTGATCATATTTCACGTCAAGGCATTGCGCGAGCTGTCCCTAGCGGTGGTGAGCGCCCGGGCGCAATGGGTGTCGCCCAAGCAAAAGCTAGCACGTAGCCAGAATGTGTCGCACGGGGCCGTGGATACGCGTCGAGCCCGCAGGCTGCAAACCCGCAATTGGGCAGCGTACATGCGTCTCTCCGAACGCCCAGGTTTCTTGAAGGCGAAATGCCCGTCGCCCTCTTGCCGGGCGGCAGGCCGCCACACATCCGTAACCGTCTTTAATGTGCATCTATGCGGAAATTCGTAATTATAACAACTGAAAATAGTACCAAGATTGTGGTTAAAACTTTGCTACTTCTTACACCAACCTTTTTAAAGCAGCGACCTACTATGGCAATGGTCTGAAGCTATGCGAGAAAGGAAAATGCACTACCATGAGCTCTTGTACTAAGAACACTCCTGCCAAAGGTTCGGCAAAAGTCGAGCAACTGCTGTCGCTCCAGTATTTTGGCGCGGCACCGCTCATTCCCGGCGAAGACACCGAGGCCTATAATCAACTGCTTGTGTCGGCCGTCAGCGCATTGAAGCCTGACGACCTCATCGAAATGATGTGGGTCCGCGATGTTGTCGATCTTGAATGGGAAATCCGCCGTGCACGCCGCGGCAAGGTGAGGCTCGCAAGTAAACCTGATGCGCCACGTGAACTTAGATTCGACTCGTTCGGTGAAGATGCCGATGGGCTCTTCGCTTTGGCGGCCGTGGAAAAAATTAGCCCACTCGAGCGTCTTGATCGTCTCATCTCATTCAAGGAGTCTCGACGCAATCGCGCAATTCATGAACTCAGGCAGTACCAAGAAACTGAGGCGGTGCGCCGCCGGATCGCATCGGAAGTCATTGACGGCGAGTTCTGCGCTGTCCCTGAAGGGTCGGATCGATGACCAGACACCGCATCATCACAATCCAGGAATTGCGCTCCAGTGAGATCCGCAGCAGGGGGCCCAGAACAGCGGCAGGCAAGGCCCGCTCTTCACGGAACGCGCATCGTCATGGTTTGTCAATCTCGATCTGGAGAGATCAAAAGCTTGCCGGCGATGCTGAGGCGTTGGCTCATGAGATCGCGGGCAGTAATCAAAATGATGACCTTCTAGCCTGGGGGCGCCGAATAGCTGAGGCGCAAATTGATCTCGTGCGGATACGAGATACGCGCAAAGAGATATTACAGCCAACACTAGATCGCTCCACTCATTGGCTTCGTAAACCGAGCAAAAGGTTGCCCTCACGAAGGGTATTGGAGACATGCGTGGGACCTCCCAGCAGAGAAAAGCTAGCGCTGGTCATTAACGATCTTTCGGACGACCTTGAGTCGCTAGATCGGTACGAGCGCCGCGCATTATCGCGACGCAACTCAGCAATCCATGCTTTTTGTGCGGCTCGGTGGCGCCAACTTGCGCAGGGCGGCGCTCCGGTACGTGACGAGGCAACAAAAAACTAGCGGAATAAGAGACCCGATCGTGGTCGCTTCACCCGCGAACGAAACAAATGCGTCTCACTAGTCTTAATTGTGTTCCACGGAGGCCCCGCAAAGACCTGACGTGGGGCCGCCAGAACAAGTTATGAGAACTTCTTGTAATTCACAAGAATTCGCCTAATTTCTGCCTTGCGGTGCCACATTTAAGTCCTGGCTCAAGCTCTACCAACCTCTCCCTGGGGGCCGAGTTTTTTAGGTGCGGCCGGGAAATTGTAGGAGGCCGCCATGCCGACCATCGCTCTCGTCGACGACGACCACAATATTCTGACCTCGGTGTCGATCGCACTTGAGGCCGAAGGATACCGGATTCAAACCTACACCGACGGCGTCGCGGCGCTGGACGGGTTCAAAAGTGCACCACCCGATCTCGCCCTTCTGGATATTAAGATGCCGCGCATGGACGGGATCGAGACCTTACGCCGACTGCGGCAGAAGTCTGATCTGCCGGTGATCTTTATCACGTTCAAGGAGGAGGAGATCGACGAACTGTTTGGCCTGAAAATGGGTGCCGATGACTTCATCAGGAAGCCGTTCTCGCACCATTTGCTGGTCGAGCGGGTCAAGGTTGTCCTGCGCCGCTCGTCGCCCAGGGACGGGACCGGTCCCAAGGAGGCCGGTCACAAGGTCTTGGAGCACGGACACCTATGCCTGGATCTCGACCGTCACTCATGCACCTGGAAGAGCAAGGCGGTGAGGCTGACGGTCACCGAATTTCTCATCCTGCAAGCGCTCGCAACCCGGCCGGGTATAGTGAAAAGCCGCGACAATCTGTTGGACGTAGCCTATGACGACCAAGTCTATGTCGACGACCGGACTATCGATAGTCACGTCAAGCGCCTGCGAAAAAAATTTACCGCGAGCGATCCAACGTTCGACATGATCGAAACGCTGTATGGCATCGGCTATCGTTTCAAAGAGTGTAAGCCAACCCCCTAATTATATCCTTGGTAAGGTCGGCGACAGTCAGAGTGTCGCTCGGCTCCAGATAGGCGCCGCGCAGCTTGGGGAACGCTGGCGCGGGAAATCTTGCGTGCAGCGCGGCGCAGGTTCAATCGTCGTCTGTGGGCCTCGGATCGGGTGTGGGGCCGACCGTGTCAAAACCAGCACCCGACGAGCTGTTGCAGCACTTAAAGCAGGTCAATAGCGTTCCCCCGTTAGAACCTTTGGCGTCGTCGCGCTCGACCGGGGGATAATTGATTTAAGTCGACAAATTGGGTTTGTGGGCCAGCTAACTACCTGCGGTTTCGGAGGCCGAGTCGGGCCATGAAAGGCTCGCCCAGCAGAGGCTCACTCTACGTCAAGACTGGCTCATCGTCCGCAGATGATCGCACGCCGAATCATGGCCGCGTGGTATGTGCGGCAGCAAACGGACCTGCAACTGTTTGTAAAGGGCGCAACAAAATTGCGGAAAAGGCAAAGCCTAGCCTGCCTGAGCCTTGCTGTCCCAGTAGGAGCGACGAAATGGCATGGCGTCGTCGTCGCGTTCGTAAGCGTAAGCTGCCGCGTGTCCTTTGGCGTCTCACTGTCGCCAGGGGTGAGAACCCCATCGCGCGAATGGTGTTAGGAGCGCAACAGCGCTTCGCCAAAGAAACGACACTACTCCCGATCCTGCCACGAGAATCGTTCCGCAAGACCGGCGTAACCGTCGTCTCGGAAGAACTTCGGCTTCCGCGTCGTCGTGCGCCGGCATCCAGCCATTTAGGGGAGGCCGATCGATGAGCCGCGGATATGGGAGGATTCAGCGAGAATTGCTCACTCTGGTGTCCGAGTCACCGATGACTTTAACCGGGGCCGCATGTGCGATCTTCCGCAACCAAACCCCGTCACGCTCGCAATATGAAGCGGTCCGCCGGGCATTCAGTAAGCTGCAGGAGCACGAAGTATTTGCCAGGCGAGGTACGATTGCTCGTTCGCATGTTTGGACCGCGGGCGGATTAACCAAGCTCGAAATCGGGCAGTCGGATCATGCCGCTGCTCGCAAAAAACAGCTAGAAGATCGAAAGCTATGAGACATGGTCGATCTCGCAGCTGATGCTAATGTCGGAACGCAGAATTGGGTACTCCAATCGCTCGCTGAGGGCGTCCATATTATCGGTCGTCCTTCCTGTCACCAGCATCACCCTTGGCCTTGTCTTGACCCTGGCTTGGTGGGTTTTCCTGGGTATCGAAATGTCCAAGCTGTACCAGTTGTTTGTCTGAGGTAGGAAGCGGCATTGTTAACTATTTCATTTGTGGAGACGCACGAGGAATTAACCAGCGCGAATCGAAGATTGATCGCAACAATGTTCAGCGATCAAACGGAGGTAACCGATGTGGCTTAACTCAGACGTGTTTACACTCGTCTGCGTCTTTACGGCTGTGAGCCTCGGGATTGGCGCGACCCTTGGCTATTTAATTGGGAGCGCAACATCGCGACATCTGTACTGAGGGTGCTTCGCAGCTAGCCTGATGTCGCTCCCGATAATGGTTGCGCGCCGCCTCTTGGAGCCACAGCTACCGCAAAGGACCAGGGTTATACCTCGGTGAGCGCAGGGTGCTCGATTGTTCCAGCGCGCTTGAATTGCCAGCCAGAGATCGTGAGCATAACCTGACCAGCTTTCATAGCGCCATCGCCACAGTGGCACTTGTTTCGATGTATGATAAGATTAGCTGAGCGAGCGAGCCGAGAAGACGCCATTCAACATTCCGATGGTGTTATCCAGGAACGGCTTGGGACCTGGTCCTTCCGAAAACAAGGCGGAAGCTCCTCGTGCCGCGCCATTTTCGCCCAACCGGACCAGATGCTCGGAGGTTGCGTGACATCGTTTAGTTCGACTGCCGGCGCGCATTTTGAGGCGTGGCTTTGATCCTCGTATTCGGCAGCAATGGCCAGCTCGGCCGTGAGCTAGTTCGCGGGGCTGCTGCGGGCAACACTGCACTGTGGGCGCTGACGCGGGCTGAGACCGATATTGCTGACGCCGCGGCCGTTGCGGCAGCACTTATCCGCTGCAAACCCGATGTCGTCGTGAACGCCGCGGCCTACACGAATGTGGACGGTGCGGAAACCAATTATGCCGATGCGCAACGCGGCAATGAACTAGGCCCCGCCGTGCTCGCCGTCGCGTGCGCCAGGGCCGGCATTCCGATGATCCATGTTTCGACCGATTACGTATTCGACGGCAGCAAAGAGGGCACCTATCGCGAGACCGATGCCGTTCATCCTGTCAACGCTTATGGGCGCAGCAAGGCGGCCGGCGAGGACGCGGTGCGCCGCGCGCTCGACCACCACATTATTCTGCGCACCGCCTGGGTGTATAGCGAATTTGGCAAGAATTTTCTGAAGACAATACTGAAGCTCGCGCAAATGCGCGACGAGCTGCGCATCGTGGCGGATCAGCACGGCAGCCCGACATCGGCGCGAGAGCTTGCGGCAGCGATACTGCACATTGCGCCGCACGTGGCGGCGGACCGGCGCCTTTGCGGCACCTATCATTTCACGGCCGAAGGTAAGACCACCTGGTACGGTTTCGCTTGCTGCATCGTTTCCACAGCCGCGCCGATCACCGGCCGCAGTCCGAAGATGACGCCGATCACGGCGGCTGATTACCCTACGCCGGCTCGGCGGCCGGCAAATTCGCGCCTAGACTGCAGCCTTTTTGTGAAAACCTTCGGCTTTGCGCCGCGGCCGTGGCGCGAGTGCGTACAGGCGACGGCGCGGACCCTCGCCATGACCTCGCAAACCTCGGAAAAAGACGTCACGTAAGATAATACCGGACTGCTGTATGTCCGAGTACGACCTGGTGTGGGTCCACAGTATCAATGTAGTCAGCAGCAGAAGTGGCATATTGCATGCTATAATCAGCACCCCTCTAAGCTGGGAGAGGTCCTACATCGGCAGCCCCTCAGTAATGACGACGCTAAACTGTCCTTGAATGAATTGGCCGATCTTCATCCATTTGAGCTCATGCAGGGCGAGGGGGCTGGAGTGACGGATCAAGCTAACGTTAATACTGGGTTCCGGCTGGCGTCGATTGTTCGCCAAGCTAGGCACTCCGGCCCCTATTCCTCGGTTGCAGCGCCATCTGAGTAGCCGCTCGGGAAGCCAGACGACAGCCGAAGTTGCGGAGCTCTCAGATGAGTACGCCTCTTGCACGAGCACAAGCGAAACTTGATGAGATTGAAATTAAGGAGGCCCTGATTTCCGGTTGTATCTTATCGCGAATGCGCAATGCGCAACACCGGCTGCGTATGGAGCGCTTCTGCATTCCGAATTCAAGCTGTGGTCCTGCGATAATGATTATGCGCCGCCTCTTGGAGCCACAGCTACCGCAAAGGACCAGAGGGACGTTCGGGGCCGCCAATGGGACCTTGCGGCATGGTCCGCCCCGACGGCGCCGGGGCGTAAAGCCAATTGAGCCCCGATTGCGTGGAGCCGCCGTGCTGTTCCGTTGGCGCATCTTCTTTCATTGGTCCTGCGCAACAGAAGATGAGCCGATATGTTCCGCGTTCGTGCGTGAGCCGTTCTCTGCCGCATGGCGCTTCCACATATCTTTATCCCGCGTGGCAAGGCTCGGGATCTCACGTGGACGCCACTTTCCCCGAGCGCAGGCCCCCGATTGTTGCCGAACTAAGCTAGCGCGATTATGGTCAGCGCTGCGGTGCCTCCGGGGCGCACCCGCGGTTCCCTTCAGCGAAGCCACAACAGGACTCAATCGATTTGCACGATGACGTTACTACGCGGCTGGAGCAACGATTGGGCCGCCTGCACGCGCGGCTGCGGCTCGGCGTTGAGGCCGACCATGAAGCGCAAGTGTTTGGCCAAGGAATCAACTACTTCCATTTTGAAAACCTGCCCAGGTCACATTTCCTCATCAAGTTCTTCTTGATCGCAACTGGATTGTATGGCCGAGGATGTCGGAACGCGGCAAACATCGCCGTTAAAACCAATGTCATTCGGTCTCGAAAAATTCCGCCGAGCTTCGATGGCTTTGCCATCCTCCACGTCAGCGATTTGCATATCGACATTAGCGGCAAAGCGATGGACCGATTGCACGAGATCTTGCCAAGCGTTGCCTATGACATCTGTGTTCTGACCGGTGATTATCGCGGCCACACCTTTGGGCCCTATCGGCCTGCGCTCGACGGAATGGCCATGCTTTGCAAGCTTCTGAACAAAAGGCCCATTTACGGGGTGCTCGGCAATCACGACACGATCCGCATGTTGCCGGCGCTTGAAGACATGGGAGTCCGGATGCTTCTGAATGAATGCGAGACAATCTTTCGTGGCTCGGACCGCATCCATGTCTCAGGAATTGACGATGCGCACTTTTACCGCGCCGACAACCTTGAAAGAGCAAGGTCCGATATCCCGAACCATGAATTTTCGATGCTACTTTCTCATACCCCAGAGATATACCAACAAGCCGCCCATGCCGAATTTGATCTGTTGCTCAGCGGGCATACACACGGCGGTCAGATTTGCTTTCCAGGTCAAATACCGGTCACACTTGGTTCTGTACTACCACGACGCTTCGGTGCGGGGGCGTGGGAATACCACACGATGCAGGGCTACACGTCGGTCGGCGCAGGCTGTTCAATTGTTCCCGCTCGGTTTAACTGCCAGCCAGAGATCACCATCCATTATCTCAAACAAACGCCATAGTGCTAGTTGTGAACCGAATTACGCGGCGGGCGAGCCTTGACCGCGTTCGTCGCTGGAGTCGCAAAGACATACACGGGTCCGGCTGCCGGGAGCCGATAGTACTTGCGCCTAACACAATCCATATTCTGAAAATTTCCAGTTTGCTCGATGGTCTCATCGCAGCATAAGACTTCAGCTTCGCGAGGTTACAGCGCAGCATCCGCGTAACCTCGCCATAGAAGACGTCGATATCTGCGATAGCGCCGCGGCTTGAACACAGCGTGGCTGAACCGACCCTGATGCCCCGCACCCCATCGCGAAGGACCCAATCTGCAACCCCGAGGCGGATGAGGCGCCGGACTCGCACAGGCCTAAAACAGGGGGCTTATGGGGAGGGACTTACCGGGCCGCCACGGCGCAAGTGTGGCGCTTTCCCTGTTTTTACGAGCCATTGCCTGTAAATCGCGCATCGTTTCCTGTTCTAGAGGCGTGGGCCAAATAGCAGCATTTTTTGATTTCCGGCCTCTCCTCCGTGATGCTTGGCATGTATTTGTTCCCTGTATTTTTCCCTGTTAACCGCCGATGGCACGGCCAAAATTCCAGCAGGTCACTGGAACGCATCCCGCCGTTCGACGTTTGTCGGCTAGCGGACACTCTCGGGCGGGAGAGACTATGCGCGAAGAGCATTCGAGCGGTTCGCAGCCGAATGCTAGTCTCTGGCTGACGGAAATCATGCGGGTACTGCCTGCACACCACGCAGAGGGCCAGCCATGATCCCGTTATTATTGGTCGGCGCAGCCGGAGGGGTAACTTGTGGACTGGCGCGGCTGAAAGTCTGGTCGCTTGTTCCGGCAATTGTCCTCTTTCTGATCATCACTGTCATTGACAGCCGACTAACCGGGCTAGGCGCAGGCGCAACTGCACTAGCGTTCTTTATCGGCAGCACATTCTTGCAGCTCCTCTACTTCGTGGGATCGCTCCTCTTGCAGGAACGAACACGGCCCGCGAGCGCGCCCATGCCATCGCGCCCAGAACTCGTTCGGTTGGTGCAATTAGCGATCGGTCAGGAAATGAGAATGAGCTGGGCTTTGCCCGTGGACTTGCCGCCGCAGCTGGGCGTGCGGGTAGCCGAACTCCAGGCCAAATACGGATAAGGAACGCAGTTCCGGCATACAGCTTTGGCGAGGCTGATTTGTTCGGCGGCCTGGTTGCCGGTAGGAGTGCGTTGTCTGGCTTGCGTCACTGGCGAAGCGCGTCCCGAGGGTATTTCATCGCGTTGAGGGAGCGTGCGAAAGAGCAGCCAGCAAATAAAGCGACTCGCAAGCCGCGAGTCTCCTACTAGGCGAACATGGTAATCAAGAGGAGCAGAAAAAGCGCGAGGGTCGATAGCTCAATCAGCCAACGGCACGCTCTATCAAGGACAAGTCGCCGCATACCCGCACTCCGCTTGACGCTGGTCCGGACTCACCGTCCCGCAGGCCAGAATAGAGTTATTGCGCTGCCGCCTTCGGTGCCTGTCTGATTTCAGGGCAAGCTTGAGCCATGCGTCGGCCAGGGCGAGCAAGCGGAATTTGTCCGCGGCGTAAGCGGCTCCTTTAGCTACGTCCAGCATGACCACTGCGTACCCGCGATACTCCAACTCCCTATCCATGTTGCTGCAGGTGGCCGGTCCCTGTGTGTCCGACTTCTAGGACAATAACTCGGAAGCTATGCCGCAGCCCGGTGATGAGCCGAGGGACCGCCCCTCAGGAGCTTGGTGCGGATTGCCTCTTCGATGTGAGACAGCGTGGTCTCGAAGTCTTCCGCCCTCGCTTCCGCGGTTCTGGCCCGCATCTCGAGTCCTGGCAGTCGATTTTCTGCAGCTTCGACCCGGGTCCGCTCTCGTTTCAGCGCTTCTCGCAGTTCTTGTAGCTCATCGTGCAACTGCGTGATGCGCGTTTGAGCAGCCGCCTGATCGTCACGTAAAACTCGGATCTTGTCTTCGGCGAGCTGCAGCTTCTGAATGGCTCCTTCGGCAAGAGCTCGGGCACGAGTTTCAAATTGCTGAGCCTGCTCTTCGACGCTTTTAAACAGATCGGCGGCCTGCTCGATGAGTTCCAGTGCAGTTCTTCCATCACTGTGGACTGTAGTGGGGGCGAAGCTTGCGCCGTCAGTGGTGCTGTTTGCCTGCCGTCCTCGGGGCGCTTCAGAAAGATGACTACGCATATGCTTGTGCAACCAGGACAAGTTCTCCATGGTTTCTCCGTCTTCGAGTTCCTTTACATCGGGTTAAGCCCCCTTCCAATTATTTGCTTCGATGGTTAACAAATCCTTTAGCTTGGGAGCCACTATCTGCCCACGCGGCTGCGGTGTTTTAGCTCGACGGCTGCAACCCGAGCGACGTTCCGCGGTTCACAGCTGACTCGGCCGGCCGACAAAGCCGAACGGACTGGCGATCCGGCGACCGGCTGCGCTCGCATAGCCGGAGAACGTGATGTTCCACCGACAAGGGTGATGGCGATTCGGGAATGGTAATGGCGGACCGCCAACTCCTCCACGCATGGCGCGACCGACGAAGCTACGACAACTTCGCTCGCCGGCGGATCGCGTTTTATGTCTACGAAGCGCCGTGGAGCGTGCAAAGTAAGCTTTAACCAAAAGGACGCGCGCGCGATAGACGGGGTTCTTTCTCTGATTGAATTAATTTGTCCGCAATGTCCCTATCGTCATTGTAGTTGCAATCGTTGTGGTGATCCCGAGCGGCGCGTTCATCGATATTTCGTCAGCAAACACGTCGTAAGCCTGGAGGCTCTCAAATGGCAACATTCAATGAATTGCTTGAGCACACAGCCAAGCTACGCGGCCAAATTCTCGATGACATCGCGGCGTGCCGTGCTGGCGACCTGCGGCTCATCAGGAACAACGAGGACGTTACTGAAAAGTGGGTCCGGGACCAGGAGACCCGCGCCGACAAGCTCGCCGGCGTACTCGCTGCCAATGAGAAGCCGCCAGTGTACCTGTACGGCGCATTTTGAACTGCAAAAGCTTTCCCGCTCGGGAGAGCGCTTTCGGGCGGATTAGACGCTGCATGGTCTGCCCTTTGCGGATAGGGACGGCTTGGCGCCGTCCCCGCGTTCATAGTTAAAGCGGTTCTCAGTTCATTTATCATGACGATTATGTTACGCGCGCTTAGTCGCGATAGCGCCCGTATGAGTCCAATGTTGACCGGCATCCTTAGCGTGAGTGGCGTGCTCGCTGGCGGCACAATCGCCTACTTGGCTCGTCGAAACCCTCGACATCGCGATCTTTTGGAAACATTAGCTGGCATCCTCTTGATCGCTGGATTTGGCATTCTGGGCTTTTCGTTAGGGCTGGCATTATGCGGATCGTGTTCCGCAGGGATAGACTCCGCGCCGTTCTGAACGTCCAAGTCTTCGTTGCACCTTGTTAAAAGTGCACGGCTCAAGGCGTCCGCTCGATGGACGGTGATTGCCGGTGGGCGAGCGTGCAACGGCGCGGCTCAACCGTTTTCCACAGAATTGTCCCCAAAGTTGGAAGACGCTTACGGATTTGTTTTTAACTTGCGAACCGCGTTCGGCGCGGTATGCTGTTTCTCAGATCGCTCGCGTTTTGGTCCAACCGAAATGCGAGAGAGATCGCCAAGATCAGGTTCGGCTTCAGTGCTCAAAGCCGCTACCGGTGCGGCATTAGAAGCGGATTTGGTTCTGGCTCCCAGCAAGCGGGTAGCAGCTAGGCTGAGAACGTGACGGGCGGGCCCGCGCAGCTCGCCCGTCATGATTCTTGTTTGCCGTCGTTTGAAAAGCCTAGAAGCCCGTTCGTCCTTGTCAGCGTTAAGGGGCATCGAAAATGGCTGCTTATCTGATTGCCGAACATATCGTCACTGACGCGGGCGAAGGTCGGGCCGATGATCGCCAGTCACGGTGGACGGTACCTCACCAGAGGCGGCAGCCACAAAATGCTGGAGCGGGGCCACTGGAAGCCGAGCGAGCGAGTAGTCATCATCGAATTTCCAGATATGAATGCCCCCAACGGGTGATACAATTCAGCGGAGTACCGGCCGCTTATCGCTCTTCGAAAGCAGGCAACTAGCGACTTGGACATGCTGTTTACGCTGGACGGCGTGTAGTTCGTTGAAAGGGCGGGCTAAGCCTAAACTGTCGTTCGTGACGCATTTCGCCATTTTCTAGTCGATCAGCTGCCTGGTGCACAATGTTCCGCTTGTCACGCTGATGGGCGCGGCCGGCGCCTAAACACCCATTCTCAGTCGTGCTTTGCGGCACGTCGAGCGACAAGACTGCTGGCGCGAATCGCATGAAGGGTATTAAGGTTGAACGAGCCGCGCTTTTCGACACGCCTCGAATGTCTGACTGCGCTCTAGCGGCGCTAGACAGCAACACAGAGAAGACTCGCCGACTAGTATACGCGATGGCGCGGGATGCGCTCATTAAACAGGCGCGCGCCATAGAACCCGAGATTCGAGAAGCTGATCTGACCAAAGAGCGATTGAAACTGGAGCGCGCGATCCGAAAGGTCGAGGTCGAGGAGTTGGAACGCAGCCCGACCAAGAAAGCCCTCATTCGTCTGGCTCGGCGCATCGAGGATGAGTTAGCTGATCTTGCCGTCCGGTAGCCGGCCGCCCCGACGGGCAGAGCCGAAATTCTATCGGGAGCAGCACTGGCTGGGAGGGGCGTCCGCTTTAGATGCGTTGATACCAGCGCGTCTCCGCCACTACCGCTTGCAATTCCTTCACCTGATCGGTTAGCAAGTCGGCCAGGAACGTTTGTGCAGGATCCGATTCTCTCGATGCGATCGCCAGATTGTCGATGATAAGTTTTGCCTGCCTCCGCACCGGGACAGGCTTGTTTGCGATCCATGTTATCAGGTCGCTGCGAACCTCAAAGATTTCGCCTTTAATGGCTTGCATCGCGAGCCCGTTAGCGCGTTACGCATCAAATCAATGACCATCCGACGTTCGGCACGCTACGCGACGATAAGATCACCCCTCAACACAGCCGGCCTAATTATTTCCTCGCCGGTCAATTCAAGCGGCTCTTGGACAGGTCCAAACTCGATTCGAGCACTCACGGTATCCGCCAGTATCAGCCAGATACAAGCCAGCTCGAACCATCCTTTTTTCTCGGCTTCCCTCGAGGATGTGCCTGCCCTCTCATGACAGCGTGCGGCACGCCCATATAATTCGGCAGCTTTGGTCATGAGGCCATCCAAGCAAGAGCCGGGCGATATCGACTATGCTGCTATGGTAAAGAAGAGGTTAACCTATCAGTCGCGCGCGATCAGCCGAAAGACTTTAAGCTTGTCTCGACGGCGGCGCTGGGTTGACGCCGCGCGTTGCAGGTCCCGTGGTAAGATTGAGAAGCGAGTTGGGGGTGCTAACATGGAGGTGAGGCCAGCAACGCATCGCAGCGCGTCCGGAAATATATGAAATTGGGCAGCGCGAGCAGACCGGCGTGACATCGAAGACGAGTTCAACGAGTGGCTCGACAGACGTCGCGCTTGGACCATTTCAAGGGCGCTGGCTGCGATTTGCTGCACCGTGCAGTGCCCGTTCGTCTCTTCCTGGCACCTTTCTTAAATCTCAATGTCGACTGTCGCGGCAGGTATCGGGAGCTTAGCGGACGTGCCGGGTTGGGAATAAGCCGGCAATTCAGCGACATAGGCTGAAGAAGCCGGGGTCGATTTACTCATTGTGTCAACGTCTTATCACACATTGTTGCTGTTTTATCACGTGACATGGATTTTTCTGGGATGGTTTGTTGATTGGGCAATTTGCCGCCCATGAGGGGTACAAAAACACCGGTCTGATTCGGATGATTCGGAGTTTGACTATGCAAAAGCTCTTATGCGCGACTGCGATTGCGGGGCTGCTGCTTGGGATGTCCGTAAGCGCCCAGGCAGCCGATCTAGGTGTTCCGCCGCCGGCCTATAAAGCACCAGCCCTGCCACCGGTGTTTAGCTGGACCGGGTTCTATCTCGGCGGCAACCTGGGCGCAGGGTGGAATAACGGTAGTCTGACCGACAGCATGTTCGGTGTGGATTGGAGCGCCAACAACAACGCGACATTCATCGGCGGCGGCCAGGTAGGTGCCAACTACCAATTCAACAACTTCGTTGTCGGTGTCGAGGGTGAGTTCGATTGGTTCGCCAACAATAATAATTCTGCCGCTGTCACGGCTTTCGGCACGACGGTTCAGGCCAGCAGCAACGGCCGTTGGCTCACCACGCTAACTGGCCGGTTGGGTTATGCGGGCGATCGCGTGCTGTTCTATGGCAAGGGTGGCGGCGCATGGGTCGGCAGCAACAATTTCACCGTGACGAACGTTGCGACTGGCTCGTCGGTGTCGTTCTCGAACAACAACACCAGTACCGCCTGGACGGCAGGTGCCGGCATTGAGTGGGCCTTTTACAATAATTGGGCGGCGAGGATTGAATACGACTATGTCGGGCTGAACAACGCCACGTTCACAGTTCCGGCCACGTTCCCGGTCGCCGGTGGCGACGTATTCACGACTCACAATCGCAATATCCAAATGGTGACGGTGGGAATCAATTATCTGTTCAACTTCGGGGGCCCGGGATACTGATCCACGACGATCAGCGCTCCTCCGGGCGACCGTCGGGGCCTTTTTGCCATAAGTTGGCCGACCTCCTCAGCGGCGGCGCCACCAGCGGGTAGCCGAGGCGTGCGTCGTGGGCGATGCCTGCACCTCGCTAGGCTGACGCGGCGCATCTGATCATTGGGACGGAGGCGTTTTCACCTGAGCGACGCTCTCGGCGACCACCTCAGTTAGTTGTACGACGGAATGGTTCAACGCCGCAAAATCTACAACGTCTTGTTCGATACGAGTGCCATCGGTCACGAGCCTTTCCCGCAAACCGCGCAGGTCACTAATGAGGGTGTCAATTTCATCACTGGAGTGCTCTGAAATCTTCCGCAGGTAGGTACGCACACTCTCAGCCGTGATCGAGCTGCTCGGGGCCGTCTCTTCCAAGCGTTTGTCGACTGGAGCGTGCTCAATGCTGTCAAGGTTACCTCGGAGAGCTTTGTCGACCGCAGTTATTCCAAGCACTTTGTCCACGGCGCTTGAATTACGCAACTTGGAAACGTTCATATCTCTCAACCCTCCCATTCCTGTAAGTCGTTGGGCCCTCGTTGTTAGATCCAATTGAGAGCTTAGACATGCGAACAAACACCAATCAGAAACGTCGAGTCAAATAAAAAACGATAAACGAATTAACGAATGTGGCTACTTTGGGGCGGTTCCGGCGTCGTGCTTGGTAAGGGCGTCGGCATTGATCTTAACCATGGATTAAGAATTGCGTCGGCGCGGTACAGAAACGTGGTATCGTTTTTTTGTTAGCGGCGATCAGCGATAATTGAGGGATCCACTCTCACTGCTGATACCCTCCTAAATCTCCCCCACGAGCAGCCCGCGGCGCCGCCGCGGGCGCTCGACCATGGGCGCCTCGATTCGTTCATGTAGAACTGATCGGGATATGCTACTCATGCGACTCCTCCGAACAGCCTTCTTGGCTTGGCGTAACAATCTGCCTACTTGCCAGATCCCGCTGTAGACCTTGCGGCACGACATGTCCGCAATGAGTCATGTTGGCAGAGACCAATTGCGCGCGATGAGCAGCGAATATCTTCAGCCGACATCGTGCCGACTCACGGGACCTTATCACGATCGGACCTAGCACTACCGTGGAGGGGAACCATACCTCTCTGGAAGCCTTGCAGATCTGATTAGGGAAGAACCAAGAGTTAAGTTTGCAACTCGCGAATAACGCCCAACAATTGCCACCGACTCAGCCCACCGCGAGCAACGGCTTGGTTGATTGTAAGGAGGGGCGGCTTTGCAAACTTATCAGCAAACGTTCAATTGGCGGGCACTGTTGGCTTGGGCCCTAATCATCGTCGCGTTCGGCTTGGCTAGCCTTGCTGTTGTGTTGCTCTAGTGAGTGGCGGCAATAATTGCCGCGTGGTCGCGGGCTAGAATCGATGTAGAACGGCGAGAAAGCAACTCGCAAACGTCGCCATACATGGCCGCACGAAAGCCTCGATGCATTCAACGATATTACCAGCCAAAATGATGCCAACGTCTTGGCCAGCGTCGCGACGATCTAGACTGCGGTACCGGTTCGGGTTGTGTGGCGCTACAGCCCAATTAGTCGGGTTTTTTGCCGAGGACGAGACGTCTTTTGGAAAAACCGGCCCCGCGTTGGGCTTCGGTGGGGAATGCCGGTCCACGATTGGACTGCGCGCCGGCATTGCCCATGCTGGCGAGCAACATTGCGGCGTATGGAAGCACGTGTCATTAGGTGACCCCGTTAAGCAGAGAAATTCCGGAATACGCCGTGCCTCTGGTCGAGCATGCCGAAAAGAGGGCGGGCGGAACGATCCTCACCCAACGCAGATTGCATCACCGGATAGATGCGATTGCTGCCCCGCAGATCCGCAACGATCCTGTCGATCGCGCCCGGCTGCCATGTGCGGCGCCAAGCAGCCATGTCGACCCCAGCACTCCGCCAAAGAAATTCAGCTTGGAACGGACTGATAAAGCCTTGAGCTTGCCCACGGTGTGGTGCGCGTGACAGAAATTGAGGAGGTCAGGGTCACCGCATTCGCTGCATTTGCATGAGGAACCGATCGGCATCCGCGGAACCCAATTCCTTTGCGCGCCGGTAGAGCGCGCGGGCCGTGGCGCGATCGCCGCGCATGCCGACGAAATGGTGCGCGGCGAGGTAATCGGGATTGTAGGTGCTGGCGAGCGCCATTGCCGCTTCGGCGTTTCCGGCATCGGCCAACCGCCGGAACGCCACCCGCGCCGCCGAGATGTCGCCGCTGTCGAGTAAATCGCGCCCCTTCCGGAGCAACATCGCGGCTTCGCTTGGCTCAATGGGCGGCATCGGAGGGTGCCGGGCGTCAAGTTGAATGCTGGCGGTGGCCTCGGGCGAAGCGGCTTTTGGCGCCGGCACCGAGGCGTGCCCAGCGTCTAGTTGAATGCTGGCGGTGGCCTCGGGCGAAGCGGCTTTTGGCGCCGGCACCGAGGCGTGCCCAGCGTCTAGTTGAATGCTGGCGATGGCCTCGGGCGAAGCGGCTTTTGGCGCCGGCACCGAGGCGTGCCCATCGTCAAGTTGAGTGCCGACGGTGGCCTCAGGCGATGCCATTTTTTGCGCTGACACCGGCTGCCGCGCGATCCATTTCAGCTGCATGGTGCGGCTGTCCAAAAGGTGCTTATCTGAACCGAGCAAATTGACGGCCGTGTTCATGACGCCGATGAAGTCCTTGGGGGCGTAAAGATAGAGACCATCAAGCTTCTCATAGGGCAGTTGCCAACTGGACGGACTCCTCGCCGTGCCGGCCGACAGCGTAGTGCCCGGTGCGAAACCGTCCAGCAGCAGCAGCTCATTTTCAGCCGAGTGCTCGACGCGCACCGCAAGGGGAATAGGCTCGTTCACGAATGCCTGCTGGTCTTCGACAACCAGCCGAGACAAGGGTTCGGCTATAGCTCGGGGTTCTTTCGGCTGAGACCGGATCCCTACAATCCGATCGATCGCCCTTTTGAGTCCGTCCGGCTGCGATGTGGAGATCATGATCAGCGCGGTAGTCACGGCGAAGACGGTCGCTAGCGACATTGGCATGACCGCACGCAGCAATCCGCTCCGTCGCACCTCAGTCGGTGGCTCTGGCACGATCTCAGGCTTAGGAACGTAACGGCGCGACGCTGCCGATCGAGCGGCGTCGTGGTCGAGGCCCTGCGTTCCGGATCGCTGTGGCGGCCGCTCATTGACTTGTGGACCCGTGTGGACGCTGTGGATGGATCCTGAGGGACATGAGATCGGAGGAGAGGCTACCGCGAGTTTGCCAGGGGCATGCGTGAGGCCAATCAACGTGCGAATCGCCTCCTCCACCCCATCTAGGGCCTTTGGCTGGGTGGCTCTATCCTGGCGCTCAGCTTCCTTGGCCGCGGCAGCCTGTTTGGCCGCCTGCTGTCCTTCCTCGATTTTCTCTGCGTCTGAGCCTCCCGCGTCGGCTTCCCTCGACGGCCGGTCTGAAGACCCCGCGCGCTCCCGCTCGCGGCGCGGCGCGTATATCGCAGGACCTTGCAACTTGTTTGATGACGTCGGCTTACTCATGCTCGTCCCCTTCGACCCTTGCAGTCGGCCATCCAAAAGCGCTGCTCAATGACACGTATTGCGGCCGTTGATTTCGTGGAACGGCGGCATGCCCGATTGAAGCCCGACATTAGCTTACGATACTTTGTGTGGGCTGGTGTAGGGGTGATGTTGCTGCTCATCACCCGCTTTCGACCTTGAAAAGTGTTGGGCAATAGTCGCTATAGGGCCGAACTATACGCGCGGCGCCTGCACGCACGCGCAGTTTTCAGGATCAGAACATTGCGGCGTGTGGCGATGGCGCGAAAGTGCTTGAGTTTGTTGAAGAAACGCTCGATGAGATGGCGCTCGCGATAAAGCGCGAAATCGCAACTTGCGGATCCTGCCAAACTGCGCCCGCGGGTTTGGAAACGGCGCCATGTGCCAGGAGAGACATTACGTCTTTCTTGCAGGAGGTAATCCAGTCTTTGCAGGCCAGTATCTGTGCCTCCATAGACTTGAGGACGCAATGTATCGTCACCAATTTAACGCACGATGCTCGTCTTCGACTTACTTTATTCTGATGGCAGCCCAATATTCTGATGGCAGCCCATTCGCAGCGCAACAATTCGGCCCATATTGAGCGAATATCTGTAGACAGGTAAGATTTAGTGCCGGTACTATTCTCTTAGAGCGGCCCAGGATCGGCAACGTAGGGTACTGGATTTATTGCGGAGCGCATCTCTGGGCAGTGCGGAATGGCGCGGCAAGCTCGCGGAAGACTCTGCATATTGTTAGGCCATGAGGCGATTGTGAGCGGATAAGCATTGGCACGCCGGGCCGCCGTTCTCCGATGCGGCTGGCACGGGAGTGGGTGAGGATACAGCATCCGCTCGGGGGCTTGGGATGCAGTTGGGCGTGCGGTTGGTGGCAGATGTACTTGGGGCGT
>Ga0070741_10008072_pt1 | contig 21345 bp, 24 predicted proteins | sample Coa_R1_4_FD_66440 | JGI IMG/M metagenome (GOLD analysis project Ga0070741, IMG submission 66440) | Surface soil microbial communities from Centralia Pennsylvania, which are recovering from an underground coalmine fire - Coalmine... | ecosystem: Environmental > Terrestrial > Soil > Unclassified ... | reverse complement strand
CGCCATCTGCCTGCCCGATCCGGCGAGCGGCTAGCCGGCGCGCCGCATCGGCGTCTTCGCCAGCCAGGGACTCCACGGCTCCGGCGCGATCAGCCCGTCGCTGACCCATACCGGCCACAGCACGTTGCGCTCGTCGAAGCGGCCGATCACCGCCGGCTTGTGCAGATGCTGGGTTTCGGCGTCGAGCACGACGTCGAAGCCCGACGGCGCGCGCAGGCTGCGGCCGGCGAGCGCGGCCTTGACGGCGCCGGCCTCGGTGGTGCGGGCGGCCGCGACCGCCTGGACCCAGAGCTGGAAGCCGATCCAGCTCGCCTCCATCGGATCGTTGGTGACGGCCTTGGCGTCGCCGGTGAAGGCGCGCCATTCCTCGATCAGGGCGCGATTCTCCGGCGTGTCGATGGTGTGCAAATAGCTCCACGACACCATGTGGCCAACCAGCTTGCGCTCGGCCAGCGCCGGCAGCTCGGCCTCGCCCAGCGACAGGCTCATCACCGGCAGGATGTCGGCGTCGAGGCCCTGGCGCGCGCGCTCGCGGAAGAAGTGGACATTGGCATCGCCCGACAGCGTCGCGACGATGGCGCCGTCGCGGCCGGCAAACTTGCGGATGTCGAGCACGGTGCGGCTCCACGCCTTCTCGCCGAACGGCGTGTAGAGCTCGTCCACCGCGTCGCCGCCGATGCCCTTGGACGCGAGATAGTTGCGGATGATGGCGTTGGTGGTGCGCGGATAGATGTAGTCGGTGCCGAGCAGGAAGAAGCGGCGGCGGCCGAGCTTCAGGAGATGGTCGACCGCCGGCAGCGCCTGCTGCGCCGGCGTCGCGCCGGTGTAGACGACGTGCGGCGACTGCTCCTCGCCCTCGTACTGACTCGGGTAGAACAGCAGGCCGTTGTATTTCGCCAGCACCGGCAACACGCGCTTGCGCGAGGCCGAGGTCCAGCAGCCGAAGATGGCGGCGACCTTGTGATCGCGCAGCAGCGCCTCGGCCTGCGCGGCATAGGCCTCCGGGTCCGATCGCGGATCCATGATGGCGGCTTCCACCGGGCGGCCGAGCAGGCCGCCATTGCGATTGATTTTCTCGATCATCATGACGAGCAACTGCTGCAGCGGCCGCTCGCTGGCGGTGAGCGTGCCGGAAAGCGAATGCAAAATGCCGACCTTGATCGAGCCGTGGTCGAGGTCGGCGAAATAGCGGCTCACCGACGCGGTCAGCGACTGCGCCCGCGCGATCAGGTCGCCGGTGGTGGAGAGCACCGCGTCGCCCGCGGTCGCCACGTCGGTCATCACCGCGCGGACGCCGGGCAGCGCCTCACCGACGGTGGCGGCAACCTTCTCGGCCTCGCTACCGATGACGTCGAGCTGGGCGATCTGCTGCTCCATCAGGCGGGTCAGGGTCTCGTTGACCTCGCCCATATCGTCGACGCTGCGGTCGACCGCGACGATCGCCTCCGCGGTCTGCTTCACCGCCTGCTGGATGCCGTGGATCTGGTCGCCGATCTCCTTGGTCGCCTGGTCGGTGCGGCGGGCGAGCTCCTTCACTTCGGCGGCGACCACGGCGAAGCCCTTGCCGGTCTCGCCGGCGCGCGCCGCTTCGATGGTGGCGTTGAGCGCCAGCAGCGAGGTCTGCGCCGCGATGGCGTGGATGAGCTTGATGACCTCCTCGATGCGCCCGGCCGCGGCGTCGAGATTGCGCATGGTCTCGTCGGCGCGGGCGAGCTCGCTCACCGTGCGCTTGGTGGCGGCACGGGTGGCCTCGACCTGGCGGCCGGAATCGATCACCAGGCTCTGCACGCTGCGCGCCGCTTCGGCGACGCCGGCGACGTCGGCCGCGGCGCGGCTGGCGGCCGCGGCGGATTCCGTCACCTGCTGCGCCATCAGCCGGTTGGTCTGCGCCAGATCGGCGGCGGTGGCGCGGATGCGCTCGCCGGCGCTGGTGAAGGCGCTCACCACTTCGTCGACGGCGGCGCGGAAGCTGCCGGTGAAGAAGGCGCGGCCGGCGTGATGCAGCCGTGCCTCGGTCTCGCGCCGGCGCTGGTCGACCCAGAGCGTGTCGGCTTCGATCAATGCGCTGCGGATCGTCTCGGCGGTCTCGCCGAAGGCCTGGATGGCGCCGTCGCCGATCAGCGGCGGCAGGCCGGTGTAGCGGTCGCCGCCGGCGATCTTGCTGATCGAGCGCATGATGCGGGCGAGCCGCGCCTCGGCAAAGGCGCCGACCGCGAGCGCACCGCTGAAGCCAATGAACGCGGCGAGCGGCAGCGACGGCCACAGCGTCAGTGCGAATAAGGCGGCGAGGGCGACGACAAAGGTTGGAACCGCAATCCACAATGCCGGGCGCGGGACATGGAAGCGGCTCTGCGGCATGACCTGCTCGTGACGTCCATCCGGCGCCGCTAAATTCGCCCGAACAGGTTTCGAATTCCTTTCGAAAAGGCCCGGAAAACCGCATCAAATAGCGGCAGCGCGCCCAAACTTTGGGCGCGCCGATTCCTCCCCGCCAGGCGGGGAGGGATCGGTACCTTAGGTGTTCATGCTCTCGAAGAACTCGGCGTTGTTCTTGGTGTTGCGCAGCTTGTCGAGCAGGAAGTCGATGGCGTCCATGGTGCCCATCGGGTTCAAGATGCGGCGCAGCACGTACATCTTCTTGAGCACCGCAGGATCGGTGAGCAGCTCTTCCTTGCGCGTGCCGGAGCGCGTGATGTCGATCGCCGGGAAGGTGCGCTTGTCGGCCACCTTGCGGTCGAGGATGAGCTCCGAGTTGCCGGTGCCCTTGAACTCTTCGAAGATGACTTCGTCCATGCGGCTGCCGGTGTCGATCAGCGCGGTGGCGATGATGGTCAGCGAGCCGCCTTCCTCGATGTTGCGCGCGGCGCCGAAGAAGCGCTTGGGCCGCTGCAGGGCGTTGGCGTCGACGCCGCCGGTCAGCACCTTGCCCGAGGAGGGCACCACGGTGTTGTAGGCGCGGCCGAGGCGGGTGATGGAGTCGAGCAGGATGACGACGTCGCGCTGGTGCTCGACCAGGCGCTTGGCCTTCTCGATCACCATTTCGGCGACCTGGACGTGGCGCGAGGCCGGCTCGTCGAAGGTCGAGGAGATGACCTCGCCCTTGACCGAGCGCTGCATGTCGGTGACTTCCTCCGGCCGCTCGTCGATCAGCAGCACGATCAGATAGCACTCGGGGTGGTTCGCCGTGATCGAGTGCGCGATGTTCTGCAACAGCACGGTCTTGCCGGTGCGCGGCGGCGACACGATCAGCGCGCGCTGGCCCTTGCCGATCGGCGCGACGATGTCGATGACGCGGGCGGAGAGATCCTTCTTGGTCGGATCCTCGTATTCCATCTTCAGCCGCTCGTCGGGATAGAGCGGCGTCAGGTTGTCGAAGTTGATCTTGTGCCGCGCCTTCTCCGGGTCCTCGAAGTTGATGCTGTTGACCTTGAGCAGCGCGAAGTAGCGCTCGCCCTCTTTCGGCGAGCGGATGTGGCCTTCGACGGTGTCGCCGGTGCGCAGGCCGAAGCGGCGGATCTGGGAAGGCGAGACGTAGATGTCGTCGGGGCCGGACAGGTAGTTCGATTCCGGCGAGCGCAGGAAGCCGAAGCCGTCCGGCAGCACCTCGACGACGCCCTCGCCGACGATGTCGACTTCCTGCTGGGCGAGCTGCTTCAGGATCGCGAACATCAGCTCCTGCTTGCGCATGGTCGAGGCGTTCTCGACCGAATGCTCCTCGGCGAAGGACAGAAGGTCGGCGGGCGCTTTGGATTTCAGGTCTTGTAGTTTCATTTCCCGCATGCGGGTTTAGTCCTATTTGGAAATCGACCGGCGGCGTGAGACCGAAAAACGATGGGGACTGACGACGCGGGTGCTAAGAGGCAGGGATCGCAGGTCTGGAGAGGCGGCGTGTTGGGAAGTGTCCCGGAACCCGATGCTGCGACCGGACCCGATACTGTTGGGGCCGGAACGCGACTGCATCCGCCTGCGTTCGGTGGGATCGCCATCAAGATATGTTGAGGGCGCGTTTCGCGCAAGGGCGCGCCGCAAGGCTTGTGGAGCGGCGTGGTTAACCAAACGGCTTGACGCTCGCCAGAATGACGATAGCGATCAGCAGGGCGGTGGGTATCTCATTGGCAATACGATAGAATTTCGGCGAGCGCGAGTTCCGGTCATGGGCGAAATCGCGCGCCCAATGGCTGAACAGGCCGTGCAGGACGCTCATCAGGACCACCAGCACGATCTTGATGTGGAACCAGGTGTCGGCGAAGTGCTGGCCCTGAATCACCAACGCCACGCCGAACAGCCAGGTGGCGATCATCGCCGGCGTCATGATGAAACGCAGCAGGCGGTATTCCATGGTCTTGAAGGTCTCCGACTGCGCCGAGCCCGGCGCCGCCGCGGCGTGATAGACGAACAGCCGCGGCAGATAGAGCATGCCGGCCATCCAGGCGATGACCGCGATGATGTGGAAGGCCTTGATCCAGAGATACATCGCGGTCACCCGCGCACGCGCTTGAGCATCCGCTCGACATGCGCGATCGGCGTGTCGGGCAAGATACCGTGGCCGAGGTTGAAGATGAAAGGGCCGCCGGCGAGCGCGGTCATGATGTCGTCCACCGCGCGATCGAGCGCGGCGCCGCCGTCGCGCAAGATCTCCGGCTTGAGATTGCCCTGCACCGGCAGGCTCTCCTGCAGCTCGCGGGCAAAAGCCAGCGTCACATTCCAGCCGAGCGATACGCAATCGACGCCGGTCTTCTCGATGTAGGGCAACAGCCGCAAGTCGGCGCCGCGCGGGAAGCCGATGAATTTCGCCGAAGGCACCTTGGCGCGCACGCCGTCGATGATGGTCTTGACCGGACTGATGCACCAGCGGTCGAAATCCTTGTCCGGCACTACGCCCGCCCAGGTATCGAAGATCTGCAGCACTTCGGCGCCGGCCTCGAGCTGGCCGAGCAGATAGCCGATCGAGGCCTGCGCGAGGCGATCGAGCAAAGCGGCAAAGGTTTCCGGCTGCTGCGCGGCGAATGCCAGCGCCGGCGCCTGGTCGGCCGTGCCCTGACCGGCAATCATGTAGGTCGCAACCGTCCACGGCGCGCCGCAAAAACCGATCAAGGCCGTATCCGGCCCGAGCGCGGCCTTCACCCGCCGCACGGTCTCGTAAACCGGCGACAGGATTTTCGTATCCGGCTCACGCGGCATGGCCGAAATCGCCGTGCCATCGCCGAGCGGCTGCAGCCGCGGACCCTCGCCTTCGACAAACCAGACCTTGCGGCCGAGCGCCAACGGCAGCACCAAAATATCCGAAAACAGAATGGCCGCGTCGAAACCGAAGCGGCGCACCGGCTGCAGCGTCACTTCCGCCGCCAAATCCGGATTGAAACACAGATCGAGAAAGCCGCCGGCCTTCTGCCGCACCGCGCGATATTCCGGAAGATAACGTCCCGCCTGGCGCATCAGCCACACCGGCGGCACGGCTTCATGTCCGCCTCCGAGCACACGAAGCAGAGGCTTTATCCCCGTACTCCCGGCGCCAACGGCTTCTTCCATAACTCCTCTAAGAATCTTTGTAGTGGTTGTTGTTAGGCCGTGGATTGGACTCATGCCTGCCGATCAACATCCTGTCCACCGCCAGCCGAGTGACGATTCAGAATCCCCTGCTAATGGCCGGGTTTCTGTCCACATCGATACGACGGCTTTTATCGGATGTTTGCCGAGTTCTCCCCTGCCGTCCCCAGGGCGTCGTCCACATGACGGCACGGTCCTCTGATTTGCCGGTCGACGGCGTCCCGCAGCCAGCAATGTGGATGGCTCTTGCGGCGCTGGGGGAACGGCGCTTGCGCCGGGCAAAAAGCCGTGGCCTTCTCCCGGAACGTCCACAGAACGCCCGTCGCTTATCCCGATGCCCGACACCGGCTATTTCCATCTGCATCTCGTGTCCGACGCGACCGGCGAAACGCTGATCACGGTGGCGCGCGCGGCGGCGGCGCAATACGCCAATGTGGCGCCGGTCGAGCACCTTTATCCGATGGTGCGCTCGAAGAAGCAGCTCGAACACGTACTCGCGGAAATTTCCGAGTCGCCGGGCCTGGTGCTCTACACGCTGCTCGAGGAGGACTTGATCGAAGGGCTGGAGAGCAAATGCCGCGAGCTCGGCCTGCCCTGCATGTCGGTGCTGGGGCCGATCCTGCGGCTGTTTCAGTCCTATCTCGGCGCCGAGACCATCCATCGCGCGGGTGCCCAGCACGTGCTCAATGCCGAATACTTCCAGCGCATCGACGCGCTGAACTTCAGCATGATGCATGACGACGGCCAGCACGTCGAAGGGCTGGAGGAGGCCGACGTCGTGCTGGTCGGGGTGTCGCGCACCTCCAAGACGCCGACCTCGATCTATCTCGCCAACCGCGGGGTGAAGACCGGCAATGTGCCGCTGGTGCCGGGCGTGCCGCTGGCGCCGCAGGTGGAAAAGCTGACGCGGCCGCTGGTGGTCGGGCTCTACGCCAGTCCCGAGCGCATCGTGCAGATCCGCGAGAACCGGCTGCTCGGCCTCAAGGCCCACCGCGACGACGACCAGTACATCGACAAGGCCGCGGTGGCCGAGGAAGTCGCCTATTCGCGCAGGCTGTGCAGCAAGAACAATTGGCCCTCGATCGATGTCACCAGGCGCTCGATCGAGGAAACCGCTGCCGCGGTGATGCGGCTTTTGACCGAGCGGCGGCGACAGCCGATCGGCTGATCTTTCCCTCCCCGCTTGCGGGCGGGGGTGGCGAGCGCCAGCGAGCCGGAGCAATCTGCTAAAGAAGTGAATTCACCCAGCCCGCCCGTCTTCGCTTGCGCTCAGGCGGGCGACCCACCCCTTTCTGGGCAGGGATAGGACAAGATTATGCCGCTCTGGCTACCGCCCCAGCCTCTGGTCCTCGCCTCGAAAAGCGACGTGCGCGGTAAAATCCTGGCCGCGGCCGGCTTGCGCTTCGAGACGCGTCCGGCAGAACTCGACGAGCGGGCGATCGAGGCGCAAGCCGGACCGCTCGATGCCGCGGCCATAGCGCGGCTTCTGGCGCGCAAGAAGGCCGAGGCGGTGGCGGCGGCACTGCCAGGGCGGCTGGTGCTCGCCGCCGACCAGACGCTTGCCCGCGGCAACAAGCGCTTCAGCAAGCCGGCGGGCCGCGCCGCGGCGGCCGCGCAGCTGCGCGACCTGCGCGGCCGCAGCCACGAGCTGCATTCGGCGCTCGCTTTGGTGCGGAGCGGCGAGACGCTGTTCGACTGCGTCGATACCGCGCGCCTCACCATGCGCGACTTCTCCGACGCCTTTGTCGACGATTACCTCGACATGGCCGGCGGCACCGCGCTGGCCAGCGTCGGCGCCTATCAGCTCGAAGGCCTCGGCGTGCACCTGTTCGAACGGGTGGACGGCGACTATTTCACCATTCTCGGCCTGCCGCTGCTGCCGCTGCTTGCCTTCCTGCGCAAAAACGGTTTTGTCGCCCAATGATCGTCCTCGGTCTCACCGGCTCGCTCGGCATGGGCAAATCGACCACGGCGAAATTCTTTGCCGAGGAGGGCGTGCCGGTGCACGATGCCGATGCCGCGGTGCATAGGCTCTACGAGGGCGAGGCGGTGCCGTTGATCGAGGCGGCGTTTCCGGGCACCACGGCGGCCGGCAAGGTCGACCGCGGCAAGCTCGGTGAGCGCGTCATCGGCGATGCCGCGGCGATGAAAAAGCTCGAGGCGATCGTGCATCCGCTGGTGCGCCGGGCCGAGGAGCGGTTCTTGGCGGAGGCCGAGCGCCGCGGCGCCAAAGTGGCGGTGCTCGACATTCCGCTGCTGTACGAGACCGGCGGCGACAGCCGCTGCGACGCCGTGGTGGTGGTGTCGGCGCCGGCGGGCACGCAGCGCGCCCGCATGATGGAGCGGCCGGGCATGACCGAGCAGAAGTTCAACGCGCTGCTGGCCAAGCAGATGCCGGACGCCGACAAGCGCGCGCGCGCCGATTTCATCGTGGATAGCGGGCAAGGATACGAAGCGGCGCGGGCGCAAGTGCGTGAAATTCTGGCGCAAGTGACTAAGATGCCAGAAAGGCGACGATAATGATTCGTTGTCATTCCGGGATGCCGCGAAGCGGCGGGCCCGCAATGACAAGGGAAGCACAATGCGCGAGATCGTCCTCGATACCGAAACCACCGGCCTCGACCCTGCCCAGGGCCACCGCCTGGTCGAGCTCGGCTGCGTCGAGCTCGTCAACGGCATCCCGACCGGCGCCACCTTCCACGTCTATCTCAACCCGGAGCGCGAGGTGCCGGCGGAAGCGACCGCCATCCACGGCCTGACCACCGACTTCCTGAGGAACCAGCCGTGCTTCGTCGACATCGTCGACGATTTCCTCGAATTCATCGGCGAGGACGCGCCGCTGGTGATTCACAACGCCAGCTTCGACCACGGCTTCCTCTGCGCCGAGCTCGAGCGGGCCGAACGCGGGCCGATCGCGCGCGAGCGGCTGATCGACACGCTGATGCTGGCGCGCCGCAAGCATTCGGCCGGCCCCTACAGCCTCGACGCCCTGTGCGCGCGCTACGGCATCGACAATTCGCGCCGCACCAAGCACGGCGCGCTGCTCGACGCCGAAATTCTCGCCGAGGTCTATGTCGAGCTGACCGGCGCGCGGCAAGCCATGCTCGGCCTTGCCGATGTGACCGCGCACACGGCCAACGGCGAGGGGGCGATCACGCTGCGCGAGCGGCCGGTCGCGCTGCCGCCGCGCCTCAGCGAGGCCGAACGGCAAGCGCACCGCGCCTTCATCGCCACGCTGGGCGATGAAGCGCTGTGGCGGCAGTATCGCGAAATCTGATCAGAGCTGCGGCGCCGGATCGTTGGCCGGCTGCATCTGGCTCATGCGCTGGCGATAGAGCCCGACGAAATCCACCGGATCGAGCAGCAGCGGCGGGAAGCCGCCGTTGCGCACGGTGTTGGCAATGATCTCCCGCGCGAACGGGAACAGCAGACGCGGGCATTCGATGAGCACCAGCGCGTTCATGCTTTCCGGCGGCACGTTGCGGATGCGGAACACCCCGGCAAAGGTGAGATCGAAAGCGAACATGACGGCACCGCCGCCCTCGGCCTTGCCTTCGAGCTTGAGCGAGACCTCGATGTCGCTGTCCGACAGCGGCGTGGCGTCGACCTTGATCTGAATGCCGATCTGCGGCTGCTGGCCGCCGCTCATCAGCGTGCGCGGAGCGTTCGGATTTTCGAACGACAGATCCTTGATGTACTGCGCCACCACGTTGAGTTGCGGCTGCGCATCCAACACCGGCTCCTGGCCGGGTCCGCCATTGGTCGAGTTCATGAAATCTCCTGGCCGCTCGCGCGCGGTTGGCTAACACAGGGTCCTGAAGGGAACAAGGATCGCGGGCGGGCGACGTCAGCCGTCGCGCGCGCCGCGCCGGTCCGGCAGTTCGCGATCCGGCACGCGGCGCCACTGCTCGGGCGGCAGGTCGACGACGCCGTCGGCGCGCGGCCCGTCGCTTTGGCCTCCGAGGGCCGCGCCGATCGCCCGCCGCAGCGGTGCAACGAGCAGCAGCAGGCCCAGGACGTCAGTGATAAACCCCGGGATCGCCAAGAGAATTCCGGCCAGCAGGACGAGGACCCCGCTGCTGTCGGCCTGCAGCGTGGTGAAGCTGCCGTTTCCGAGTGCAACCTTGACGCGGGCAATATGACCGCCGCCGGCGTGACGCAGGATCAGCACTCCGCTGACGGAGCCCATCGCGATCAGCGCCAAGGCGGGCAGAAAGCCGATCTGCGCCGCCACGGCGATAAACGCCGCCAGTTCCATGACCGGCAGCAGCAACACCGCCAATATGGCCGTCAGCAACAGATATTTCGCCACATTCATCGGTGTTTCCCGCCATTTGGCCGGTTGGAAGTGACGCCCCAATCGTCTAAGGTCGGCGTCTTGAGAGGCTCAAAAGCGCCCACAAGCTTCGGCGCGACGCCTATGGATCGGTGCGGCTCCAGGCTTACATAGTTACGACAGGGCCGCCCGTCACGACGCCTGACCGGCGAGAGGCTGCGGGTTGACGCTTCGCCCGCGAGTACACGAAAGCATGCGAGACGTGTTCGACATCTACACCATCATTTTTCTGGCGCTCGCCGTGTTTATTTTCCTGCGCCTGCGCAGCGTCCTGGGTCAGCGGACCGGGCGGGAGCGCCCGCCTTACGATCCCTATTCCGCGCGCGAGCAGATGCGGCCGGCGCCGGAGAAGGTCGTGGCGCTGCCGAACCGCGCGCCGGAAGCGGTCAGCAAGCCGGCCGAGGAGCCGGTGGCGCCCGGCGAGCGCTGGAAGGGCGTCGCCGAGCCCGGCTCGGCGCTGGCGAGCGGGCTCGACGCCATCGCCGCGCAGGATGCGGGTTTCGACGCCAAGCACTTCATCGCCGGCGCGCGCGCCGCCTACGAGATGATCGTCAGCGCCTACGCTGAAGGCGACCGCCGCACCTTGAAGAACCTGCTGGCGCGCGAAGTCTATGACGGCTTCGAAAACGCCATCAGCGAGCGCGACAAGAAGGGCGAGACCGTGGAGAGCCGTTTCGTCTCGATCGACGAGGCCGAGATTACCCAGGCCGAACTGCGCGGCCGCATCGCCCAGGTCACCGTGCGCTTCCACTCCAAGCTCGTCTCGGCGACGCGCGACAAGAACGGCAACGTCGTCGACGGCAGCGCCGACCGGGTCACCGACGTCACCGACGTCTGGACCTTCGCCCGCGACACCTCCTCGCGCGATCCCAACTGGAAGCTGGTTGCGACCGAAGCCGGACAGTGAACGCATGGCGGGGGGACGCGCACGGGCGGCATCGGCGATGATTTTGGCGGCGGCGCTTGCGGCGGGCGCGCCGGCGCTCGCCGTCGAAATGCGCCATGCCCAGGTCGCGCCGCTGAGCTTCGAGCTGCTCGACGGCTGGACGAACGACGACCTCGCCGCCGCCTTTGCCACCTACCAGAAGAGCTGCGGCGCCATCCTGCAGGCCACGCCGGCGATGCGCAAGGCGCGGCCGCTGTACGGCGGCCTCTACACCGCCTGCGAGGCGGCCAGGACGCTCGCCGCGGCGGGGCCGGTCGACCGCGAGGCGGCGCGCAAGTTCTTCGAGGATAATTTCAAGCCGGTGCGCATCGAGCCGCACCACCAGTTCGACGGTTTCTTCACCGGTTATTACGAGACCGAAGTCGACGGCTCGCGCACGCCGACCGACCAATACAAGGTGCCGCTGTACAGCCCGCCGAAGAGCCTGATCGGCAAGACGAGCACGGTGTTCGGCGGCTACGACCGCAAGGACATCGAGGCCGGCGCGCTCAAGGGCAAGGGGCTGGAGATCTGCTACGTCAAGGATCCGGCCGACGCCTTCTTCGCGCAGATCCAGGGCTCGACGCGCGTCAAGCTCGACGACGGCACGCTGCTGCGCCTCAACTACATCGCCAGCAACGGCAAGCCCTACACGCCCGTCGGCAAGATCCTCATCGACCGCGGCATCTATACGCGCGAGGAAATGTCGATGGACAAGATCCGCGAATACATGGAGGCCAATCCGAAGGACGGCGAGGAGCTGCGGCTGAAGAACCGGTCCTATGTCTTCTTCTCGGAGACGGCGCTCGGCCCGCAGGACGAATGCATCGGCTCGTCGGGCATTGCGCTGACGCCGGGGCGCTCGCTCGCGGTCGATCCCGCCTACCACATCTACGGCACGCCGATCTGGGTGCAGGCCGAGTTTCCGATCAACGGCCTGGCGCCGGTCGATCCGTTCCATCACCTGATGTTCGCGCAGGACACCGGCTCCGCCATCAAGGGGCCGGCGCGCGCCGACATCTATTTCGGCCACGGCGAGACCGTCGAGCACGTCGCCGGCCGCATCAAGCAGTTCGGGCATTTTGTCATGCTGGTGCCGAAGGACGTGGCCTTGACCGGCCAGCCTTTGCCGCCGTTCATTCCGCTGCCGCGGCCGCGCCCCAAAGACATCGCGACCGAGGAGGCGATGGCCAAGGGCAAGGCGCCGCCGGACGCCGGCACCGTCTCGACCACCGCATCCGTGCCGCATCCATAGAGGCCGCGCCGTGAGCAAGCGCGACGGCAGCAGACGCCGCGTTCTCTCCCAGGACGAGCGCGTGCTGTGGTCGACCGTCACGCGCTCGATTGCGCCGTTGCGCGCCGGCGCGCTGCCGGCAGCGGACAGCGCGGCCGAGCCCGCGCCGCCGCCGGCCGCGGCAAAGTCAAAACGCGCCGCCGCGGCCGCGCCCAAGCCCGCATCGAGGCCCGCATCGAGGCCCGCACCCAAGCCCGCGCCGCCGCTTGCGCCGCTCGGCCGCCGCATGCGCCGCAGCGTTGCGCGCGGCAAGGAGGCAATCGACGCCCGGCTCGATCTGCACGGCCTGACGCAGGCGCAGGCGCACGCCGAGCTTCTGCATTTCCTGCGCGACGCCGGCGCCCGCGAGGCGCGCCTGGTGCTGGTGATCACCGGCAAAGGCGGGCGCGGCGAGGGCGATCGCGGCGTGCTCAAGCGCCAGGTGCCGCAGTGGCTGGCGCTGCCGGAGTTTCGTAGTCTGGTGGTCGGCTACGAGGACGCCGGCCTGCGTCACGGCGGCGAGGGCGCGCTTTACGTGCGGATCAGGCGGATGCGCGGTTAGGGAGGCCGGGTGATGGCGAAACGATCGAACAAGCAGGTCAAGAAAAAAGCCAAGGCGACGAGCCGCAAACCGGCCCGCAGGAAGCGCGTGCCCAAGGCTGTGAAGCCGGCAAAGAAAAATGTGAAGTCCGAGCGCGAGCTCGAAGAGGGATTACGCGAGACCTTTCCCGGCTCCGATCCGCTGGCGGTGACCGACCCGACGCGCTCGATCAAGGAGTAGGCCGGCCATTCTCCAACCTCCCCCGGCAAGAGCGAGGCCGCCCCGCTGCGAGACGCAGGTGGCGGCGGCGTTTCAAGGACGACCCCCTGCTAATCAGGAGGAGAATGGAAAGTCACAGAATAAACCGGGAGAGGTCCGCGTTCTTGGCGAGATCGCCGATGTGCTTCTGCACATAGGCGGCGTCGATCTTGACGTTCTCGCCGGAGCGGTCGGGCGCGGCGAACGACACCTCGTCGAGCACGCGCTCCATCACCGTCTGCAGGCGCCGCGCGCCGATATTCTCCACGCTCGAATTGACCGCCACCGCGATGTCGGCGATGGCGTCGATGGCGTCCTCGGTGAATTCGAGGACCACGCCTTCGGTCGCCAGGAGCGCCACGTATTGCTTGATCAGCGAGGCCTCGGGCTCGGTCAGGATGCGGCGGAAGTCGTCGCGCGTCAGCGCCGCGAGCTCGACGCGGATCGGCAGGCGGCCCTGCAATTCCGGCAACAGGTCCGACGGCTTGGAAATGTGAAAGGCGCCGGACGCGATGAACAGAATGTGGTCGGTCTTCACCGGCCCGTGCTTGGTGTTGACGGTGGTGCCCTCGATCAGCGGCAGGAGGTCGCGCTGCACGCCCTCGCGCGACACGTCGCCGGTCATGCGGCCGTCGCGCGCGCAGATCTTGTCGATCTCGTCGAGGAAGACGATGCCGTTCTGCTCGACGGCGCGGATCGATTCCTGCACCAGCGCGTCGCTGTCGAGCAGCTTGTCGCTCTCCTCGGTGACCAGGATATCGTGCGATTCCTCGACGGTGACGCGCCGCGTCTTGGTGCGGCCGCCGCCGAGCTTGCCGAAAATGTCGCCGATGGAAATGGCGCCGACCTGCGCGCCCGGCATGCCGGGGATTTCGAACATCGGCATGCCGGAGGAGCCCTGGGCGACCTCAATCTCGATCTCCTTGTCGTCGATCTCGCCGGCGCGCAGCTTCTTGCGGAAGCTTTCGCGCGTCGCGGGGCTGGCGCCGGGGCCGACCAGGGCATCGAGCACGCGCTCCTCCGCGGCCTGCTCGGCGCGCGCCTGAACGTCCTTGCGCTTCCTTTCGCGCGTCAGCGCGATCGAGATTTCGACGAGGTCGCGTACGATCTGCTCGACGTCGCGGCCGACATAGCCGACTTCGGTGAACTTGGTGGCCTCGACCTTGAGGAAAGGCGCGCCGGCGAGCTTCGCCAGCCGCCGGGAAATCTCGGTCTTGCCGACGCCGGTCGGCCCGATCATCAGGATGTTCTTCGGCAGCACTTCCTCGCGCAGCTTGTCGTCGAGCTGCAGACGGCGCCAGCGGTTGCGCAACGCGATGGCGACAGCGCGCTTGGCGTCGCCCTGGCCGACAATGTAGCGGTCGAGCTCGGAGACGATTTCACGCGGCGAGAAGTCGGTCATTGGGGTCCGGTTGGGTTCAGGCGCCGGCCTGCCAGGCGCGGATCGCGTCGAGCGGATAGACCAGCATCAGAATGTTCAGGGTCAGATTGTCACGGATCACATAGCCTACAATCAACTCCAAAACGACGGCCGCGCCGATGGTCGCCGATATAGGAAGCCATCGCGCCAGCACAAAGCCCATGATCATGCACACCGTATCGGACAGCGAGTTGATGACGCTGTCGCCGTAGTAGTCGAGCGAGATGGTGCCGTTGCGGTAGCGCTCGATGACGAACGGGGTGTTCTCGACGATCTCCCAGGCAGCCTCGGCGCCGACCGCGACGGCGAACCGCGTGAAAACCGGCGCCCGCGGAAACACCAGCCAGGTCACGCCGTAAAAAATGAAACCGTGAATGACATGCGAGAAAGAATACCAGTCAAAAATATGCTGCGAATTTTCCGAGCTTTGCACCACGCCCCACCACAGCTTGACCGTGCCGCAGGTGCAGATCGGCGGATGCCCCATGGCCAGCAGCGCCGCCGCCTGCACGGCGAATGCAGCCAGCACGACGAGCAGACAAGTCCGCAGCGGAGAGCGCCCGGTCTCGGTCACGTCTTCAACGACTCGATGGTGACGTTGCGATTGGTGTAGACGCAGATATCGGCGGCGATGTCGAGCGACTTCTTGACGATCGCTTCGGCGTCGAGCGGGCCGTCGATGAGCGCGCGGGCGGCGGCGAGCGCGTAGTTGCCGCCGGAGCCGATCCCTGACACGCCGTTCTCCGGCTCGAGCACGTCGCCGGTGCCGGTCAGGACCAGCGACACCTGCTTGTCGGCGACGATCATCATGGCTTCGAGGCGGCGCAGATAGCGGTCGGTGCGCCAGTCCTTGGCGAGCTCGACGGCGGCGCGCGTCAGCTGGCCGGGATATTGCTCGAGCTTGGCTTCCAGCCGCTCGAACAGGGTGAAGGCGTCGGCGGTGGCGCCGGCGAAGCCGCCGATGACGTCGCCCTTGCCGAGGCGGCGCACCTTTTTGGCGTTGGCCTTGACGATGGTCTGGCCGATCGACACCTGGCCGTCGCCGCCGATGACGACGCTGCCGCCCTTGCGGACGGTGAGGATGGTGGTGCCGTGCCAGAGATCAGATTGCGTAGGATTCATTGGATTGCTCGACAGCGGATGTAGGCAGTCCGGAGAGCGGATGCAAACTCAGCATGCCCCCTCCCCCCTTGTTGGGGAGGGGGTGGAGGTTAACCTAAGTCGCCGAAATCGACCCCCCTCCCTGTCCCTCCCCCACAAGGGGGGAGGGAACGATGTGGCAGCGGTAGCGAATATCGGATCGCCCTGATAAAAGGCGCGCGAATAAAGGGCGAACGCATGCGCAAGGGCACCGTCGCGCGCAAGACCAAGGAGACCGACGTCGCCGTCGAGATCGATCTCGACGGCAACGGCCGCTCGACTGTTGCGACCGGCATCGGCTTCCTCGACCACATGCTCGATCTTTTGGCGCGGCACGCGCGCATCGACATCACGGTCAAGGCCAAGGGCGATCTGCACATCGACTTTCACCACACCGCCGAGGATGTCGGCATCGCGCTCGGTCAGGCGGTCAAGCAGGCGCTCGGCGACATGAAGGGCATCACGCGCTACGCCGATGTCCACGTGCCGATGGACGAGGCGCTGACCCGCGTCGCGCTCGACATTTCGGGGCGGCCGTTTCTGGTGTTCAAGGTGGCGTTCGTGCGCGCCAAGATCGGCGAGTTCGACACCGCGCTGGTGCAGGAGTGGTTCCAGGCCTTCGCCACCAATGCCGGCATCACGCTGCACGTCGAGACGCTGTATGGCACCAACGACCACCATATCGCCGAGTCCTGCTTCAAGGCGCTGGCCCGCGCGCTGCGCGCGGCGGTGGCGATCGATCCGCGCGCCAGGGACGAAGTGCCGTCCACCAAGGGCTCGCTGGGCGGGTAATCTCGTCCTCCCCCTTGTGGGGAGGGCGGCGAGCGACCGCAGGTCGCGAGCGGGTGGGGGTGGTGAGATTCCTGGCGAGAAGACATACGTAAACTGGACCTCCACCCCGCTTGCCTCGCTTTCGCTCGGCAAGCGACCCTGCCCACAAGGGGGAGGGTAAAGAGAGCGCAGTCATGCCCACCTACACCGTGCACGCGCCGCCGCCGAAAGCCGGCGAAGCCGCAAGCGATCCGCAGCGCTTCGTGTTCGTGCGCGACGGATTCTATGTCTGGGCCTTCCTGCTGGCGCCGCTATGGCTGCTGTACCGCCGGCTGTGGCTGGTGCTGCTCGGCTATGTGGTGGCGAATGCGCTGCTCGGCGGCGTGTTCTATCTGCTCGGCGCCTCGGCGGTACTGAAGGGGCTCGGCAGCCTGCTGGTGGCGCTTCTCGTCGGTCTCGAGGCGGCGACGCTGTGGCGCTGGACGCTGCAACGCCGGCGCTGGCGGATGCTCGGCTTCGTGATCGGCGACGACGCGGAAACCGCAGAGCGGCGTTTTTTCGCGGAATGGGCGAAGGCCGTGACGCCGGCGGCGCCGGCGGCGCCGCCCGCCGCGCCTGAACCTCAATATGCCGCGCCGGTGCGGCGCGGCCCGCCGTCGGGCTCCGACGTCATCGGCCTGTTTCCGGAGCCGGGAAGCAGCCCATGAGCGTCGCCATTGTCGATTACGGTTCCGGCAATCTGCACTCGGCGGCCAAGGCCTTCGAGCGCGCCGCCCGCGACAGCGGGCATGATCAGCCGATCCTCGTCACCAACGATCCGGCCAAGGTCGCCGCGGCCTCGCGCGTCGTGCTGCCGGGCGTCGGCGCCTTCGCCGATTGCCGGCGCGGGCTCGACGCCATCGACGGCATGGTCGAGGCGCTCAATGAATGCGTATTGCAGCGCGGCCGGCCGTTCTTCGGCATCTGCGTCGGCATGCAGTTGATGGCCGAGCGCGGCCGCGAATATCAGGTGACGCCGGGGCTCGGCTGGATCGCCGGCGAGGTCGACCGCATCGCGCCCGCCGACAAGAGCCTGAAGATTCCGCACATGGGCTGGAACACGCTCGACATGCTCCAGCCGCACGCGCTGCTCGACGAGATTCCGCTCGGGCCGGACGGGCTGCACGCCTATTTCGTGCACTCCTACGAGCTCAAGCCGGCGCAGCGCAAGGACCTGGTGGCGCAGGCCGATTACGGCGGCCCGCTCACGGCAATCGTCGGCCGCGACAACATGGTCGGCACGCAGTTTCACCCGGAGAAGAGCCAGCGGCTCGGGCTGAAGCTGATCGCCAATTTTTTGAAGTGGGCGCCGTGATGATACCTAGCTTCATCGGTGCAGTCGTGTGCGCTTTGCCTTCCCCCTTGTGGGGAGGGCGGCGAGCGACCGCAGGTCGCGAGCGGGTGGGGGTCATCGCAATCACCCCCATCCCGCTCACCTCGCTAGCGCTCGGTGAGCGACCCTCCCCACAAGGGGGAGGGTAAAGTGATCCTCTTTCCTGCCATCGACCTGAAGGAAGGCCTCGCCGTGCGGCTGGAGCAGGGCGACATGGCGCGCGCCACCGTGTTCCATCGCGATCCGGCGGCGCAGGCGGGCGCCTTCGAGAGCCAAGGCTTCGAGTACCTGCACATCGTCGATCTCGACGGCGCCTTCGCCGGCAAGCCGGTGAATGCCGCGGCGGTCGACCGCATCCTGGAGAGCGTTTCGATTCCGGTGCAGCTCGGCGGCGGTATCCGCAACACCGCGACGGTCGAGGCCTGGCTGGAGAAGGGCGTCACCCGTGTCATCATTGGCACCGCCGCCGTGCGCGATCCGCCTTTTGTCAAGCAGGCGGCGCGCGATTATCCGGGGCAGGTCGCGGTCGGGCTCGACGCCCGCGACGGCAAGGTCGCGGTCGAAGGCTGGGCGCAGACCTCGGAGCTGTCCGCGCTCGATATCGCCCGCCGCTTCGAGGACGCGGGAGTGGCCGCCATCGTCTATACCGACGTCGCGCGCGACGGCATGCTCAAGGGCCTCAACCTCGACGCTACCATCGCGCTCGCCGAGGCGATCGCGATCCCGGTGATCGCGTCGGGCGGCCTCGCTTCGCTCGACGACATCAAGGCGCTGCTGGAACCGCGCGCGGCGAAGCTCGAAGGCGCCATCGCCGGCCGCGCGCTCTACGACGGGCGGCTCGACGCGGCGGAGGCGCTCGCGCTCATTCGCGCCGCGAGGACGGCAGCCTGATGTTCAAGGTCCGCGTCATCCCTTGCCTCGACGTCAAGGACGGCCGCGTCGTCAAGGGCGTCAACTTCGTCAACCTGCGCGACGCCGGCGATCCGGTCGAAGCCGCCATTGCCTATGACGCGGCCGGCGCCGACGAGCTGTGCTTTCTCGACATCACGGCGAGCCACGAGAACCGCGACACCATCTACGACGTGGTGCAGCGCACGGCGGAAGCCTGCTTCATGCCGCTCACCGTCGGCGGCGGCGTGCGTTCGATCGAGGACATCCGCAGGCTGCTCACTTGCGGCGCCGACAAGGTGTCGATCAACACCGCGGCGGTGGCGCGGCGGCAATTCGTGAAGGAAGCGGCGGAGAAGTTCGGCGACCAGTGCATCGTGGTGGCGATCGACGCCAAGAGCGTCGGCCCCGGCCGCTGGCAGATCTTCACCCATGGCGGGCGCAATCCGACCGGCCTCGATGCCGTCCATTACGCGCGCGAGGTGGTGGCGCTCGGCGCCGGTGAAATCCTGCTCACCTCGATGGACCGCGACGGCACCAAAAAGGGCTATGACATCGCGCTGACCCGCGCCATCGCCGACGCCGTTCCGGTGCCGGTGATCGCCTCGGGCGGCGTCGGCACCCTGCAGCACATGGTCGAGGGCATCCGCGACGGCCACGCCACCGCGGTGCTGGCGGCCTCGATCTTCCATTTCGGCGAGCATTCGGTGCGCGAGGCCAAGGCCTATATGGCCAAGGCCGGGCTGCCGATGCGGCTCGACCCATGATTTCTTGCCGTCACCGGGCGTGTCCCGGTGACCCGCTTAGGAAGGCGCGGTGCTCGCCTAAGCGGGATGGCCGGGACAAGCCCGGCCATGACGACTGAGCATAGAGATGCTATTGAGCCGCCCATGAGCAAATTCACCCTCGCCGACCTGGAGAAGCGGGTGCACGAGCGCGCCAGGGCGAGCGCGGCGGAATCCTATACCCGCAGTCTGCTCGACAAGGGCATCGACCACTGCGCCAAGAAGTTCGGCGAGGAGGCGGTCGAAACCGTGCTGGCAGCCTTGCAGGACGACAAGGGCCGGCTGATCGCGGAAGCCGCCGACCTGCTTTATCATCTGCTGGTCGTGCTCGAAGCGCGCGGCGTGACGCTCGCCGAGGTCGAGGCGGAGCTGGAGAAACGCACGGCGCGGTCCGGTCACGAGGAAAAGGCCTCCCGCAAGCGAACGGTGTGATGGAACAGCGCATCAACGATACGCTCTCGCCCTACCGCACCTTCACGCGCGCGGAATGGGCGGCGTTGCGCGAAGACGCGCCGATGACGCTGCGGCCGGAGGAAGTCGCGCGCCTGCGCTCGCTGCACGACCGGCTCGACATGGAGGAGGTGGAGGACATCTACCTGCCGCTGTCGCGCCTGCTGTCGATGTATGTCGCGGCGACGCAGCGCCTGTTCGACGCGCAGCAGCGCTTTCTGGCCACGCGCGATGTCAAGATGCCTTACGTCATCGGCGTCGCAGGCTCCGTGGCCGTCGGCAAGTCGACCACCGCGCGCGTGCTGCAGGCGCTCTTGGCGCGCTGGCCGAACGTGCCCAAGGTCGATCTCGTCACCACCGACGGCTTCCTCTACCCCAACGCCATCCTCGAGCGCGAAGGCCTGATGGAGAAGAAGGGCTTTCCGGAGAGCTACGACCTGCCGGCGCTGCTGCGCTTCCTGACCGACGTCAAGGCGGGCCGACGTCCGGCGCGCGCGCCGGTCTACTCGCACCTGACCTACGACGTCATGCCCAACCAGTGGGTCGAGATCGACCGCCCCGACATTCTCATCGTCGAGGGCCTCAACGTGCTACAGACCGGACGGCTGCCGAAGGACGGCAAGGCCATCCCCTTCGTCTCGGACTTCTTCGATTTCTCGGTCTATCTCGACGCCGACGAGGACGTGCTCAAGGCCTGGTACGTCGACCGCTTCCTGACGCTGCGCGGCACCGCCTTCCGCGATCCGAAATCCTACTTCCACCGCTATTCAAATCTGTCGGACGACGAGGCCACCGAAACCGCGCTGTCGATCTGGACGCGCATCAATCTGGTCAACCTGCACGAAAACATCCTGCCGACGCGCCAGCGCGCCGACCTGATCCTGAAAAAGGTCGAGAGCCACAAGGTCGAGGAAGTGGCGCTCAGGCGGCTGTAGATCTAACGCCTCAGCTGTCATGGCAGGGCTTGTCCCGGCCATCCCGATTAGGTGAGCACAACGCGTCCCTAAGCGAGATCGCCGGGACAAGCCCGGCGATGACAAGGGAACCGAGATTTGCGTCTGACGGCTTACGCCGCGCGCCTGCTCAGATCGAAGTGCTCGAAATAGCGCTGCTTGATCTCGGACACCGGCAGCACGATCAGCACGTCGGTGGTGCCGAATTCATGGTCGACCACGGCGCCGTCGCCGATCGAGGCGCCGAGCCGCAGATAGCCCTTGATCAGCGGCGGCAGCGCGCGCAGCGCCGCCTTCGGGTCGATCGCCTCTTTCGACAGCCGGTTCATCTCGATGTAGCGGTTGGGCAGCGCGCGGGCCCGCCATGTTTCGTCCGCGCGCGCGTAGTGATGCAGGAACGACAGCGGCAGCGCCAGCCGCTTCGGATCGGTGCCGTCGAGGCTGGCGCAGCCGATCATGACGTCGCAACCGTTCTGCAAAATGTAGGCGTGGATGCCGTGCCAGAGCAGCTCGACCGTGCGCTTGTTGCGGTATTCCGCGAGCACGCAGGAGCGGCCGAGCTCGAGAAATTGCAGGTGCGCGTGGCGGCCGATCAGGGCGTCGACGTCGAACTCGTTGGCGGTGTAGAAGCCGCCGAACTCCTCGGCCAGCGGCTGGCGCAGCAGCCGATAGGTGCCGACCACCAT
>Ga0070741_10008071_pt1 | contig 21351 bp, 20 predicted proteins | sample Coa_R1_4_FD_66440 | JGI IMG/M metagenome (GOLD analysis project Ga0070741, IMG submission 66440) | Surface soil microbial communities from Centralia Pennsylvania, which are recovering from an underground coalmine fire - Coalmine... | ecosystem: Environmental > Terrestrial > Soil > Unclassified ... | reverse complement strand
GACCCGGCAGCGGGCCACGGCCCGGCGGTGGGTCGCCTCCTTGGGGGTGACGTCCACCATACGGGCACGTCCGAGCGGGTCGAGGTGGGTGAACTCGAAGGGCGGCATGGTCACAAGTGTACGGCCTGCCCGGGGGCGTCGCCGGGCTCGAACGGCGGTTTTGCCCGCGGCCCGGGTCGGGCCGAGGCGCTGGTCAGGTACAATTCAGACGGAGCGCCCCACCGGAGAACGGGGGAGGCCGGTCGGGAGCTCTCCAGCCATTACCTTCCCGTCGGACGATGACTGCGCCTGCTTCGAACCATCTCGCCGACACCCTGGGGCGGCCGCTGCGCGACCTGCGGATCTCGGTCACCGACCGCTGCAACTTCCGGTGCCCGTACTGCATGCCCGCCGAGCTCTACGGCGAGGAATACACCTTCCTGCCCCGGTCGCAGATCCTCAGCTTCGAGGAGATCGAGCGCCTGGCCCGCATCTTCGTCGACCTCGGCGTGGCCAAGATCCGCCTGACCGGCGGGGAGCCCCTGGTCCGGGCCCACCTGCCCGACCTGGTCGAGCGCCTGGCCGCCATCGACCCGGCCATCGACCTGACGCTGACCACCAACGGTGCCCTGTTCGCCCCGGTGGCCGAAGACCTGGCCAAGGCCGGGCTGCGCCGGGTGACCGTCAGCCTCGACAGCCTCGACCCCGCCGTCTTCACCGCCATGTGCGGGCGCGACAACGTCCACCCCGACGTCGTCCTCGGGGCCATCGACGCCGCCGCCCGGGCCGGGCTCACCCCCGTCAAGATCAACTGCGTCGTCCAGCGGGGCGTCAACGACCACACGATCGCCGACCTCGCCCGCCACTTCCGGGGGACGGGCCACATCGTCCGGTTCATCGAGTTCATGGACGTCGGCACCCTCAACGGCTGGGACATGAGCCAGGTCGTCACCGCCGCCGAGATCGTCGACCGGATCGGCGCCGAGGTCCCCCTCGAGCCGATCGAGGCCAACTACCGGGGCGAGGTGGCCAAGCGCTGGCGCTACGTCGACGGCTCCGGCGAGATCGGCATCATCGCCTCCGTCAGCCAGCCGTTCTGCGGCGACTGCACCCGGGCCCGCCTGTCGACCGAAGGCCAGCTGGTCACCTGCCTGTTCGCCGCCGGCGGCCTCGACCTGCGGGGCCCGATGCGCGACGGCGCCTCCGACGAGCAGCTGCGCGACCTCATCGCCGGCTGCTGGAGCTTCCGCCGCGACCGGTACTCCGAGGAGCGCAGCCAGCTGACGATCCGGCCCAAGCGCCGGGTCCAGATGTTCCAGGTCGGCGGCTAGAGGAGCCCCGAACGCTCAGTGGTCGGCCGGCAGGTCGAGCCGCAGCACGTCGACGGTCTCGCCGGCTGACACGCCCGGGCCGTCGGGCAGCAGCGTCAGCCCGTCGGAGTTGGCCATGGCCGACAGCACGTTCGACGCCTGCCCTCCGGCGCTGGCCGCCAGGAGCCGGCCGTCGCCGTCGCGCCGGAGCGTGACCCGGTCGAGGTGGAGCTTCCCGTCGGCCCGCCGGCGCATGTCGTGGGCCGCCACCGCCGGGGTCACCGGCCGGAACAGCCGGCTGTGGCCCATCATCTGCAGCAGGGCCGGACGGGCGAAGAGCTCGAAGCTCACATGGGACGACACCGGGTTGCCGGGGAGGCCGAAGATCGGCACGCCACCGAGCAGGCCGAAGGCCAGCGGCTTGGCCGGCCGGATGGCCACCTGCCACCAGTTCATGTCGGCGATGCGGGACAGGACCATCTTGATGATGTCGTAGTCGCCCATCGACACGCCGCCGCTCGTCACCATGGCGTCGCAGGTGGCGGCGGCCTTCTCCAGCCGCTCGGTGATGACCGCCTCGTCGTCGACGCCGATGCCGAAGTCGATCGGCTCGCAGCCGGTCTGGGCCACCAGGGCCATGAGCATCGGCCGGTTGGAGTCGCGGATCTGACCGATCGACAGCGGCTCGCCCGGCGGGACGAGCTCGTCGCCGGTCGACATCACCGCCACCCGGGGCCGGCGGATGACGTCGACGGTGGCCTGGCCGAGGCCGGCCACGACCCCGAGGTGGGCGGGCCCGAGGACGCTGCCCGCCGGGAAGGCGGCGTCGCCCACGGCCAGGTCGCCTCCGGCCGGGCGGATGTGATCGCCGGCGTGCGCCTCCCGGCGGATGACCACGACGCCCCGGTCGTCCTCGGTGGCGGTGTCCTCCACCATCACGATGGCGTCGGCCCCCTCCGGCGCCGGCGCCCCGGTCATGATCCGGATGGCCTCGCCCGGCCCGACCGGCACGGTCGGCGCCTTGCCGGCCGGCAGCTCGTCGACCACCTTGAGGCGGACGGGCGATTCGGCCGTGGCGCCCGCCGTGTCGGCCGCCCGGACGGCGTAGCCGTCGACCCCGGTGTTGGCGAACGGCGGGATCGGCTCGGTGGCGGCCAGGTCCCGGGCGGTCACCAGGCCGAGGGCCTCGGCCAGGGGCACCGTGGCCACCGGGAGCCGAGGGACGGAGGCGAGGATGCGCTTTTGGGCGTCTTCCAGGGGAATCACGGTGTTAGACGTTACTGAGGCCGCGGCCCCATTCCGACTGTGGAGCCCTAAAATCACGGTCCTCCGGTTCCCACCATTCGTCCCTTTCGTCACATTTCAGGGGGAATCGACCCGACGGGCGTCGAATGACGCTTTCTCAGCACGTTCCGGGAGGGCCGATGCGGCGAACGTTCTTGATGGTGGCAGCTGCGGTGCTGGCCGCCCTACCGCCGGCTGTCGCCGGAGCCGGCCCCGGCGGGCACCGCCCGTCGGCCGCCCCGGCCCAGGCGGTGCCCTTCGACCCGCTCGGCGCCACCAGGCTGACGTTCCCCCTGCCCGACCCGCCCGGGCCGGCCGCGCTGGCCCCCGGGGCGCAGACGCTGGTCGACGCCGCCCACCCCGGGTCGCTGCTCGACCTGATCGTCACCCTCGACCGGCCCGCCGACCGGCGCATGGCCGGCGCCCTCTCCCGCCTCGGCGTGTGGTCGCAGACCTTCGACCAGCTGCCGTCGGCCGCCATCCGGCTGCCGATCGAGCGGCTGACCGACCTGCGCAACCTGCCCGGCGTGCTGGCCGTCTACGACAACCACCCCCTCCACTACTTCCTGAAGCAGTCGGCCCAGGCCAACAACACCGGCCATGCCTGGAACGACCTCAAGGTCACCGGCAAGGGCGTGACCGTGGCCATCATCGACACGGGCATCGACTTCACCCACCCCGACCTGGCCCCGGCCATGAAGGCCAACGTCAAGCTCGTCGGCTTCGGGCAGGACCCGCTGCCGACGGTGCCGGTGGCCGGCATCCCCAACTCCGACACGTCGTCGGGGCACGGCACGCACGTGGCCGGCGACGTCGCCGGGCGGGGCACCGCCTCCCACGGCGAGGAGAAGGGGATGGCCTACGGGGCCGACCTCGTCGGCATCGGGACGGGCGACGGCCTGTCGGTCTTCACCGCTCTCGAGGGCTTCAACTGGCTGCTGGAGAACCGCACCAGGTACGGGATCCGGGTGGTCAACAACTCCTACGGCACCGGCTTCGGGCCGTTCGACCCCATGGACCCCATCGCCCTGGCCACCCGGCGGACCACCGACGCCGGCGTCGTGGTCGTCTTCGCCAACGGCAACGACGGCGACGAGATGAGCATGAACCCCTACGCCGCCGCCCCCTGGGTGATCCCGGTGGCGGCCGGCACCAAGACCGGCAAGGTGACCGACTTCAGCTCCGGCGGCATCGAGGCCGACACGGTCGGGATGAACTTCGCCAAGAACGAGGTGGCGGGGGAGACCCGCTCCCCGCTCAACATGGGCCTCTACCACCCGGCCGTCACCACCACCGGCGAGGACGTCGTCTCCACCCGGGCCAACAACACCGTCGTTCCGCTGACCGGGGCGCCGGAGGACATCAAGAACGTCCCGCCCAACGAGCTTCCGTACTACACGACGCTGTCGGGCACCTCGATGGCCTCCCCGGAGACGGCCGGCATCGTGGCCCTCGTCCTCGAGGCCAACCCGGCCCTCACCCCGGCCGAGGTCCGCCAGGTGCTCCAGATCACCGCCCGGACGATCCCGGCCACGCCGTTCTACAAGCAGGGCTACGGCTACGTCGACGCCTCCGGCGCCGTCGACCTGGCCGAGAGCCTGAAGGGGCGCCCGGCGGCGGAGATCGCCTCGACGCTGGCGGCCAAGCAGGCCGCCCGGGACCAGGGCGTCCTCGACGGCCTGGCCCACCCGGCCCGCACCTACGCCTACACCGAGCGCAGCCCGCTGCTCATCGGGAAGCTGACGCACAAGATCCAGGTCGACCCCAACACCCAGCGGATCAAGGTGGTCAGCAACGGCGGGTCGCTGCCCTTCGTCGGCGTCACGACCTACGACATCACCGTGAAGGACGCCAAGGGCGCCGAGGTCGGAACGGTGGAGCAGTCGGCCGCCTCGGGCACGACGGCCCTCGACATCGACCTCCACAAGCTCGACCCCGACGGGTCCAAGGCCGCCAAGCGCTTCGCCGACCTCGCCTTCGGCACGTGGACGGTGGAGATCGGCGCCGCCGGCACCGTCGTGCCGCCCCAGGACATGGGCCCGGCCGACGACGCCGTCGAGAAGCGCTTCGTCACCTCGCTGATCTCGGTGTTCGGCGCCCAGCCCAGGGCCTGCTCGCCGGTGACCGGCTTCGTGCCGGTCGGCACCCAGCAGTACCGCTTCCAGGACGACAAGGCCTCGACCGTGGCCGCCTTCCCGACCGACCCCGAGTTCAACTACGTCGGGCCCCTGCCCGACGGCACGCTGGGCAACCGGGCGCCGGAGCGGCGCCTGGCCGCCACCTTCGGCCAGCTGACCACCACCGCCGGCCGGGAGCCGAAGTTCGTCACCGCCCCGCTGGCCGCGCCGCTGACCATCGGTGGCATCGGGGAGCTGGTGGCCTACATCCAGGGGCCGAGCGAGGCGGTGGCCGGGCACCTGTCGGGCGACCTCATCGACGTCGACCCCAAGGGCCAGGCCTCGGTCATCGGGGAGACGCCCAAGAACATCGCCGTCAACGCCAGCTCGGCCATGCCCGAGCTGACCAAGGTGCCGATCCCGGTGGGGTCGGGCTACACGGTGCCGGCCGGGCACTCGCTCGGCGTGCGGCTCCGGCTCAGCTTCGTCGGCACGTCGGCCCACACGCTGTACTACGACTCCGACAAGTACCCGTCGGGCGTGACGCTCCAGACGGGGGCCGTCACCCACCAGGACTGCCCGCCGGTCGTCAGCGGGGGCGCCAGCCCGTCGCCGGTGACGGGCGGCGGCGACCAGCCGTCGCCGCCCCCGTCGTCGACCACGACCACCACGGCCCCGCCCGGCCTCGTGCCCGGGGTCTCGGCCGCCGTGGCCCCGGCGCTACACGATCTTCCGGCGCTGGACCAGGTCGGCCAGAAAGGCCTTGAACTCGTCCCCCAGGTCGGGCCGGTCCAGGGCCAGCTCGACCGTGGCCCGGAGAAAGTCGATCTTCTTCCCGATGTCGTAGCGCCCCGTCTCGAAGGCGTAACCGAAGACCGTCTGGGTCTGTAGCAGGAGGCCGATGGCGTCGGTGAGCTGCAGCTCGCCCCCGGCGCCGGGCGTGATCCGGTCGAGGGCGTCGAAGATCTCCGGCGTGAACACGTAGCGGCCGATCACGGCCAGGTTGGACGGGGCGTCTTCGGGCTTGGGCTTCTCGACGATCGACCGGATGCGGACGAGGTGCTCCTCCATGGCCTCCGGGCTGACGCAGCCGTAGTTCTTGATGTCCTCCCGGGGCACCTCGAGGACGGCGATGACCGACCGGCCGTAGCGCTCGTAGACGTCGAGCATCGATCGCAGCAGCTTGGAGTCGTCGACCATGATGTCGTCGCCGAGGAGCACGGCGAAGGGCTCGGAGCCGACGTGCTGGCGGGCCACCGAGACGGCGTGGCCGAGACCGAGGGGGTCACGCTGGCGGATGTAGTGGATGTCGGCCATCTCCGAGATGGCCTGGACCTGCTCGAGCTCCTCGTTCTTCTTGCCCTGCTCCAGGTAGAACTCGAGCTCGAAGTTGCGGTCGAAGTGGTCCTCGATGGCCCGTTTCCCCCGGCCGGTGATGACCAGGATGTCGGTGATGCCGGCGCCGACCGCCTCCTCCACCACGTACTGGATGGTGGGCTTGTCGATGACCGGCACCATCTCCTTGGGCTGGCTCTTGGTGGCGGGGAGGAACCGGGTGCCGAGCCCGGCGGCCGGGATGACGGCCTTTCGTACCCGTGTCGTCATGGATGCATCATCGTCACGTCAACCGGTGCTGCGCATCTTGGGCTGGGCCTCCTCGATCCGATTGCGCCCATTGGCCTTGGCTCTCCCCAGCGCTTCCTGCGCCGCCGCCAGCAAGGTGCGGACCGTGGTGCCGCTGTGGGGGTAGGCGGCCACACCCAGCGACAGCGTGACCGTGCGGGTCCGCCCGTTGTGCTCGACGGGCTCCTCGCACATCGCCTTGCGGACCTTCTCGGCCAGCACGTGGGAGCCGGCCAGGTCGGTCTCGGGCAGGAGCAGCACGAACTCCTCGCCGCCGTAGCGGGCCACGACGTCGATCTCCCGGGTGGCGGCGGCCAGGCGCTGGGCCACCTCCACCAGGACGGCGTCGCCGCCCTGGTGATGCCACTCGGTGTTGACGTCCTTGAAGTGGTCGACGTCGCAGAACACCACGCCGACCGGCCGGCCGAAGCGGATGGCCCGCTCCAGCTCCTCCTGGCACCGCAGGTCGAGCTGGCGGCGGTTCCACAGGCCGGTGAGCCCGTCGGTGATCGACAGGCGCTGCGCCTCCTCGTGGAGGGAGACGTTGTCGACGGCCGTGCCGGCCTGGGCCACCAGGGTGCCGAGCGCCTCGAGGTCGTCGGGCCCGAACGTCTTGCCCTCGGTGTGGCCGTAGACCGCCACCACCCCGAGCAGCTGGCCCCGGCTGAAGAAGGGGACGGCCATGGCCGTGCCGACCTCGGGCTCGGGGAAGACCGGCGGGGTCGGCCCGGGATAGGTGACCGGCGCCTGCTCGGCGGCGGCCGTGCCGGCCAGGCCCGTCCCCACCGGCAGGCTCAGCTCGGGGACCTCGGCCCCGAGCCCCGACCGGGCCAGGAGGACCTTCCGGGCCGGGATGTACTCGAAGAAGATGCCCCGCTGCCCCCCGACCGCCAGCTGGGCCGTCTCCGACACCGCTTCCAGGATCTTCTCGCGGTTGTGGGTGGCGGCCAGGGTCTCGCCGAGGCGGGAGATGGCCCGGCGGAACTCCTGTTGCGAGCGGTCGAGGTCGCGAACGGTGCCGTGGAGCTGGGCGTCGAGCCACGCCTCGAGGCGGCGGGCCGACCGCCACGTGGCCACCCCGCAGGCGGCGGCCGTGAACGCCCCCACGCCGGCCAGGACGGCGATCCCGGCCAGGTCGCCGGCGGCGGCGGCCACGACGGCCACCACCAGCAGCCACCCGGCCGAGACGCCGAGCGCCACGGCCAGCGAGCGCGTGAAGGGAGGGGGCCGCATGGTGGATTCATTCCGACAGCTTGGGGACGTGCTGTCAATGTGCACGGTATGATTAGCAGTCAGGGCTCTTGAGTGCTAACGACCGAGGTTGCCATGCCCACCTACGAGTACCGATGCAACAGCTGTGGCGAGCACCTGGAGGCGGTCCAGTCGTTCAAGGACGACCCGCTGACCAAGTGCCCCAACTGCGGGAAGAAGGCGCTCCGCAAGGTCTTCTCGCCGGTCGGGATCGTCTTCAAGGGCAGCGGGTTCTACAAGACCGACAACCGTGGGGGCAGTAAGGGCGGGGCGCACAAGCTGACCGACAAGGACGTGTCGCCGTCGTCCTCGCCGTCGTCGTCCTCCGACTCGTCCAGCTCGTCCAGCCCGTCCGGCTCGTCGTCGAGCAGCTCGTCGAAGAGCGACAGCAAGATCGCGTGACCGAGCCGGCCCCGGCCGGGGCCCGGGCCGACATCGGCGTCTTCGGAGGGTCGGGGTTCTACTCCTTCCTCGACGACGCCGTCGAGGTCACCATCGACACGCCCTTCGGGCCGCCCGCCGCGCCCGTCACGATCGGCGACGTCGGCGGCCGGCGGGTGGCCTTCCTGCCCCGCCACGGCCGGCGCCACGAGCTCGTGCCGCACCGGATCAACTACCGGGCCAACCTGTGGGCCATGCGCCGGGTGGGCGTGACCCGCCTGATCGGCCCCTGCGCCGCCGGGTCGCTCCAGCCGGCGGTGGCCCCGGGCGACTTCGTCGTCCCCGACCAGCTCGTCGACCGGACCTGGGGCCGGGCCGACACCTTCTACGAGGGGCCGGTGGCCCACCACGTCTCCTACGCCGACCCCTACTGCGCCGACCTGTCGGCGGTGGCGGTGGAGTCGGCCCGGGCGGCGGGCATCACCGTCCACCCGGCGGGCACGGTGATCGTCATCCAGGGGCCCCGCTTCTCGAGCCGGGCCGAGTCCCGCTGGTACCGCAGCCAGGGCTTCGACGTCATCAACATGACCCAGTACCCCGAGGCCTACCTGGCCCGGGAGCTCGGCATGTGTTACGCCGCCATCGCCCTCATCACCGACTACGACACCGGCGTCGAGGGCGTCGGCGGCGTGGAGCCGGTGACCCAGGCCGAGGTGTTCGGGTTCTTCAAGTCGAACCTGGAGCGCGTCCGCGCCCTGCTCTTCGACGTCATCGCCGCGATTCCCGAAAAGCGCACCTGCGGATGCGCCGAGGCCGTCGGGCCGCTGCCGGAGTGAATAGCGTGCCCCTGTGCACGAAATCATCCTCGGCCTCGTCCAGGGGCTGACCGAGTTCCTCCCCGTCTCCTCCAGCGGCCACCTCGTGCTCGTCCCCGGCATGCTGGGGTGGAGCGAGCCGCCCCTCGGCCTCACCGTCCTGCTCCACATGGGGACGCTGGTGGCCCTCCTCATCTACTTCCGCAACGACATCCTCGGGCTGATCCTCGGCGTCCTCGGCCAGGGGCCGGACCCGGCCTCCGCCCGGCGGATCGTGCGGTTCCTCGTCATCGGCACGATCCCGGCGGTCATCGCCGGGCTGGCCCTCGGCGGGTTCTTCGAGAACACGTTCCAGCGCCCCTACGAGAGCAGCATCGAGCTGTTCGTCACCGCCTGCATCCTGGTGGCGACCGAGAAGTACGGGGAGCGGGCGGCCCGCCACGAGCTCGACGACGGGCGGTCGGGGGCCATCGGCGTGGCCCAGGCGGTGGCCATCCTCCCCGGCATCTCCCGGTCGGGTTCCACCATCGGGACGGGCCTGCTGTGCGGCCTGTCCCGGGAGGAGTCGACCCGCTTCTCGTTCCTCCTGTCGATCCCGGCCATCGGCGGGGCCGGGCTCCTCGACCTGGCCAAGGGGGACCTCGTGATCTCGACCGCCTCCGTCGTGGGCACGATCGTCTCGGGCGTGGTGGGCTTCGGGTCGATCCACTACCTGCTCCGCTTCGTGCGGACGCACTCCCTCAACGTCTTCGCCGCCTACCTGTTCGTCTTCGCCCCGCTCTCCGCTCTGGTCATCTGGCTCCGTTAGCCTCAAGGGCACTATGGCGGCGATCGAGGCGGTCATCTTCGACTACGGCGGGGTGCTGTCGACCACGCCCTTCGCCGGCATCGCCGAGTTCGAGCGGCAGATGGGCTACCCGGAGAAGTCGCTGGCCCGGCTGCTGTTCGGGCCGGGCGCCTCGCCCCAGGGCCCGACCGAGGCCATCCCCGACCACGACTGGCACCTCCTCGAGACCGGCCGGCTGAGCCTCGACGAGTTCCACGAGCGGCTCGTGGCCCGGTCCGAGGCCGCCCTCGGGCGGCCGCTCGACCTCGGGGTCTACGCCCAGTTCCTCCGGGAGCTCGGCGTCGGCGTCCACTGGATGGTGGTCCACCGGGTGCGGGAGCTGCGGGCCGAGGGCTACCGCACCGCCATCCTGACCAACAACATCAGGGAGTGGGGGTCGTTCTGGAAGGGATCGATCCCCATGGATCTCTTCGACCTCGTCGTCGATTCCTGCGAGGTCGGCCTGCGCAAGCCCGACCCGGCCATCTTCCGGCTCACCTGCGAGCGCCTCGGTGTCGCCCCCGAGGCGGCCGTCTTCCTCGACGACACCCGCCGCCACGTGGAGTCGGCCCGCTCGGTGGGGCTCCAGGCCATCCTCGTCCGCGATCCGTGGGACGCCCTCTCCGAGCTCGACGCCATCCTCGAAGCGGCCGCCGCCTAGCCTCTGGGCGATGGAGAAACTCGGCCTCGTCGGCCTGCCCAACTCGGGGAAGTCCAGCCTGTTCAATGCCCTGACGGGGGCCAACGCCGTCGTCGCCTCCCACCCGTTCTCCACCACCGAGACCACGGTGGGGATCGCCCAGGTGCCCGACGAGCGGCTGTGGAAGCTGGCCGAGATGTCGGAGTCCCGCAAGGTCGTGCCGGCCGGCGTCGAGTTCGTCGACATCGCCGCCCTGGCCAAGGGGGCGTCCACCGGGGAAGGGCTGGGCAACAAGTTCCTCGGCAGCCTGCGGGAGGTCGACGCCCTGGTCTTCGTGCTGCGGGCCTTCGAGGATCCCTCGGTGCCGACCGCCAGCGGGGTCGACCCCGACCCCGCCGAGGACCTGGCCACGCTGGAGTTCGAGCTGGTGCTGGCCGACCTGGCCGCCGTCGAGGGCCGGCTGCACCGCCAGCAGAAGGCCCTCAAGGGCGACAAGTCGCTGGCCGGGGAGATCGCCGCCCTGGAGAAGGCCAAGGCCCTGCTCGACGAGGGCACGCCCCTGTACCGGGGGGCGCTCAGCGCCGAGGAGCGGGAGCTGCTCAAGCAGTCGTTCCTGCTCACGACCAAGCCGATCCTGACCGTGGTCAACATCGGCGAGGACCAGCTCGACGACGCCACCAAGCTGGCCGCCCCCTTCGGCGACGACGCCCTGGCCGTGTCGGTGCAGCTGGAGGCCGAGGCCGCCCGGCTCGACCCGGAGGAGCGGGCCGAGCTGCTGGAGGGGCTCGGCCTCGGCGAGGGCGTGGTCCCCCGGGTGGCCCACGCCGCCTACCACCTCCTCGGCCGGCGCACGTTCCTCACCACGGGCGACAAGGAGAGCCGGGCCTGGACGTTCCGGGCCGGGGCCAAGGCGCCGGAGTGCGCCGGCGTCATCCACTCCGACCTGCAGCGGGGCTTCATCCGGGCCGAGGTCATCCGGTGGGACGAGCTGCTGTCGATCGGCTCCTGGAACCGGGCCAAGGAGCAGGGCAAGCTCCGGGTCGAGGGCAAGGAGTACGAGGTGGCCGACGGCGACGTCCTGGAGATCCGCTTCAACGTCTGAACGCGAGCGGAAGGGGCGCCCGCCAGGCCGCCCCTTCCGCCGTGGTGCTCCGGCGTGCTTCGGGTCAGAGCGGGAGGGACATCCCGGAGACGATGCCGAAGAGACCGGTCCTGGTGCCGCCGGCGACGGTCATGGCCCCGCCGACCAGCTGGGTGGCCAGGCTGGTGATGCCGTCGGTGCTGCCGGTCAGCGTGACGGTGCCCCCGGCGCTACCGCCCGACACGCCGGCGCCGGCGTCGACGGCGGCGGGCTGAAGGGCGGTCGCCCCGTCGGCCGCCGTGGCCAGCAGGCCGGCGATCCCGGCGACGTCGTCGTGGGCCAGGTCCGTGGCCTCACCGGCCGCCTGCACCGTCTGGCCCACCACCGACCCGGCCACGGGGGTGAGGATGCCGAGCGCGGTCTGGGCGGCGTCGTGCGCCACCACGCCGGGGTCCGGCACGTTGACCTCCGGCAGGCTCACCTCGACCGAGGCCTGGACGTCGACGACGTTCTGGTCGCCGGCGCCGGTGGTGCCGCCGCTGTCCGACCCGCCCTGGTCACCGGAGTTGTCGTGGCCGTGGTTGTCGGAGCCGTCGTGGCCGTGGTCGTCGCCCGACTGGCCGTGGTCGTCGGAGCCGTCGTGGCCGTGGTCGTCGCCCGGCTGGCCGTGGTCCTGGCAGGCGTGGAGCCGGCTGCTGTCGGCGCCGTTGCCCTCGCCCCCGCCGGGCGCCCCGATGCCGTGGCCCCGGCCCTTGTCGTGCAGGCAGGCCTGGCCGTTGGGCATGGCGAAGGCCGCCGCCCCGCCGATCACCAGCGACGCCGACAGGGCCGTCACCATCGCCACCCGCTTGGTCTTCCTCGATGCCACCTGGCTCTCCTCCTTCTCTCCGGCGCCGGGGCGGAAGGAACTCCGCTCCTGCCTCGTGAGCGGGAGATCGGTGACTAGCCCGAACGGGTTACGGGCCGGAGAGCCCCGGAACGGGCGGAACCGCCGCGAACCTGGCGGCCGGCGGACTAGCTCATCGGGCCGTCCGGCCTCCGGATGCCAGAATTGCGGCCGATGGCCTGGCTCGTGCGGGAAGGGGGCGACGTCCTGGCCAGCGCCGAGGTCGCCCGGGGCGTCCGGGAGCGGACGCAGGGGCTCCTCGGCCGGCGCGTCGCCGAGGACGTCGTCGGCGCGCTCGTCCTGCGCCCCTGCCGCCAGATCCACACCCTCGGCATGCGGTTCCCCATCGACGTGGCCTTCTGCGATCGCCGCGGCGTGGTCCTCCGCACCGCCACCGTGGCGCCGTGGCGGGTGACGCGGCCGGTGTGGCGGGCGGGGTTCGTCGTCGAGGCGGCGGCCGGCGCCTTCGACCGCTGGCAGCTCCGGCCCGGCGACACCATCGAGGTCAAGGAGTGACGCCCGAGGAGGGGGCCGGGCCGGCCGGCCGCCCGGAGGCCCGGCCGGCCGTGATCCTCGTCGGCACCCCGATCGGGAACCTGGGCGACCTCTCCTCCCGGGCCGTCGAGGCGCTGGCCGCGGCCGACGTCATCGCCGCCGAGGACACCCGCCGCACCCGGCCCATGCTCACCGCCCTCGGCATCCCGACCGCCGGCCGGCTGGTGTCGTTCCACGGGCCGCAGGAGGCCGAGCTGGCCGCCCGCCTCGTGGCCCGGATCGTCGAGCGCCGGGAGCGGCTGGTGTGCGTCAGCGACGCCGGCATGCCGGGGATCTCCGACCCGGGGGAGCGGCTGGTGACGGCGGCCCTGGCCGCCGGCGTGGCCGTCGAGGTCGTGCCCGGGCCGAGCGCCGCCCTGGCCGCCCTGGTCGTCTCGGGGCTCCCCACCGCCCGCTTCGTCTTCGAGGGCTTCCTGCCCCGCAAGGGCCGCCAGCGGGCCACCCGGCTGGAGGCGCTGCGCACGGAGGAGCGGACCGTGATCCTCTTCGAGGCCCCCCACCGCCTGGAGGAGACGCTGTCCGACCTGGCCGCCGCCCTCGGCCCCGACCGCCCCGTGGCGGTGGCCCGGGAGCTCACCAAGCTGTTCGAGACGGTGTGGCGGGGGACCCTCGGCGCCGCCGTGGCCGGGGCGTCGGGGCCGCCGCCGGGGCGCCGCCGGCCGCGCCGCCAGCCGGAGGCGGGACCGGACAGCGGCGACGGGACTGGGCCCGTCCCCCGGGGCGAGCAGGTGATCGTGCTCGGGCCGGCGTCACCCGCCGATCCCGACGGGGAGGTCGGCGACGAGGAACTCGAGGCGGCCGTCGGCGCCGAGCTGGCGGCGGGCGCATCGGCCCGGGACGCCGCGGCGGCGGTGGCGGGCCGCCTCGGGGTCAGCCGCCGCCGCGCCTATGCCCTCGCCGCCTCCCTGCGGAAGGAGGCGAGGCCATGACGGGCGCGGGCTCAGATCTCCCGGATAGCCGACATGCAGGTACTGCAGATGAGCTTGTCCCGGTAGTTCACGAGCCCCTCGGTGGAGTCGCAGAACACGCAGCCGGTCTCGACCTTGGTGAGGACGATCCGCTCCTCCTCCACGTGGATGGCCAGGTGGTCACCCTCGTGGATGCGGAACCGTTTGCGCAGCTCACTCGGTAGGACCATGCGACCGAGCTCGTCGACCTTGCGGGTCATGCCCGTCGAACGGGCCTCCCGCATGGAATCATTCGACGGGACCGACCGAGGCGGGGGCGAACCTTGCGGCACGCTCTGCGGACCGTTGGGCCGTGAAGGCGTCGTATCGTAAGGCCTGAGTCGTTGAGCCGAGGAAGACACGCGTGCCACCCTTCTCCGTCACCACTCCCATTTATTACGTCAACGACGTTCCCCATATCGGCCACGCCTACACCACCATCGCCGCCGACGTCCTGGCCCGATGGCGCCGTTTGTGGGGAGATGAGGTCTTTTTCCTCACGGGGACCGACGAGCACGGCCTGAAGATGGCCCAGGCCGCCGAGGCCCAGGGGCTGACGCCCAAGGACTGGGCCGACCGCACCAGCGAGCGCTTCCGGGAGGCGTGGAAGGAGCTCCGGATCTCCAACGACGACTTCATCCGCACCACCGAGGACCGCCACCGCCAGGCCGTGCAGGAGATGCTCCAGAAGGTCTACGACAACGGCGACATCGAGCTCGGGACCTACGAGGGCCTGTACTGCGTGGCCTGCGAGGCCTACTACACCGAGGACGAGCTGGCCGACGGCAACTGCCCCATCCACGGCCGGCCGGTGGAGCGGATGCGGGAGGACAACTACTTCTTCAAGCTGTCCCGCTACCAGGACCGGCTGCTGGCCCACTACGAGGCCCACCCCGACGCCGTGCAGCCCGAGACCCGGCGCAACGAGGTCCTGGGCTTCATCCGCCAGGGCCTGCAGGACTTCTCCATCTCCCGGACGTCGATCTCGTGGGGGATCCCGCTGCCCTGGGCCCCGGACCACGTGGCCTACGTGTGGTTCGACGCCCTCATCAACTACTGCACGGCCATGGGCTACGGCTCCGACCGGGAGCGCTTCGAGCACTGGTGGCCGGTCGACTACCACCTCGTCGGGAAGGACATCCTCCGCTTCCACGCCGTCTACTGGCCGGCCATGCTCATGGCCGCCGGGGAGGCGCCGCCCCGGCACGTCTTCGCCCACGGCTGGCTGCTGGTCGGCGGGGAGAAGATGAGCAAGACCCGCCTGAACCAGATCGCCCCCGGTGACCTGGTGGCCACCTTCGGGTCGGACGGCGTCCGCTACCACTTCCTGCGGGACCAGAACTTCGGCCCCGACGGCGACTTCAGCTACGAGGCCATGGTGGCCCGCTACAACGCCGACCTGGCCAACAACTTCGGCAACCTGGCCAGCCGGGTGCTCAACATGGCCGTCAACTACCTCGGCGGCACGTCGCCCGAGGCCCGGGAGAACGGCCCGCTGCGGGAGCAGTCGGGGGCGGCGCTCGACGGGCTGTCGGCCGGCCTGGCCAGGCTCGACTTCGCCGGCGGCTTCGGCGCCGTGTGGGACCTCATCCGCCAGGCCAACGCCTACATCGAGGACCGGGCGCCCTGGGCGCTCCAGAAGGCCGGCGACGCCGAGGCGGTGGCCGGCGTCCTCGGCGACTGCCTGGAGACCCTCCGCATCGTCACGCTGCTGGCGTCGCCGCTGATTCCCGACGCCGCCGCCGAGCTGTGGCGCCGCCTCGGCCTGCCCGGCATCCCCGAGGACCAGCGCCTGCCCGACGCCGCCGCCTGGGGCGGGATGGCCGCCGGGCTGACCCTGGAGCGGGGGCCGGCCCTCTTCCCCCGGCTGGAGGGATGACCGTCCGCTGGATCGACGCCCACTGCCACCTGCAGTTCGAAGGGCGGGGCCCGACCCCGGGGGAAGCGGTGGCCCGGGCGGTCGAGGCCGGGATCGAGCGGATGGTGTGCATCGGCACCGACCTGGCCACCTCGCAGGAGGCCGTCCGCCTCGCCGGGGAGTTCCCCGAGGTGTGGGCCACCGTCGGGCTCCATCCCCACGACGCCTCCAAGCTGGGCGGCGAGTGGCCCGGGCTGGTCGACCTGGCCGGCGCCGAGCGGGTGGTCGGCATCGGCGAGTGCGGCTTCGACCTCTACTACCGCCACTCCGAGCCCGACGCCCAGGAGGAGGCCTTCCGGGCCCAGGTCCGCCTGGCGGCCGAGCGGGGGTTGCCGCTGGTGATCCACTCCCGGGACGCCTGGCCGGAGACGTTCGCCGTGCTGGAGTCGGAGGGCGTCCCGCCCCGGACGGTCTTCCACTGCTTCACCGGCGGGCCGGCCGAGGCCGAGCGGGCGCTCGCGGCGGGGTGCTGGCTGTCGTACTCCGGGATCGTCTCGTTCAAGACGGCCGACGACCTGCGGGCCGCCGCCGTCCTCACGCCCGCCGACCGGATGCTGATCGAGACCGACTCGCCGTTCCTCGCCCCCGTCCCCCACCGGGGGAAGACCAACGAGCCGGCCTTCCTGCCGGCGGTGGGGACGGCCCTGGCCGCCGCCCGCCGGGAGCCGGTCGAGGCGGTGGCGGCGGCCACCCGGGCCAACGCCCTGGCGTTCTTCTGGCCCTCGGCGGGTCAATCCTGATCACCTCGCTCTGAGGTCACAGGAACCTCAGAGAGAACGACACTTCACGGCCGTTGCAGCGGAGTGGCACGCAGCGTGGGCCCGCTTGCCCGGCCCGGTGAACGCTGCTTAGCGTGCCGCGGTGCCTCCGACCAGCACTGATGCACCGAAGAGCCTCGCCCGGCGCCTCCGGAGGGCCCGCGGCGTGGCCCTGGTGACGGCGGCGCTGGTGGCCACGGCCGGCGGTGCGGCGGTGATCCGCAACGGCTCCGCCGGGCACGGCCCGACGCTGCGGTCGGCGGCCATGGCGGCGTCGGTCGACGCCGACCGCCTCGTCCGCGACCGGGCCTCCCGCTCCGCCTTCCGGGACCTCCCGCTTCCGCCGCCCGCGTCCCCGCCGCCGGCGGCGGCCCAGGCCCCGGCGCCGGCTCCGGGGCCGGTCGAGATCAGCGAGGTCACCGAGGACCGCGTGCTGCCGGTCACCGAGGTGCGCCGCGACGACCCGGCCCTGCCGCGAGGCGAGACGAGGGTCGAGGCCGACGGGTCGCCCGGGCTGGAGCGGGTGGTGTTCCTCGTGACCCGGCGGGACGGGCGGGTGATCGGGAAGCGGCGGGTTTCCTCACAGGTCGTGACCCCCGTCCAGCCGCGGGTGGTCGTGGTCGGTCGGGGCGGAGGACGGACCGTCCCGGCCGACGCCGGCGGGAATCCCGCCCTCGCCCTGCGCCTGGCCAACGACGCCGGCGACGGGCCCGGGCCGGCCGGCGCCGGCGGAAGCCAGGAGGGCGGCGCCTCCTGGTACCACTACAAGCCCGGCACCTGCGCCCACCGGACCCTGCCGAAGGGCACCGTGGTCACGGTCACCAACCTGACCACCGGCCGGTCGGCCACCTGCACGGTGGCCGACCGCGGCCCCTTCGTGGCCGGCCGCATCATCGACCTCGACCGCAGCGTCTTCCTCGCCATCGCCTCCGGCAACCAGGGAGTGGTCCGGGTCCGCATCGCGTGGTAGTGAGCCGGGCTACGTTGCGGCTCCGTGCGGCTCCTCTCGCCGACGGACGTCCGGGGTCTCCTGGCCGCCCATGACCTGCGGCCCAGCCGCGCCCTCGGGCAGAACTTCCTGGCCGATCCCAACACCGCCCGGCGGATCGTCCGCCTGGCCGGAGTCGGGCCGGGGGACCGGGTGCTGGAGGTCGGTCCGGGGATCGGATCGCTGACGGTCGCCCTGGCCGAGGCGGTGGGGCCGGCGGGCGAGGTGGTGGCGCTCGAGCTCGACCGCCACCTCCTGCCCGTCCTCGGCGAGGTGGTGGCCGGCCTGGCCCAGGTGCGGGTGGTGCAGGGCGACGCCCTGACCGTCGACTACGACCCGCTGCTGGGCGGCGCCGGACCGTGGACGATGGTCTCGAACCTGCCCTACAACGTGGCGACGCCGCTCCTGGCCCGCCTGCTCGAGGAGGTCCCCCGCCTCGGGCGGCTGTCGGTGATGGTGCAGAAGGAGGTGGCCCAGCGCCTGGCCGCCCCGCCCGGCACACCGGCCTGCGGGGCCATCTCGGTCAAGGTCGCCTACCACGCCACCGCCGCCGTGGTCGGCGTCGTGCCGCCGACGGTCTTCGTCCCCCGGCCCAAGGTCGACTCGGCCATCGCCCGTTTCGACCGCCGCCCCGCCCCGCCGGTCGACGTGCCCTCTCCCGAGTCCCTGTTCAGGCTGGCCCGCACCGGCTTCGCCCAGCGGCGCAAGACGCTCCGCCAGGCGTTGCGCCCCCTGCTCGGGGCCGACGCCGAGGCGGTGCTGGCGGCGGCGAAGATCAAGGGCATGGCCCGGGCCGAGACGCTCACGCTGGCCGACTGGGCCGCCCTGGCCCGGGCCGCCGCCCGGCCCGACGGCGGCCCGCCGGAGGGCGGCCGGTGAGCCGCGACGTCCGGGTGCTGGCCCGGGCGAAGCTGACGCTGTCGCTGCGAGTGCTCGGCGTCCGGCCCGACGGCTTCCACGAGCTCGAGGGGCTGGTGGTCTCGCTGCGGGACCCCCACGACGTGGTGGGCCTGCGGCTGCAGGCGCCGTTCGGGGTCCGGGTGCGGCTGTCGGGCCGGGCGGTCATCGGGGTGCCGACCGACGACTCGAACCTGGCCGTCCGGGCCGCCCGGCTGCTGCTCGACGTCGCCGCCGACGGCGACGACCCCGGGCCGTGGGCGGCGTCGGGGCTCGACATCTCGCTCCACAAGTCGATCCCGGCCGGCGCGGGCCTCGGCGGCGGCTCGGCCGACGCCGCCGCCACCATCGTCGGTGGCGCCCGCCTCCTCGGCCTGAGCCTCGAACCACCGGCCCTGGCCGCCCTCGGGGCCGCTCTCGGCTCCGACGTGCCGTTCTGCGTCGTGGGCGGCGCGGCCTGGATGCGGGGCCGGGGCGAGATCATCGAGCCCCTCCCTCCCCTCCCGGTGCGGGCCGGATCCGGAGAGGGCCCGCCGCCGCCGGCGCCGGCCGTCTCGCCCGCCGCCGGCGGGTTGCTGTCGCCCGGCCCGGGCTGGCCCGTCCCGATCCGGCCGGCGGGGGCGGCCGGGGTCCCGGTGCCGCCCGGGGCGTCGCGGCTGCCGCCGGGGGCGGCGCCGCCCGGCCCGTCGGTCGGGACGCCGTGGCCCGTCGCACCGGAGATCGGGGGATTGTCGCTGGTGGTGGCCGTGCCGCCGTTCCCGCTGTCGACGCCGGCCGTCTACCGGGCCTGGGACGAGCTCGGCGGGCCCCGCTCCGAGCGCCCCGTCCCCCTGCCCGGGGCGCTGTCCGGGCTCGGGCTCCCCGAGGCGCTGGTCAACGACCTCGAGCCGGCGGCCGAGCACGTCGAACCGCGGCTGCGACCGTTCCGGGAGGGGCTGGAGGCGCTGGCCGGCGCGCCGGCCTTGCTGGCCGGGAGCGGGTCGGCCTACGTGGTGGCGTTGGCGTCACCGGCGCAGGCGGCGGTGGTGGCGACCCAGGCGGGCGTCGAACTGCGGGCGGCGGCGTTCGCCACCGGGCTCGCCGCCCGCGGCGTCGAGGCCCAGAAGGGCCCCGATTGACGAAACGCCCTACTTGCCCGCAGCGCGACGCTGCCAGCGGGTGCGCTTCAGAAGCTTCTTGTGCTTCTTCTTCCGCATGCGCTTGCGGCGCTTCTTGATCAGAGAGCCCATGGCGGGAGGCAGGTTAGCCGCCCTGGCTTGGTAGGGTCGACTCCGGTCGGGGGTGGTGTAACCGGCAGCACAGGGTCCTTTGGAGTCCCTGGACGAGGTTCGAATCCTCGCCCCCGAGCGATGCGACCCATCAACCGATCCCACCGAGGCCTGGCATGAGCCACTCCCGCCCGTTGGCCGCCGTTGTGCTCGCCGCCGGCGAGGGCACCCGGATGAAGTCGTCGGTGCCCAAGGTGCTGCACCCGCTGTGCGGGCGGCCGATGCTGCTCTACGTCATCGGCGCCCTCGAGCAGCTCGACCTCCAGCGGATCGTGGTCGTGGTGGGCCACGGCTCGGAGCAGGTCATCAAGACGCTCCACGGCCAGACCGACGTGCCGCTGGAGTTCGTCGAGCAGCGGGTCCAGCGGGGGACGGGCGACGCGGTCTCCGTGGCGCTCACCGTCTTCCCCGACGAGATCGAGGAGGAGGACGACATCATCGTCGTCCCCGGCGACACCCCGCTGCTGCGGGCCGAGACGCTGACCGGCCTGGCCCGGGAGCACGACGGGGTCGACGCCGCCGCCACCGTCCTCACCGCCCGCCTGCCCGACCCGACCGGCTACGGCCGGATCGTCCGGGGGAAGGAGGGCCGGGTCGAGGCCATCGTCGACCACTGGGACGCCACCGAGGAGGAGCGGGCCATCGACGAGGTCAACACGTCGATCTACTGCTTCCGCCGGGGGCTGCTGGCGCCGGCGCTGCGCCGCCTGTCCCCGGAGAACGCCCAGGGCGAGTACTACCTGACCGACGCCATCGCCGTCCTCCGCCAGGCCGGCCACAAGGTCGTGGCCATGGAGGCCCGCGAGGTGGCCGAGGCCATGGGCGTCAACGACCAGGTGCAGCTGGCCGAGGCGGAGGAGGCCCTCCGGGCCCGCATCAACAGCCACTGGATGCGGGAGGGCGTGCGGATGACCGACCCCGCCCGCACCTACGTCGACGCCACCGTCAGCCTCGGCCGGGAGGTCGAGCTGCTGCCCGGCGTGGTGCTGGAGGGGGCGACCACGGTCGGCGCCGGGTCGGTCATCGGCCCCGACACCCGCCTCGTCGACACCACCGTCGGGGAGGGGGCCACGGTCACCTACTCGGTGGCCCGGGAGGCCGAGATCGGCGACGGCGTGACCGTCGGCCCCTACACCCACCTGCGGCCCGGCACCCGGCTGGGGCAGGCGGCCAAGGCCGGGAGCTTCGTGGAAATCAAGTCGTCGGCCATCGCCCCCGGGGCGAAGGTGCCGCACCTGGCCTACGTCGGCGACGCCGAGGTCGGCGAGGGGGCCAACATCGGGGCCGGCACGATCACCGCCAACTACGACGGCCGCAACAAGCACCGGACCCGCGTCGGGGCCCGGGCCCACATCGGCTCCAACACGGTGCTGGTGGCCCCCGTCGAGGTCGGCGAGGGCGCCTACACCGGCGCCGGAGCCGTCGTCACCGGCGACGTACCGGCCGGGGCCCTGGCCAAGGGCGTCCCCGCCCGGGTGGAGGAAGGCTGGGCCAAGGCCCGGGCCGACCAGGCGGAGGCCGAGGCGGCCGCCACCGAGCCGCCGGAGGGCGAGGCGGGCTGAACCACACGCTTCGCCCGTCCATCTGCGAAACTTGCTGTAAGGGGTTGGGCAGAAGCCGGTAACGGCGACAAGGGGCGGATTGTGGAACTGGTCACGAAGAAGAAGTTGATGCTCTTCAGCGGGAGGGCCAACGTCCCGCTGGCCAAGGAGATCGCCGAGAGCCTCGGCGTCCCGCTGGGCGAGGTCGAGCTGTCGACGTTCGCCAACGGCGAGATCTACTGCCGGTACCTGGAGAGCATCCGGGGCGCCGACGTCTTCATCGTCC
>Ga0070741_10008070_pt1 | contig 21351 bp, 18 predicted proteins | sample Coa_R1_4_FD_66440 | JGI IMG/M metagenome (GOLD analysis project Ga0070741, IMG submission 66440) | Surface soil microbial communities from Centralia Pennsylvania, which are recovering from an underground coalmine fire - Coalmine... | ecosystem: Environmental > Terrestrial > Soil > Unclassified ... | reverse complement strand
CCGGGTCGGATGTCGAGCGAGACATCGGTGAGCGCCTGAACGTTCGGAAACGCCTTGCTGACATGGCGAATCTCCAATTGCCAAGGCGGAGGAGAAAAAGACTGATCCGCATCGGGAGATGGAGTCATGGGGCTAGTCGCTGCCATAGTTCGGCACTTGTCCTTACAAAAGGGGCGCTGGTGGGGAAGGTCGGGGAGCTCGCTATCCCGACCTTCCCATAAAGGAGCAACTACTTGGAGCAGTTCGCCAGCGAGATCGGATCGAACACGGTCTTGTAGCTATTCGGATCTACGATGGTCGTTGGGGCGTAGGAGGCGGGCGGCGGCGGCTTGCCGTTCACTACGGCGTCATAGAGGACGGTTGCGGCGGTTTTGCCGACGTCCAATCCAGAAATAAAGAGCGCCGCCTTGAAACCCGTCGGCTTGCCCGCAGCCCACGGCTTGCACGCTTCATATGCGCCCAGCCCAACCCCGATAATGTCTTCGGGCTTGGCACCGGCTGTTGCGAGTGCATTGAGCGTTCCCAGAACGCCTTCATCATTGCAGCCAAAGACGATCCAGTTTGTAATGTCGGGATGGGCAGTGATGATTGGACCTGCTGCATCTTGGGCGGACACGGTTTCGCCAGTGTATGGTACGGCAAAGATCTGCGTATCTGGCACACCCGCTGCTTTGACGGCTGCCTTTTCGTTGTCGGTACGATCATTGCAAACGGAGAGGGTTTGCACTTCAACTGACAGAACACCCACCTTCTTCGACGAGTCCTTGAGCCAGCCGCTGTCGGTCAGCAGTTTTGCAGCCGCCTCACCGACTTTTTTGCCCATATCTTTTCCATCGAATCCGACAAACGGGACCGGGTTGCCAGTTTCATCCTTGATGCTGTCGTCCGTAGCAATGAGTACTACTCCCGCATCTTTGGTTGCCTTTGAGATTGCTGGACCAATCGTCTGGTCGGGGACGGTGATGGCAATGCCCTTTGCTCCGGCAGAAATCGCATCATTGACGAGACTCACGCCGAGATTTGGGTCGAGTTTGGCATCGAACTTTTTGGCGTCCGCACCCTTGTCGGTGGCGGTCTGGACGAACGCGTTTTGCAGATCAATAAAGTACTGTTGGTCGGCACTCTTGTTGATTGCCACGAGCAGCGGCTTGCCCCCGGCTGGTTGTGTGGCAGCCGTGGTCGCAGCCGATGTTGCGGCTGTCGTCGCAGCCGACGTTGCCGCTGTTGTTGCTGCCGTTGTCGTTGTCGCAACTGGCGCAGCGGCAGTTGGCGCTGCCTGTTGAGTCGGTGCGACGGAAGCGGCTGGGGCGCATGCACCAAGCGCACTCACTGCTAGGAACAGCAGGGCCATGGAATAGCAAACGCGGAACTTCATATACAATCTCTCCTTTCGAACGTAAAGCATTTGGTTGTAATACGGTTGCTGATTCGCTTGCGAATGTGTTGGCGTCTTTGCCTCCTTTCATTGAAAGATTGCTGCCGAAAAAGGAGTACTATGTGGAGGACTTGAGGATAGCACACTCAAACGGGCATTACAAGATTTGAAATGCCCGATTCAAACCACTCGCCTGTTCATTGTATAATCGAGTTCTAACGTGATTATGTCGAATTCGAAAGCCTTGCAACGGCAGGAACACATTATGACGTTGCTTGCATCAAATGGCTGGGTTTCAGCCAGGGAACTAGCGGCTAACCTGAATGTGTCTGAATGGACGATCCGTCGGGACTTGGCCAGCCTGGAACAGAAGGGGGCGCTCAAGCGCTATTATGGAGGCGCGAACCAAGCTAATACCCAAGACAACTCCAGCCCGCTCATTGCGCGCGATTCTTTTCGACTGTCCGCCGATGTGAATCTAGAGGCCAAGCGGCGAATCGGATGGGCGACTGCTCGCATGATTCGTTCCGACGAGCGATTGGCGATTGGGGGCGGCACGACAACCCTTGAAGTGGCCAAGGCGCTCAAATCGCTCAAGTTTAAAGGCGAAATTGTTACGAACTCACTGGATGTCGCGCTGGAACTGGCGGAAGAGACAGAAATGCGCCTCGTCTGCACCGGCGGCGATGTTCAGCCGCGTTATCACACGCTCGTGGGTGTAGTCGCAGAACGAATGTTAAAGCGGCACTATTTCGATACAGCGATTATTGGCATCAGTGGCATCTCACCGCGTCACGGAATTATGACAAATAGTCAAGTAGATGCAACGTACCTCGAGCTGATGATCGAACATTCTCAACGCACCATTGTCGTGGCAGACCGATCCAAGTTTGGGCGCGTGTGTTTCGTGGTACTCTCACCTGAAGTTCAAATTCATTATCTAATTACGAACGAGGCGATAGCAGAGGAGTTTCGCGATTACCTTGCTTCGCTCAAAATCAACCTGATTATTGCAAATTGAACTCGGCAATTATACCTATGCATGGCTCTTTTTTGCAGCGCCAACAATTCGTGGCTGCCGCGAAACATAATTGGCGTAATCGGGTTCGTACATTTGTGCCTTGACGTATGCCGCCAAGCCCGTCGTCGGCAAGTAGGAGTACGGCATCGCGGGCTAAAGTGCGGTTTATTGCGTCAGACAGAATATCTTTTCGCGCCGGTCATCATCAATCCGAGCTCTTCGACTGATGTGTCGGGCGGCACGATGCCGACAATCTCGCCTTCGTACATCAAAGCCACGCGGTCAGCGAGTGCTCGCACTTCTTCCAGATCTTCGCTGATCAGGAGAATCGCCGTGCCTTGCGTGCGCTGTTCGATCAAACGCTTGTGAATATATTCGGTAGCGCCAATATCCACACCGCGCGTCGGTTGCGCGGCAATCAGCAATCTCGGGTGGCGGTTCAGCTCACGCGCCAGGATCAATTTTTGAATATTGCCGCCAGACAAACTCTTGACCAGCGTATCGAGCGACGGTGTTCGCACATCGTACTCGCGCAGTAACTGATTGCCGTGTGTCTCGATTTGTGCGAAATTGAAAAAGATGCCGCGAGCGAGGGGTGGCTGGGCGTGCGTTTCCAGAATCGCGTTTTCGGCGACAGAGAAATCGCGGATGCACCCCATTGCCATGCGCTCTTCGGGGATGAAGGCGACACCTGCCCCAATCACTTGGGCGGGTGTGCCGTTCGTCACCTCCTGTCCCGCTACAAAAATTTTCCCGCCGCTCGCGCGGCGCATCCCGGCAATCGCTTCTGCCAACTCGCGCTGTCCGTTGCCGCTTACGCCCGCGATGCCGAGAATTTCGCCGCCATGCACTTGGAATGAAAGATTTTTCACGGCGAGCAGACCTTGGTCACCGCGCACCGATAGGTTCTCAATGCGCAGCACCGCGTGACCGGGTTGCACGCGTGCTTTGTCCCACGTCGTAATGACTTCGCGCCCGACCATCATGCGCGCGAGGTCCTTTTCATTTGTATTTTGCGTCGCCACACGTCCCACCACGCGTCCATCGCGCAGCACCGTGATGCGGTCACTCAACTTTACAACCTCGTGCAGTTTATGACTGATGAAAATGAGCGCGTGTCCGGTGGTGGTGAGCGCGCGCAGCGTCTCACATAACTCATCCACTTCTTGCGGCGTGAGCACTGCCGTCGGCTCGTCGAGGATCAGCAGGGCTGCATCGCGATACAACGCTTTGAGAATTTCGACGCGCTGCTGTTGCCCGACCGCCAATTGCCACACCGGCGCATCGGGATCAACGCTCAAGCCATACTCCCGCGCGAGCGCGCGGATGCGTTGGCTCACCACGTTCAGGTCGGTAATGAGACCGCGCGAGGATTTCAAGCCGAGCGCGACATTTTCCGCGACGGTGAACGACGGCACCAGCTGAAAATGTTGATGAATCATGCCGATGCCGCGTCGCAGCGCGTCGGCAGGCGATTTGATGATTACACGCTGTCCATTGATGAAAATTTCGCCTGCATCAGGCTGATACATTCCGTAGAGGATTTTCATCAACGTGCTTTTGCCCGCGCCATTTTCGCCGAGCAGCGCGTGGATTTCCCCCGCGCGCACATCAAAATCAACGTGATCGTTCGCGAGCACACCGGGGAAATGCTTGACGATGCCGCGCATTTCCACTTGTTCAAGTGAGGACGGATTCATCAGCCTGCCATTCCGGAGAGGCAGTGACGCTCGATTCCGAGCGTCACTGCCTCTCCATTTTATTATCGTTACTTGACGCCCGTCTGGATCGAGCCGTCGCTCAAACCTTGCACCGTTTTGTCGGCGAGGGCTTGGATATCGGCAGGCAGATTGTAGCCGGGGTTGTACACCATCTTCAATCCACCGTTCTTGAACGTCATGGTAAAAACGTCATCGCCGAGCTTGCCCTTTTGAATGTCGTCATACATCCCTTTGAGCGCAATCGTCCAATCGTACACCTGACTGGCAACCACATTCTTGGGTGCGAGCGACGCTTGATCGGATTGATTGCCGAACCACAGCGCGCCCTTGTCCTTGACGACGCTGATCGCGCCGACAACACTTTGCGAGCTGCCCGTCAACACGTCCGCGCCGGAAGCGATTTGCGTTTGTGCGGCTTGGGACATCAGCGATACATCGCTGAACGATTGGGTGTACGCCGTCTGCACCTTTGCGTTTGGATCGGTTGCCTTGACGCCTGCCGCAAAGCCCTGCACCGTGAGCTGACCGTCACCCGCCGGAATGGGTCCGAGCGCAGCCAGGATGTGGCTCTTGGAGAGTTTCGCACCGATAACTCCTTCGACATAGCCACCCTGATCCGAGGCGACGGTGTAGGCAAACACATTCTTTACGCCTTTGGACGAAAAAGTGTCCACCGCCGTGCCCCACGCGAACGCGGTATTGGGGAAATCGGGCGCAATGTCGGCAAGCGACGCGCCGTACTGTGAACCGTGTCCAATCACGAGGTCGTACCCTTTACTCGCATAATCGCGCAGCGCGCTCGCGGCGTCGGTCACATTGAACATATTCTCGGTCACGACAAAGTCAAACTTGGCGCTGCCGCCCATATCGGCTTGCAGCTTTTTGAGCGCATCCACCATGCTCTGCGTGAATGCGAGGTCATTCGCCGCGCTGGGCGCAACCACTGCCACGCGGAACGGCTTACCCGCCGATGGCGCGCCGGTCGCGGCGGGCGCGCCGGTCGCGGCGGGCGCGCCGGTCGCGGCGGGCGCGCTCGTCACGGCAGGGGCCAAAGTGGCTGCGGGCGCGCGGGTTGGCGCGACAGCGCCGGCGCAGGCAACCAGCGCGAGGACAGCCGCAAGCGCGAGCGCGAGAATCAGATATCGAGTTTTCATTCTACTCCTCCTTGAGCCTTGTTTGCCCTCCGCATCGAAAGGAGAGGGCGTTATTCTCCTCGTTCAAATGGTTTCGTCAGCGCGGTGGGCTGCGCGACGATTTGTCGTGCCGCGAAAATCAGCGCAACGATTGTTAATAGATACGGCAGCATTCCGGCGAGCTCTGACGGGAATGGAATGCCGAGGGTCTGAATCCACAATTGCAACGCATTCACCATACTGAACAAGAGGGCACCGAGCATCACGCGTCCGGGTTTCCAAGCACCAAAGTAAACCAGCGCGACCGCGATAAAGCCCTGCCCACTCGTGAGGTTGGATTGAAACACATTCAGCAGCCCGATGGACAAGGATGCGCCCGCTACGCCTGCCAACGCGCCGCCGAGCGTTTCGGCGAAATAACGCACACGCGCGACGCTGATGCCCAAACTATCAGCGGCTTCGGGCGTTTGCCCCACGGCGCGAATTTTTAGACCGAGTGTGGTTTTATTCAAAATAAACCAGGTAAGAGGCACGCAGGCGAACGCGCCGTACACCAGCACATTTTGTTGAAAGAAGATTTCGCCCAGCACCGGCAAATTGCTCAAGATCGGAATGTCAACACTGGGAAACCCATTGACGGAGCGCGGCGTGCCGACGGTCACGCGAAACAGTAAATCGCTCAAGCCCAATCCGAACAAATACAAACCAATTCCACTGATGCCCTGATTGGCTTTGAGGGTCACGCTGATGAACGCCATCGCCAAGCCCATCGCCGCGCCGACGATGAACGCGAGCGTGAGCGCGAGGGCGAGGTTGCCGTTGGTGAGTGCGACATAGTATGCGGCAAAGGCAGCCACGAGCATGATGCCTTCGACGCCGAGATTTAATAAACCGCTGACTTGACCAAACGTCTCACCGAGCGCGGCATACAGATACGACGTGGCGAAGCGAATCCCCGACGCGCAAATGCCAATCAACACGGCGGGCGCGAGTAGATCCGTAATCATGGTAACGCATCCGTTTTGACTTTAATGACTGAAAGTGATTCCTCCGGCGCGACTTGAGCTCGCGCGCGGCGGGCAGTCTGTCGCTTGCTCCATATTTGACTCGCGACGACAAAGATGACAACCAAACCATCCAGAGTGGTCACAAAGGCCGATGGCACTTGGACGGTGCGCTGCAGTTGATTGGCACCCACGAGCAGCGCGCCGAAAAGAACGGACGCGGGAATGGTTCCGAGCGGATGCAGTCCTCCAAACAGCGCGGCGACGATGCCATTAAATCCCGCGCTGCCGGTGAACCCTGTCGCGGAACCATCGGTAAAGAGCCGATGGTTCACGCCCAGCACTTCGACCGCGCCGCCGAGACCCGCCAGCGCGCCGCTCAAGGTAATTGCCAAGATTTGATAACGCGAGACGTTGATGCCTGCGTACCGCGAGGCGAGCGCGTTCAGTCCGACTGCGCGGATGCGATAGCCAATGGTCGTGCGCCACAGCAACACGTATACCAGAATCGCAATCCCTACGGCAATCGCAAACCCAAGATGCAAACGCGTCGGAATCCAACGCGGCAGATCGGCGGCCAGGGACAGACGTTCCGTTTGCGGGACGCGGATGGATTTGTCCAACTCGGTCGGATCGAGCATTGGACCTTGCAGCAAATAATTCATAATCTGCACCGCGATGGCATTGAGCATCACGGTGCTTAACACTTCGTTGACACGCCAGCGCGCTTTTAATACGCCCGCGATGCCGCCCCAAAAGCCACCGCCGATGAAACCGAAAACGAGCGCGAGGGGGATTAAAAAGAGGGAGGGAAAATTCGGAAAAGTGAGGGCGACGGCGGTGGCGCTCAACGCGCCGATTACGAACTGCCCTTCGCCGCCGATATTAATCATATCGCCGCGAAATGCGATGCACATCCCAATGCCCACAAAGAGCAGCGGTGTCGCCTTGACTAGCGTATCGGCGATGGCATTCGGGCTACCGAACGCGCCGTTCAGCATCGCGGCGTATGCGTCCAGCGGATTCGCGCCCAACGCCAGCAGGATCACCGCGCCAATGAGCAGGGCGAGCACTCCTGCCAGCAGAGGCACGAAAATGAAATTGAAACGCTTCATTTTTTCGCCTTTGCATTCTTATTCTAAAGCGAGCGAACAGAAAGTGTCAAATGTCAGCGAAGGTGTGGGACAATGAGCAATCAGCCCGGTCAGTGACTGCGCCAAACAGGACTCCTGATGTCAATTGGATTGCAACCGACAGGGGACGTATATACTCTTGGTCTCCAGCACTGGTTAGCGAGTCAGCGGAGGAATTGGTATGCGTTCGAATCATCGGGTCGTTGATGAATGGTGCCCGGTGAAAATCACTCCCGGGTACATCGAATATCCTGAAGGCTCGGTCTTGATCAAGATGGGTAAGACGCGCGTCTTGTGCGCGGGGTCGGTGGAGAATCAAGTCCCGAAATGGTTGGTGGGACAAAACCAGGGTTGGCTCACCGCTGAATTTGATCAAGCGCAGTCAGCGCATGCCGCGAGGGGAATGTGCAGTATGATGCGGAAACTCGCAGCAGCTCGACCCGTCCCTCGATCCGCTTGCCGCCCTCTATGCCGAGCAGGATAGTTTGAGCATCGCAATCGGCCGGGTTTTGCCAAGTGGATGCGCGTGCAATATACAGACGCCAACTTATATTCGGCGTCTGTTTCATTTTCGCTCGAATTATCTATAGCCAAAGAACTGGATGGTACTGCTGTTGGGAATCCTCTAACGCTTGACACAATAAAAATTTTTATTATAATTCAATATAAATTTTGATATAACTGAAAAATTCACTCTTAATTTGTTTAATACTTAACTTTAGATCGCCTCAATTTTCCATCATTTACCTATTAAGCTAACCGGTTTGCGGCGGTGTCGCCGCATGACTACAACTCATTTCAAAAAGCCTTTGTCTACGAGATATTAGGCTTGTTCAAACTCATTTCGCGGCGTGAGAATCGCCCAATTCCCTTTTTGAAATGAGTTGTAGTCTTTTCTGGGAGCCTCTCAAGCATGTCCGATTACGATATTGTAATTGTTGGCGGAGGGCACAATGGCTTGACTTGTGGCGCGGTCCTCGCAAAAGCCGGACTCAAGGTGGTTGTGCTGGAGCGCAACAAACGGCTCGGCGGCGGCGCGACGACGGATCAAGTCACCTTGCCCGGTTTCAAGCATGACCTCTATGGCTCCTCGCACGTTTGGATTCACGCTAACGCCGAATTTCAAAAACTGATGCCCGAGCTGGCGCGCTATGGTCTCAAGTACATTTGGGCAGACGATCACATTACCGGGCATCCTTTCCATCAAGGTCCCGGTATCATTGTGTATCGTGACATTGAAAAGACCGTCGCCTCGATAGCGCAGTATTCCGAAAAGGACGCGCTGCGATACCGTGAGATTTATGAAGGTTTTGCAGAAATCAAAGACGGTTTTGTGACGAATATGTTTTCGCCGCCCAACCCGCCCAGTCTCCTGCCCTCCGTCATGGAGAACAGCGACGAAGGGTTGGAAATGCTCCGCAGCTATCATCTTAGCCCACTCGATTTCACTCTCGAGAATTTTGAAAATCCATATGTCCGTTCATTCATTCTCGGTTGGGCGACTGCGCCGGGAGTGAATCCGCATCAAGAAGGACGCGGCGAGCTCATTTACATTATGATTCCTGCCATCCACATTTATGGCGAATCCATTCCCGAAGGCGGAAGCATCATGCTGCCCGTCGCGTTGGCGAAAATGATCGAAGCGTACGGCGGCACGGTTCTCACGGAAGCGTCGGTGAAACGCTTTATTGTGGAAAAGGGCGAGGCACGCGGCGTTGAATTGGAAGATGGACGCACCTTTATGGGAAGGAAAGGCGTCGTCACCGGACTCAATCCCAAATTGACGTATCTGAAGATGATGGATGATGGAGTTCTCGAACCGAGCTTTGTGCGGAAGGTTCAGAACTATAAGCCCGGCGATTTTACCATTGTGCGCGTGCATTACGCGTTGAATGAGCCGCCGCATTACGCGTGCAGTGAGGAAATGAATCACACACCCTTCCAGCGTATCTTTGGTTCGGTGGAGGAGATTGTCAAGCAGTACGCGGAGATGCAAATGGGACTCAAGCCGACGAATCCCTTCTTATGGGTCGCGTGCTGGACTCTCAAAGACCCTACCCGCGCGCCGGCAGGCAAGCACACGCTGATCATGGATACGTTCGTTCCCATCAAACTGGCGAGCGGCGAAAATTGGGAAGACCTGGGGGAAGACTATGCGCACCACGTCTTGCTGCCCAAGCTGCAAGAGTATACGGATAACATGACTGACGGCAACATCCTCGCCGAGCATATTGTGACGGGTCCCCAAATCGAACGCGATAATCCCTGCCTCGTGAATGGCACGACAACGGGCGGTGCGATGCGCCTGTCCCAATCGGGGTACTTTCGTCCCTTCCCCGGCTATTCGCAGTTCAAAGGACCTTTTAAAAAGTTTTACATGACCGGACCGTATTGCCATCCGGGAGGCGCGATTTCCGGCGCAGGGACAATTACGGCAAACGTTATTCTCGAAGACCTTGGGTTGAAAAAGCGCGAGTTTTAGCGCGGCTGGTGAATTGCTTGAAAATCCGTCAAGCTGTGCTGTCCAGCAGGTCGCGGCAGGCGCTCGTTCACAGATGGCAGCGCGGGGAACGCTTTGTGCGGTTCTAATTGATACCAGTACGCGACACTCGAATAATCGTCCGAGCGATCATTGGCATGACCGTGTTCGATGGTGACGCGCAGCGATCGTTGAAAGACGATGGGCGACTCGAGATGAAAGCGATAGAGCGTCCATTTGCCCGACCAGTCGCGGCTATCACCTGCGAGCGATACTCCAAACAATGGCGTGGTGAATTTGCCCGGAAAGCCGAACGCCGAACAAAAGTAATCTTCGGTGCCGGTGCCGTGAATAGACGGTGGAAACGGTTCATCATCTACAAAGATCATTTCGTCGCCTTCGCCGAACCATGTAAATGTTTTGTTGGTCAGGTTGTGAAGATTGAGGACGCACCCGACGAAATGACCTGTGCCTGCCGCGTCGAGGATGACATAGTTCTCCTGCCCGCTCAAGTTTGGCGTGTCCCAGAGCGGTTCGGGTACGCCTAAACGAAACGCGGGATACGGGTCGGCAACATTGAACTCACCCCAGCCCGTCGTTGGGTTTTCGCGGTGCCATAGCGCGTGAAAGCGGCACACATCGTCCGCCAAACTGTCGTACAGCTCATAGCTAATTTGATAAAAGAAGGCATAGGCATCGCGGTCAGATTCGTTTTGAATCTCGATGCGCGCGCCGAGCGCAAATGGCATCGGGAAAAAACAATTGAACGCGGCGCGATTGTTGAGGGGCGGCTCGGAGGCAATCATCGCCAGCGGCGCGGAGACGAAATTGGAAACCGCGCCATGCCCAACGCCAAAGAAATCCCCAAGGGGACATTCGACGCTTGGCAACGTTTCCCCATCCCAGTACAGGCGCAGCACCATCTTGCGAGGATATAGCAAGTCTTCACAGGCGACCGTCATCCAGATATGGGTAATGCAGCCCGCTCCTTGAATTTCCCCAAGCATACGCGTCTCGCCTGCCGCGAGCGAGATAAAGTCACGATTTCCGCCCGTGCGGTCCCAACTCGATAGTTTTTTCGAGCGATAGTGTTTGAGCCGAGCAAGGTCGAGCAGGGAATGTATACCAGTAGGTTGGAACAGGTTGGTCATGGGAGCCTCCGTGTTATGTGTCCTACCGCCGAGAGCGCAGAGGACGCAGAGAATTTATAGAGAACAAATATGATTCTCTGTGCCCTCCGCGTCCTCTGCGGTGCATATTTCCCAAATGATAACAAAGCATAGAGAAAAACGCGAGTCCGCGAGCTTGACGACTGATCGCAATTGCCAAATTGCCGTCCGTCGTCGTTTTGGAGAACAGAATGCGACCGAAAGTTGAAAAATACACTGCGCTTGTCATTCAGCCTGAAGTGACGATGGCGCGCACCGCCGCGGACATTCACCACAATCTGGAGCGCGTTTCGCAGCTCATAGATTTCGGCTGCGGCTACTTCTGGGAGGTCCCCGCGCGTCTGGTGGTTTTGCCGGAATATTTCATGCAGGGCGTCACGACGCCGGGCAAAGGCGAACATGGGCTTGAAGAATTTATGAAAAAAGCCATTCGCATTCCCGGACCGGAAACCGATATTCTCGCCGAAAAAGCGAAGCAGTACGGTCTGTATATCGTCGGCGGCGGCGTGGTCGAAGTCCTGCCGGAATTTCCGGATCGCTGGTTCAATACCAATTTTATTGTCGGTCCGACGGGCGAAATTATTTTGAAATATCACAAGTGGCATATCCCCGCCTATATTGGGCTTGGCACCAGTCCGCATGATATGCTGGACGATTATGGGCGCGTGTTTGGCAAAAGCATCAAGAATCTTTTTCCCGTCGTGGACACCGATATTGGCAAGCTCGGCACGATGACCTGTCACGACGGCGCGACGCCAGAGGTCTCGCGTGCACTCGCGTATAACGGCGCAGAGGTCATCTGCCATCCGGGCGCGATTCAAGAGGTTGAGGGCGTCAGCCAGCCGTGGGACTTTTGGCGGTTCACGCGCCGGACGCGTGCCCACGACAATATGGTGTATATGCTCTGCTCGAATTGGGGATCGGTCAATTACGCGTTTTATCCCAAGACGTTTTGTCCTGGTCATTCGATGATCATTGACTATGTGGGGATGATGCTGCGCGAAGCCGAATATCCCGGCGAACAAATCATTGCGGCAACGATTGATATTGAGGGATTGCGCGAACATCGCGCGGTGAGCGCGCATAACACGTGGATTGACGTGCGGACGGAAGCGTTCCGCGAAATCTATGAGCAGCCGATTTATCCTTCCAATCTGTTTCCGGTTGGACGCCCGCCGCGGCATCTGGCGCAAAAGCTGGAAGGGGCGCAAGCGGCGCTCGAAGTATTGTACGAGCGCGGGCAGTTCACGCCGCCGCATGGCAAGGAAGCTGCCGACATGCCGCGCCAGCTTGCCGAACGCGTCAAGCGTGCACAGGCGCAAGGACGGCTGCGCGGGGATTCACCGGTGAGTCAAACTGATTTTTAAGGCAAGAGTGACGAACTAACAACGATGCAAGTTGTCAGCAAGCTCGTAAAAATGGATTTCAAGGTTGGCTCAATCGAGCGCGAGGGCGATACTCTCATTATCGTCAGCGACCCGAACCAAGCGCTTAAATCCAAGGTGTATCTCACACCGCAAGATGTGGCGGGTATGCTGCGCGCGGCGCTGAATTGGAGCGTCATTTCGTATGTCATCACATTCCCCTTGTTGTATTTGAAATCGAAAAAGTCTCTAGAGCGCACGTCAAAACACCTTTGACGAAAGGAAGGAGGGGAGGCAGGCTCAAGGTATTTCCATCGCCAATCAGCAAACAGCTGCATATCTCATGCTCATTTGAAAAGGAGGAGGGCAATGAACAAGCGAATTTGGAGATTTGGGTCAGCATTCGCGTTGGCAGCGATTGCGGTCGCTATTGTGCTGGCGGCGTGTGCTGCGCCGACGACGCAACCGCCCGCGCCCGCGCCGACCGTCGCACAGCCGACAGCGGCTCTGGCACAACCAACGACGGCTCCCGCGCAGCCGACAATGGCTCCGGCACAACCGACCGCCGCCCCAGAACAGCCAACAGCAGCACCAACCCAAGCACCGTCAGCCAGTGGAACGGACCGCGCCAAGACTCTGATCCTCGATACCGAGGGCGGCAAGGTCGCGGACGCGAAAAATTTTAATCCGTATGCGGGCGGACGCGGCGGCTCGAATGGCGTCGTTCAAGCGTTGACCGAGCCGGTGTTTACAACCAACCTGGTGACGGGCAAAATCGAACCCTGGCTTGCAGACAGCATGACGCCTAACGAGGACTTTACCCGGTGGACGTTAAAACTGAAAAAGGGCATCGAGTGGAGTGACGGGCAGCCGCTCACGGCAGACGACGTGCTCTTTACCGTCGCGATGATCCAAAAATTCCCTGACCTCGCGCTGCCGTACAAGTTCAAGGACGTGACAGCGAAAAAGATTGACGACCAGACTGTTGAATTTACTCTCCCGCAGTCGGACCCGCGCTGGCAGCTCACGGTGTGGTCTTCCAACCTCCAGTCGCAAGAAGTCAAGCTCGTGCCGGAGCATATCTGGAAGGATGTTGCGGATCCGGTCAAGTTTACAAACTATGACCCGGAAAAGGGCTACCCGGTGTTTTCGGGAGCCTGGACGCTGGATAAAGTGGTGAGCGATGTCGAATTCACGTACAAGCTGAATCCGAACTGGTGGGGGGCCAAGACGGGCTTTCGACCGCTTCCGCAAGTTCAGAACATCGTCTATACGATTTTGGGCGATGAGAATACCAACGCCGCCGCGCTCGATAAAGGCGATCTCGATTCGCTCGCGCCGACCAGCCCGAACACATTCTTGACATTGCAGGCAAAGAACCCGAAGATTATCGCGTGGTCGAAAAACCCGCCCTATGGCAATCCCGACGTGTGTGATCGCAACCTCGAATTCAACACGACGGTCCAACCGTGGGATGATCCTGAAATGCGCTGGGCGGTGGCGCAGGCAATTGACCGCTCCAAGATCATTGATATTGCCTATGGTGGCTTTGCCTCTCCCTCGTATAATTTCTTGCCGGACTTTCGCGGTCTTGACCACTATCGTGATCTTTTGGACAAGGCGGGAACGTACAACAAGTATCCGATTCAAAAATATGACCCCGCCGCCGCCAAAGCCATCTTTGAGAAAAAGGGCTATCAGCTCAACAGCTCCAACATCTATGAAAAAGACGGCAAGCCGCTGTCTGCTACGGTGACGGGCTTTGAGGACAATATCATGGATGCGATGGCGGGCGTCCTCGTCGAGCAGCTGCGCGCCGTAGGGATTGATGCCAAGCAGGACAAGCAGCCGATTCCGACGTTTGTGGACAACCTGCTCAATAACAAGTTCGAGCTGTATACGTTCTTTGGCTCCTGCGGCTCGACGATTGATCCCTGGAAGTCAATGGATTCGTACAATGTGAGTCATCTGCCGCCGCCCGGCAAACCGATTGATGGGTTCTACAGCAACTCGTGGCATTGGGATGGAGACGTTGCCAAGCAATATAGCGCGCTGGTGGATCAAATTGGCAAACTCCAACCGGGCGACCCAAAGATTGACGACCTGTATGTGCAGGCAATGGATTTGTGGTATTCTCAACTGCCGGGCATCCCGCTCGTCCATAACTATCTGATCTGGCCCAACAATGAGACGTATTGGACGAATTGGCCCACCGAGGACAATGGATATATCCAGCCCGATATGGCAGGCTCGAATACGCCTATCATCCTGCACAACCTTAAACCGGCGCAATAGCGGTTCGTAAGGTTGTCATTGCAAGCCGTTCTTGCGAAGCAATCTCCACAGCGGTTAATCCTCCGCGCGGGGATTGCGGCGACGAACTGCGTCGCATGTCGCATGGCGATGCGCGATGGAATACATCGCTTGCATCACAACGCTCCTCGCAATGACAGCGGGTGGTAGAGTTCGACAATTTGTAGAGACGTGATGGCATCACGTCTCTACAACGTTTTGGCAGAATGTCTTTAGAAGAGAATACGCATTATGCGCGGTCTGACGTGGCAGTATTTGATTAAACGCCTCGCGATGTTTGTCCTCACGCTCTGGCTGGGCATGACAATCATCTTTATCATCCCGCGTCTCGCCGTTGGCGACCCCACGAGTGCGATGCTCGGACGATTAATGGCCAAGGGCGGTAATGTCGAAAATAGCCAGGAGTTGATTCAACGCTGGAAAGAACGTTTTGGATTGGACCAACCGATTCAGGTCCAATATGGACGTTATCTCTATAATACTATCACCTTTAATCAAGGATATTCCCTCTCGGCATTTCCCGCGACGGTGGACGATTTGATTCAACGCAGTCTGCCGTGGACGATTGGCTTGCTCGCCGTCGCTACGGTCATTGCATTCGTGATTGGCAACGCGATTGGCGCGCTGATGGCATGGCGCGGCACACCGCGTCCCATTCGCAACCTCTTGCCCATTTCGCTTCTTTTTACTTCGATTCCGGCGTTCATGCTCGGCATCATTCTGATTTGGGTATTTTCGTACACGCTCAACCTGTTGCCCTATACGGGCGGCTTTGACCGCCAATTCACTCCGGGCTGGAATTCCGGTTTTATCTTGAACGTGATCCAGCACGCCATTTTGCCGGCGACGGCGGTGGTCGTCGTCCGCATGGGGTCGTGGGCATTGGGGATGCGCGGGATGATGATCACGACCGACGGCGAAGATTATATGGTGCTGGCAGAGGCGAAAGGGTTACCGGCGACGCGACGCTTTTGGAATTATGGTGTGCGGAATGCGATATTGCCCCAAGTCACTTCGCTGGGCGTGGCAATCGGTTCTATCGCGGGCGGATTTATCATCGTCGAGCAAATCTTTACGTACCCCGGCATCGGGAGTCTGCTTTTTCGCGCGATTCAAGATAATGACTATACAATGATTCAAGGGATTGTCTTTTATATCATTCTCGGCGTTTCGATTGCGGTGTTGATTCTCGACCTGACGTACCCACTGATTGACCCGCGTATCTCGTTAAAGAAGAATTGAACCTGTAATGGCTGCCATTACTGCCGACCCGACGACGCCCGCGGCGAAAGCGCGCCGCCACAGCGCACGCTGGAATTCGCCGTGGCTCAATGCCAAGCTGCTGCTCGGGCTGGGCATCCTGCTCCTGATTGCCTCGACCGAATTCATCGGTCCGTTTTTTGTGGCTCCCAAGCTCGCGATCATTGGCTCTAGTCCGACGAACGTCGTTCCGGTGTGGGTGACCAATTATGACAAGCGCCAAGGCTTCAAGCCGCCGAACCCTGAATATCCGCTCGGCACAGAGAGTAAGGGACGGGATATGCTCGCCGTGATTCTGGTTGGCACGCCGCGTACGCTGCGCGTAGGGCTGATCGGCGCAGGCATTGGGATATTGGTTGGTATTGCGCTTGGTTTTTTAGCAGGGTTTAACGGCGGATGGATTGACAGCAGCATTAGTACGCTTGCGGATGTGATGCTGACGATTCCGGGTCTGGCGGTGCTCGTGGTAATCGCCAGCTATGCCACCGAATTAGAAATTGTAAATATGGGTGCAATCATGGCGCTGTTCGCGTGGCCCCTACCGACGCGCGTTGTTCGCGCGCAGGTCTTGTCCATGCGCGAGCGCGGTTTCATTCAGATGGCGCAGCTATCGGGCACATCGAATTTTGACATCATGTTCCGCGAGATCATGCCCAACCTACTCCCGTACCTCGCTGCCAGTTTCACGGAATCGGTCGCGTTGGTTATTCTGGCGACGATTGGCGTGGAAACGTTGGGGTTGGGTCCGACGCGCATTCCCACGCTCGGCATGACGATTAACAATGCGCTGCAATCTACGGCGATTTATCGCGGGATGTACTGGTGGTGGGGCCCGCCCATCGTGATGTTGATTTTTATTTTTGTCGGACTCTTTTTGATGACGGTAGGGCTTGACGAAATTGCCAACCCGCGCCTCCGTCAGGTGCGCCGCCAATGACGATGGAGCACTCCCCGAACGGGGCAAAAAAAACGCAAGTGGTGCTCGCCGTGCGCGACCTCTCGGTGCATTACCCCACGCCGGACGGCGATGTGATCGCGGTCAATCATGTTTCGTTCGACATTTACAAAGGGGAGCTGCTCGGCTTGATTGGCGAATCGGGCTGCGGCAAGACGACGACGGCTTTGGCGATTCTGCGCCTCTTGCAGCCGCCGGGCGAAATCGCGGGAGGCGCGCTGGTGCTCAACGGCACGACTGACCTCGCCCACTTACATGCAACGCAGCTGCGCCAGGTGCGCTGGCGTGATGTCGCGCTGATTCCGCAGGGCGCGATGAATTCGCTCAATCCGGTGATGCGCGTACGCGACCAAATCAGCGACAGCATTCGCGCGCACGAATCACGGCGCATCTCCAACAGTGAAATGCGCGAGCGCGTTTCCAAGCTCTTGCGCCTGGTCGGGCTACCCGAACGTGTGGAGCAGCTGTATCCGCATGAATTGAGCGGGGGCATGAAGCAGCGGGTGTGCATTGCAATGGCGATTGCTTTGAATCCATCGCTGGTGGTTGCGGATGAACCCACGAGCGCGCTCGATGTGATTGTGCAGCGCGTCGTCGCCCAGAATCTGCTTGACATCAAGAATCGGCTTGGCGTTTCCATTTTGTTGATTGGGCATGACATGGGCTTGATGGCGCAGCTGGCCGACCGTATCGCGGTCATGTATGCGGGAAATTTAGTGGAGATTGCACCGGCAAGAGCGGTACTCAAGGAGCCACTGCATCCGTACACGCAGCTCTTGATTGAAGCCGTGCCGAGTATTAAGGAACGCAAGCCGCTGCAGGTAACGGAGGGGTTGACCCACGACCTGCGCTACCCGCCGCCCGGCTGCATTTTTCAAGCGCGCTGTCCGTTCGTGATGGACAAGTGCCGCCGCGTCCGCCCGCCTTTGCAAGTGGTGAAACCGAATCATCAAGTGGCGTGTCATCTGTATAACGCGATGGAATAACTCATGTTACGCCGTTTTGAGCGAATAAGGCGATGGAATACATCGCACGCCACTACGCCAGTGCGATAAATTATCGGTCTTTCAGTTGCCATGACTGCGCCGCTGTTGGAAATTCGCAATGCGACCAAAATCTATGGTGGGGGCTTACTGGAACGCACCCCGCCGGTGGTCGCGCTGCAAGATTTGAATTTGACTCTGCCCGCGTCGCCCGCGCAAATTGTGACAATTGCGGGAGAAAGCGGCAGCGGCAAATCCACGCTTGCCAGTCTGGTGCTTGGATTTGCGGAACTCTCGTCGGGGCAGATTTTGTTCAAAGGCACCGATGTCACTCGTATGACGGCCGCGCAAAAAAAAGTATACCGGCGGCATGTGCAGGCGGTATTTCAAGACCCGTATGCGGTGTACAACCCATACTATCGCGTGCGTCATGTTTTCGATTTGGTAATTCGGAATTTTGGGCTGACACATGACCAGGCGGAAGCCGACGCGATGATCGAGCAAGCGTTGTCAGTGGTGGGCTTGCAGAGCCAAGAAATTCTCGACAAGTACCCGCATCAATTGAGCGGGGGACAACGCCAGCGTATGATGATCGCGCGGGCGTATTTGCTCAAGCCGAACCTGATTGTCGCTGACGAGCCGGTTTCGATGGTGGATGCTTCACTGCGCGCGTTGATTCTCGACATTATGCAGCGCCTGCGCGATGCGAGCGGCATTTCGTTCCTCTACATTACACATGATCTTTCTACGGCGTATCAAATCAGCGACGAAATGATTGTGCTGTATCAGGGGCGCGTCGCCGAGCGCGGCAGCACGGTGAAAATTATTCAAGAGCCGAACCATCCGTACGTGCAGCAGCTCATCGCCTCGATTCCAGTGCCGGACCCGGATGAACGCTGGGCGAGCGAGGTGGTGCTGCCGAGTGACGAAGCTCTACGCGCGCAGATCCAGAGCGGCTGCCGTTATGCGCCGCGCTGTCCGTTCAAGATGGATCGCTGTACTGCCGCGCAGCCACCGCTCATTCGCGTTGGAGACAATCATCAGGTCGCGTGTTATTTGTACGATGAGCAAGCTTCCATTCCCCGCGCAGTGGAAGCAACGAGTTCTTGGCAACCATGACTACAAATGAGCACGTCGTCGTTGTGACGGGCGGTGGAGCGGGCATCGGCAAGGCGTGCGCGCTGCGGTTCGCTCACGCGGGTTGGCGCGTAGTCGTGAACGATATTTCTACGCAAGATGGCGAACGCACCCGCGCGGTGATTGAGGAACGCGGCGGGCAGGCACTCTTTTGCCGTGGCGATGGAGCAAAGCAGGCGGATTGTGAAGCATTCGCCCGCGCCGCGCTGGACGCGTGGGGACGGATTGATGCGCTCGTCGCCAACGCGGGAGTGCAGCTTGCGGGATCGCTCCTCGATGCGAGCGAAAGCGATTGGGACAAAATTCTCGGCGTCAATCTCAAAGGCGTTGGGTATTCGTGCAAGGCAGTGCTGCCCGCCATGATTCAACAGCGGTCGGGCGCAATTGTGATTATTTCTTCGTTGAATGCTGCGGTCGGCGTCGCGCACATGCCGATTTATGACGCCAGCAAAGCGGGCGTGCTCGGCTTGATGCGGAGTCTCGCGGTCGCGTACGGTCAAGATGGGATTCGCGTGAATGCAATTGGTCCGGGCGCGACCATCACCGATTTTCACGTCAAACGCGCAGCAGAGCGTGGCATGTCGGCAGATGAATTGCGCGCGAAAACGAAAGGCTATGGGTTGCTCGGGCGCGCCGCCGAGCCGCAAGAAATTGCCGCTGCCGTGTATTTCCTCGCCAGCGCGGAGGCGTCCAATATCACCGGGCAATTTTTATTGGTGGACGGGGGCGCATCGCTCACCGGAGGCAAATGACGCGTCCGATTCGTTGGGGGATTGTCGGCACAGGAAAAATCGCGCACGCGTTCGCGCAAGACCTGCGCTTGCTGCCCGATGCAGAGCTCATCGCAGTCGGTTCGCGTCGCGCGGACAAAGCCGCATACTTTGCCGACGCGTTTCATGTGCCGCATTCTCATGCGAGTTATCAAGCGTTGGTGGACGACCCTGATGTGGATGTGGTGTATATCGCTACGCCGCACATCGCGCACTGTGAAAACATGCTGCTCGCTTTGAATGCGGGTAAAGCCATCTTGTGTGAGAAACCATTCACGATGAACGCGGCGCAAGCGGAGCAAGTCATCGGCGTCGCGCGTGACAAGCGCCTGTTTGTCATGGAAGCGATGTGGACGCGCTTTATTCCACTGGTCGTCGCGCTGCGCGAGATGTTGAGCCAGCGCGTAATCGGCGATGTACAGATGCTCGTGGGAGGGATGGGCAAACTTGCCGCGCGCGATCCGGTTCATTATCTGTTTGATTTGCAGAACGGCGGCGGCTTGCTGCTCGACGCGACGGTGTATTTGATTTCGCTGGCTTTGATGCTCTTTGGCCGTCCGATAGACGTAAGGGGCACAGCCCATTTTGACGTATCGGGCGTGGACGATCAGGAAGCGATTGTTCTGAAGCACGCGCGGGGACAAATCGCCGCTCTGCACGCATCATTCAACACGATCATTCCTCCCGCGTTCACCGTGTATGGCGAGCAAGGACGGATTCATGTCCATCCGCCGCTGTTTGCGCCAACCCGCCTTACCGTGTCACGCGCGAGTTACGGGGATGAGACACAAGAGATTCTATTCGACGGCAATGGTATGAATTATCAAGCCGCGCATGTAATGGAGTGCTTGCACAGGGGAGAATTGGAAAGCCGCGTGATGCCTCTGGACGAAACGCTATGCATTATGCAGACGATGGATTCACTGCGGGCGCAGTGGGGCTTTAAATACCCATTTGAAGCATAAGAGCATCAAGCATCTGACCTAATCGAGAGGTTGCGTTGAGTAACGAAATCTCATGTAATCCAAATCTGCTGCATGTCCCGCGCTATATTCGCGGGCGCTCGATTGAGGAGGTCCAGCGCGAGCTCGAGCTGGAAGAGGTGATTAAACTCGGCTCGAATGAGAACTTGCTGGGTCCGTCGCCGCTGGCAGTGGAAGCAATGCAGCGCGCGGCGCGCGAGGCGCATTATTATCCGGGCGTCGAAGCGCATGATTTGCGCGAACAGTTAGCGGCGCATCTCGGACATGATCTGACCGCAGAGAATATCATCGTCGGGAACGGCTCGGCGGATGTGCTGCGTTCGATTGGCTGGGCGTATATTTTTGATGGTCTGGAGAGCATCGTGCAGCTGCCCGCCTTTCAGCTGTACGAAATTGTTACGGCAATGTATGGCGGCAAAGCGATTATTCTGCCGATGAGCAATACGTACGCCTATGAGCTTGACGCGATGCTCGCGCAAATCACGGACAAGACGCGCCTGATCTTTATCAACAACCCGAATAATCCGACGGGGTTGTATCTCACACGCGGA
>Ga0070741_10008068_pt1 | contig 21353 bp, 27 predicted proteins | sample Coa_R1_4_FD_66440 | JGI IMG/M metagenome (GOLD analysis project Ga0070741, IMG submission 66440) | Surface soil microbial communities from Centralia Pennsylvania, which are recovering from an underground coalmine fire - Coalmine... | ecosystem: Environmental > Terrestrial > Soil > Unclassified ... | reverse complement strand
GTCACGGTAGCTTCGCTACACCGGGGAGGTTCGCGCGCTTCTGAGAAGGGCTGGCGCAAGGCGCGGTCACGAGCATCCACGCTCGATGGCCTGATGCTCGTGCCTCAGGCTATGCTGCCGCGGCCGCGAGGAGGACGTCAACGAGTTGTCCGAGGTCGTCCAGCACGAGGGTGCCGTGGCGGGCGGCGAGGCTGCGGTTGGCCAGGCGTGCCCATCGGCGTAGACCAGCGCCGCGGATAGGGCCCAGATGTCGCGGAGGTCGTTTTCTGTCCATGCGCGGTCTGTGGTTTCTTCCTTCAGCCGCGACAGTTCGTAGTCGCAATGCATTGTCGGGACGTTCTCGACGAACCATGTGATCGCGACGTCGTTGCCGGGCATCTTCTTGACTCCGACCTCGGCCAGTGCTCGAGGACATCGCGCATGTCAGGCCGCGGCCCGGATCGGCCGCTACCGCGCGTGCCATCCGCCGACAAGGCGTGCGAGCGCAGCGACTAGGTCGAAGAGTTCGTCCGCGGCCGGGTCGGCGCTCGCGCGGAGCGGCTGCAGGGGTTCTCGATGTGGGCGCCGGCGGCCGAGGTGCACGGGGGCGACTGTCGGCTGCGTGCGCGTCCCCACGTCGACTCGAATGCGTGTCGGTCGCGCGGCGGCGGGATTCGACCGGTCGTAGGAGGCGCGGCTGTCGGGATTGCGAAGCGTTTCGTAGGCGACGGTGACGGCAGTGAAGCGTTCGGCAGCCGAGCTGTCGTCCGGGTGGATGTCGGGATGAGTCGCGCGCGCCGCGCGCCGGTAGGCACGCTCGATCTCGGAACGGGAGGCGCCGCGTTCGACCCCGAGCAGCGAGTAGTAGTCGCGTTGCTGCCAGCTCATGCCGGGTCCTTCCCATGTCGCACGAGAGCCGGGAGCGGCCGCACCGGCCGCTCCCGGCGCTGTGGTTCGCTGGGAGCTTCTCCCCCGCGGTCAGCTGCTGATCGCTTGCTGCGTTCCGCCACCGATCGTGATCTTCTTCGGCTGCTGCTCGACGGGCTTGGGGACGTGCAGCTCGAGAACGCCGTCGGTGTAGTTCGCCTCGATCTTCTCCTCGTCGACGCCCTGCGGCAGGGTGAGCGTGCGCACGAACGAGCCCTGCGGGCGCTCCGACAGCTGCTCCTCGCCGGTTTCGACCGGCGCGCGGGAGCCGGAGACCGAGAGCACGCGGTCGTTCAGTTCGATCGTCACGTCGTCCGCTTTGACACCCGGAAGATCGATGAGGACGAGATACTCGTTGCTGGTCTCGCGCACGTCGAGCGGCGGCGTGTAGCCCGTCGACTGGCTGGCGCTCCAGCCGCGCAGCAGTTCGTCGATCATCCGGTATGGCGCCGCCAGCAGCGGGTCGGGATAGCTCAGCGTCGCCATCGTCCACCACCTCCTGGAACCGGTGAGGCTCGGTTTGCTCTCTCTCGGAGATGTAGGCGTGGCGGTCTCGCGTTCAAGCGAGCCGATGGGCGCGCCACCCCGACAAACGTGAGCCGGGGCGTCCTGGGCGGCCCCGGCCTCTGACGTTTCATCACCGCTCGCGGGCGGCGAGCGCTTCGACGGCAATCCGCCTCGATGATGAAGAGTGCTCACTTGTCCGCCGATCGCTACCCGAAAGACACCTCCGAGCGATCGCTGTTCTCCTTCTACGGGATAGGCGCCGCCGAGATGGGTTCAACCCCGCCGTTGCGAGCCGTCTGCTTCGACGGAAGACGACGCCCGTCCCCGGGGCTACGGGACGGTGACCGTCAAGATAGGCGCCGCGTCAGCATGCGGAGGCGCGGAGCCGCGTTCGAGAGCCGGTCATTTGATGCCACCGCGGTAGATTCGTTTGAGGATCAGGCGGCGCTTGTTGAAGCAGAGTTCATAGCTCGTTCGCCGCAGGACGGCGTAGTACCAGCAGTCGAGTGCCGGCCGGTGTTCTTGGATGAAGACCCGTTCAGCGATCGCGGGTCGCCCGAGTCCAATCCGCACCTTCGACATCGCAGCGCCGAGCGGCAGCTCGGAAAACCGGGCCGAAAACGGAAGTCGCGGTGAAGCGGAAGCGGATAGGCGATGACGATCGTGCCCATGCGTTGCGAGAACAAGCAGTGGGATGACGAGCAGCGCTGCCGGGCTGCGCCGCGCGAGTTCCCGCGCACGCGGCCAAGCAGTCCTAGCCATCGTCGGCTCTTGCTTCGCGTCGATGGGCGTCACGAGGTGGTTGCGAGTCGATGTTGGCACGACCGTTAGGAGGCGCTGTCGCCGTCGAGGCGGACGCAGAGGTAGCGGCGGATGGCGAGCGGGTGGGTCGGCGGTTCGATCCGCTCGATCTGCCAGCGGGAGCCGCCGTCGATTGTGAGCGGGGCACGGGCATGTTGCGCTCTTCGCAGACGATCCGCAGCGCCCGTGCCTCGCGGCTGATCGCGAGCCCTTCGGCGTAGGCGAGCAGGAGCTTGCCGATCCCGCGGCGCTCGTGGCCGGGTGCGACGAGCAGCTGCTCGATCCGCCAGCCGTCGGCGTCCGTGTCGACGGCGACGTAGCCGACCGGCCGCCCGCGGTCGTGCGCGACGAAGACCTGCGCGCGCTGCAACACGGCGACGGTGCGGCGGCTGCTCCAGCCGTCCTCGCTGGAGAAGGCGCCGGCGGCGAGCGCGTACAGCACGGGCAGCTCGTCGTGTTGGGCCGGCGTCACCTCGATCTGGGCGCGGGCCTTCTCGATCATGTGGTTCTCCTTCCTTCGGCCGCGGTGAGCTGTCGGGGGCGGACGACCACGTGCGTCGGCTGCTTCTCCACGACGTCTTCGAGATCGGCGCGCTCGTGGCCGGGGAGCACGACGAAGTGCAGGGGCGCGAGCGCGATCTGCTCGTAGGTCCGCCGGTCGATCGTGAGCACGCGCAGGCAGTCTCTGTCGCCGCACTCGCAGATCAGGTCGTAGGCCGTGGTCGGCCAGTCATCCTGAACCAGCGGCACCTGTTCGTTCATCCAGCGGAAGACACCGCGACCCGCCGGCTCGTTCTCGTGCGGTTGCGCCGCGGCGTTCACGTTGGGCTCCGCTCGATGCGGACGGCGGCGCCGCCGAGGCTGACGAGGGATATCTTGCCGTCGTCCCAGCGGACGCGGTAGCGGGGCGGGTCGGTCGCGACGACCTGCTCGATGGTGCCGCTGCGCGCGGCGGCACCGACCTTGTTCGGCTCGTTCACGAGCCGGTCGCCGGGCTTGGCGTCGGTCATGATCCGCCTCCCGGGGGCCGCTCGGCGAGGCGGACGCGGAAGCGGCGTCCGCCGGCGTGCACGGCGACGCTGGCGTGGCGGCGGTCGGCGAGCCAGTGTGCAAGGGCGGCCGCGAGGTCGGGCAGGAGCGTCCGTGGGTGCGCGCGCGAGCGGATCGTGACGGTGCTGCCGGCGTTGGGTCCGCGCGAGCTGGGAAGGCCGCGGCGGGCGAGTGTGTCGGAGAGGTCGCGCGCGACCTCCGGAGAGTCCTCGACGTCGATCGTGAGGGAGAGCTCCGCCTTTGTTGCACGCCTCGAGTGTCGCCAGCGCCGGCGGGCGGCTTCCGCGGCCGGCAGCCGTTTCAGCACGACGAGCGACTGGGCGGGGACGATCCGGTCGATCAGGTCGGCGGGGATCGCGAGCCGGCGGTTGCCGAACAGTCCTCCGAGGACGTGGAGCGAGACCAGTTCGCCGGCCGCGTCGTGCTGGATCTGCTCGATCACTCCGAGCCGCCGGCCCGCGGCCTGGACGGAGAAGCCGTCGCAGTGGCGTCGCCAGTACGGGTCGCTTGTGGCGGCTGGGTCAGGTGCTGCCTGTGCGCTCATCGGGCGCTTCGGACCTCCTCCCGGTTTCGTGTCGGAGCCGAGGACGGAGGTCGGCGCTCGCTGGCGCCAGCGTTCCCGAGGGCAGCGGGACTGTCAGGATATCGCGATCAGGGCCGGTCAGGTCGGGCCCCGCGGCGTGCTCCCAGACGGTCGAGCCGCAGGCCTTGCAGCGGCGGGGCGCCGTTGCGGCGACGGCGGTCTGGCCGCAGGCGACGCAGCGGAAGCGGAAGCGAAGCGTCGGTCGGTTGCGGCGGCTGTCGCCCTGCACGATCCCCCGTGGCGGTCCGGATAACGAACGAACGCCGACGGGTCTGGGCGGGCGTGCAGCGGTTTTATAGCCGATCGGCTCGACGCCGGTCAAGCAGAGCGCGCCGGCCGCTCATTCTCGTCTTCGGAGCCGGCGGAATGGCGCGCGAGGAACCGCTCGATCGGCTCGGGAAGCTCGTTGGCCGACTTGGCGATCACCTCGTCGGCGAGGTCGTGCAGGCGCGCACCGGCCCTGCGAGCGGCGCCGCGGAGGACGTCGAAGGCGTCTTCGACTCCGATGCGCAGATGGGCGGCGATCACCCCTTTGGCCTGCTCGATCTTGACCCGGGAGTCGAGCGCGTTCTGGAGCTGGATCACCCGCTCGAGCAGGAACTCGGCCGAGTCGTTGGGTCGTGCGTCCGAGGGGCGCATGATCGTGAAGGCGCGCTCGCCGAAGCGCACGCGGATCGAGGCCTGCTTCCGCTCCTCCAGCCAGCGGCCGATCTCGCCGAACAGCTCGAGCAGAAGCGGCGTCGTCTCGCTGTCGGGGCTGAGCGCGACGAGCCATTGGTCGCCGTCGCGGGAGAGTCCGGAGCCGAAGCGCTCGAGCGCCGCCTGCAGCGCCTCGGCATCTGCGTGCGTCGCCGCTTCGAAATGGATCTGCTCGTTCGCATGCATCTCGCTGCTCTCCTTACCAGACGCGAGCCGAGAAAACGAACGATTCAGCACCATGCTTGTCGAAGGGCGCGCGCGGCGTACATTCAGACATGGAGGGCGCGGCGCTGCAACATCCAGCGGAGGCTTCGGCGCCGAGGGCAGACGAGGACAGCCGGAGCCTCCGTCTTTGCGTTCCCACGCGTGCGGTCGGTCAACCCCTTGAAGTGGCGCGTGGCGCGCCTACCAGGAGGAGCAGAAAGCTGAACACGATGGAGTCCGGGCACGGACACGCCGCGGGCGCTCCGCCGGAAGGTTGAAAGCCCTCTAACGGGTGGAGCGGCACAAGGGCTAGACGTCGCCCACCGACCGGAACGGTGTCGACGCAGGCGCTCCGGATGGCCCGGCCGGACAGGCCGGAGCGAGGCTGCGCGAAGCGCGTGCACCTTGTCGCGGGCTCGGGCTGAACATCGATGGGGCTGCGCGCGGCCGCCGCAGCCCCTGACGTTTTCCGGGCCATGAGTAAGGTCGTGTGATGCTCCAGGTGTGCCTGAACGGCGCTCGGGACCGCGGCGAGCACCCACGGCTGCCCCTGACGCCTGGCGAACTCGCGGAGGCAGCCTCGGCGGCCGTCGCCGAAGGAGCGCGGTCAGTCCATCTCCATCCGCGCGACCGCCACGGCCGCGAGTCATTGCTGGCGCGTGACTGCGCTGCCGCTTTGTGGGCAGTACGCGCCGCCTGCCCCGGCGTGCCGGTTGGGGTCTCAACCGGTTTGTGGATCGTCAACGGTGACATTGCGGCGCGCGCGAATGCCGTGGCGAGTTGGACCGAACCGCCCGACTTCGCGTCGGTCAACTTCGCCGAGCCGGGGGCGGTCGAGCTCTGCGAGCAGTTGCGAGTCCAGGGTGTCGGTTTCGAGGTCGGCCTCGCCACCGTCGACGATGCACAGCTGTTCCTCAACAGCGAGTTGACTCCGCTGCGTGTGCTCGTCGAGGTCGAAGGCGACGCCGCGACCGCGGTCGCATCCGCGCAGACGATCGAGGCGGCCCTGGGCAGTGCGCCGGCGCCGCTGCTCGAACACGGCTATGGATGCGCTACGTGGGATGTTGTCGAGCGCGCCGCGCGGCTCGGCCACCAGATCCGTGTCGGCCTCGAGGACACGCTCGTCCTTCCAGACGGGACGATGGCGGCCGACAACGCCGAGCTCGTTGCTGTCGCGACCGCGCTCCTCCAGCGTGTCGAGGCGGAGCTTCGCCGCCCGCGAAGCTCCGCCTGAGATCGCGCTCGCAGAATCGCGACTAGGCCGCGTGCGGCTGGGCGCCGTGCGTGCGGTGCGAGATGATCCGCGCGATCGCAACCGACACGAGCGCACCGACCACGCCGACGACCGTGGCGGCGATCGCCCAATTGAGCGAGGCCCAGTCGATCCCGAACAGCTCGTCGAGCGAGTAGCGCCCGGCGCCGGTCGCGGTCACCGCGAACGCGACCGCGGCCATCACGAGCGGGAACTCGAAGCCGCCGTCCGAGGCCCAGACGCCGTTCTTCCAGTGCACCGTCGCGATCGCGACCGCCATCACCGCCACCAGCAGCAGGCAGGCGACCGGCAGGAAGAGGCCGAACCCGAGCAGCAGCCCACCGGCGAACTCGGCCGCGCCCGCGAGGAAGGCGAGCGGGACGCCCGGCGTCAGGCCGGCACTCTCGAAGAACGACGCGGTCCCGCGTAGGCCGTGACCCTTGAACCAGCCAAAGAGCTTCTGGCTGCCGTGACCGGCGAACAGCGCGCCGACAACCACGCGCAGAACGAGCAGGGCAACCGACATCTCCACTTCACCTCCTTTCGCAGACTCGCTGGAACACGGAAGTCGCCTCGTCAAGTACGCCGCGGATGGCGGCACACAACCCTCGAGCCGGTGCTGTTGTCCTTCGCGTGCCGCCGCCTACATCCCGAGCCGAAGAACGTCGTTTGGAGGTGTGTCGAATGGCTACGTCTACGTCTCTTCCCGGCCGGCTTCGGGAGCTCGAGCAGGAGTTCTCGGACCTAGCGGGTGAGCTGGAGGACTCGCCGCAGAAGCGGGCGCTGTCACTGTTGCACGGGATCGTGCTCGAGATGTGGCGCACGGTCGACCGCGACCGGCTGCCCGACCTCGCGCTCGCGACCGCGCGCGAGGACGTCGCGAACCTGTGGCGCTCGGCGCCGGCGATGGAAGGCGAGGCGCTCAACGAGCCGCTCGCGCCCGGGACGAAGGCGCCCGAGTTCACGCTGCCGGACGCGAACGGCAATACGGTGAGCCTGTCGGACTACCGCGGCAAGCCGGTGGTGCTCGTCTTCTATCCGCTCGACTGGAGCCCCGGTTGCAGTCAGCAGCTCGACCTCTACCATCAGGAGCTGGGGGAGTTCACGAGCCGCCTCTACCAGCAGGAGCTGGGGGAGTTCACGAGCCGCGGCGCCCAGCTGATCGGGATCTCGGTCGACAGCGTCTACAGCCACGGTGCCTGGGCGGCGGTGCGCGGCCTCGAGATCCCGCTGCTCTCGGACTTCAACCCGAAGGGCGAGGTGGCGAGGCGCTACCAGGTCTGGCGCCAGCAGGACGGCTTTTCGGAGCGGGCGCTGTACGTCATCGACGGCGAGGGCGTGATCGTCTACAGCCACGTCTCGCCCTACCTGCACCACATCCCGGATCTCGACGAGCTGCTCGACGCGGTCGAGCTGGCGCAGAAGGTTGCTGCCTGAGGAGGTGATGCGGATGTCGCTTGTGACATCGATGCGTCCGGTGTCGCTCGCCCCGCGGCGGACCGCGACGAGCGTGGTGGTCTATGGCCGCCGCTGGTGTGCGCTCAGCCAGATGCTGCGCCGGCACCTGAACCGGATCGGCGTTCCGTACGAGTACGTCGATCTCGATCTGCACCCGGAGGTGGAGGCGCGGCTCGAGTGGCTGACCGGCGGACGGGTCTATTCGCCGCTCGTCTCGGTGGACGGCAGGCTGCTCGTGCAGCCGTCGAAGAGCGAGGTCGAGTGGGCGCTCGCACGCGCCGGCGCGATCTAGAGACGGCGAACCGTGTCGCTGATTGCGGGCGGCCGGAGACGGCCGCCCGCTCCGTCTTGAACGGCGGTTTCTGCTCGCTACTGCGGACAGTGGACAGCTCTTTGTCGATCGACGGACGAAAGGAGGGTGAGATGGCGAAGACGATCGGGATCGATCTCGGGACGACGAACAGCTGCATGGCGGTGCTGGAGGGTGGTGAGCCGACGGTGATCCCGAACGCCGAGGGCGGCCGCACCACCCCGTCCGTCGTGGCGTTCACGAAGGACGGGCAGCGGCTCGTCGGCGCGCCGGCCCGGCGCCAGCAGGTCACCAACCCCAAGAACACGATCTTCTCGATCAAGCGGTTCATGGGCCGCAAGTGGGACGAGGTCTCCGAGGAGATGACGATCGTCCCGTACGAGGTCGTGCAGGGGAAGAACGGCGACGCGCGCGTCAAGGCGGGCGGCAAGGAGTACGCGCCACCGGAGATCAGCGCGATGATCCTGCAGAAGCTCAAGACAGATGCCGAGGCGTATCTAGGCGAGCCGGTGAACGAGGCGGTGATCACCGTCCCCGCCTACTTCAACAACGCGCAGCGCGAAGCGACCAAGGACGCCGGCAGGATCGCGGGCCTGGAGGTGCTGCGGATCATCAACGAGCCGACCGCGGCCGCGCTCGCCTACGGGCTCGATAAGGAGGGCGCAGAGCAGAAGATCTTGGTCTTCGACCTCGGCGGCGGCACCTTCGACGTGTCGGTGCTCGAGCTGGGCGAGGGTGTGTTCGAGGTGAAGTCGACCGCGGGTGACAACCACCTGGGCGGCGACAACTTCGACAAGGCGATCGTCGACTGGATGGTCGCCGAGTTCAAGCGAGACCAGGGGATCGACCTCTCGCAAGATGCGATGGCGCTGCAGCGCCTCTACGAGGCGGCCGAGAAGGCGAAGATCGAGCTGTCGTCGACGATGACGACGCAGATCAACCTGCCGTTCATCACCGCGACGCAGGAGGGTCCCAAGCACCTCGACCTGCAGCTCACTCGGGCGAAGCTGAACGAGTTGACCGCGGAGCTGCTCGAGCGGACGGTCGGCCCGACGAAGCAGGCGCTTGCCGACGCCGAGCTGACGCCGGACCAGATCGACCACGTCGTGCTCGTCGGCGGCATGACGCGGATGCCGGCGGTGCAGGCGAAGGTGAAGGAGCTCGTCGGGAAGGAGCCGCACAAAGGCGTCAACCCGGACGAGGTCGTCGCCGTCGGCGCCGCGATCCAGGCTGGCGTCCTGAAGGGCGAGGTCAAGGACGTGCTGCTGCTCGACGTGACGCCGCTGTCGCTGGGGATCGAGACGAAGGGCGGCGTGTTCACGAAGCTGATCGAGCGCAATACGACCATCCCGACCAAGCGCTCGGAGATCTTCTCGACCGCCGAGGACAACCAGCCGTCGGTGGAGGTGCACGTGCTGCAGGGCGAGTCGGAGATGGCTGCGTTCAACAAGACGCTCGGCAAGTTCCATCTGCAGAACATCCCGCCGGCGCCGCGCGGCGTGCCGCAGATCGAGGTCACGTTCGACATCGACGCGAACGGGATCATCAACGTGTCGGCGAAGGACCTCGGCACCGGCAACGAGCAGCAGATCAAGATCGAGGGCGGCTCCGGCCTCTCGCAGCAGGAGGTCGAGCGGATGGTCGCCGACGCCGAGCGTCATGCCGAGGAGGCGCACCGGCTGCGCGAGGCGGCCGACGTCAAGAACCAGGCGGAGACGCTCGCCTACCAGACCGAGAAGGCGCTCAAGGAGCACCGCGACCGGCTCGACCCGTCCGACGCGTCGACGATCGAGGGCCGGATCATGGAACTGCGGCAGGCGCTCGAGCGCGACGACGTGGCCGAGATCCGCGCCAAGAGCGACGCGCTCGAGCAGGCGTCGCACAAGCTCGCCGAGGCGATGTACGCCCACGCGACCGCCGGCACCAACGGCGCGTCGGGCGACGACGCCTCCGACAGCGAGGTCGTCGAGGACGCGGAGTACGAGGTGGTCGACGAAGGACGGTAGGAGCTGACCGATGGCCGCAAAGCAGCCGACGAAGGCATGGCTTCAGCAGCAGCTCGATGAGCTCGAGTCGCGGCTCGCGGAGACGCTTCGCGAGCGCGACGAGCTCGTCAAGTCGGTCCAGCGTCTGAAGGCCGACTTCGACAACTTCCGCAAGCGCACCTTGCGCGACCAGGAGGCGATCGCGGCGCAGGGAGCGCGGCGGCTCGTGAAGGAGTTGCTGCCGGTCCTCGACGATCTCGACCGCGCATCTGCGGTAGCCGAGACCGCACCGGGGGATTGCGCGTCGCTGGCAGGCGGCGTCACTCTCGTGCGCGAGGAGGTGCACGCGGTGCTGCGGCGCGAGGGCGTCGAGGAGGTCGAGACGGCAGGTCGGTTCGACCCCCATGTCCACGAAGCGCTGCTCACGCAGCCGTCGGAGGCGGACGAGGGAACGGTGATCGACGTCCTTCAGAAGGGATACCGGATCGGCGGCGACGTGATTCGGCCGGCCCGGGTCGTCGTCGCTGCCGCACCCGCGGCAGAGGAGGCGGCTGATGGCAACGGCAGTCGCTGACCTCTACGCGATGCTCGGCGTCGCGCCGACCGCCTCGGCGGAGGAGATCAAGCGCGCGTACCGCAAGCTCGCGCGCCAGCACCACCCGGACCGCAACCCCGGCGACGTGGACGCCGAGGCGCGCTTCAAGGAAGTGCAAGCAGCCTACGACACGCTGTCGGATCCGCAGCGGCGCGCCGAGTACGACGCCGCGCGCAATGCGCCACGCCCGACCGCGCGGCCTCGCGCCGACGCCGCCGACTTCGGCGGCATCGACCTCGACGACCTCTTCGGCGGCGTCTTCGGGCGCGGCAGCCGCCGCCGCGGCCGCCGCGCGCGGATCGGCGACGATGTCGAAGTCGAGGTCGCGATCACGTTCGACGAAGCGTTCCACGGCGGCGTCAAACAGGTGCCGGTCTCGCTCGAGGTCGAATGCCGCACCTGCGGTGGCAGCGGTGCACGCCCCGGCGCAGGGATGAAGACGTGCCCGCAGTGCGGCGGCCGCGGAATCGTCGGCGACAGCTCGGGATTCTTCTCGCTGTCGCAGACCTGCCCGCGCTGCGACGGCGAGGGTCGCGTGCCTGCGGAGCCGTGTGCCGCCTGCGGCGGCTCCAGCCGGGAGCGCGTCACGAAGCCCTATCGCGTCGAGATCCCGGCCGGCGCGACCGACGGGATGCGGATCCGGCTGCCAGGCAAGGGCGACGCCGGCGAGGACGGCGGCGCCGCCGGCGACCTCTACGTGCGCACCCGCGTCGCGGCTTCGCCGGTCTTCAAGCGTCGCGGCGCCGACCTCACCGTCGACGTGCCGATCAGCTTTCCGGAGGCGGCGCTCGGCGCGACCGTCGAGGTGCCGACACCCGATGGGCGCGTCTCGCTGAAGGTTCCGGCCGGCTCACAGGAGGGCCGCCAGCTGCGGATCCGCGGTCGCGGCATGCCGAAGCTGCGCGGCGGCGGACGTGGCGACCTGATCGCCCGGCTGCACGTCGACGTCCCGAAGACGCTGACGCCGGAGCAGCGTCAGGCAGTCGAACGGCTCGCGGCCGTCCTCGACGGCGACCCGCGCGCCCCGCTGCGCGAACGCGCACGAAGGAGGAGCTAACACGAATCACTGATCGACAGAAAGGGGTCGCGATGGACTTCAACAAACTGACGGCGAAAGCGCAGGAGGCCGTCGCCGCAGCGCTCGAGGCGGCGCGGCGGGCCGGCAACCCAGAGGTCTACCCGGAGCATCTGGCGCTGGCGCTGCTCGAGCAGGAGCTCCCGCAGCAGCTCGTCCCCGACGCCGCGGCGCTGCAGGCGCAGGCCGAGCAGGCGCTGCGCTACAAGCCGCGGCTGGAGGGGGCGGCGCAGGAGCCGCGCGCCTCGGCGGCGTTCAACCGGGTGCTGGACAAGGCGTTCGACGAGGCGAAGCGGATGCAGGACGACTACGTCGCCTCCGAGCACCTGCTGCTCGCGCTCGACCTCGTCCCGCGCGACCAGCTGCTCGCGCGGATTGAGCAGGTCCGAGGCGGGCAGCGCGTTACCTCGCCGGATGCCGAGTCGACCTATCAGGCGCTGGAGAAGTTCGGCCGCGATCTCACTGCCGCGGCGGAGGCGGGGAAGCTCGACCCGGTGATCGGCCGCGACGAAGAGATCCGTCGCGTGATCCAGGTGCTGTCTCGCCGGACGAAGAACAACCCGGTCCTGATCGGCGAGCCGGGCACGGGCAAGACGGCGATCGTCGAGGGGCTCGCGCAGCGGGTCGTCGCCGGCGACGTCCCCGAGGGGCTGAAGGGTAAGCGCGTCTGGGCGCTCGACATCGGAGCGCTGCTCGCCGGTGCTAAGTACCGCGGCGAGTTCGAGGAGCGGTTGAAGGCGGTGCTGAACGAGATCAAGGCCGCCGAGGGCGAGCTGATCATCTTCATCGACGAGCTGCACACGATCGTCGGCGCGGGCGCCGCCGAGGGCGCGGTCGACGCCGCGAACATGCTCAAGCCGATGCTCGCGCGCGGCGAGCTGCGCTGCGTCGGCGCGACCACGCTCGACGAGTACCGCAAGCACATCGAGAAGGACGCCGCGCTCGAGCGGCGCTTCCAGCCGATCTACGTCGGGCAGCCGAGCGTGGAGGACACGATCGCGATCCTGCGCGGCCTCAAGGAACGCTACGAGGCCCACCACGGCGTCCGGATCCGCGACGCCGCACTCGTCGCCGCCGCCGTGCTCTCGGACCGCTACATCGCCGACCGCTTCCTGCCCGACAAGGCGATCGACCTAGTCGACGAGGCCGCGTCGCGGCTGAAGATGGAGATCGACTCATCGCCGGTCGAGCTCGACGAGGCGAACCGGCGCGTGACCCAGCTCGAGATCGAGCTGGCGGCGATGCAGGGCGAAAGCAAGGAGGTGCGCGAACCGATCGAACGCGAGCTCGCCGAGGCGCGCGAGGCGCGCGACGCGCTCGCGGCGCGCTGGGCGCAGGAGAAGGCGCAGCTCGACCGGATCAAGCAGATCACGCAACGGATCGACGAGCTCAAGATCGAGGCAGAACGCGCCGAGCGGCAGGGCGAGCTACAGCGGGTCGCCGAGATCCGCTACGGCGAGCTGCCTACGCTTGAGCGCGAACTGGCCGAGCGCGACGGCGCCTCGACGACGAGCATGGTCAAAGAGGAAGTCGACGAGGACGACGTCGCCGCCGTCGTCGCCCGCTGGACCGGGATCCCGGTCGACAAGCTGCTCGAGGGCGAGACCGCGAAACTGATCCATATGGAGGAGCGGCTGCACGAACGCGTCGTCGGCCAGGAGGAGGCGGTCGAGGCGGTCGCGAATGCGCTCCGCCGCGCCCGCTCGGGACTGCAAGACCCGAACCGGCCGATCGGCTCTTTCGTCTTCCTCGGCCCGACCGGTGTCGGCAAGACCGAGCTCGCGCGGGCGCTGGCGGAGTTCATGTTCGACGACGAGCGGGCGATGGTGCGGCTCGACATGTCCGAATACCAGGAGCGGCACACGGTGTCGCGGCTGGTCGGCGCGCCGCCCGGCTACGTCGGCTACGAGGAGGGCGGCCAGCTCACCGAGGCGGTGCGGCGGCGCCCGTACTCGGTCGTCCTGCTCGACGAGATCGAGAAGGCGCACACTGAGGTGTTCGACGTGCTGCTGCAGGTGCTCGACGACGGACGGCTCACCGACGGCCAGGGCCGCACGGTCGACTTCCGCAACACCGTCCTGATCATGACCTCGAACATCCGCTCGCCCGAGGCGCTGCGTGACGTCTTCCGGCCGGAGTTCCTGAACCGGATCGACGAGATCGTCCAGTTCAAGCCGCTCGAGCGCGACCAGCTGTACGAGATCGTCGAGATCCAGCTGCGCCGGCTGCGCGAGCGGCTCGCCGAGCGCGGCCTTACGCTCGAGTTGACCGACGAGGCGAAGGAGCTGCTCGTCCAGGCCGGCTGGGATCCCGCCTACGGCGCGCGGCCGCTGAAGCGAGCGATCCAGCGGCTGGTCGAGAACCCGCTTGCGCTGCGGCTGCTCGAAGGCGACTTTCGCGAGGGCGACGGGGTCGTCGTTACGGTCGCCAACGGCGAGCTCGCCTTCGAGCACAGCGCCGACGAGGAGGCGCTCGCGGCGGCGTAGTCGCGACCCCGACCGCCGGCGCCGCGGTGACCCCCGGCGCCGGCGACATCTCGCGGGCGAAGCATGCGTCGCTCAATTCCAGCTCAGGCAATCAAGATCGAGCCGTCGCTTGATGCGGCGAACCTCGCGCGCTTGGAGGACGAAGTCGAGAGCCTGCTGAGCGCAGGCGCGGCGTGTGTTCCACGTCGGACGACGCACGAGCGACAGTGGCGGCGACACGTAAGTTCGAGTTCCAGGTCGGGGTCGCCCTGAACTCTCGGACGCCGATCGAGCGGATCGCCCCAGTCGTAGCCGAGATCGACGTTGTCTGCTGCCCAGGTGCCTGGTCCTGGGAAGTGATCGGGCGAGTGAAGGAGCTTCGTCGAGCGCTGCCGCCGGACGTGCAGGTTCAGGTGGAAGGCGTCGACCGCGAGAACGCACGCGCGCTCGTCGAGGCGGGGGCGACGTTGCTTGTCTGCGGGAAGGCGATCTTCGCGCACAGCGACCGCGCGGCCGCGTACAGGCAGCTCATCGACGCAGCCGGTTGACCGTCAGGCGGCCTGCCGCAGCTTGGCGAGCGCCCGCTCTTCGATCTGCCGGACGCGCTCGGCACTGACACCGAGCCGCTCGCCGATCTCGACGAGCTTCTCCGCGTCGCCGTCGAAGCCGAAGCGGGCGCGCACGACCTCGCGCTCGCGCTCGGTCAGCCGCGAAAGCAGTGCGCGCAACTGCTCGCCTGCGACTGCATCGATCACCTGCTCGTAGGCCTCGGCGGAGAGCGGATCCTCGAGCAGATCACCGAGGGCGCCGAGGTCGGCCTCGCTCCCCGCCACCGGCTCATCGAGGCTGCGGACGCGAGCGTCGGCGGCCGCAAGCGCCCTCGCCTGATCGAGGTCGATGCTCGTGCGCTCGGCGAGCTCCGCGACGCCGGCCGATCGCTGCTCGTGCTGGTAGATGCGCTGGTGCTCGGACTTCAGCTGCGAAAGCTGGCGCAGCGCCTTCGGCGGCAGCCGGAAGGGCCGGATGAAGTCGCTGCGGGCATCCTGGAGCGACTGGCGGATCCACCAGGTCGCATAGGCTGCGAACGGGACGCCGCGCTGCGGGTCGTAGCGCTCGAGCGCGCGCAGCAGACCGACGATCCCCTCCTGGATCAGATCGGTCTGGTCGAGGCCTTCGGTGCGGAAGCGGCGAGCGAGCGCGCTGACGAGCGGGAGCAGGTTTCCGATCAGCTGCTCGCGGGCGGCGGTGTCGCCGGACTGCGCCCGCAGGACGAGATCGGGAGTCTCAGCGTCGGCAGCCGCGGCCGCCTCGGCGCCGTCGGCCGCCTCGCCGGCACGTTCGATGATGTCACCCAGGCTGGTTTCGTCGCGGCGGTGGACCCGCTCGGCAAGTTCATGGCGTGGTTCCGACACGCTTCCGATGCTGCCAGAAGCCGAGTGCCCGGCGGCGGCGCCTAACCGGCCGCCGCGGCGGTGGCACGGGCGGTGTCGCCGACGCCTTGGCTTTGCAGCCACCGCTCGAGTTCACGCTCGGGCGCTGCGCCGACGCGGCGGTCGACCTCGCCGCCGCCCCGGAGGAGGACGAGCGTCGGGACCCCCTGGACGGCAAAGCGCTGCGCGAGCGTCGCGGCGTGGTCGATGTCGACCCGGACGAGCTTGAAGCTGCCGGCGAAGCGGCGCGCAAGCGACTCGAGCGCCGGCGCGACCATCCGGCAGGGGCCGCACCAGGCAGCCCAGAAGTCGACGATCACCGGTAGCGACGAGGAGATCTCCTCGTCGAAGCTGTCGGTGCGGGCGTCGACGATCCAGGCCAGCGGTTTGTGGCACTGCTTGCAGCGCGGCCGCCCGTTCGGCACCGGCCGGACGCCGTTCTTCGTGCCGCAGTGGTGACAGGCGATGACCGTGCGCGCGGCCATCTCAGTTCCAGCGCGCGGGGCTCGGCCGCATGCTCCATGCGTTCGACCTGCACATCGGGCACGCCGGCGGGTCGCGGCGGACGACGACGCCGTAGCCGCATTCGCTGCAGAAGAGCTCGCGGACGTCGTCGAAGAACTCCCTGTCTGTCTGTTCGAGTGTCGCCGTGCTCATCGTTCAATGGCGCGGGAGCGGGCCGTGGCCGCGCCACGGCCGCTCCCGCGATGGTCCGCTGGGTTTACTTCTCGATCTGCTTGTGCGAGCCGGAGCTGATTGCGATCTTCTTCGGCTTGATCTCGGCCGGCTTCGGGATGTGCAGCTCGAGCACGCCGTCGTGGTAGTCCGCCTTGATCTGGTCGCTGTCGACACCCTTCGGCAGGGTCAGGCTGCGGACGAAGGAGCCGTACGGCCGCTCCACGAGCTGCGACTCGCCGGTGTCGACCGGGACACGCGAGCCGGAGATCGTCAGCACCTGGTCGTTGAGCTCGATCGTCACGTCCTCGGACTTCACGCCCGGAAGGTCGACCATGACGAGGTAGTCATCCTCGGTCTCGCGCACGTCGAGCGGCGGCGTGAACCCGGTGACGCGGCTGCCGTTGCCGCTCGTCCGGAACATCTCATCGAGCAGGCGGAACGGCGCAGCAAGGAACGGATCGCGCACCATCAGCGTCGTCATTCCTCACTCACCTCCTCTTTCTGCCGTTCGTTTTCAGATCGGGCTGTCTTTGCAGCCTTTGCAGTAGCGCTTCCGGAGCGTCGTTCAACCCCGCTCAACCGCACTTTCGACCAGCGGCCGGCGCCTACGTCCGGTCGTGTGAGCGTCATGCACGCGACTGCCGCTGCCGTGCTGGTCGCCGCGGCCGCCGCCGCGGTCCTGCTCGCCTGCGCGCAGGCGGCGCGGCGACTGCCGGTGCCGAGCGCGGCGCTGTTCCTCGTCGCTGCCGCGGCGGCCTCGAACCTGCTTCCCGGCCTGCACGGCAGCGTCCCGGTCGACGCCGTCGTGCAACTCGCGGTGGTCGCGCTCGTCCTGATCCTGTTCGACGGCGGCCTCAAGGTCGGCTGGCACCGCTTCCGGACGGCGCTGCTCCCGGCGGCGCTGCTCGGGATCGCCGGCACCGCCGGCACTGCAGCCGCCGTCGCCCTGCTCTCGCACTTCCTGCTCGGTTTCGGCTGGACTTTGGCCGGCCTCGTCGGCGCAGCGCTCGCTCCTACCGACCCGGCCGTCATGTTCTCGGTGCTCCGCGGCCGCCCTGCCCGCGGCCGCGTAGAGACGGCACTCGAAGCCGAATCCGGCCTCAACGATCCGGTCGCGATCGCGCTCGTCGTCGGCGTGCTCGCCTACACGCGCGGCGGGTCGGTGCCCGCGATCGGCCGCGAGTTCGCGCTGCAACTGCTGGTCGGCGCCGCCGTCGGTGCGGTCGTCGGCGTTGCGCTGCCTTGGCTCCTGCGACACGCTGTCTTTCCCAGCGACGGCCTCTACGGCATCGCCGCGCTCGTGGCGGCGTTGCTCGCTTATGGCCTTGCAGCGGTCGCAGAAGGCTCTGGCTTCCTCGCCGTCTTCGTCGTCGGCGTGCTCGCCGGTGCGGAGCGGACGCCGCGCAAAGCAGAGGTCGACCGGTTCGCCGAGGCGCTGGCGAGCTTCGCCGAGATGGCGGTCTTCGCCGCGCTGGGCTTGACGATCGACCTCCGAACGCTCGGAGACCGGCTGATCTGGCTCGACGGGTTGGTGCTCGCCCTGCTCGTCACGCTCGTTGCCCGGCCGCTCGTGATCGTGCCGCTGACCGCACCGCTCCGCTTCCGGCGCGCGGAGCGGCTCTTCCTCGCCTGGGCGGGCATGAAAGGGGCGGTCCCGATCCTGATCGCGGCACTCGCCTCGCTCTCAGGATTCGAGTCGGAGCGGATGTACGGGATCGTCTTCGTCGTCGTTCTGTTCTCGGTCCTCGTGCAGGGAACGAGCGTCCGGCTGCTCGTCCGCAAGCACCTTACGGACGCCCGCAGGCAGCACGCCGCTCAGAACGCGTCGTCAAGACCGGCCGATCGGGTCACGACGGCTTGAGCGGCGCCGGCGGAGCGCTACGTCGAGGAGTGGAGCGATTCGCGAAGCGAGAAAGAGGAGGTGATAGCACGATGGCACTGCTTCCTGAGGTTCGCCGGACCGGCACGGCGCCGGAGCAGTGGAATCCGTTCCGTGATTTCGAAGAGGTGACCGACCGGATGCGGCGGCTGCTGGACGAGACGTTCGCCGGCGGCTTCGCGACGCCGTCGCTCGCCGGCGGCCTGGGCTGGTCGCCGCTCGTCGACGTCGAGGAGACCGACGACGCCTACATCGTCGAGGCCGACCTGCCGGGCGTCAAGCGAAACGACGTCGACGTCGAGCTTGTCGGCAGCGAGCTGACGATCAGCGGCGAGATCAAGGAGCGCGAACGAACGGGCGTGCTGCGCCGCCAGACCAGGCGCACCGGCCGCTTCGGCTATCGCGTCACGCTGCCCGACCACGTCGAGAGCGACCAGATCGAGGCGTCGCTGAACGAGGGCGTGCTCACCGTGCGCGTGCCGAAGTCCGAGCGGGCGCAGCGGCGCAAGATCGAGATCAAGGCGTAGCCCGGGGCCGGCCGACCCCGGCGCGCCGGCCCCCGTCGGTAGGGAAGGAAAGGCGAAGGATGGACACGATCGGGAAGCTGCTCATCGCACTCGGCATCGCCGCCGCGCTGCTGGGCTTGCTGTTCGTGGCGCTGTCGCAGCTCGGGTTCGGGCGGCTGCCAGGCGACATCGTCGTGCGGCGCGGGAACTTCGTCTTCTACTCGCCGCTCGGCTTCTCGCTCGTCCTCAGCGTGCTGCTGACGATCGCGCTCAACCTGTTCGCGCGGAGGTAGACCTCATTGACGGACGAGTTCGCCCAGATCGAGCGCGACATCGCAGACGGCCGCGCGTCGCCAACGTCACTGGTGCAGCTCTTCAACGTCGCGTCCGAGGCTGAGCAGCAGCGCGACGTCGATGCGCTGAAACGTGCGTGCGAGGTCGCGAAGCGGCTTACCGAAACGCTCGGAAACGGACTCGCCGCCGACGCCGTCCGCCTGCTCGAACACTGCAACGAACTGCTCGCACGCGTTCAGACAGCCGAGCCGGAGCCGCCGCGTCCCGCCGGCGCGGCGACGTGCCCGGCCTGCGGCCGCGCGCTCGAGGGCAGCCCGGTCCGCTGCCGCGTCTGCGGCGAGCTTCTGATCTAGCCGCGCGCGCTCTTACGTGGGAGGCTGGATCTTGAAGCCTTCCGCGTCGATGTCGTATTCGTGCGGGTCCTTGGCGTGGCTGGAGTCGCGCATCATCACGATGCTGACGCGGCGGCCGATCCTCAGCTCTTGCTCGCGGTACTGGAGCATGATCAGGTTCTCGGTCGCGAATGTCAGCCCACGCACGAGCTCCAGGGCGCCGCCGAAGAACGCCGGCGTCTCGGTCGTCAGCACCGAGGTCGCGCCGGTGCAGGCGATGTATTCGACGAGCGACCAGAGGAAGTCCTGGAACCGCCGCGGTCCGACGATCGCCTGTTCGATCTCGCCGAGACTGTCGATCACGACCCGTCCTTTGCGCGCGCCCGCGAGTGCGCCTCGCAACGCGAACCCCATCTCGTCTGGGACGAGCTCGACCGGGCGCGGGTGCGCGATCGTCAGCCGGCCTTCGTGGAAGGCCTCGTCGAGGTCGAAGCCGAACGAGCCCGCCTTCCGCAGCAGCTGCTCGGGATCTTCGCGGAAGCTGACGTAATGGCAGCGCTCGCCCTTACGGATCCCCTCGTTGATGAAGTGCAGCGAGAGCAGCGTCTTGCCCGAGCCCGACGGGCCGGCGATCAGGGTGGCGCTGCGTCCGGGCAGGCCGCCGCCGAGCATCTCGTCGAGCGCCGGCACACCGCTCGAGACGCGGCCGCGCGGCGCGACCTTCTCTTGCGGGGCGAGCGCCTCCAGCCGGGCGAACACCTCGACGCCGTTCGGGCCGATGCGGATGCTGTGCTGCCCGCCGAGGTAGGCGGAGCCGCGCATCTTGCGGACGCGCAGCGTGCGCCGGTCGAAGGCGTCGTGCAGCTCGTTGCCGAGGTAGACGATCCCGTCGGCGACCGCGAACTCGGGCAGCCGCTCCGCGTCCTCGGGCGTGTACTCGCCGACGAGCAGCAGCACCGCATCCGTGTGACCGACCTTGCTTGCCAGGTCGTAGACGATCTGGCGCACCTGCTCGGAGCCCGCGAAGTCATGCAGCGTCTTCGAGCTGTCGATCACCACCAGCGCGGGCCGCGCCTCGAAGCTCTTGCGCGCGATCTCGTCCGCCAGGGAGGCGAGTCCGTCGGACTGCTCGGGGATAGGGAGGTGGATGATCTCGAGCGAGCGGCCGAGGGCGTTCTCGTCGTAGAAGGAGAACGAGTCGAGGAAGCGGATTAGCTTTGCGTGCGGCTCCGAGAGGGTGGTGTAGTAGAGCGCCTGCCGCTCCTGCGAGGCGTTGGCGAAGCAGATCTGGTTGGCGAGGATCGTCTTGCCGGTGCCGGGGGGGCCGCCGATCACGAGCAGCGATCCGGTCGGAATGCCGCCGCCGAGTATGAGGTCGAGCTCGTCGATCCCGGTCTGCAGCCGGTTCACGCCTTCTCCTTCAGCGCATCCTCGACCGCCGCGACGAGCTCTTCCGGCTCGGCTGGCTTCTGCAGCACCGCGTCCGCATCGGAAACGGGCCGGATCATCGACGTGTAGAGGATCACCGGCAGATCGCGCAGCTCCTCGTCGCCGCGGATCTCGCGCAGGAGCTCCAGCCCGTCCAGTACCGGCATCATCACGTCGCTCGCGACGGCATCGAATTGTGCTGTCCGCAGCTGCTCGAGCGCAGCCGCTCCGTGTGCCGCCTCGGTCACTTCGTGCCCGGCGGCCTCCAGTGCCAGCCGGCTCAGGAAGAGCAGGCTCGGCTCGTCATCTACGACCAGTACGCGCGCCACCATGGCCCCAAGAATCTTGCGGCGCGACTCCCGGCCGCTGCGCGACCATACTGCGCTCGACTGCCCCTATCGACGGCTGGCGGCTGGATCCGCGTTGCGCAACGCGTACTCATCCCGCGCGGCCGCCGCTCGAACTGGCGTCCGCCACTAGCTGCCAGAACTCGAGATAGAGGACGATCTCCCGCCAGATTTCGTTTGGCAGCTGAGGCGGCAGCGGGCCATGTTCGACCGCTCCATCTGTCGTGAGCGCGGCGAACGTAACGCGGCGGCGGCCGAGGCGGATCATAGATCCGCTCCGGAGCAATTTGCAACGTGAAACGTCAATCGCATGCGAAGACCCGTGGCCATAAGAACGGCGATTCGCCAACGGGTCTGGGCGGGCGAGCTTACGAGCTTACACAAGCGCGGCGGCGCGACCCGGGAGGATTCCCAAGAGTTTCTAACCATATCCTTAGAAACCCTTAGAAACGTCGGATGAGTGCGGTTTTGACCTCTCTCCGGCGGCGTCGCGTCTCCGTCTTTCTAGCGGAGTATGTTGGGTGGTTAGAAAAGCCGAGAAATCACGATGAACAAGCGCGAGAACCCGT
>Ga0070741_10008067_pt1 | contig 21355 bp, 14 predicted proteins | sample Coa_R1_4_FD_66440 | JGI IMG/M metagenome (GOLD analysis project Ga0070741, IMG submission 66440) | Surface soil microbial communities from Centralia Pennsylvania, which are recovering from an underground coalmine fire - Coalmine... | ecosystem: Environmental > Terrestrial > Soil > Unclassified ... | reverse complement strand
GGGAGGCCTGGCACGTAGCACATCCAGGTATGGGTATAGCACTTATTCAGCAGGTAGTCGCGCCACGTAGTCATCATCCCTACGCAGCAGGAGCAGCGGATGCGCTCATCGGCGCCCGTCAGCATTACCGTGCGCAAACCGCCCCCCGACAGCCCGCCGCAGCCGATTCTGGTTGCATCCACGTCCGGCCGGGATGCCAGGTAATCCAAGGCACGCTGGTCATCAAAAACAAAAACACCTGGCCAGGTCATCCCGGCACTGAACAGGCTCTTCGCCATGAGATGCTCGTGAGCGGCGGCGAACTGGTTATAGCGCTGGATCTCGTCTTCGGCTTCCGGGTTCACCTCTTCCATATTGTTCCGGATGTTGGCCGGCACGTCCGAAAGGCGGATCCGCCGGCTTGCAAACGCGAACGTATCATGAACCAGAACGACATATCCGCGCCGCGCCAGTTCGTTCGCCCATGCCGCGCCGCCGTAATATTGTTCCTGGTGGCGCAGCACGAGTGGATGCGGGTCCTTGGATATGCGGGTAATTTTTCTCAGGCCAAGATACTTGTTCCCGCCATGGTCATGCAGGCCCACAACGCCCGGGAGCTTTCCCCGCGCTCCCGCGGGTTTCAGCAGCACGGCTTCAGTCGGTGGCCCGTAGGGTAATTGCCACTGGAGATGCTCGATAGACAGCCCGTCGAACTCGAGGTGGTGCTGTACCGCCGCTACGGGCGTGGCCGCGCCGCCGGGCCCCAGCAGTAATTCTTTGTACCGCGCGCGCGCTACAGCCCGCCACGCATCTACGTCGCGAAAGATCGGCTGCCGGAAAGACAAGCGAGGCGGATCCGGAGCCGCCGCGGCCGCCCACTCGCCGTACGCGCCGATCATGTTCGGAGTCATTGTTCACCATCTTCGACCGACTCATGCGCCGCATGCAACTTTTTCCGTTCTTTCGTCCGGCATTCCATATACTAAGGAGACGAAAGTTCGCCCCGGAGGTCGTATGCGATGAGTCCACTTGTTCTGCTGCTTGCCTTTGCTGTTGACGCCGGTCTGAGCGAAGAAGTGTTCCACGGCCGCCCGGCTTGGGTACTTCAGAACGGATCGATTCGCGTCGCCGTGCTCAAGGGCGGCGGGCATATCGCCGAAGTGCGGCAGATGACCGGCGATCCGCGGCGGGACGTTAACCCGATGCGCGTGCCGCACTATCCGACGATCGATCCTCAAACCTACAACGACGCCCGCGATAACAAGATCTACGGCGATGATCCCCATCGCTGGCTTTCGAGCGGCTATATGGGGCACTTACTCTGCTTCCCATTCTATGGACCGCCGTCTTCGCCCGAAGAAATCGCCGCCGGACTCGGCAATCACGGCGAAGCGCCGATTGTCGAGTGGCGAAAGACGGGCGGAGGCGTTACTGGCGATCATATCGTGCTGCACTATGCCGCCGATCTGACCATGACTCAATATCGCGTGGAGCGCACGGTTACGCTGCCGAAGCAGGGGGCCTGGGTGAAGGTGGAGGAATCGGTTGAGAACAAGCTGTTTTTTGACCGGCCGATTCAGTGGATGCAGCACGCAACATTCGGTCCGCCGTTTATCGAGCCGGGCAAGTCCGTACTGCGCATCTCAGCGGTCAAAGGAGATCGCGGCGGCAAGCTGCCCGCGGATGAAAGCGTGCGTGAGCGCGTGATGCCCGCCGTGAAACCGAGTGGCAGTTATACGGCTCTGCTTATGGATCCGGCGAGGAAATACCAGTTCTTCACCATGAGTCATCCGGACTACCCGGTCACCATCGGCTACGTATTTCCCACCAACTCTAATCCGTGGGCTGCCGATTGGCAGGAGAACCAGCGGGCGCAGCAGAAACCGTGGAACGGAAAGGTGATTGCGCGCGGCATCGAGTTCGGATGTTCGCCCTATGCAGAAGGGCTGCGCAAGGCCGTTGAGCGCGGCTCTCTGCTAGGCGTTCCATCTTACCGCTGGATTGGAGCGCGGCAAACTCTCCGCACGGAGTTCGTCATCTTCCTGACCGAGAAATACGTTCGCAATGCTTCCTGGGACGGCCGATCGGTGACGCTCGAAGAGGCGCGGTAAGCCGGCAAACCGCTCGCTTCGCGCGCGGCGCGGCATCAGCCTTTCTCTAGGAAGGATTAGGCCAGAATTTTCTCAGCCACATGACCGGCGACGTCGGTGAGCCGGAACGCCCTGCCGCCGTACACGTACGTCAGCCGTTCGTGATTCAAACCGAGAATGTGAAGCATCGTGGCGTGCAGGTCATGAATATGCATCCGGTCTTCAACGGCATAGTATCCGAATTCGTCGGTGGCCCCGTAGATGAAGCCTTTCTTGACGCCCGCGCCCGCCATCCACATCGTGTAGCCATAAGGGTTGTGATCGCGGCCATCCCCGGCTTGCGCCACAGGGGTTCGGCCGAACTCGCCGCCCCACACCACCAGCGTGTCGCGAAGCAGTCCGCGCGCCTTCAGGTCGTATAACAGGCCGGCGATCGGCCGGTCCACCTGAAGCGCGGTGCGCGTGTGCAGCCGGATTAATTCGCTATGAGCGTCCCAGCCAACCTCATTGCCCGGCCCGTACTCATGATTAATCTGGATGAACCGCACGTTGCGCTCCGCCAGTCTGCGGGCCATCAGGCATTGCCAACCGAAATCGTGCGTCTCGGGCTGGTCGAGACCATACAGCTTGCGCGCGGCATCGGATTCCTTGGAAATGTCGAATGCCTCGGGAGCTTCCGTTTGCATGCGGAACGCGAGCTCGAATGCCTGTATGCGCGCCTCCAGCTCCGGGTCATTCTGCCAGCGGGCGGCACTGGCCTGGTTCATCTTCTGAATCATGTCCAGCTCATAGCGCTGCTGCTCGGAAGTGAGGCCCGCGTTTTTAAGGTGCTCAATAGGCTCTACCAGGTTCTCCGCTTTGATGCCGCCGTGGCCCACTGCGGTGCCCTGGTACGCGGCTGGCAGGAACCCGGAGCTCCAGTTCTTCGCGCCGCCGTGCGAAAGCCCCGGCTTGAGCGTAATGAACGCCGGCAGATTCTGATTCTCCGTGCCCAGCCCGTACACTACCCAGGAGCCTGCGCTGGGGCGCGTGAAGGTGTTCGAGCCCGTGTGCAACTGCAACACAGCACCGCCATGCGCCACGCTGTCTCCTACCATCGAGCGGAGAATGCAGAGCTCGTCCGCAAACTTCGCAACGTGCGGAAACAGCTCGCTGATTTCGATACCGCTCTCGCCGTACTTCCGGAATTGCCATGGCGACTTGAGCAGGTTGCCCACATTGCCCTCGGCAAACGTGAGCGGGCGCTTGAAGGGTAGCGGCTTCCCGTGGTCCTGGGTAAGGCGCGGCTTGGGATCGAAGGTGTCGATGTGGGAGGGCCCGCCATGCATGAACAGGAAAATCACACGTTTCGCGCGGGGCGCAAAGTGCGGCGGCTTAGGCGCAAGCGGGTTGGCGGGCTCACCACTGCGGCTTTCCCCGGCCAGCACTCCGGCCAGGCCCACGAGCCCGAACCCGCAGGCGGAGCTGCGGAGCAGATATCGTCGCGAAATGCCGGGGGCGTAGTTCATGATTTCCTCAATGCACGTAGATAAAGTCGTTAGACGCGATCAGGGCACGGCACAGGCTGGACCAGGGGAGAAGCAATCCATTATCGCCGGCCGGTTTTGACGGGAACCGGCGCACATAAGCCAGGGCAGCCTCGGTCTCGGCCGGCTCGGGCTCGCGGCCCAGTACGCGGAACCAGGCGCGCTCCACGCGAGCCGCATCTTCCGCCTGGCCATTCAACAGCGTTCGCGCCAGCGACCGGGAACGCTCGTCAACGAACTTGCTGTTCATCATAAAGAGAGCTTGCGGGGCAACATTCGTTTGTGTCCGCGCCTCATTACTTGTTGTGGCGTCGCCGAAATCGTAGAGAGTCAGCAAGCTCGGCAGGTTGGAGCGCCGCAGCGGCAGATAGACGGTTCTGCGCTTCGAGTCGTCCGGATTCAGACTTTTCCGGTCGTCGCTAAACTCTTTGTCCGTGCCTTCGCCGTTTTGCAGTGTTCCTCCAATCGCCAGGTCTAGAGTTCCATCCAGGTTCAGCAGCGAGTCCCGAATCTCTTCGACACTCATGCGGCGCATCCGGAAACGGGAGAGCAGGCGGTTGTCGGCATCCTTTTCCGTTTTTTCCGGCGTCGTCTCGCTGCTCATCTGGTAAGCATTCGAGAGCATAATCAAACGATGCATGCTCTTGACGGACCAGTTTCGGGCGATGAACTCGTTTGCCAGCCAGTCGAGCAGCTCCGGGTGCGTGGGGCGCTCTCCAGTGATCCCGAAGTTGCTGGGCGTTCGCACGATGCCTTCTCCGAAGTGCCACTGCCAGATCCGGTTGACCATGACGCGTGCGGTAAGCGGGTTCCGGCGGTCGGCCAGCCACTCGGCCAGTTCGCGCCGTCCGCTGCCGCTGGTTATCGGGGCCTGATCTTCTCTTGCCAACACAACCGGGAATCGTTTGGGCACGATTTCACCGCGGCTTTCCGGATTACCGCGCAGGAACACGTGCTGCTCAACGATTTTGCCCTCCGCAACGCCGCACGCCATAGGCGGCTTGGGCGGTGCAGCGGCCTCCAACTGCTTCAGCTCCTTTTGAAGTATTGCCAGTTGGCTGCGGCCGGCCTCCGAGAACACCTTTTCCTTGTCTTTCTCAGGAAGCGCCAAAGGTCCCTTTGCGGTGCTCACTTCCGTGAAGAACCGATTCTCTCCCGGCTGGAACTTAGGCGGCTCGGGCGGTTCCTCGCCGCGGGCTCGTGCGGCGTCGGCTTTCGCTTTCCAGGCTCGCTGCGCTTCGTTGCGCGCCGCCGCTACGGCCTGGAATTCCGTCTGGTATCGGTTGGCAACCGCTGCGACCGCAGCCCGCGAAGCGCTGTACCATGCTTCCAGATGCGCTCTTCGCTCGTTGTTCGGCTTCAAATATTGCACCCAGCGCTCCAGCACGTCCACATCGAGCGAGTGCTCGCGCGCCACAGCCGCCGCCTGCTCCGCCTGTGCATAAACTCTGCGGGCCGCTAGCATATATTCGCCCAGCCGCGGAGCGAGCAGATCGCGATACCGCCGGCCCTCTTCGGCGGTCAGCTCTTCGATTTCTTTCTTCTTCCCCTCGATCCGCTTCTGATGAGCCTCGTAGCGCTCGGCGATATCGCGCGGCACGAGCGGCGCGAAATAAAGCTGCGAGACGGTTCCTTCCAGCTTGGCAAGTTGTTTTGTGCTCGCAAAGATCGATGCCAGCGAATAATAATCGCGGATCGAAATGGGATCGAACTTATGATCGTGGCAGCGGGCGCATGCCAGCGTTAATCCGAGGAAGGCCTTACCGGTGACATCGATCTGCTCATCCACGATGTCGTAGAACATTTTGATCTTGTCCTGTTCGGCGATCAGCTTCGGTCCCAGCGCGAGGAATCCGGTGGCTATGATTCCGGCGGTATTTACGGCGCCATTGTCCGGGGCGGGCATCAGGTCTCCCGCAATCTGCTCGCGAATGAAGCGGTCATAGGGCAGGTCGCGATTGAAAGCGTCGATCACATAGTCGCGGTAGCGCCAGGCGTAAGGATAGCGGTGATCCTCGTCAGCGCCGGTCGAATCGGCATAGCGCGCGATGTCCAGCCAGTGCCGGCCCCATTGCTCCCCATATCGCGGCGAGGCTAGAAGACGCTCCACAACTCTTTCGAAGGCCTGCGCAGAGTTGTCGGCGAGAAACGCTTTGACTTCTTCTTCGGTGGGGAGCAGACCAGTCAAATCCAGAGTGGCTCTTCGGATAAGAGTCAGTTTGCCGGCTGCGGGAGCCGGATGAAGGCCGTGCGCTTCGAGGCGAGCCAAGATGAAGCGATCGACGGGAGAGCGCACCCAACCTTCATCTTTGACCGCCGGTGGCGCCGATTGCCGGAGCGGACGAAATGACCAGAACTCTTTCTGCGCCCGTGAAAAGTCTCGCCCCACCTCGTTGGAAGGTATACCAGCGCTAGTTTCCGCTGCGGGCCAAGGCGCGCCCACACGCACCCATTCGCGCAATGTGGCGATCTCTTCGTCTTTCAACCGCCCGGTCGGCGGCATCTTGATGCGCTCCTGGTATCCGACCACCTGCAGGAGACGGCTGTTCGAGACATCGCCCGGCACTACGAATTTTCGAGCACCCGCAGCGCTGGTCAGATCCAGCCCGGCTGTATTTTGCTTCGCATTATGGCAGCCCTGGCACCGTGCGGCCAGCAGGGGACGAACCCGCTTCTCGAAAAACTCAATGTGCTCCGGTGAGAGCGCCGGGTTTGCGGCCTCAAGAGCCGGCGCCAGCGCCAACAGAAGAATCGCAAACCTCATGCCAGGACCTCATCATAGAATGGCCCTGAAGCACGCTGCAATCGAGTGAAGTCCCGCAGGGCTGGTGGATATTGGTCATGTATCCTTAGGAGAGCCAAAGGGAGGCGATATGCCACTTCCGTCCGACGAGAAACTGGTCCAGCTTGCTAACGACTTGATCCGGCAGTTCGACGCCATTTTCGGCCTGCATCCCGGCTTTCGCCCTGCTCACGCGAAGGGCGTGCTTTTGACCGGAACGTTCAGCCCATCTGTCGAGGCGGCATCTTTAACGCGGGCGCCACACATCGCCCGCCAATCCACTCCTGTGACCGTACGGTTCTCCAACTCGACCGGCCTCCCACTACTCCCCGACACTGATCCGAAGACGAATCCCCGGGGACTGGCGATTCGTTTCCATCTGGCCGATCACGTTCACACGGATATCATCAGCCATTCGGCAGACGGCTTCCCGACCAGAACCGGCCAGGAGTTTCTCGAATTTTTGCGCGCCGCCGCTGCGAGCGATCCGTCCAAACCCTCGCCTACTCCCGTTGAGGTCTTCCTCGGAAGTCATCCGGCCGCACTCGCATTTGTGCAAAAGCCGAAACCCAGTCCGGCCAGCTTCGCGACGGAAGCTTACTTCGGCGTGACCGCTTTCCGCTTCATCAATAAGGACGGCGTGGCGAGGTATGGCCGTTATCGCATTTCCCCGCATGCCCGGATCGAGCACCTCGATGAAGCGGCGCTCAAGAGTAAAGACGCCAACTACCTATTTGACGAGATTGCGAAGCGTATCACGGACGGCCCGATTCGGTTCGATATCTCAGTACAGCTTGCCGGTGAGCGCGACATCGTGGATGACGCGACCGTCCACTGGCCAGAGGACCGGCCGCTGATCCGTTTCGGTAGCGTGGCTCTGACCTCGCAGGTGCCGGATAACGAAACACAGCAGAGACAGATCATCTTCGACCCGATTCCCCGCGTCGATGGTATCGAGCCCTCCGACGATCCCTTGCTCGAATTGCGGGCCGCAGTGTATCTGTTGAGCGGCCGCCGGCGGCGCCAGGCTCAGGAGCCGCAATCCCAGGTTTCCACGACCGTTTGAATTTCGGACAAGGTTTCGCGAGCTATTCTTCGCGGAGGCTCGTTCCATTCACGACAGTAGAAGGCACGCGGACACCCCGGCGGAGTTCACCGGCATTGCATCCGCCGAACCCGAGAATGAGTCCGGCCGGCTGCGAATGACGGATCGTGAAATCGGATAATGCGGATCCTTCTCGCGCGCATCGGCCAGGTTCAGAAATGTTTCGGTGTTCAGGCATTCATCGCGTAGCCGACCATGGAAGCTTTCGATGTAGCCGTTTTGCACAGGCCGGCCGGGTCGGATGAAATCGAGTTTCACGCCGACGCGGTGCGCCCAGGCGTCCATCGCCTGGCCGGCGAACTCGCCGCCGTTGTCGGTCGTGATCGATTCCGGCGCGCCCCGCCGCGACCTGCTCCACGGCGCTCGCTCCGGTCTGCTACCGATCCGCGTACGCGCAAAGGCACTCACGGGTGTACTGGTCCACGATGGTCAGAATTCGGAACCAGCGCCCATCGGCAAGCCGATCAGTGGCGAAGTCCATGCTCCATCGCTGATTGGCGCGCACCGGGATGGGCAGCGGCACGCGCGTGTGAGCGGCTCGTTTCGCGCGCTTCTTGGTTCGCAACTGCAAGCCCGCTTCGGCATACAGCCGGTAAATCCGCTTGGCGTTGACGGGTCGGCCTTCTCGACGCAATAAGACCGTCAGCCGCTGATATCCGTAACGCACGCGGCTGGCCGCCAATTCACGGCCGACAGGCAAAGCCGCCGATGCGGTTCGTCTCCATTCGTCTCCAGCCACTCGCGGCGTGTGGCCACTTCAAACGGGGCGGTCACAGTACTTTCTCCAGTTCCGACTCTTCTATTCGGGATTCCACTCGTCCGCCGCTTTGTTGCAGCAGCTTTGCCACAATGCCGGTCCATCCTGTCTGGTGGCTGGCGCCCACGCCGCGGCCGCTGTCGCCGTGGAAGTACTCGTAGAAGAGAACCAGGTCTTGCCAGGCGGGATCCTCATGATAAAGGGTGTTCGTGCCGTGAACAGGCCGGCGGCCGTCGGGGCCCTTAAGGAAAATCCGTGTCAGGCGACGCGAGAGCTCGGCAGCGACCTCCCACAGTGTCATCATCTGGCCGGAACCGGTCGGGCACTCAACCTTGAATTCGTCGCCCAGATAGTGATGAAACTTCTGCAACGATTCGATCAACAAAAAATTGACGGGGAACCAAATGGGTCCGCGCCAATTGGAATTACCACCGAATAGTCCAGTGGACGATTCGCCTGGCTCGTACTCGACGCGGTACTCGCTACCGTTCGCCCGCAGAATATAGGGGCGCCCGCGGTGAATTCGCGAAACGGCGCGGATGCCGTAAGGCGAAAGGAATTCGGTTTCGTCCAGCATCACTTTCAGGACACGCCGCAACTGCTCGCTATCCACGATGGAAAGCAGACGCCGCTCTCCCTCTCCAGGCGTGTTCATACAGGCGACGTTGTGGGTCAGGTCCCGGCGATTTTCAATGAACCATTCGAGTCGGCGCTTGAAACCCTCCAATCGCTTGCAGATTGCGGGCTCTAAAGTCTCAACCGCAAACAGTGGAATCAGACCCACCATCGACCGGACCTTGAGAGGCAAATGCCCGTCGTCCGGCATGTGCAACACGTCATAGAAGAAACCGTCCCCGTGATCCCACATTCCTGTGCCCTCCGCGCCAAGGTGATTGATGGCGTTCGCAATATAGAGGAAGTGCTCCCAGAACTTACTGGCCACGTCTTCGTACGTGGGATCTTCGCTAGCGAGTTCCATCGCGATCGCGAGCAGGTTCAGGCAATACATGGCCATCCAACCGGTGCCGTCGGCCTGCTCGATGTGGCCTCCGGTCGGCAGCGGTGCGCTGCGGTCGAAGACGCCGATATTGTCGAGTCCCAGAAAACCTCCCTGAAAAACGTTCCGGCCCTCGCTGTCTTTGCGGTTCACCCACCACGTGAAGTTAAGGAGCAGTTTCTGAAACACGCGGGCAAGAAATGCACGGTCACCCTTCCCACGACGCTTCTTGTCGATCTTATAGACGCGCCATGCCGCCCAGGCGTGGACCGGAGGATTCACGTCGCCGAACGCCCATTCATAAGCCGGGAGCTGACCGTTGGGATGCATGTACCACTCGCGCGTCATCAGTACGAGTTGCTGCTTGGCGAACTCGGGATCGACCAGCGCCAGCGGCACGCAGTGGAAGGCCAGGTCCCATGCGGCATACCACGGGTACTCCCATTTATCGGGCATGGAGATCACGTCGGCGTTATAGAGATGAGACCACTCGCGATTGCGGCCGTTTAGACGTTCGGGGGGCGGTGGGGCTGATGCCGGGTCGCCCTTTAACCAGTCGCGCACGACGTAGTGATAGAACTGCTTGGACCACAACATTCCCGCGAGCGCCTGCCGCATGACGAGGCGGGCGTCGGCCGTGAGGTCGCCAGGGATGACGGTGGCATAGAATTCATCGGCCTCTCGGATTCTGTCGGCGAAAGTGCGGTCGAATTCTGAGCCGAACGGGGACGCCTCCAGAGTCGCCGGACGGAGCCGCAACCGCACCACTCGCGTTTCACCGGCGTCCAGCGAGAGCACGTATCGCGCCGCCGCTTTGGTCCCAACCCGCTTGGGATTGACCGCATCCCGATCCCCGTTCACCACAAATTCGTTCAGGCCATCTTTGACGTATGGCGTGGGATTAGAGACACCGAACAGCCGCTGGAAATTGGTTTCGTTTTCGGTGAACAGCAGCTCGGGAGCGCCTTCGCAGTGCAAACGGCGCTGCCCCAGGTTGGAATGGTCTGCTACGATTGCGCCTTCCTGCGCGCGCAACGACGGACGGGGTTCCACGGTGTGTCCCCACGACCAGGTATTACGGAACCACACCGTCGGCAGAAGATGGATTTCCGCCCGCTCGGGACCGTGATTCGTGACGCTGATGCGCACCAGGATATCCTCCGGCGAACTCTTGGCGTACTCGATGATCACATCGAAATAGCGGTTTTCCGAGAAGACTCCCGTGTCCATCAGCTCAAACTCCGGGCTGTGTTTGTCGCGGCGGCGGTTCTCTTGGACAAGCTGTGCGTAGGGAAATGCGGCGTGAGGATACTTATATAAGTATTTCATGTAGGAGTGGGTCGGCGTGCTGTCCAGGTAGAAGTAGCACTCCTTGACATCCTCCCCATGATTACCTTCGTTGCCCGTCAGCCCGAAGAGCCGCTCCTTGAGGATGGGGTCGCACCCGTTCCAGAGAGCAACGGCGAAACAGATGTATTGATGCCGATCGCAAATGCCGGCGATCCCGTCCTCATTCCAGCGGTAGGCCCGCGAGCGGGCGTGGTCATGCGAGAGATATTCCCAGGCATTGCCGTAGGGGCTGTAATCCTCGCGAACAGTGCCCCAGGCGCGCTCGCTCAGGTATGGGCCCCAGCGCTGCCAATGTGCTTGCCTCTGCCGTGCCTGTTCCAGTCGAAGTTCTTCTTTTGTCATTCGAACGCTTTCTCCAGCGCGACAAGTAAGGCCGCGAGCGCTCTGGAATATTCCCGAATTCGCCAGTCCAAGCGGGAATAATTTGGCCGGGAACGGGCTTCTTTGCCGGTGACCTCCACTCTTATGCCGATCATGGTGCTTGCGCCACTGGCGTCCGCCAGGCAGATGGTGCCGAATGGGTAAAGCACTAATAAGGGGCGTGACGAAGCGTCTTACGGCTGATCACGGTGCGGTCGCTACAAAGATCGGCTGATAGAATCCACTCTCGGCAGGAAACTGCCAGCGAACGTTTGTGAATCCGCCCGCAGCAAGAATCGAGGTAATCTCATCTCTCAATGCCGCTCGGTACTCCCCGCGACCGTGGAAGGTTGTCCACCCGTCGAGCGTCTCCCGTGTGATGTACATGTGAAACGTATACCTACGCTCATCGTGCCAATCCCAAAGCTGGAAAGCGATGCGTCGTTTTCCCGAGTCGGAAAAAAATGCAGGACCTTGGACCACCGGTCGTTCCCGAACAAGGTCGTCGTAATCGCGGATGCTGGCGATGAATGTTCCACCAGTGCGCAGCTTTGCACGGATCTGATTAGCCGCCTTCATCAGATCCGCCTCTGAAGGGAGGTGAGCGAGAGCATTATCCATGCAGATGACCGCATCGAAATCTCCGGCCGTCACGTTCCCGAGATCCCGCATATCGGCAACATAGAAAGGTATCGTTAGCCGGCGCATCGCAGCTTCCGACCGTGCACGCTGCACCGCTCCGGCGCTTACATCACATCCTGTTACTCGAAAGCCGAGCTTCGCCAGGCCCAGTGATTGCGTTCCAATGCCACAAGCGCAATCGAGAATTGTCATTCCCGATCGTATGGGGCGCTCGCGGCGAAGGACCGAGTCGATTGCTGCCGCCTGGCGCATCATTGAGGCTTCCCAGTCCTCGAAGATCAGGTGGTAATGCTCGGCGAAGGTGTCGTAAAACGCGGTCATGTGTCGCCATCAACAGATACTTAGACCTTCCTACTGCGCTTCTCGGCTAAATTGAATGTCTCGTGCCAGGTGGAATCGGCACCGGCGCCGTATCGAGCGGTGGCAACCTCCACGACGTACGGTTCGCCCTCGCGAGTTGCAGCAATACCGCGTTTGAGAGCGCGCGCTAGTTCTGCGGGAGTCGATACCTTTTGACCGTGCACTCCTTGACTCTCTGCCAGCTTCACGAAATCGATATCGGGACTTCCTAAATACATGCCGGCGTAATGACCCGTTGCTGCCATTCGGCCTTTGTATGCATCGTAGGCAAATCGCACGGTCTGATAGTTTTGGTTGTTCCATATGACAGTAAGCACGGGGATATGATACCTGGCCTGAGTCCAGAAGCCGGATGCGCTGTACATGACCGAGCCGTCTCCAATGGAACACACCACCTGCCGGTCGGGAGCCGCGAGTTTCGCGCCGGTTGCGGCTCCGATGCCCCAGCCAAGACTCGCCCCGGAGTTGCTGAGCCATATCTGCTCGTTTTTGCGATGGCCGAATCGAAACGCCTGGTATCTACCAGTGAGATTCTCGCTGACGATGATCGCCTCAGGATCGAGGGTAGCGGCCATGATTGCGCCGATCTCGTCGGGATGCATTGGAGTACGTCCGAAGTTATTTCGTGCGGCTGCCTCGCTTCGCCTGCGAGCTGCCATCGTATACTGCCTGAGTTCCACAGAGCGTTCGGCCGAGATACGCCGTATCTCCTGGCTCGATGCCTCACCCGCGACCGCATCGCCCAGGTCATTGAGAGCCTCTTTGATGTCGCCGGCCACCGCAACATCGGTAGCTTCAGTACGGCTCATCGCTGATGTATCGATACCGATTCTGATCACGGGTGCTGTGGGAGTGTCGCGGCTCGCGGGCACCACTTTGCCGCCGAAGTCGCGACAACCCACACACAATAACAAGTCGACACCGCGTTTCACCCACTCCGAACCGGCATTAAATATCCCGATCGAGTGCGGATGATGTGATGGAAAATTGCGGAACGCCGACGTTTGCGCGGAGGCGACTGGCAGCCCGAGTTGCTCGGACAGCTCAAGCAGCTCGTCTTGCGCGGCCGACTTCCAGACCTCATCGCCGACAACCACAACGGGCCGCTTTGCCTTGATCACCATGCGCGCTGCCGCTGTGACAGAATCTCTGGCAGGCCGGACGCGACCGCGAATCATGAATCGCGCTGAGGGCAAAATGTCCGCCCTCGCTGCTTTGTTCTCAAGAGCGTACTGAGCCATCGCGAGATACACGGGACCGCCCGGTTCGGTCATAGCCACCTTGAAGGCGCGCCGCAGCAGCACGGGCAAACTCTCGGGTTGCCGCGCTTCCCATGCGATCTTTGTGAACTGCCGGACCACCTCTTTTTGGTTGAAACCCGGTCGCGGGGCCAGAAGAACATCGTCGCTCCATACTTCGTTGTCGTTCAGACCGGCCGTGATCACGAGTGCGGAGCCATCCCGGCTGGAGTTATACAATTGACCGGCCATCTGTGCCGTGCCCGCAATTACATGCACGTTGACGAATCCAGGCTTGCCACTGACCTTGTGATAACCATCCGCCATCGAAACGACGATTCCCTCATGCAGACCCAGAACGAGTTGCAGACCCGGCGTGTCAACGAACGCATCGAAGAACCCGACCTCGTAGGAACCCGGATTCGTGAATAGATATTCGACTCCGGCGGCCCTCGCTTGCGCGACAACCAAGGCTCCGCCCGTCTGTTGCGCAGACGCGCGATTCGCCATTGCTGCGCCAGGGGAGGCCGCACGCGCCTGCGCTGCATCCAGCGGCTGGAGTATCGTGTGCGCTGCCGCCGTTGTGAAACCGGCAGCAATCATGCCATCCAAAAAATCGCGCCGCGACAGTTCAGAATCGAGATAACGTCGGACCAGTTCGCGCATACCACCTCTTATACCGTGGGGTGATCGATGCAGCCAAAAGGAAGTGAGAATCCGAGGTCCATAGAATATCTCACGAGCCCGAACCTGCGGTTCCAATAGCGGCTACCCTTATCCCGTTTTCGCCGCGCTTTTACGCTGTTGCGCTCCCGGGGCCGTTTGGCTGGTTCGTTTAGGTTTCTGCCGGTGTGCACTTTCACCAGCCCAGAGCCTTACCGTGCTCCTACCAATCAACTCCATGAAACGGAAAAGTTCGACAATGTTCGCGTTTGGGCGGCAATTGCGATTACTCTCCCTTGAGATGAGTCGTCTTTGTCGACTTACGCCACTCGAAGGCACTCGGCAGCAACGAACCAGCTCGTCGTCACTGCAGAAGCCCATAAACGACAACCGCACCCGACCATGTCGCTATATATACCTTCCCATTCGCAATTACAGGTGGTACAAATTTAGCAAAAGACCCAAGTCTGTCACGTGCTGAATTCATCGCGCTGTTCCAGAGCTCCTTCGAGACATCGGTGGCGTCAAAGGCGTGTACTACCCCGTTCGGCGTAACTGCCCATACTATGGCGCTGCCTTGTGTTGTTCCAAGGGCAGAAACAGCGAGATTGCCCCCCGGATGTTGCGCCATGATGGCAGATCGCGAGGCGGGCGTCGTATTGAACACTCCGTTTGTCGCGCGGTAAGCGCGGAGAGTATCGTTGGAGCCCCAAATGTAGAGCATCTGAGCGCCCGCCCAGTATGCCGTCGAATGTATTTGGTAACAACCATTGTGTGTAAACGGCGCACAGAGCGTCGTGGCCTGGAACTGTTGGACCGGAGCTCCGGAATGACCTAAGGATTTTGGGTCAAGAACGTAGATCACCCCTTCCTTGCCACCGCCCACGATTAAGTTCGAATCAGGCATAAGAATCGGGCCACCCGCGCTGAGATCCAGATCGTATGAATCTAAGGTGCCGTAATTTCGCGGTGTGAACCAATCGATCAGAGTGCCAGATGGGGAGATCTTAAGAACACTGTCGGAAAAATCCGACGTGCCATTCCAACTACCATTGCCCGTAAATGCGTAGATTGATCCCGAGCCATCGCTGACAGGACCGCGGCCGGATTGCCAGATTGCATTCCTCGAACCATTAGGACTACTGTTGAAAACGGCCGTTTGGGTCAGCGTTTTTGCACTATAACCAAGGATCCAACCATGGTACGGATCGGGGTCGGGACCACATGACCCGAAGCCCGCGTATATGAACCCATTCGATAAAAGGAGACCGGGTCGCTGTATGTAGACGGTCTGATTCATGGAGACCTGGCCGTTTTGGGCATCATAACCTGACCCAGGAACATCGGCGGAAATCTGTACGGAATTTCGAATGGTTCCCTTCCGAATATTGATAGCGAACAGCCGATGTATGTATGTGCCAGTGCCGAGTTGGCCTCCAGAGGGTGTTGCCGATACAGCGTAGAGGATCCCGCTCGGGACGTCTATGACCGGTGTACTGAGAATCCCAAGCTGAGTCATCCCATAGGGACAGGTTCCCGCCCATCCTCGCGGAACGGGTGGTCCGAGATTCACCTGGATCAATGGAGGTGCGCCCGGCTTATCGACGTCGAATCCATAGAGGGTGTTGTTCATCGTGGCGACATAAAGCATGTTGACATGGGCTCCCCGAACCTTCACGTGGGGCACGTACAATGGCTGAGCAAAGACCTGGCCGTCAACCGGAAACGAGTACTGCTTGCCAAACGAGGTGGCATTTACGTTTGAAGTATTGAGAATCTTCTCGTTCAGGTTTGCAGCGGTCCGTGAGTTGTCGTACTGGGCCGTAGCGATGGTCACGGATTGAGAATAGCTCTGTAAGGGTATTAAGATAAGAAAACTTATAGCACACGGATGCATCCAGTTACGGGACAATCCCACAAGACCTCCTCTATTTAATTCTTAAAGTCTTAAACACTCGAACAGCGTGGCGCCGCGGACGCTCAAGTGTATTGCGGGCTGCTGAGGAGGCCTATTCTTACCTAGACTGACGCCGACGTCAATAGAACTAAAGTACCTGGTACTAGCTCCGGTGTTGATGTATCCAGCCGGGAGTTGTGTGGAAAGGTCATGCGTAAGTTCAGAGTTATTTGAGGTAAATCCCGATATGCGCGTCTAATATCGATATATAATGTGAGGGCCTTATATCCACAATATGTCAAAAATTCTTTCGAGGCGTGTACTATGAGTGCGGCCTAAATCGCTGCGCGAGACCGGAAATCGTTAAGTAACACCGAACCACGGTGCAAGTGCTTGCTGCGCAGTGCTGGCATCGAGATAACCACGACGACAATGAGCCGTTTGATGCGTAAGCCGGGCCTCCGATCCCTCTGCGGATAGAATCCAGGGGATCATATCGTAACAGAGGCGCCATTCAATTGGTCGTGGTAGCCGGGCGTAGCTGGCTTCCTTGCGATCCCGGATGGATATTCCACAGCCGCACGCTTCCGCCGGATTCGTTGGTTGGAGATTCCATGTGCCGACCCAAAACATCGGCTCCGCCACTATGGACAGGAAGGCTCAGTCGCGCTTCCGATCCTGTGAGAAGTCATAGTGGGACGTATCGGGCGTGCAGCCCTTCAGAGTCCACCCTCCATCGACGTTCAGGATTTGTCCCGTAATGAACCTGGCTTCATCGCTAGCCAGAAAGATGCAGGGCCCTATGTAGTCTTCAACGAAGGCGACTCTCTTGGCCGGGATCATCGTACCCCACTTCTGGTCGTAATCAGGGTCATAGGAGCGGTTACGTTCGGTGCTGGTGGGTGCGGGTGCAATGGCATTCACACGAATGTCCGGGGCGAGTTCAATCGCAAGCTGGCGCGTAAGGTTCTCCAGCCCGCCTTTCGCCATAGCGTAAGTCGAATGGAAGGCGATCATCAGCTTCGCCGCGCAAGAGCTGATGTTGATAATCGAACCTCCGCCACTTTTGAGCATCGCTCTCGCTGCCGCGACCGAACCGAAGAACGGTCCCCGCAAGTTGGTGTTCACTACGTCATCGAAGTCTTCTTCTGTTACTTCGAATAGGGGTCCAAATCGAGTTCGCGCGGCATTGTTAACGAGAATGTCCAACCTGCCAAATCGCGCGCAGACATCTCCCACCATGGTTTCGAATTGTATTCGCGATGCGATATCGGCAGCGATGGCGTACGCTTCGCCTCCGCTCTCCTGGATCTGCCTGCATACGGATGCAGCACCAGCAGCATCGGTTTTGTAGTTGAGCGCGACCCGTGCTCCCGCCGCCCCGAGCCCGATTGCCAAGCCGCGTCCAATTCCTTTGCTCGCCCCGGTGACAAGAGCGACCTTGCCGGAGAGTTTCTGTGTCATTTTATGATTCAGTTTACCGTGATAGGATTAAGATCCACTGCGGCATGGCCGCCTATGTTCTGCTACTCACGGTCGTACTATCCTGCTCAGCAGCGGGCGCTGCTGCGGACGGCTACGTGGAGGCGCAAACTTGCGGAGCCTGTCATCCGAAGCAATTTGCAGTGCAGTCCCAATCGCACCATGCCGGCGCGCTTCGTCCCGGCTCGGCCGCGAATCGCTTGACATATCTTCTAAACGGCCGCACCTTCGCCGGAGCCAATTACGAGTTCGTGAAATCGCCTTCCGATTACAGGGTCATCGTCGGCGTGGGCCGGGAACAGACTGAAGTCGCTATTGATTGGATCGTCGGCGATAACGATCAGGGCCTTACGTTCTTTTCCAAGATTGCTCCGGATCGTTATCTGGAGCATCGCCTCAGCTATTACCGCCGCAAATCCGGCTATGATGTGACCGCCGGTCACAGTCGGATTGCACCGCGTACCCTGAGCGCGGCCATAGGCGTGGCTATCAGTCCGCGGGAAGCATCACAATGTTTGAACTGCCACTCCACTTACGTGAAAACGACCGCCGCGGGGCCGGATTTTCAATCCGTGATCGCGGGGGTAGGATGCGAGCGCTGTCACGGGCCCGGGGCCAGGCATGTTTCGGCGATAAAAGCAGGCTCTCGCGAGACACTCATTCGCAATCCCGGGAAACTTTCCGGCGAAGAGCTACTGGCCATGTGCGGCGAGTGCCATCGGATCGAACCGCCGCCCGGCGTTTTGCTGGACGAGCCGATCGTTGCGCGGTTTCAGCCAGTGGGCTTACAGATGAGTGCGTGCTTTCAGCAAAGTAATGGAGCGATAACCTGCACCACCTGTCACGACCCGCACGAGAATGCGCGACGAAATGAGGATTCGTTTTACGAGGCGAAATGTCGCAACTGCCACAGCGGGTCTTCGGTAGCTATTTGTCGCGTGAATCCTCGAAACGGCTGCATCGGATGTCACATGCCGAAGGTCGAGCCTGTGCCCTGGCTGGTATTTGCCGATCACTGGATTCGTCGACCGAGCTCACAAAGACCTTGAATCCGATTTGCCTCTGCCATTGACTCATGAGTGGGTGTGAGATACCTTCCAGATGTCGAGGGTGCGCCAAATGAAGTTTGGTTTATTTATGATGCCTGTCCATCCTCCGGAGAAACCGCGCACGCAATGCTTCGAGGAGGATATTGAACTCATCGTGCGGATTGAGGAGTTCGGTTTTACCGAGGCTTGGATCGGACAGCATCACACCGTAGCCTGGGAGCCGATTCCGGCCAATGACCTCTTCATTGCGAATCTGCTGCCGCGCACCAAGACCATTCGCCTAGGTACCGGTGTTTCAATCCTTCCGCAGCATCATCCGGCTAATGTTGCGGTCCGGCTTGCCTTCCTGGATCACCTTTCGCGTGGCCGGTTGAATTGCGGTTTCGGACAAGGCGGCGTCCCAACAGATCACGAGCTTTTCGATCTGCCGGATGCGAAGACGCAAGGACTAATGACCCTGGAAGCGATCGACATGATTTTGAAGCTCTGGGAACTCGATGCTCCATTCGACATTCAGGGACAGTTCTGGAGGCTTCGCATCCAGAGCGCGAATCCGGAGCTGGGCATCGGCTGTATGCTGAAGCCTTATCAAAAGCCCCATCCCCCTATCGCCATGAGCATAATTCGGGGGCAGTCTCTCGCTGCCCAGACGGCAGGCGCGCGCGGTTATATACCGGTGAGTACGAATCTGGTTCATCCGGCTGTTTTACAGAATCACTGGGAAACCTACACTCGAGCTGCCACAGAATCCGGCCGCACTATCGCCGACCCTGCGGTCTGGCGTGTGTCCCGCAGCATTTTTGTGGGGGAGACCACTCATGACGCCTGGACGCATTGCTTGAACGGAGCTTTCGGCCGATCTTTCTGCTATATCATGTCGCTGCTAAAAGCTGCCAACATGCTGCACATCATGAAAGAGAATCCGGATCAGCCCGATTCGGAGATCACCCTGGAATACGTACTGAAGAATCTCTGTATTATCGGCGATCCTCAGGAATGTACGCGTCAGCTTCATGACCTCAGGGAGAGACTCGGCAGCTTCGGAACATTGCTGATGATCGCGCACGATTGGGACGATAAAGCCAAGTGGCTGCGATCTTTGGACCTCTTGGTCAAAGAGGTGCAGCACGACTGACGACTTGGAGCATCGCGGGGCTCCGGATGCGGCATAAGCTCCTCGTCTTGTTAAGCGGGATTTTCGGCCTGGGGATGGCCGGTAATCCTTTCTTCCGGGAGCGCAGTACCTTTGCAGGTATCGACTTCCGTCTGGAAAACTTTCCCACCGAGCAGAAATTCCTGATCGAAACTATGACCGGAGGCTGCGCCTTCCTCGATTACAATGCCGACGGACTACTCGATATATTCCTGGTGAATGGCGCGGCGATTAGAAACTCGCAGTTCGACAAGTCAGACCGGCGCTACTGGAACAGGCTGTATCGGAATCTTGGACACGGTCGTTTTCAGGATGTGACGGAGAAGGCTGGTGTCCGTGGCGGCGGTTACGGAATAGGGGTTGCCGCCGGCGATTACGACAATGACGGTTATGTCGATCTCTATGTAACCAATTACGGACGAAACGAGCTTTACCATAATCAACGCGACGGCACCTTTCGTGAGGTGGCAATGACAGCCGGGGTGGAAAGCGGCGGCTTCTCCTCCAGCGCTGCATTCGTTGATTACGATCGAGACGGTTTTCTCGATCTGTTCGTGGCGCGGTACGTGGACTGGTCTTTCACGAAAAACCTTTTCTGCGGGATCGGCGACAAGCGGGACTACTGCCACCCACGACACTTTAGAGGCGAGCCGAATCTGCTGTTCCACAACAATGGTAATGGCACATTCCGCGATGTCTCCGCGGTAACAGGCATCAATCTGGCTGCCGGCAAAAGCCTGGGGGTAGCTGTTGCGGATCTGGATCAAGACGGGTGGCCCGATATCTACGTAGCGAACGACTCCGTGCCCGGATTTCTACTGCATAACTTGCAAGGCCGGCGGTTCGAAGAGATTGGACTGCAATCCGGTTCTGCGCTCAACGAACACGGGCGAACATTCGCCGGGATGGGCGTGGACTTTGCCGATTATGACAATGATGGATGGCCCGACATCTTCGTGACCGCATTGTCACTCGAAGGACACGTTCTTTTCCGGAACCAGCGGAACGCGATTTTCGCCGACGAATCCGAGGCAAGCGGGGTAAGGAGAGCGACATTTTATCTTTCGGGCTGGGGAACCAGAATGCTGGACTTCGATAACGACGGGTGGAAGGATTTGTTCGTAGCCAACAGTCACGTTATGCGCGGAGTCACGGAATCTGTTCGGACCATCGACTATTTGCAACCCATGCTGATGCTGCGGAATCGATCGGGACGGTTCGAGGATGTCAGCGCCGCCATGGGCTCCGAGTTTCGAAAGAAGATCGCTGCGCGCGGAGCTGCTTTCGCCGATTACGACAATGACGGTGATACCGACATCCTGGTGCAAGTACTGGGAAGCGCGCCAGTATTACTCGAGAACCTGATGGGCAACCAGAACCCGTGGGTGGGACTGCACCTTGTTGGCGTAAAAAGCAACCGTGACGCGGTTGGCGCTTCCGTTGTCATCCATACTTCGGCCGGAAGTTCCTATCATGTTGTCAGCCGGACGGGAAGCTATCTTTCGGCCAATGATCCCCGAGTCCTGGCCGGGTTGGGAAATGCCGAGCTGGTTTCGATCGAGATCACATGGCCGTCCGGCCGCACGCAGAAGATCGACAGGCCACCTATAAACCGATACTTAGAGGTTAGGGAACCGGAGTAGCGGATTGCTACTTGACGGCAATGGGATTACCAGGCGATCCCGTAGCGCCTTTCATACGCAAAGGCGCAAAAATAAATGCGAACTCGTGAACCTTATCTTTGATGAGACCGCTTGTGTCCAGCCCTTCCAATATGTAAGTGCCATTCTGAGTAATCAGGACTTGGTGAGCCGGGTACATGAGACCGGGTGTGGGATGAGGAGCCACATCGACACCCCAGTTGTCCGAGGCTACCAGCGCAATCTGTTTTTGGACCAGAAAACGCGCCGCCGGTATGCCGATTC
>Ga0070741_10008066_pt1 | contig 21356 bp, 20 predicted proteins | sample Coa_R1_4_FD_66440 | JGI IMG/M metagenome (GOLD analysis project Ga0070741, IMG submission 66440) | Surface soil microbial communities from Centralia Pennsylvania, which are recovering from an underground coalmine fire - Coalmine... | ecosystem: Environmental > Terrestrial > Soil > Unclassified ... | reverse complement strand
TGCATCCACCAGACGAGCGCGATGAGCGCCGCGGCGATCACGAGCGGTCCGGTATCGCCGGCGACGGTGGCCGGCACCGACACGCCGAATGTCGTCCGCGCGGCCGATGCCGCGTAGTGCCCGGCGAGCACGGCCGCGAGCGAGCCCAGCACGACGCGGTCCACGAGCAGCGCCGCCGAGGAGACGCGCGCGGCGGCGGTCCCCAGCGTTTCGCGGACGATGCCGTACAGGCCGCCGGGCACGAAGAGCGCGCGCGCTTCGATGTCGGCGGCGCGCATCAGCACGCCGATCGTCGCCGCCGCCAGCACGAACCACGGCGCAGCCGCGCCGAGCGTCACCCACGCCACGCCCGCCGCGAAGAATGCCGCCGGTCCGAGCTCTGCCAGCGCCTTCGTCGTCGCGCGCCAGACGGGCACGTACGAGACGATCGCCCGCGGCCGCAGGACGACGCGGAAGCGATCCGCTGCGGGGAACTTGCTCACGCGACGGCTATTGTCGCTTGATCCAGTCCGCGATGTCGTCCAGGACGACGCGGGGACGTGGCCGGGCCCGCGTCACGCGGCCGGTTTCGACATCGCCCGGGCGCGCTTGTGACGGGCAAAGCTCCATTTCAGCGCCGGCGGCGTGACGAGCGTCGTCAGGACCACCACGGTGACGATTGCGGTGTAGCCGTTCTGATCCAGCAGCGGCCGGCCGCCGATGTGATAGGCGCCGCCAAGCGCGGCGAACACCAGCGCGACTTCGCCGCGCGGGATCATGCCGCACGCGACGGTCATCCGGCTCGCCCCGCGCGCGAACACTCCGGCCCCGCACAGCAGCTTGCCGACGATCGCGGCGGCGGTCAGCGTCGTCGCGAGGCCGAGCGATGCCGGATGCGCGAGGGCGCGGATGTCGGCGCGGAATCCGACGAGCACGAAGAACAGCGGAACGAGGAACGACGTCATCGGCTGCAGCAGCTCGTTGAGCGGCCGTTCGCCGCGCCGCACGAAGACGGCGGAATGCGCGTCCTCGAGCACGAGTCCGGCAGCGAACGCGCCGACGAGCGCGGCCAGCCCGATTGCGCTGGCGGCCCACGACAGGAAGAAGCAGAAGCAGAGGCCGACCCCGAGCAGGGCGCCTCTGGTCCGCAGCCGCGCGGCCTGCCGGAACCAGGACGGCGTCACCCGGCTGCCGACGACGATCGCGAGGACGAGAAACCCGACCGTCTTCAGGATCAGCGCGGCAAGCGACGCGTTGGAAGACATGTCCGCCCGCGGCGAGAACGACGCGCCGACGATGCCCAGCACCATCAGCCCGAGCACATCGTCCACGACAGCCGCGCCGAGCACGATGCGCGCCTCGGTGCTCCGCGAGGCGGCGAGGTCTTTCAGGACGCGGGCCGTGATGCCGACGCTCGTCGCCGTGAGCGCGGCGCCCATGAAGATGTGGGTGGCGCGCGCGGAGTCGGGCATGACCCACGCGGCCGCGGCCGCGCCGACGACCAGGCTGGACACGGTGCCGATCAGCGCGACCGTCACCGACGAGGGGCCGACGGCGAACAGGTCGCGGACGGAGAGGTCCACGCCGACCTCGAAGAGCAGCAGCAGCATGCCGAGCTGCGCGAGGATGTCGAGGTACGGATTGGTCGCGATGAACTGCAGTCCGACCCGCGACGCGACGCCGCCGAGCAGCATGCCCGCGAGCAGTTCGCCGAGGACGGTTGCCTGGCCCAGTCGTCCGGCCACATGGCCGCCGACCAGTGCCGCCGTGACGACGACGGTCAGCGAGAGGGCCAGCCACCCGAGTTCGTCCGCGTGGGCGCTGCCGCGAGACCACACGAGACCCGCCACGAGCAGCGCGGCTCCGAACCCGACGAGAACGACATGAATCGCCGTACGCCCGCGCATGGCCTACGAATCCATTATGTTGGCGACGTGAGCGCGATCAATCGAAATCGTACGCGCGCGGTCGAGAGGCCGTGCGGCGGCCGGCCGCTCGAGTTGAACCGCACCGCGCCGAGGCTGGCGCCGCGCTGTCGAATTGACATCGGGCCGTTCGACCACCATATAGATCGCCGTCGTGGCGACACATGAGGAGAAGCTGATGCCGAATACGATCCGACTCCACCGCGTCCTCCGTGCAAACCCGAGGCGCGTGTACCGCGCGTTCCTCGACCCCGAGGCCATGGCGAAGTGGCTGCCGCCCCACGGCTTCACGGGCAAGGTTCACCACATCGACGCGCGCGTCGGCGGCACGTACAAGATGTCGTTCACGAACCTCAACTCGGGCAAGAGCCACGCATTCGGCGGCGAGTACCTCGAGCTCGTGCCGAACGAGCGGATCCGCCACACCGATCGCTTCGACGATCCGAACATGCCCGGCGAAATGCAGGTGACGATCGCGCTGAAGCCCGTGTTGATGGGCACCGACCTCACGATCGTGCAGGAGAACGTCCCCGACGTCATTCCGGCCGAGGCGTGCTACCTCGGCTGGCAGGAATCGCTCACGCTGCTGGCGCAGCTCGTCGAGGCCGAGATTCCCGACTGAGCTCGGGAGCCGCCATCCGCCGCATGCGGCTGTTTGACACGATCCGGGCGGCCGCGCACACTTCCGGTTGACGTGCGCGTCCTCCTGGCGCTCTCGCTCCTGCTCCTGCGTCCCGTCGCGGACGAGCCGGGCGTCAGCGGCTACGTGCTCGCGCCCGACGGGCTGCCGGTCTCCTCCGGCACCGTCGCCGCGCAGGCGGCATTCGGCCGGACGTCGGCCTCCATCGATCGCTTCGGACGATTCCGATTCGCGCCGCCCCGCCCGGGGCCGCTTCAGGTCGTGGTCTCGGTGCCGGGGTTCGTCGAGTACCGGCTCGCGGCGAACGTGCCCGCCTCACGGTCGCTTCGGCTGCCGGTCATTCACCTGCAGAGCGGCTCGCGATTCCGGGTGCGGTTCGTGACGCCGGACGGCGAACCGATCCTCGCGCCCGTGCTCCGGCGCCGCGTCTTCGACACCGCCGGCAACACGATCGCGGACGGGCCGGCCGACGGCGCCGGGCCGACCGACTTCGACGGCGCGATCACGATCGGCCCGCTGCCGCGCGGCATCATGGCGGTCGCGGTGGACCTGCCGTTCTTTGCGCAGACGCGCCTGCCGGATGTGAGCATCGGCGCCGAGGAGCAACTTCTCGACGGCGGCACGATCGTGATTCAGCGGCCCGGCGCCACGCTCCACGTCGACGTTGTCGACGCCGCGGGCGAGCCGGTGCCGAACCACGACGTCTTCCTCGAGGATCCTCGTCCGCGATCGCCGCTGGCGTTCGAGCCCGCGAAGACGGATCCACACGGGCGCGCCACCTTCGATCGCCTCGCGGCGGGGCGATACCGCGTGCGGTCCACCGCGATCGATCGATGCGGGAGCGTGTGGCTGCCGACGTTCCGGGACGTGCCGGTGCCGGCGAGCGGGACGACCGCCGTACGGCTCGCAGTCGGCGGTCGCGCGACGTTCTCCGTCACCTCACCGCTGGGGCCGGTGCGGAGCACGCGCGTTTCCGCCGAGCCGGACGTGCCGCGACCACCGTCCGCGTCCGCCGCGCGCATCGCGACCGGCGGCTGCCCGGGCGTGACGGATGCGGACGGGCGGGTGACGCTCGAGAATTTTCCGCCTGGCCCCGCGCACGTCGATGTCCGTTTCGGCAACTCGACGTACGAGCGGCGCGTCGTCGTGCCGATTGATGGACGGGAAGTCGCCGTGACGATCCCCGACGGATTCCTGCCGGTGCGCGTCGTCAACGCCGTCACGGGCCAGCCGCTGTCGGGCGCGACCGTCACGTGGACGGGCAGCGGCGGGCGCGCGGAGACGACCACCACGGCGACGGGCGAGGCGCTGATCGAGGCGGTGGGCACGGCGGCGGGAACGCTCGCGGCCTCCGCGCGCGGATTTCAACAGGCGGAGGAAGCGCTGGCCGAGCCGCCCGGCGTTCCGCACACCCTCACGTTGACGCCGCTGCCGCCTCCGGCGAACGTGCGCGTGCGCGTCACCACGGCGTCTGGCCAGCCGCTGGCCGACGCGGTCGTCGCGCTGTTCCCCACCGATCCGTCGGCCGTGCCGCGCGTCATGGCGACGGACGCGAAAGGCGTCGCGACGTTCGCCGACGTCCCCGCGGCGTCGGGTCAGGTGATCGCGACGGCGGGCGGCTTCGCCGCGGCGACGCTGCGGTTCGCGCTGCCGCGCGGCGGCGAGGTGCTCTTCGCCCTCTCGCGCGGCTACCGCGTCGTCGCCGACGTCGCGCCGGCGGATGCGGCCGGCCCGCAGCGCGTGCGCGTCATCGACGATGCACGCGGGCCGGTCGACGACCTGCTCGATCTCGACTCCGATCGCGCGCTCGAGCCGCCGGGGCGTCTGTCGATCGGGCCGCTCGCGCCGGGCGCATACATCGTCCAACTGGACGGTCCCCGCGGGCGGCGGCAGCAGCGCGTCCGGCTCGCCGACGGCGACGCGTCCGTGGCGTTTCGCTGACGCGCCCGGCCGGTTGACACGGACGATCGTCTTCCCATAGATTTCTAGGTGTGACCCTGTTTCGCCGCCGCAAACCCGATGCCCTGCAGGGCACCCTCGACCTGCTGGTGCTGCAGACGCTGAGCCGCGGACCGCACCACGGGTACGGCATCGCCGCGGACATCGAAGCCGTGTCGGGCGATCTGCTGCGGGTCGAAGAGGGATCGCTGTATCCCGCGCTGCACCGCATGGAGCACCTCGGGTGGATTGCCGCCGGCTGGCAGACCACGGAGAACAATCGCCGCGCGCGCGTGTACCGCCTGACGCGTGCCGGCGAACGGCAGCTCGCTGCGCAACGCGAAAAGTGGGCGCGCCTCACGAGAGGCGTTGCCAGGGTCCTCCGGTTCGCCTGAGGCACGGCCATGGGGTGGATGCGACGGCTCGGCCGCTCGTTGTGGCCCGTCGGCGGCACGTTCGACGAAGAAGCGCGGTTCCACATCGACGCGCGCGCGCGGCAGTACGTCGAGAGCGGCATGTCGCCCGACGACGCGCGGCGCGCCGCCGAGCGACGGTTCGGAAGCGTGAGCGTCGCGCGCGACCGCACCGAGGACGCCGACACGTTCCGGTGGCTCGACGATGCGCGGCGCGATCTCGGATACGGCGCGCGGCTCTTGTGGCGCGCGCCTGGCTTTTCACTGCTGGCGACGCTGTGCCTCACGGTGGGCATCGGCGCCAACGCGGCGGTGTTCAGCTGGATCGAAGGCATTCTCCTGCGCCCGTATCCGCTCGTCGCCGACCAGGACCGGCTGTGCGCCCTCGTCGGGACGAACCGCGGCGCCGACCGAACCGACGTGTCGTGGCCGGACTGGCTCGATCTGCGGCGGAACAGCACGCTGGCCGACGCGTTCATCGCGGAGAAGATTACCGGCACGACGTTGAGCGTCGGCGACCGCGCCGAGCGCGTCCCCGGCAGCCTGGTGTCGGCGAACTACTTCGATGCGCTCGGCGTGCGGCCGATCCTCGGCCGCGGGTTCCTGCCCGGCGAAGACACCGGCCGCAACGCGCATCCCGTCACCGTCATCAGCTACCAGACGTGGCGCGAGCGCTTTCGCGGCGATCCCGCCATCGTCGGCAAGACGCAGCTCCTCAACGGACTGCCGCACACCATCGTCGGCGTCGCGCCGCAGGGTTTCTACGGCACGTTCGTCGGCTACGCGTTCCAGTTCTGGGTGCCGGCGTCGATGCAGCCGCAGTTCAGCGCCGGCGGCTATGCCCTCGAGGATCGCGGCGCGCGGTGGATCGAGGGATTCGTCAAGTTGCGGCGCGGCGTGTCGATCCCGCAGGCGCAGGCGGAGCTGTCGTCGGTGATGGCGCGGCTCGAGAACGAGTATCCCGACACGAACCGCGGCCGCGGGGTGCGCCTGTACCCGCTCTGGGAGACGCCGTTCAACAACGCCGGCGCGATGCTGCCGACGCTCGAGATCGCCGTCGCGGTCGTGCTGGCGGTGCTGTTGATCGCGTGCGCGAATGTCGCCAACCTCCTGCTCGTGCGCGCGTTCTCGCGTCAGCAGGAGATGACGATCCGGCTGTCGATCGGCGCAGGCCGCGGGCGGCTGGTGCGCCAGCTGTTGACCGAAGGGCTGATGCTGTCGGTCGGCGCCACCCTGGCGGGACTGGTGCTCGCGCGCTGGCTGCGCGACGCGCTCGCGTTCCTGACCCCGCCGCGCGGCGGCGTCGTGTTGCGGCTGCCCGGCGCGATCGACTGGCGCGTGCTCGCGATCAGCGCTGCCATCGGCGTGGGTGCGACGCTGCTGTTCGGGCTCGTGCCGGCGCTGGTCACGAGCCGGGTCGATCTCGCGGGCGCGCTGAGGTCCGAGTCAGGCGCGGTCGGCGGCTCCCGCCGCGCCGGTTGGCTGCGGTCGACGCTGGTGGTGGCGCAGATCGCGCTCAGCCTCGTCCTGCTCGTCGGCGCGGGACTGCTCGTCAGGAGCGTTCAGGCGATCCGCGCCGCGAACCCCGGCTTCGCGACCGACGGCGTGCTGACGACGACCGTCGACGCGTTTACGGCGGGATACGACGCCGGGCGCGGTCGGGTCTTCGAAGACGAACTGCTCGATCGCGTCGGCCGGATCCCGGGTGTGCAGGCCGCGGCCCTCTCGCGGTCGACGCCGTTCAGCTATGCGAGCACCGCGAGCTCTCCCATCGCGGTCGACGCCTACGTGCCGCCGCGCGATCAGCAGCCGACGGTGGAGTACAACACGGTCACCCCCGGCTATTTCGCGACGCTCGGCATCCCGATCGTGTCAGGCCGCGCATTCACCGACGCCGACGACGATCGAACCGCGCCGGTGGCGATCGTCGACGAGACGGCGGCGGCGCAGTTCTGGCGCGGCGCCGATCCGGTGGGCAGCCGCGTGCAGCTGAGAGGGCAATGGATGCGCGTCGTCGGTGTGGCGCGGCCGATCAAGACGCGCAACTTCATGGAAGCGGCAAGGCCGTACGCGTACGTCCCGCTGCGTCAGAATCCCTCGCCGCTCGTCGCGTTGCACCTCCGCACGCCGCTCGGAGCGGCGGCGATGCGTCCGGCGCTCGTGCGCGAGATCCAGACGCTCGATTCGAACATCGCGCCCGGCGAGCTGATCACGATGCGCGAGCAGGTCGAACGGACCACCGCGCCGCAGCGCATCGCGTTGACGATGCTCATCGTGTTCGGCGCCGTCGCGCTGGCGCTCGCGGCGGTGGGCCTGTATGGCGTCATGGCGGCAACCGTCACGCAGAGCACGAAGCAGCTCGCGCTTCGCATCGCGCTCGGCGCCGAGCCGTCGGACGTGCGCCGTTTGGTCCTCGCGCGCGGACTGCGCATGACGGCGGCGGGGACGGCGGTCGGGCTCTTCTTCGCGCTCGAACTGACGCGGCTGATGGGATTCCTCCTCTATCAGGTCGCTCCGCGCGATCCGCTGGTGTTCGCCGCCGCGCTCGCGGTGGTCTCCGTCGCCGCATCGGGGGCGTGTCTCGTGCCGGCGCTGCGCGCCACCCGCACCGATCCGATCCAGGTTCTGCGGGGGTAGGGCACCGCCGATCCGACGAGGTGCCGCCGGCTGAGCGCGCGGCGGTCAGAACCCGGCTGTACGCGGTGGAACGCTCGATGCAATCAACCGTGGTGAGCGACGCCCATCAAAGGAGGAGGCGCTATGACTACGAAGTCGCTAGCCCTCGCCGCCGCGATGACGGCAATGCTCGGCTCGGCAACGGCGTACGGCCAGACCACGCATTCGCATCTCGTCTCGCCGGCGCTCGCCGCGCCCAGAGCCGAAGGACACGCGACGAACACGACCGATCGCGCCGGCTTGAGGAATACACCCTCGGCCACGGTGAAGATCCGCGCGCCGCAGCACGTTCCGGGCTGGCACATCCCGCTGCCGCATCTCCACAAGGGACGCTAGCGGGGGACGCGTCGGCGGTCATCGCGCGCGCCACGCGCGCGCGAGCCGCTGCACGCCCACGACGCCGCACGCCAAGAACATCGCGACGAGCAGAATCGTTCCGAAGCCGAACGCGATGCGCCCCGAGAGCTCGCCGGAGTGCGGGTTGTGTCGCATGAAGAACGGCACGGCCAGCGTCGTCGAAAACGCTCGCGGGCCGCGTCCGAAGGCCACCCATCCGAACACCGCCGCCATCATGCCGACGATCGCGAGGCCGAGCACGAGATTCGCCGTGCGGATCCAGAACGGCGTGCCGGGCACGAGATCGCCGTCGGGCGCGACGCCGCCGGCGACGCCATAGTCCAGGATCACCGCCGCGCCGGCGAACACGAACAGCAGGCCGGCAGCCACCGGCACCCAGCCGGGCGGGGCGGCGGGATCGACCGGCGACGGCGTCACGATGCCGAGGCCGATCGCGATCGGGAACAGGCCGCACACCACGAAGAGGAGGCCGAAGGCGACCGCGCCGCCCGGCGAGAGCTGCTGTTCGTTCCCCATGGACATTGGTATCGGCCGGAACGCCCGCGCGGGTCACGCCGGACCTCCGACGGCCGGTGAGGAGTCGGGCTATCCTGTCGGGGACTCGTGACCGACGCCGCCGCCGTCATCCGCGCCGCCACGCTGGCGGTCGCGGCGCTGATGCCGATCGTGAACCCGCTCGGGTCCGCGCCGATCTTCCTGTCGATGTCGGCCGATCTGCCGACGCTCGCGCGCCGCCAGCTGTCGCGCCAGGTGGCGTGGAACTCGTTCGTTCTGCTCGCCGCGGCGATGCTCGTCGGCTCGCACGTGCTGCGGGTGTTCGGCATCTCCGTGCCGATCGTGCGCGTCGGCGGCGGACTGCTGGTCGTCGCGAGCGGGTGGCGGCTGCTGAACGCGGACGAGTCGCCGTCGGCCGCCAGGACGGCGGTGACCGATGCCTGGGAGCGCGAGATCGCGCGCCGCGCCTTCTATCCGCTGACGTTTCCGCTGACGGTCGGCCCCGGTTCGATTTCGATCGCGATCACGCTCGGCGCCGGGCTCGCCAGCCGCGGCACGACCGGCATCGTCGACGTGATCAGCGACCTCGCGGGCGTGGGCATCGTCGCGATCTGCGTGTATCTGAGCTATCGCTTCGCGTCGCGCCTGATCTCGATGCTCGGCGAAACGGGCGCCGTCGTGTTTCTGCGGTTGTCGGCGTTCATCCTCCTGTGCGTCGGCGTCAGCATCTTGTGGGGAGGGATCACCGATCTCGTGCAGCCGCTGCTGCGCAGCGCGGCGCGCTGAGAACAAATGGTGTAGGGTTTGCGCAGGAGGCAGTGCACGCCATGATTCGGGCGCCTCGCTGGTCACGACGCGACGTACTCCGGATGCTCGGGTGGGGCGCCGCCGCCGCGGCGTGGCCGATTCGGGCAGACGCGGCCCTGACCTTTCCAAAGGGCTCCGTCATTCGAACGGTGTTGAAGGACTATCCGCCCGACGAACTCGGCGGCGGAGCGACGCTGTTCCACGAGCACCTCTCGTTCGCGCCCGACTTCATGACGCGCTGGACGCGCTACGCCGCCGAGACGCGCGCCGCGAACGGGCTGCCGCCGGCGGGCCAGGGCCGCGGCGGCCAGGCCGCCGCGCCGGCAGGCGGAGGCCGATCGGCAACGCCGCCGGCGCAGCCGACGGGGCCGTTCTTCATGCAGGACACCGCGCTGATGATCGAGGAGCTCCAGACCGCCAGGAGCGAAGGCATCGGCTGCATCGTCGACGGCGGCCATCCCGACATGGGCCGCGACATCGGCGCGCTGCGCCGGCTCTCGACCGCGTCGGGGATGCCGATTGTCGCCGGCGCCGGCTTCTACACGCAGCCGTTCTATCCCGCCGACATCAAGACGATGAGCGAGGAGCAGATCGTCCAGGCGCTCGTCAAGCAGTGCGAAAGCGATCCGGTTGGCGTCTTCGGCGAGATCGGGTCGTGGGACGACATCAGCGCCGACGAGCGGAAAGTCTTCCGCGCGGTCGGCAAGGCGCACCTCGCGACGAACCTGCCGATATTCACGCACACGGGGATTCCGGGCAAGTCCGCGCTGGAGCAGCTCGATCTCCTCGAGGATGCCGGCGTCAAACCGGACCGCATCGTGATCGGCCATCTCGGCAACCTCGTCGATCCGAACGTGCAGGTGCAGAAAGCGATCTGCCGGCGCGGCGCGTTCGTCGGATTCGATCGGCAGGGCGGGCCGGGCGATGCGCAGCAGGTCCCGATGGTGATGGCGCTCATCGACGCGGGCTTCGCCGACAACCTGATGTTCTCGGCGGACATCTCGAACGCGGCGCAGATGAAGCGGAACGGCGGCCAGGGCTATGCGAAGACGCTCACCGTGTTCGTGCCGAAGCTGAAGGCGGCCGGCGCGACCGAGGAGGTGCTGCGCGCGATCATGGTCGACAACCCGCGGCGCTTCCTCGCGTTCGTCCCGAAGAAGCAGCGGCGTTCGTAAACGCAGCGCTTCACGGCTGCGCGCTCAACAGATCCCAGCGATTGCCCTCGACGTCGAGGAACACCGCCACCTTGCCGTACGGCTCGTCGCGCGGCGGCCTGACGAACGTCACGCCGCCGGCGATCATCCGCGCGTACGCCGCGTCGAAATCGTCGACGCGGAGAAACAACCCCACGCGGCCCGCGAACTGATTCCCCGCCGCGGCCGCCTGCTGCTCGCCGTCCGCGCGCGCCAGCAGGATGCCGGTGCCGCCGTCCGGCGGCCGGACGACGACCCATCGTTTCGGTCGCCCGTCGGTGGTCACCGAGGGGCTGTCCTCGACGAGCGCGAACCCGAGGACGTCGACGAAGAAACGGATCGCGCGATCGTAGTCGCGAACGATCAACGCAAACAGATCGATGAACGGCATGCAGTATGATAGCGATGCTCTCGTCGATTCGACCGCGCACGGCGTCACAGTCACCCGCAAGGAGGCGTGATGGAAACGACGAAACCGTGTCCCAAGTGCGGCGCCCCGATGACCCTCCACCAGCGCCCCAAGCCGCAGGGCAGTTCGTCCATGTTCCTGGGCGAGAACCACTGGTTGTGCGGCAATCCGAACTGCAAGACGGTGGTCGTGGAAGCCGAGAAATGACCAAGCGGAATTTCGCCGCGGCTGCGGAGTAATTCGCACGCCGCGGCGGGTCTCATCGCGCACGTCGCGCTGTTTCGCATCGACCGCGCCGGCACGTCGCTTGCCGTCTGCTCCTCGCACGGGAATCACACCGTCAGAGGAGGATTCGATGACCGCAACCTACGCCGTGGCACTCTTCGCGATCGCGTTTTCGGGCGGTTGCGCGCTGACGATCTTCGCCGCCATCCGCCACTTCGATCCGCCGGAGCCCGCGGAGCCGCCGGCGGCCGACGTCGTCAAGGTGTGAAGTCGCGGATCCGTTCGACGGTTGCCCCATCGAGCCTCTGAATCAGCGCGACGAGCAGATCGACCATCTCGTCGAAGTCGCGCCGGTTCATGATCCCGTTGTGCGAGTGGGTATAGCGGATCGGGACGACGAGGTTGACCGTGGGGACGCCGCCGTTGCTGCGCTGAAGCTCCGCCGAATCGTCGCCGTACCCCTGCACGAGATCGGTCTGCAGCGGCAGCTTCCTCTCGGCCGCCGTCTGCTTCACGAGCTGCGTCAGCTTCCGGTTGGGGAGCGCCGATGAATCGTAGAGAAAGATGCCGGGCCCGCCGCCGAGCCGCGCCTGCGTCTCCTCCGCGCGCCCCGGGAACACATCGCCCGTGATGCCGCCCTCGATCGCGATCGCCACCGCCGGCTTCACGACCGCCGCAGCGGCTTCCGCGCCGCGAAGGCCGACCTCCTCCTGCGTCGTAATCGTCCACACGATCTGGTTCGCATGCGGCAGCGTCGCGAGCCGCCGCATCGCTTCGACGACGACGCCGCATCCGACGCGGTCGTCCCATGCCTTCGCGAGATAGTGGTCGGTGCCGTTCAGGACAGTGAACGGCGCGTCCGGCACCACCGGATCGCCCGGCGCGATCCCCAACGCCGCAACCTCGGCGTCGCTCGTCGCGCCGACGTCGAGGAACAGCGAGTCGCGCGGATACACACGCGTCCGCTCGTCGGGCGGGACGACGTGGACGTCGCGGATGCCGGTGACGGCGCGCACCGGACCCTTCGAGCCGATGACGATCCACCGCTGATCGACGAGCGCCTGGTCCAGCCACCCGCCGAGCATCTGCATGGTCAGCAGGCCGCGCGGGGTGACGCGGCGGATCATGCCGCCGAGCTCGTCCATGTGCGCGTCCACCATGACCCGCGGACCCCGCGTGCCCTGGGTCGCGATGATCGATCCGAGGCCGTCGAACGTCACCGACGCCGCCAGCGGCCGCATCAGATCCACCATCACCTTCCGGATCGGTTCTTCGAATCCGGGCGGGCCGGCCGCGTCGGTCAGCTGCTGCAGCAGCGCGACGGTGCGATCCTGGGCGGCGGCGGCGCGCGGCAGCGCAGACACCGCGAGCGCGAGCGATGCGGCGGCGATCGTCCTCATGCCCGTCAGCATATGCTATGGCACGGATGGACGCGCTCCTGATTTCCGCCATCGCCGCGGCGCTCGTTGCGCCGGGCGTGCCCGAGACGCTCGCCACGTCGCGCGCGGCGCGCGTCTCCGATCTGCGATACGAGCTGTCGTTCGAGCTCGCCGCCGACGCCGCGGCGCCGATCCCGGCGCACGAGACGATTCGATTCGCGCTGACCGACCCCGCGTCGGATCTCGCGCTCGACTTCGATCCAGGCCGCGCGCTGCCGCTGACCGTCCGCGCCAATGGACACGACAGCCGCGTCCGCCTGGTGAACGGCCACATCGTCGTGCCGGCGGCGGACCTCGTGCGCGGGGCGAACGCGCTCGAGATCGCGTTCACGGCCGGCAACGCCTCACTGAATCGCAACCCCGATTTTCTCTACACGCTGTTCGTGCCGGCGCGCGCGCATCTCGCGTTCCCGTGCTTCGATCAGCCGGGCCTCAAAGCGCGTTACGCGCTGACGCTGACGGTGCCCGGCGACTGGCAGGTCGTCGCGAACGGCGCCGAAACGGGACGCCAGCCGCACGGCGACGGGTACCGGGTGACGTTCGCCGAGACGAAGCCGCTGCCGACCTATCTCTTCGCGTTCGCGGCGGGGAAGTTCTCGGTCGAAGTCGCGCGCCGCAACGGCCGCACGTTCCGGATGTTCCACCGCGAGACCGACGCGGCGAAGGTGGCGCGCAATCGCGACGCGATCTTCGACCTGCACGCCAGAGCGCTGGACTGGCTCGAGGACTACACCGGCATCCCGTACCCGTGGGGCAAGTTCGACTTCGTGCTGATTCCATCGTTCCAGTTCGGCGGGATGGAGCACGCGGGCGCGATTCTCTACAACGCGTCCGGGCTGATGCTGGAGGAGTCGGCGACCGTCAACCAGCAGATGAACCGCGCGAGCACGATCGCCCACGAAACGACGCACATGTGGTTCGGCGATCTCGTGACGATGCGGTGGTTCGACGACGTGTGGACGAAGGAGGTGTTCGCCAATTTCATGGCGGCGAAGATCGTCAACCCCTCGTTCCCGCAGTTCAACCACGATCTGCGGTTTCTGCTCGCGCACTATCCGGCCGCGTACGACGTCGACCGCACCGCCGGCGCGAACGCCATCCGCCAGCCGCTCGCCAACCTGGACGAAGCCGGCACGCTCTACGGCGCGATCATCTACGAGAAGGCGCCGATCGTGATGCGCAACCTCGAGGCGCTCGTCGGCGCGGACGAGTTTCGCGACGGACTGCGCGACTACTTGCGGCGGTACCAGTTCGCCAACGCGACCTGGCCGGACCTGATCGCGATACTCGGCGCGAAGACCGGCGAGAACCTCGAGGCGTGGGACCACGCGTGGGTCGAAGAGCCGGGTCGGCCGACGATTCGGACCGAGCTGCGGATCGACGGCGGCAGGATCGCCGGCCTCGCGTTCGCGCAGAGCGATCCGCGGCACCGCGGCCTGGTCTGGAACCAGCGGATCGACGTGACGCTCGGTTATGCGCGGGGCGACCGCACGCTGCCCGTCGCGCTCTCCGGACGGCGCGTCGACGTCAAGGCGGCGAACGGCCTCGAGGCGCCGCTGTATGTCCTGCCGAACGGCCGCGGCATCGCGTACGGCCAAATCGAGCTCGACGACCGGAGCCGGGCGTATCTGCTCGCGCATCTGTCCGAGATCGGCGATCCGCTCACGCGCGGCAGCGCGTGGGTGACGCTGTGGGACGAGCTCCTGCGCGGCGTCGTTCCGCCGGAGCGGTTCGTCGACCTGGCCGTCGAGTCGCTGCCGCGCGAATCCGACGAGCTGAACGCGCAGGAGGTGCTCGCGTACACGCGCAACGCCTACTGGCGTTTCCTGACGGCCGCGGCGCGGACCGCCGCGGCGCCGCGCCTCGAAGCGATGCTGCGCGCGCGGATGGCGGCCGCGTCGAGCGCCAGCTCGAAGTCGTCGTTCTTCCGCGCCTATCGCGACACGGCGCTCACGCCCGACGCCGTCGCGTGGCTCGAGCGCGTCTGGCGCAGGCAGGAGACGATTGCGGGGCTGACGTTTTCGGAGGTCGACTATGTCGACATGGCGCTGCAGCTCGCCGTTCGCGAGGTGAAGGACTGGCGCGCGGTGCTCGACGAGCAGCTGGAGCAGACGAAGAATCCGGATCGCAAGGCGCGCTTCGCGTTCGTGATGCCGGCGCTCGACGCCGACCCCGCGGTGCGCGCGACGTTCTTCGAGAGCCTGCGCGACGTGCGCAACCGCGGCCACGAGCCGTGGGTGCTCGAAGGGCTGACATATCTCCATCATCCGCTCCGCGCGGCGTCCTCGGAACGCTTCATCCGCCCGGGCCTCGAGATGCTGCGCGACATCCAGCGCACCGGCGATATCTTCTTTCCGAAGCGCTGGATGGACGCGACGCTGTCGGGCCACTCGTCGACGGCGGCGGCGGGAGCCGTGCGGACGTTCCTCGCATCGCTCCCGGCCACCTATCCCGCACGGCTGCGGATGACGATCGAGTCCTCCGCCGACGAGTTGTTCCGCGCGAGCGCGCGGCACCGCGCCCCGCCGTCTAGTAGGTGACCCGCACGCGATAGGTCAAGACCGACGTCGCGTCCGCCGCGACCGGCACGGCGAACCGCGCCGCGAACGCATCGGTCTTCGACCACTCGTGCGACGCGCGCAGCATGCGCCACGTGCCGCCGATCGGCTCGTTGACGTCGACCGTGATCGGCGCCGGCTTGTGGTTCCGGAGCGTGATCTCGTACTCGACCTCGTAGGTCGACGTCGCGATCTTCTCGAAGTCGATCTGCTTCCGCTCGCACACGACGTCGAACGCGTTGCCGATGTGCAGCCGCAGCGTTTCGTCCTTCGGCGTGTGGTCGATCCGATCCTCGCCGACGAACTGCACGCCTCCCTTCGAATCCGACTGGTAGACGCGGACGGTGCCCGCCGGCATCGGCATGCCGAGCCCGCTCTTCTCGTCGTTCTTCCACTGGTAGTACACCTGCACGACGTCCTTGATCGGCGACCCGGGATGCGACGCGTTGCGGTAGTACATCTGCTGGCCGTCGACGACGTAGCGCTTCTGGATGGGAATGCCGGTGCCGGTCAGCATGCTGATCTGCTTCGTCTCGGCGTTGGCGATCGTCGTCTTGCGCGCCACGGTGTAGAGGTGGTAGTCGGAGAACGACTCCTGCATCATCGTCGGCGCCGCCGCGGGCCGCACCGCCATGTCCGCCATCCGCGCCTCGTTCAGCGCCTGGCGGACGCGGTTCAGATCCCCGGCGACGAGCTGGAGCCGCGCGTTCCGGAACGCGGTGCCGCTCCCGTTGGTGACCGTCACCCATCCGTCGAGGTCCGCCGCCTTGTCGTCGCGCGCGACCGTCAGGACGTAGTCGGCGTTCCACGCGAGCTTCTGGGCCAGATACGACGCCTCGACCCGGTGGCGAGGCTGGCCGTCGTTCTGCAGCGTCCAGATGAGCGTCGGCCGCGTGTAGAGATTGTCGGGCAGCTCGGGGAAGCGGTACTGATCGGCGGCGAGGCCGGTGACGATCTGGTTGTCGATCTGCCAGATCGGACCGGTGTTGTAGCTGAGAAGCCGCGCGTGCAGCGCTTCGCCGTTGCGCACGAGCGTGACGTCGCGTCCCACGTACTTCCGCAGCAGCTTGTCGGGATCGAGCAGATCGTACTCGTAGTTCTGCTCGAGCACGCTGACGCGCGACGGCTCGGTCGTCGATCGGAAGTGCACCGTCGCCGGATTGACGGTGGCGGCGATGTCCATGTACCGCAAGTCGAAGGTGCCGCGCGGCAGCTGCAGGTTGCGCACGTCGCGCACCAGCGCGATGTCGGAGTTGTAGACGGTGACGTTGAGATCCGCCTGATCGTCGAGCGTCGACGTCACGTCCGTGACGGGACCGGCTTGCGCCCCGGCGCGCGGCGCCGACGGCGCGAGCAAGAGCACGGAGAGCAGCGAGGTGACGACGAACAGCCAGCGCAGTCGCATGGCGGGCTCCTTTCAAGAGCATCTGCGGCATCTCGGGCGCCGAGGCCGCTGCATGTGCTCTTTGAACGAACCCGCTCAGAATTCTTGCAGGCCCCCCGGCGTCCACGTCGCGCCGCCGTCCCGCGTCGTGAAACGGCGTGCATCCGCGGTCGCGACCGTCGCGGTCGCCGCGTCGACCGCCTGGACCCCCGTCAGATCGACGCGCTCCGGAAACGCGATCGTCTGCCACGACCGCCCATCCGTCGTCCGCAGCACGGCGCCGCCGCGGCCGACGATCCAGCACACGTCGGGGGACGGGGACGCGCCGCCGATCAGGCCGGCGGACGCCGCCGTCGTCTGCGTCGTCCAGGTGGCGCCGCCGTCGGAGGAATGCTCCACGGTGGCGCCGCGGATCCGCCAGCGGATCGCCGGATCGGTGGAGACGATGTCGGGTGCCGGCGCGGCGGCGTCGAGCGCCTGCACGCTGCGCGCGGCGGCTGTCGCCGCGGGCGCCGCGGCAGGCGGCGGCGCGGCCGGGGACGGCGCCGCGAACGCCGCCGTGGCGCCCTCGTTGCTGTTCGCGCGCGGCGCGTCGCGTTTGTCGGGCGACTGAGCGGGCGCGGGCGCGGCCGCGATGGACGGTGACGCGTCCTGCCGCCGCTCGCGCGGCGGCGTCGGAGCGGCCTGACGCGCCGGCGGACTCGTGTCCGCAAGTGGCGGCGGCTGCGGCAGAGCGGGCGGCGCCGTTTCCACGCGTGCGGCGGACGAGGCCGGCGCCGGCGGCTGGACGGGCGGCGACGGCGCGGGACGGACGACCGCCCATAGCGCGACGGCCGCGACGCCGGCGGCCACCGGCGCGATCCAGCGCCACGACAACCAGCCGCGCTCGCGCGCGGGGGTCGCAGGCAGCGCATCCGTTCGCGCAATCGTCGCGAGGATGGCCTGGCACCGATCGCACGTCGACACGTGCGCCTCGATGCGGGCGAGCTCGGAGGGCCGCAGGCCCCGTTCGTACCAGGCCGCCAGCGTTTCGGCGTCGGGACAGGTGTCGAGCTGCGTCACACGGCTCCTCGCTTGGAACGATCGAGCGCGGAAATCTTGCGGTCCGTCTCGTCGCGCAGCATCGCCGCGAGGTCGAGCGGGCCGGGATCCTCCACCGCCGCCTGCACACAACGTCGAACTTCGTCGGGCGGCAGGCCGCCTTCGTCGGCCATCCAGCGTTCGACGCGCTCCCGCAGCTGACGACGGGTGTGCGCGAGACGGCGCGACACGGTGGCTTCGTGCTCGCGCAGCAGCCGGCCGGTCTCGGCGAGCGTCAGCTGGCGCGCATGATAGCAAGCGAGCCGGAGGCGATCGCGCGCGTCGAGCTGCGCGACTGCGGCCTGCAGCGCGCGCTGGACGAGCTCGCGGCAGCGCGAGTCGCCGGGCTCCGGCGCCGCGGGCGCCGCGCGCGTCAGCAGCTCGACGGCGCCGAGCGGCTCGAGCCGTCGGTTCGCGCGCACCGCGTCGACGTGGCGCTGCGCCAGCACGGCGCGCAGCCACGTCGCGAGACTGCTGCGTCCGTGAAAGTAGCGGAACAGGCTGCCGAAGAGCTCTGCCCAGAGCGCGTCGGCGATTTCGCGTGCGCGACCCGTGGGATCGATCGCGTCTGCGGCGCGGTACATCGCGGGGCGGTGCTCGCGCATCAGATGCTCCCACGCCGCGTCGACGCCCGCGGCACACGCGCAGGCGAGCGCCAGGTCGGCGAGATGCAGGCCGCGCAGATAGCGTTCGAGCTCGCCGCGGTCCGGCGTCCGATCCGCGAATGCCTTGCCGGCGCTCGCGGCGAGCGCGTCCCGAAACGCCTGGACCGGCGCAGGCCAGCGCGCGGCGTCGGCGTCGGCGTACAGGCGCTCGACGAGGGCATCGGGGAGCGGGTCCACGCCAACTATTATCGTGTCGAGGATGACCGATCACTTCGACGGCCGCCGGTTCTTCAATCCGAGCGGTCCCGCGCTCCAGCCGTTCGCGGCGGTGCCGCGGATGCTGCGCGAACCGCGCGCCCGCTGGCCCGCGAGCGTTCCGGTGACGCCAACGTTGCCGCCGCCGCTCGGCGCCTCCGCGGCGGCGTGCACCTTCGTCGGCCACTCGACGTTCCTCATTCAGACGGCCGAGGGGTGCGTGCTGACCGATCCGATCTACTCGCGGCGGGCCGGCCCGTTCGGGCTGTTCGGGCCGCGGCGCGTGCGGCCGCCGGCGGTGCGCTGGGACGATCTGCCGCCGATCGCCGTCGTGCTGCTCAGCCACAATCACTACGACCACTGCGACACGGCCACGCTGACGCGGCTCGCCAGGCGGTACGATCCGGTCGTCGTCACGCCGCTCGGCAACGGATCGATCGTCCGCTCGTGCGGCATTCGACGCGTCCACGAGGTGGACTGGTGGGAGCAGGTGGAGCTCGGCGCGCTGACGATCGTCGCCACGCGCGCGCATCATTTCTGCGCGCGCACGCCGTTCGACCGCAACCGCGCGCTCTGGGCCGGCTTCGCGCTGAGCGCCGGCGGCGTGCGCATCTACTTCGCCGGCGACACGGCGTACGCGCCCTTTTTCCGCGAGCTCCGCGAGCGCGTCGGTCCGATCGATCTGGCGCTGCTGCCGATCGGCGCGTACGAGCCCCGCTGGTTCATGCACGCCGTGCACATGAACCCCGCAGAAGCAGTGCGGGCCCACGTCGAGCTGCAGGCGGCGCGAAGCCTCGGGATGCATTTCGGCACGTTCCAACTGACGGCCGAGGCGATCGACGAGCCGCTGCGGGCGCTGGCCGATGCGCGCCGGGATCGCGGCGTGCCCGAGGCATCGTTCCGTGCGCCCGAGTTCGGCGAGACGATCCGCATCGAGCGGGGATAGCGGGCGGGCCGGCGACGCTGCTATTGTCTGGGGCATGCGAACCGTCGTTTTCGTCGCCGCCGGCGCGTTGATGCTCGTTCAAGCGCAGAACCGTCCCGCGTCTCCGCCCAACGCCGCGGCCGCGTGCGTCGCCGCCACCGCGCGCTGCACCGAATGGGTGGCGATCGGATCCGGCGGCGCGCGGTCGCTGATCTACACCACGCGATCGCTCGATGCGCGCAACGACACCGTCCGCCGCGCGCTCGTCATGGTGCACGGGACGAACCGGAACGCCGATCACTATTTTTCGACGGCGGTCTCGGCCGCGTTCCTGGCCGGTGCGCTCGACGATTCGGTCGTCATCTCGCCGCGGATCGCGTCGGCGGCCGGCAGCTGCCACGACACGCTCGCGCCGAACGAGGTGAGCTGGAGCTGCACGGGCGACAGCTGGCGGTCGGGCGGCAACGCGTCGAGCCATCCCGAGCTGACCTCGTTCGATTTCGTCGATGAGATTCTGAAGAAGCTGGCGAACACGCGTGTCTTCCCGAACATGCGCGCCATCGTCGTCGCCGGCCACTCGGCGGGCGGGCAGTTCGTGGCGCGCTACCAGATGGCGAACCGCGTCCACGACACGCTCGGCGTGCCGGTCAGCTACGTCGTCGCCAACCCGTCGAGCTACGCGTGGCCCGACGCGACGCGGCCGCAGATGACCGGCGATGCCGCGCCCGACGCGGCGAAGGGCGCGTGGGACAGCGAGAAGGTGCACACGAGCTTCTCGTACGGCCCGTTCGACGCGTCGCCGTGCGCGAACTACGATCGCTGGCCGGCGGGCCTGGAGCAGCGGACGAGCGGGTACACGAAGAACATCAGCGACGACCAGCTGAAGCAGCAGCTGGTTTCGCGCAAGACGACGTTTCTGCTCGGGCAGGTGGACGTGCTGCCGCTGGGCGGATTCGACTCGTCGTGTCCGGCGATGGCGCAGGGGGCGACGCGGCGCGCGCGCGGCGAGGCGTACGTCAAGTTCGTCAACGAGCGTCTGGGCGCGAAGCACGACGTGCAGATCGTGCCGGAGTGCGGCCACAACGATCGCTGCGTGTACACGACCGACAGCGTGCTGCCGCTGGTGTTTCCCACCCTGAAGTAGCCAGCGGGCTGGCCCCCGCGGCCAACTGGTTGGCCGCGGGAATTTCGTCGCGGTGGCCGTCTAGTACTCCGTGCGGAGGCCACCGCGGTGATCCTCGTCGGCCATCGTTCGGAAGTCCGAGGACACGCTCTTGCGCTCGGTCGCGGACCGCGTGTACGAGCCGCCGCGGCGCGTTCAGCGGCGGAGCGGCGCGTCGGCGCGCACGCCGGCGACGATCAGATCGACCAACGCTGGCGGCGGCAGCGCGTTCAACTCCGCGGTCGACCGATCGCTCAGCTGGTACGTGCGGATGATGTTCACGAGGTGCCAGGCGGACAAGGCGCCGAGTTCCTGCCGCAGCAGCCCTTCGCCCTTCTGGTAGACGGAAAACGGATCGAGGATCGCCTCCGGCGCTGGCGCGTCGAACACCGGGCGCGACCCGGTGACGACTCTGCGCACGAGCGGATTCAACGCGCGGCTCAGCGCGCCTTCGAGGTACACGTGGGTCAGGCCGCTGGCCCAGTACTGCGCGTCCGTGAAGTTTGGCTGAGTCGTCTCTCGCGCCGTGCGGATCGCTGGACCGCCTCCGATCGGAAGGAACTCGATCCACGCCTCCCACACGTTGGCGAGCGGCGCGCCACACGCCTGCGCGCGGTACGCGACGCCGTCGCAGGCGACGGGATCCGCGAACTCGGCCAACACCTCGGCCATAATGTGCCTCCTTCTCGACGCGTGCAATCGCGTCGCCGCCTCATACTGCCGACCTCGATTTGCGGCAAGCGCGTCGACGGAATCACTGCCGACGCTCCTATCCACCGAATCAGCGCGCCATTCGTCGGGCGCAGCGAGGTACCCGATGAGGATTCCGGTTTGCTCTTTGGCGGTCGTCCCGGTCTTGTTGCTGACCACCTGCGCAGCGGCGTTCGGACA
>Ga0070741_10008065_pt1 | contig 21361 bp, 19 predicted proteins | sample Coa_R1_4_FD_66440 | JGI IMG/M metagenome (GOLD analysis project Ga0070741, IMG submission 66440) | Surface soil microbial communities from Centralia Pennsylvania, which are recovering from an underground coalmine fire - Coalmine... | ecosystem: Environmental > Terrestrial > Soil > Unclassified ... | reverse complement strand
ACTGAATGAGGGCTGAATGCAAACGCCAGCGCGGCTGTACGTACAGCGATGTTCCCGGATGGCGCGCGTCTAGACAGGACTGCGTAGGGAGCGGCACGTCAGAAGTCCCCGGAGAGACATTGGCGCGTGCGCTTTTGCGCCGGGTGGTTGTCCTCCGTCGGTGCACGGGAGCGCCGAAGCGGAGCTTTCCGGGCGCACATGTGCTCGGGGGGGAAGCCGTTGGGCGGGTCTGGCTGGGGGTGTGGTAAGATCGCCGCCCCCCGCGCCGGCCGGCCTGACCGAAACGTCACCGACGAGCCCGGTCCGGTCGACGACCGCTTCCGCCGCGGCGCTGGGTCGATTTTCACGCGGCGCGCCGTAGCTCAGTTGGATAGAGTGCCTGGCTACGAAGAAGTCAAGGCGTGGTTCGAATCGAGCGGATTTTGCCCGCGGATGAAGGATTTAGGAGAAGCGGAATTTCCGGACCGGACGCGGAGTGACCAGGGAGTGACCACGCGCCGATGCGGGCGGGGCGAAGACGGATTGGCAATATCAATAAATGCGCCCGTAGCTCAGTTGGATAGAGCACTAGCCTACGAAGCTAGGGGTCGGGAGTTCGAATCTCTCCGGGCGCGCCATCTCGTTGAAAAATAGCTTAAATCTCGACCTATGATCGGGTGATAAGCGGGCCGGCGCGGGCCCCATCTCGGCCCAAGAAGCAACCTCGCGATGATGAAACCACCACCTCCGCCTCGGCGCTCACGATCCGCCGCGAAGTGGCGGCATCGGCCCCACGTAATCGATAAACGAGGCCACTTTCCCCTTCACTTCAGCGGAGAAAGTGTGAGCGCGCTCGGCGATGCTCCGCGTCACGCTACGAAGCCTCGGATAATTTGATGGGTCCCCAGCAGGCGGCTTTCCAGCCGATGATGTCGGCGTAGACGATGACCCTTTGCTCGTATGTTTCAGGTTCGCCATTCATAGACTGGTGACCGATTATCTGTGTCTTCTTCGCGCCGGCGGGCGAGGAGAGACGAAGGCCGGGGATTGGAGCGTGGTCCTCACGACGGGTAACTGAACTCGCTCGCCTGCAGTTCATCCAGGAAATTACCCCAGATGGCCCATCGGGACTTGTCCGGGCTGATCCCTCCGTATATTCACAAGGCGGCGATGTTGAGTTGCGGTACTTTGACCTCTGATGGATTGAAACCCTTGATCCCGCGGTTGAGGTGGATAGCGACCGTGAGGTCTTTGGAGTCCTTGTATTTCCGAAGCCCTCGATCACAGCTTCGACGGATGCCGACGGCGCGAAGCTCCGCATGTCCCCGACCGTCCACATGGCAACGGCGTCGTAATCCTGAGCCTCGGCATGGGCGACCTGTTGTCGTACAGTCCGATAAACAGCGAAGCTGATGCATGGCGTGATCGAGGCGGGCAAGTTGAGGTTGCTCGTTCTCTCGAGCGGTGCGGGTGCGGCATCTCGGCATGAGAGATTGGCACGGGCGTCATCGGTGGGATGTTGTTCGCGACGTTCCTCGGCTTATTGCTGATCCCCCTCTTCTATGTGGCCGTACGACTGCTCCTGCGGCGACAAGCTGGACCAGTTACCCCTCAGGCGAGAGTAGCAGGCTATACCTTCTTCAGTGCTTGCACGCATAGCCAGCCGTCCAAACAACTTCATCGGCAAGCTGGTGCGACGGTGGGTGGGAGCCCACCTCGCCCTCGCCCTGCAGACACGACGTTTGCGGTGAGCGGCATTCCGCTCCACAGGTCACGCGCGCCGCGGTGACCGCAAAAATCGTGAGGATCGGCCAGCAGATCGCCCGTGCCAAGGGATTCGCGGGCCCCGACGTGCGCCTCGTGGTGTTCCCGGAGTATTTCTCAGCGGCTTTCCGCTCAAGGAGTCCTGGGCAAAGAGAGTGGCGTTGGCCCCTGCTGGCGCCGAGTACCAGGCTCCTTGCGTGGTCGGCAGGGTGCGCAATTTCAGCTACGCCGCCTTTTGCGTGCGCGTGAGCGGGGCTTGCGTGCAGGCTCGGCGTCTGGGCGCGGGCCGCTTGCCCCGATCAGCTGTGCCTCCGGTGCCGAGCACAGCGACAGTACCCGACATCGACCGACGCTTGCTGCGATGTATGCGTGGCCCATCCCACTGTCAAAATAGATCGAGTCTCCAGTCTTGAGGCGCACCGGGGCATAGAGGCTCGTATACAGGTCCACCTCGCCCTCGATCACGAAGGCGTATTCCTCGCCGGGGTGGCGGATCAGCTCGCCGAACTCCTCGAGACTGTGTGCATGCAGTTCCGCGACGATAGGAATGATGCGCTTGTTGAGGAGTTCCCCCGCCGGATAGAGGTGAGAGTAGTTCCGGGTCTGGATCGCCTTGCCGTCGCCGGCGCGCGTAATGCTGCGGCGACCGCCTGCGCCGGGGTCGTAGTTAATCGTGGCCTCGCCGTTGAAGAAGGCAGAAACGTCGACCTGCAACCCCGTGCTCAGGCGCACAAGCTTGTCGTAAGTCATGGACATCTTGTCGTTCTCTATCTTCGACAAGGTGGAGATCGGCAGCCCCGTGCGCCGGCAGACCTGGGTGAGCGTCCAGCCGTGCTTCCGGCGAAGCGCTTTCAGCAGGGCACCCGGTCTGGCGATGGAGTGGGTGGCGGATGCCTGCTCCGTCAAAACCTGCGCCGCCCCCGGGGGTGAGGATTCCTTCGGCATGTTCTGCATCCTATCAGTAGCGATCTTGAAAAATGGCTTGCTAATTTGGAAAAATCCTTGTCTTATCGGAGAATAGCGGGCGGGCTCGTACTGGGCTCTGTCCCTAGGCCAAAGTCTGCGATCACAGGGAGATAACGATCATGTCTACTCCGTCGCTCGCTCCGTCGCCGCTACTGCGTCTGCTCTGCGCGAGTGCCACCGCTGCAGCCATCGCAGCCGTTCCCGTCGCGCGCGCCGACGACCAGCCCGCCGCCGCCGAGGGCCCGGCGAACAGCATCCAGCTGCAGGAGGTTGTGGTGACGGCTCAGAAGCGCGAGGAGCGGCTGCACGACGTGCCGATGGGGATAACCGCAATCACTACGGATGAGCTGCAGAAGCAGCAGCTCGTCAACCTCGAAGATCTGCAATCCAAAGTGCCGGGCCTATCGCTGACGAACATCCAGCCCGGCATAACACGACTCACGCTCCGCGGCCAGAACGTGGGCGGGGTCGGCTCGACCGTAACCACCTATATCGACGATACGCCCTTTGGCTCCAGCAACGCGCTCGCCAACGGCTTTGGCTTCAGCGGCGATTTCGACACCTGGGACCTGCAGCGTGTCGAGGTGCTGCGCGGCCCGCAGGGAACCTTGTACGGCGCCGGCAGTGAGGGCGGCCTTCTCAAGTACGTGACCAATGCGCCAGACCCCAACAATTTTGCTGCGGCAGTCCAGGCTGGCGGCGAGGATGTTGCACACGGACAGGGCGCGGGGTCCGGGAAGGGCATGGTCAATGTGCCGATCGGAAGCCTCGCCGCATTCCGCCTGAGTGGCTACTATGAAGGGTTGCCCGGTTACATCGACGATCCCTCGCTTGGAGAGAAGGACATCAATCGCGGCTATCGCGACGGCGTGCGTGCAGCGCTGTTAGTCAACTTTAGCGAGAGCCTTTCGATACGACTGAATGCCTTTGGACAGGACCTGCATACGGACGGGTCGCCCGACACCGATGTGATCGGCGCAGCAGATCTCCCGCTCACACCGCCGGCCAATCAGCTGCAGCCGCAAAACGGCAACTTCAACCAGCAACGCTTCATCAACGAGCCGGACACCTTCAAGTACCGCATCTACAGTGGCGCGCTCAACTGGAATCTCGGCTTTGGCACCTTCACTTCGATTACAAGCTACGGGACCACTCACCAGAACGGGCTTTCTGACGTGACCTCTAGTGCGCTCGCGCCGGGAGTGCCTGCGGCAGGCACCTTCGGCAGTATCGCTACGAGCCTCCTGCCACTCGTGCCGCCTCCGCCCCCGGCCGGGGCGACCGCGAATGCGGGCCTCGCCGAAGCTCAGACGACCGACATCAAGAAATGGACCCAGGAGTTTCGGCTAGCCTCTTCGACTGGGCAAACTCTCGAGTGGCAAGTCGGTGCGTTCTACACGCGCGAATCCTCGGTGCTCGCCCAGACGCTGCCAACCTTTTATATCCCGACAAAGGTCTACACCCCTCTGCCTTCGCTTGAGAATGCGAACCTCGATGCCCTGTACCGCGAGTGGGCCGGCTTTGCCCAGGTGACCTACCACTTCAGCCCGCAGTTTGATCTCGGCCTCGGCGGCCGCTGGTCCGAGAACAAGCAGTCCTCCAATGAGTCCACCAGCGGCTTGTTGTTGGCGAGCCCACCGAATCCTCCGATGATCACTACGGGTGACTCGACCGGCACCGACGCAACCTACTCGGTTGCACCACGCTGGCACGTCAACGAGAACACCCTGGTATACGGGCGGATCGCGAGCGGCTATCGGCCGGGCGGCCCGAACGACCTGCCTCCGAACCCCCCAGCAAGTGTCCAGAGGCAATACCAGGCTGACAAGACAACGAACTACGAGCTCGGCGTACGTTCGGACTTGCTCGACAAGCGCCTGTCTGTCGACGTCGCCGCGTTCCTCGTGGACTGGAAAAAGATTCAGCTGTTCGAATTCGTCCAGGTTCCGGGATCGCCTGGCTTCGGCATCAACGCCAACGGCGGCACGGCACGCAGCAAAGGTCTGGAGTGGACGCTGGGTCTAACGCCTGTCACCGGGTTGACTTTTACGCTCACGGGCGCATACGTCGATGCCAAGCTAACTTCCGCGGCGCCTGATGCCGGCGGCAACAATGGCGATCCCTTGCCATTCGTGCCGAAATGGAGTACGTCGCTCGACGGAGCCTATACGTGGCGTGCATTTAATGGCTTCGACGCGTTCGCTGGGGCAACCTGGAACTATATCGGCTCGCGCTTCAACGATTTCTCCGCCACAGCCGGTGCGACGGGGTTCATAGCAAATCCGCGGCCGGATCTGGCCAGCTACAACACGGTCAACCTGCGCGCCGGCCTCGAGAATGGTCGCTGGACGTTCGAGTTGTACGCCAAGAATCTGGGGGATACCCGCGGGATTACCTACTACGCCAACTCGGCCACGCCCAACTTCGGGGGTGCGATTGGCTACGTTCAGCCGCGCACGCTGGGTGGCACGATTACCGCTCGATTCTGATCCGTCGCATGGTTGCCATCGGGGAGGGTTGCCTTTTGGTGCGATTGCCGCGGTCCGGCCGCATGCGGCATCCGTGGCATGGTCTGTGAAAGGCGTCACCCTCGAGCAATTCGTGCAGATCCCCTATTCATCGGATCTGATCCCTGCTAGCCACGGGGCCGCGCTGGCCTGGGGGTTCGATACGGAGCTGAGTAGGCAGTGAGCGCAGCCGCGCGCGAGCTGGGAACCTCAGCCATTGCCCTCCCTACCTTGTGTTCCTCGGCGACACCCCAGAACCTGCGTTCGCGAAAACGGCGTTCGGACTGCGCGACTGGACCCGAGCGCTGGCGGGTCGTACTGCGCCTTGATCCGGAGCAGGCGCGGATAGTTCACCCCGTAGACCTCACCAATTCCGGCATGCTTGGCGGCGGGTAGAAACGAGACAATCGCAAAAATGACGCAACCTGAGACTCTGCTCGGATGAAATTTGATTCTCTGGCAATCGGCGGGGGAAGCGGCGGCGTTTAGGAGTACGCGTGAGCAGGTTATATCGCACTGGGCAGTTGCTGATCTTCGGTTTCACCGTCCTCGCTGCGGCCATCACGGCGGAGGCACAGGACAGGACCAATTGGTCCGCGCTCGATCAATACATCAATTCCTCCATGAAAGACTGGAAGGTGCCGGGCGCATCGGTTGCAATCGTGCGCGACGGCAGCGTCGATTACATGAAGGGTTTCGGAATCCGCGATATCCGCACTAAAGCGCCCGTCACGGCCGACACGCTTTTTGACATTGGGTCCTGTACGAAGGCCTTTACAGCGGCCGACATCGCCATCCTGGTGGATGAAGGGAAGATGGACTGGGATGGAAGGGTGAACAGCTACATCCCGTTCTTTCGCTTGAATGATCCGCTCGCGAATGAAATGGTCACAATTCGGGACCTGCTGACGCATCGCACCGGCGTCCCGGGCGCAGACCTGGTCTGGTTGATCAATCCGAAAGCCTCGCGCGAGGAATTGATTCGCAAGTTGGCCTATGTTCAGCCCAACAGTAGCTTCCGCTCAAAATTCGAATATCAAAATCTGATGTACCTCGCGGCCGGATACGCTGTGGGGCAGGTGGCGCACGGCACCTGGGACGAGTTTACCCAGTCGCGTCTGTTTGCGCCGCTCGGTATGACGGAGTCCGACACCAGCGCCGCCGACGCACAAAACGCGCCGGATCACGCCACACCACACGAGCAAGAGCAGAACGGTTCGGTCAAGGTGATCCCCTGGCGAAATATCGACAGCGTGGGGCCGGCCGGCTCCATCAATTCGAGCGCGCGCGATATGGCCAGGTGGATCACGTTTCAGCTCGGCGATGGGACATACCACGGGAAACGGCTGATCGCCGAGAAAAGCATGCGCGAGATGCACAGCGCCCAGATGGTCATTCCGCTCGACGGCGAGATTCCCAAAGTCTTCTTCCCGGACTCGACTCAGCTAAGTTACGGGCTGGGTTGGTTCGTGCAGCAATACCGCGGCCATCAGTTGATCATTCACGCGGGCGACATTGACGGGTTCGCGACCATGGTGGTGTTGATTCCCGAGATTCACACCGGCTATTTCGTGGTCATCAACATGGGGAGCTTGTACCGGCAAGTTTTGAGCTATCAGATTGCCGACCGTTTACTGCATTTGCCGGAAGCGGGCTGGAGCGAGCGATTCAGGAAGATGCGCGTGCAGTTGCAAGCGGATGAAGAAGCTGGCAACGCCTGGAAATCCAAACGCATGCCCGGTACGCGCCCGACTCGCGATCTGCCCGCCTATGCCGGGCACTATCAAAACCCCGTTTATGGCGATGCTGAAATTGGATATCAGAGCGAGAAGCTTACGCTGCGCCTGCAGACGATCAATTCGGACCTGGAACATTTTCAGTACGACACATTCACCGTGAAGTTCGGCGGGCAGACCCGTTTGACTTTCAGCCTGAACGCAGACGGGAATCCATCCGAGTTCATCGTGGCAGGTATTGTATTCAAGCGCTCTGCAACGGCGCCGGCCGAGTAATGGGTGGTCAGGGTTCCCCCCGATCGCGTCGGCTAGCAGCCTCAGTGGATGCGCAGAACGACCTTCCCTAATACATGCCCGGCGGACAGACGTTGCTGGGCGTTCCCGGCATCGGCCAGTGGGTACTCAGCTGCGATGGGAACCTGCAATTTCGCTGCGACGATCGCTGAGTTCAGCCTGTCGAATTCCTTGGGACCGGTTATCGCGTCATAGCGCACGAGCCTCACGCCGGGGCTGACCTTGGGAGCAGGATCCACGCCGCTCGGATAGGCCAGCCGTCCGCTGGGTTTGAGTGCGCTGATGCATTGCTCGAGCACGGCCCCGCCTGCGAGTGCCAGAACAGCATCAACGCCTGAAGGAGCGAACGCGCGAGCGGCGGCCGAGATGCCTGCATGGTGTCCGTCCATTGCGGCGTCCGCGCCCAGTCGCCGCACGAGACTCACGCCGTCCTCGCCGGATGCTATTGCGAGCACTCGCGCGCCACGCAGTTTTGCAAACTGCACCGCCAGAGTACCCACGCCGCCTGAGGCTCCGTGAATGATCACACTTTCCCCGGCTTTGAGGTGCAGGGCGTCGTCGACCCCCTGCTGCGCGGTGAGGGCGCTCACAGCGGCTGCACCAGCATCACGCAGGCTCATTCCGGTGGGAACATGCCCTACCGCCTTGGCCGCAACTGCGACGTACTCGGCGTAGAATCCGCCCTTGGGATTGTCCCAGACGTAGGAGTAGACCCGATCACCGATTCGGAAGCCCTGCACTTGCGAGCCCACGGCTGCGACAGTGCCGGCGCCGTCCACTCCCAACACCAAGGGGTAGTGCCGGTTCTTCCAGTAACCGAGGTTCTCGCGGACATTGGCATCCCAGGGGCCGACCCCCACGGTCTGCAGCGCGATCAGCACTTCATCATTGGCCGGGGTCGGCACCGGTAACGTGTGCGGAGTCAGCACCTCTGGACCGCCGGGGTGGTCCATCGCGGCCGCTTGCATCGTTCCCGGTACGCCGGCGCGTGCTGCTCCACCTAGCGCGATGACGCAGCTCAGCAGAAATCCCACGAGTCTGTTGATGACGGACACTCCCCGACTTCGACATTTAGCAACTTGACCTGCGCCGAGTTGAGTTTTGACGCGTGCAACCGTCTCTGTGTTCTCATGCCGATCATGTCTGCCCTGCAGCCTTCCCCGGTATGGGCAAGCCGATTTTCCGACAGAACGCGGCGAAGCGTGGATCGTCGTTCCGGTAGCGCAGGATGAAGGGATCAAAGAGCAGGTACACGATGGCTGCATCATGGGTACTAAAGGCCCGATCGAGCCATTCGAAAGTCGCCTGAGCATCATTACGCAGTGCTGTCCCGCAGGCAGGGGAGAATCGATCTTAATTCGTGGTTAGCTACGGCACGTCCAGCGCTCAGCGAGAGTCCTCGCGGCAGGGCGCACGTCCATGTGCGCTGCCGCGTCATAAACTCATTGCTTGTCAAATACGAGCGTCTCCTCGCCCGAGGTTCCTGAAAGCTTGACCCCGGAATTGCGCACGGTGAGCGTCTTGCCATCGGCCGATACGGTGCGATGCACGTGCCCAACTACCTTGCCGTCCTTCTTGAGCTCGAAATCCCAAGTGTTGGCGTCGATTTTCTTAGCCATCGTCGAATCCGCGACGTCGCTCGCCCCCTGCTTCGTCTCCTTGCCGTTGCGGTAGGTCGCCTTGCTGGAGATTTCCTTGCCGTCGGCAGTGGTCAGCTTCTGATCGAGAGTGTAGGTGCCTTTCGATTCGGTGTAGACACGGGTGCCCGCTGACAGCCGTGTAGGCCCGAACTGTGATTTCGAGACGTCGAGTGTCCACGTGCCCAGTATGGGATCTGCGGCGAACGCGGTGGCGGAAAAACACAGTGCCGCGAGCGCACCGAGTGCAAGTAACTTCTTCATGTTAGCCCCCTTATATTTGGCTTCTTCGGTTGCAGTTTGGTAGCGCTAGGGTGCGCCCCGGGTCGAAGCCGAAAGAATGCGCGCGAGAGTCTGCAGCGGTCAAGCGCTCGGGCGCATCGCGCGATGCGCTCTCGGCACCAGGTAGGTCGGCGAGGTTAGGCAAGAGATAGTGGGGGGCCCACTTTCAGGGCGGGCGCCGACACCCGCAGGCGCAGACGCCCTCAAGTGGCTTGATACGCGTTGTCTGCGATTTCCCAAAGATGCAACAGTGGGTATCCTCTGACGCCAACGCTCCGCTCGAGCTTCGAGCTCGCTCGTCTCCAGTCGCCCGTGCTGGGTGATAGCAGACGAATCATGGCCGGGTTTCCCGATCGGAAGCGCATCCGGATCGCCTAGCCCTCGCATGGCGATATATGCCGCGGTTCGTGGGCCCACACCCAAGGACTCGGGGAGCGCGCGATCGCTGGATGCTTGGAAGTACGAAGCTCGCGCGCGCACGGCGCGAGCAAAACACCGCATCTGCTCGACGCACGGGCGAGGCAGATCGTCCAGGGATCCGCAGTCCCGGGTGCATCAGGACATGCGGCCCAAGGAGTGGCTCATTTTGCAGCAGTTCGGCGATGCGGGCGGGGTTCCGAATCGCTCCAGCATTCTGACGATGATACGCCTCTGCGCATTGGTGGACTGGCTATTTTCGGCTGTCCAACGATTCCCCGAAGGGCAGTGATGGCGAGAACTCCAAGTGCAGCAATCATCCGCGAGGCCTCACCCCGAAGGCTTGCATGTCGATCCACAACCGAAAAGCTCGCACAACCTCGGTCAATCCCGACACTGTTGCGACATCGTGCAAGCGTCCGTCGGAATCGAATCGCTCACCGGCGCGAGCTATGAATAACATGGGCTGAGGCATCACTCGAGCGCCGGTTGCGGCCAGGGTTTGCCGCACTGCCGCCTGGGCCAGCCGGGTGCCCCAGCTTCCGATCGTCGCACCGATGATGGCCACCGGCTTGCCTTTCAACAACGCTTCCTCTCTGGAGATCCAATCAATGGCGTTCTTCAGGATACCTGGCATGGATTGATTGTATTCGGGAGTTGCAATCAAGAGGCCGTCCGCCGCACGAACTGCCTCACGCAGGTGCAAGACTCCATGCGGAATAGGGTGCTCATGCTCTTCATTGAACAACGGCACCTGATCGAGTTCCTCGTAGACCCTCAAACGCAGCTCCTCACGCCCCAAGTGCGCAGCCTCGTTGAGCAGACGGCGATTGTAGGACGCGCGGCGGAGGCTACCAGCGATGCCGAGAACGCTCTTAAGAGTCTCGCCTTCAGAGGTGTTCATCGTGACCTCACGGGTCTTCGGGTTTGGAGGATGATCGCATGGCAACTGCTAGGGTACTGCTCTCAACCGCTGCCGCCGGCGCTTCCGTCATGTCCGATGGGTCAAGGGCAATTGCGTGGCTCCCGCATGTCAAGGCGCGATGAGACAGAAGGCCGAGGTCATCAGCAACATTCCCATTGCGCGTGTGATCCAGAGCTGCACTCCAGGATTTTGGGAGTAGCGGCGCAGGCCTCGCCCCAACAGCGTCCAGGCAGATAGACAGACGATTGGGATAATCGTTAACAGGAGCGCTAGCGTCACGAGCTGCCTTGAGTCAGAGCTGCCACTGCCGTGCACTGCAGCAGCGGCGGTCGTAATCAGTACCCATGCCTTGGGATTGCTGAACTGAAACGCGAACAGCGACCAGGCCGTGGACCCCGGACGTGGCAATGGCGCAGCGTCGGACCGCGGACCTTTTCTGAACGTTCCATACACGGTGACAGCCCCCAGATACGCAAGGTAAGCGGCGCCGCCGATCGTTAGCGCAGCTCGAAACCACGAGTGGCGATCCATCACAGTATCCAATCCGAAGTGAATCAGGACCAGCAGAGCGAGACCGCCGAGCACGATACTCATGATCGCGAGCGCCGTCGCCTTGATCCTCTGCTCGCCGGCAATTCGCAGCACTGCGAGATTGTTTGGTCCGGGTGTGACGGCCGAAACGAACACCAATCCAGCGATACCCAATATCGTATTCATCGTAAGGCCAGCCTACCGCGATCGCCTGGTCACAAAACGCCGGCCGCCTGGTCTATAATTGTGACCATGGAAAAGCTGCCGCTGAATGCGCTGCGGGCATTTGCGCTTGCGATCAGCCGGGGCGGCGTGCGCGCCGCCGCCCGCGAGCTCGAGGTCTCACACTCTGCCGTGAGTCGCCACCTCAAGATGCTGGAACAATGGCTTGCAGTTTCGCTCATCGAGCGCGGGACTGCCCACGAGGGCTTCCGCGCAACTCCTCAAGGCAGTGAGCTGGCGCGAGCGGTGCTGGGGGCGCTGAATGACATCGAAAGTGCTGCTGAAGCGGTCCGCGAACAGCGCTCGCGCCATGCCATTACAATCTCCTGTGCTCCTTCGTTTGCGACCCGTTGGCTTCTGCCGCGCTTGGCCGGCCTGGAGCGCAATTTCCCACACCTCGAGGTGTCGATCCACGTCGATCAGCGCATCAGTGATCCGCGGAGCTCGGGATGCAACCTCGCCATCCGGATGGGCCGCGGTCCATGGGCCGGGGTCAACTCACAGGTGCTGATGGATGACGCGCTGATCCCCGTAATGAGCCGTACAGCGTGGATCAAGTCCGGACGTCCCAGCGTTCCCAAGGATCTTTGCAGGCTGCGACTTCTGCATGATCGAGATCCGAGCGCGAATTGGCTTCGCTGGCGTCAGCGGCACGGGCCGATCGACTTGGATATTCGCAAGGGTCCCAGGTTCGATTCTTCGGATCTTGTCTTGCGGGCTGCCGCTCAAGGGTTAGGGGTCGCGTTGGCTCGCGAGCGCCTGGCGACGGGAGACCTCGAAGCGGGTGCACTGGTTCGCCCGATGGGAGCACTCAGTGTGCCCCTCAAGGACGCATATTGGATGATTACCCTGGAAGGAGAGGCAGCACATGAGGCCACTACGGTGGTGGTCCACTGGCTTCAGAGAGAGGTGCGAAAATTGGCGCCGTCGGCTTCCCTCCCATTGTGACAGTTGGCCGCGCACGCGCATGAGCAGGGTGGCGCCGACTCGTGCCGTCTTTCCCCTGGATCAAGCCGTTCGAGAGTCAAAAGCTCGAGCTGAGCTTCGGTGGTACTCCTCGAAGCACGCAACCAGCGAGGATGGAACTCACCCGTACCCGGGCGACCTGCGAGTGGTGCTTCGCATCGAACACATCCCAATCACCCAACCAGAAGTCGAACTGGCGGTACTCCGGAGCCCGTACAAGCGGTGACCCGTCTCGCCGCAGCCGGAACATCACTCGCCAGGCTCGCAGGACTGGCGAGTGCGGCGCCGACTAACGGAAAACTGCGCACAATGATACTGGCTTCAGCTCTTGTCGGCTTGTTCAGATCTGTCTGCGATTTTGCGGCCACGCAACGGGATTCATGATCCTGCATTTTGCGGCTCTCCTTCGCCGCCTTTCGGCACGCTGTGGCATCGTCGCATAAGACGTCGAGGCCGCGCAGCGCTGTATCTGGCATTCGAGCCGCACGTCCTGTTCGCAAGTGCGCGAATGGCTCACTTTCCATCTTACTGATTACGCAAGAAAATAATTAAGTCGCGGCGGCATTGCTCCCCGATGGCGCTCTTCAAGGCTCCTTCCGGTTAGTAAGAGACACACCGTCGCTCGCCACGGTGGTCAATCGTGCCGGCAATCCAGGGGGACTCATGAGTGTCACGTCCAGCTCGTTGCTCGATCTCCATGCGCCACGGGGCGTAAGCCGTAGCCGATCCCGCTTCTTTCTGTGGGCTGCCATAGCACTGGCTTTGATCGTGCTCATCGGGTTCACGAAGTCCTATCTCGACCGGCTCGCACGCGGCGAAACCACGCTGACCCCTCTGGTGCACATCCATGCCGCAGTGATGGCAGGATGGTTCGCGCTCTTCGTAGGGCAGGCGGTGCTCGTCGGCGCGCGCCGCCCCGATCTGCACCGCAAGCTTGGTATCGTCGGCATCGGAGTCGCACTGGCACTGCTGGTCACCTGCTTCATGGTGACCTGGCATGCGGCTGTCGTCGAGGTCGCCCAGAACCAGGAGGTCCTCTTCCGGATGATTCTCGGGTTCAACGGGCTGTCGCTCATCGTCTTTGCGTCGGCCTTCGGTACCGCCATTGCGTTACGCCGCCGACCGGATGTGCACAAGCGATTCATGCTGCTTGCGAGCCTGGGCCTCCTTGGGCCGGCGTTTGGGCGATTGATCCAGAATCCCTACCTCGTGATCAGCGCGGTCAACGCCACGATCCTGCTTTGCATGGCGATCGATACAGTACGCAATCGGCGGCTGCATCCGGTGTTTGCATGGTTCGGCGTGCCTCTCATCGGACTTTACTATTGGGCGGTCTGGGCGATACAGACACCGACGTGGATCCGCTTGGCCACTGCACTGGTCTCCTGAAGTTCAGCGAAGGGACGCGATCCACACGCCGTCGGTGGCTTAGTTCCTGCGAACCGCTGGTAGAAGGGGAGGCGCCGAGTTCAGCCGCGTCCGTAACCGCTTTGTGACCGACAAACGACTGACGGCGTAACCCCGAATCACCGACGCTCCTATTCCAGTCATCAGGGAGTCGTGCGGGAGATGCTGCGAGCGGTTGTCCTCAGGAGTTACGGGAAGGTCTCACCCGGAATCCACGGTTCCCGAGCCGGGACCGTACGGCATGCCATGTGTCGGCGGGGAATCCAGCGACTGGGTGCCCGCGCGACTGAGGTAAGGCTCGCAATCTGCGGACTCGGCCTGTTGAGCATGCTACTCGTCTCACTCCCAATGCCGGCTCAACAGAAGACAGGCCCGGGTGTTCCAGCTGACGACAGTCTGAGCCTGTACGGCATTACCCTGTACGGCGTAATCGACATCGGCCTCCAGTACGATACGCACAGCGCGCCCTTTACACCGTATCGTCCGGCGGCCAGCGGTAACATCGTGCGACAGAACAGCCGCCAGTCGGTGCTCGGCCTGACGCCCAGCAACATGGGCCAATCTCGGGTGGGTTTGCAGGGTATCGAGCCCCTGAACGAGGAGTGGTCGGCCACGTTTCAAATCGAAACGTTCTTTAACCCGCAGTCCGGGCAGCTGGCGGATTCAGTCCGCTCGTTGATCGCCAACAATGGCAAAGCACTCACCGAGCAGAGCGTCGCAGTCGATGGGAGCTCCGCGGGTCAGGCGTTTCAGACCGCCTTCGTCGGCTTGAAATCCAATCACTTCGGCACCCTGACCTTCGGGCGCCAGGTCACGCTGTTATCGGAGGGCACCATCAAGTACGACCCCAATTACCTCGCCACGGCCTTCGGCCTCCTGGGTGCCTCCAACACCTATTCCGGCGGTGGCAGCAACGAGGACAATCGGCTCAACTCGGCGGCACAGTACATCCTGAGCCTCGACGATCAGGTCCATGCCGCAGCTCTGTACAAATTCAATGGATCCGATGGATCAGGGCGCACCGCAGTGCAGGCGAACGTGGGCGGCAGCCTTGCCGGGGCCTCGATTGACGCCTACTACTCCAAGGTCAAGAGTTCCATCACGGCGAGCGCGCTCAGTGCCGTCCAGGTTGCAACGCTTCCGCGCGGCGATGCGGTCTCGAACTCCCTGGCCGCCACGGTTTCCGATAACACCGCGTATGCGCTCATGGGGCTGTACCGGCGCGATCCGCTGAAGTTCTTCGCAGGCTATGAGTACATCAAGTACACCGATCCCAAGGATCCACTCGATCCGGGCTTTATCGGCCTCGGCGGTCATGTGCTCGCATTCCTGAACAATAAGGCCTACACCGAGCCGAAGATCGTGCAGGTTTACTGGACCGGCGTACGCTATGCGGTCCTGCCTCATCTGCAGCTCACCGCCGCGTATTACGGCGTCCATCAGAGCGCCTACGGCAGCGCAGCGATGGCGGGTTGCTCCAGTAACGCGCACAGCGTGTGCCGTGGCGATCTCGAGGCGCTTTCTTTCGATGCGGACTACCGCTTCAATGTGCACTTCGATGCTTACCTGGGCGCCATGTACAGCGGCGTGCACGACGGCCTGGCCAGCGGATATCTCGCCACGACCAACATCAATCCGACGGTGGGGTTCCGCTATAAGTTCTGAATCCGGCCTGATCGCGCGCGAGTCTCAGCTGGACTTGGACAAGTCATTGCGTCGTTTCCTGCGCCGACCTAGCGCCCCGTCCGCAGCCCAGGAGGCACCTAGCACGGTGACCACGAGCCGTCCGGCCATGATCGCCGTGATGCCATTCGCACTGTCATAGCTCGGTGCGACCTCGACCACATCCATGCCCACCACTCGGTGGCTGCGTGCGATCCGCCGCAGCACGGGAACGATCTCCCGGTACAGAATGCCACCGGGTGATGGAGCCATGACGGCCGGCATCTCGGTGGGGTCCATCCCATCTGCATCGATCGTGATGTAGACCGCACTCCCCTCCGGAATCGTCGCCAGCACGGGCTCCCAGCCGTTTTCGTGCAATTCATCTGCCGGGAACAGGTGCGATCCGTAGGCGCGTGCGGCCTCGACTTCGCCACGGCGCGCGCTGCCCGTTTGGCGCATCCCGACCTGGGTCATACCTGCCACGTGCGGATTCCTGCTTGCCCAGCGCAGGGGACTCGAATAGCCACGCGGCACGCCGCCAACGTCTTCGCGCCAGTCCAGGTGTGCATCAACATGAAATATGTGCACCTGCTCGCCGACGGCCTCCAGCGCATCCAGGACCGGGATCGTCACGCCATGATCCCCGCCGAGGGCGAAAATCTGTGTGCCTTGTTTCCACAGGTGGCGCACCCGGGCACTGATTGCGGCCGCATAGTCGTCGTAACTGCCGCCACTCCAGGCAATGTTGCCCATGTCTATCGAGCGCGGCAGCAGCGCCGCGAGAGGGGTGTCGAGATCGAAGTCCCACTGGTCACGGCCATAGGAAATTTGTGCCGAGCGGAGGCGGATTGCATCCGGCGCGCGGGCCTGGTCATTCGGCTGAGGGTCGTGCGCATAGGGTTCACTATGCTGGATGCCGATGAGAGCCACGTCAGCAGACCATTGCGCAGGATCGGTTGTCACGGGCCAGTCGAGAAAACCACGCACGGGCGCGGCCGTAGGTTGAAGCGATGTCATGTACAAACCTCTTGCGCCTGCGCGCGCGATCCTGCGATGTTGACCCAGGACCACAGCAGCGCCGCGCCGACGGATGCGGCCGCGCCGAGTGCGAAGATCGCATGCCACTGATGATTCGCCGAAAGTGCCGCGATGGCCGGAGTCGCCAGGACCCCGCCCAGATTTCCGCCCGTGTTGAGCACCGCACTGGCCGCCATCGAATCGTCCGGCGCCAGGCGCATGGTGATCGACCAGTATGGGCCCTCGTTGAGCTCACAACAGCCGAAAGCGAGGCACAACGCCGCGACTGCGAAATACGCGCCCTCCGCAGTTCCGGTGAGCCAGAGGAACCAGGCAGCGCAAGGCAGTGAGACGAGCGGCAGAGCGCGGGCGCCCCACCCAGGCCCCCAGCGTGCAATGAGGTAATCACTCAATCGTCCACCCGCTGCAGTCGCCACCGCCGCCGTGAGGAAAGGCAAACTCGAGAGCCAGCCACTCTCGAGCATCGTCATCTGCCGCTCCTGCCGCAGGTACAGGAAGGACCAGAACGTGACCAGGTAAAACACATAGTTCATCAACAGGTAGGAGACCGTGACGAGCAGGACCTGGGGATCGACGAGGACGTGCATGATGCGTGACAGGCTGACCTTCTCATCGGCCGCAGTGGATCTTTCGGCCAGCTCGGCAAGCTCGGCTTCGCCCACAAGCGGGTGCGCCGCTGGGCGGTCGCGAGCGTTGATCTGCCACCACGCGAGCAGCAGCAGCGATGGAACGCAGACCGCTGCGAGCGCGGCGCGCCACCCAAAATTCAGAACGAGCGCACTGACGAGCGGCGGGGTAATCGCGCTTCCCACCCAGGCCCCCGTCATCAGAAATCCCTGCGCGAATCCCCAGTTTCGAACGGGAAACCAGTTCTTGACCGCGCCCGTTGCGACCGGGTACAGGCCCGCCTGTGCGCCGCCAAGCGCGAGGCGCGCGGCGAGCAGAATGATCATCACTGCTGTGATATTCGCAAGTCTCGGCGTCAGCGCCGTCACGGCTGTCGCGAGCAGCGAGGTCACACCCATCCAGGTGAGGGCACGGCGCGGGCCGCAGTACTCCCCGAGCACAGCCCCGGGGATCTGAAACACGGTATAGGCGGCGAGAAAGACGGTGAGCAGCCAGCCGAGCATCACCTGATCAAGGTGCAGCTCGTGCATCATCGGCTCGGCGGCGATGGCAATGCCGGTCCGCTGCATGTAGCCAAAGATGGAGAAGCCGAACAGGCAGCCCAAAATCGACCAGCGAACGCGGAACCGCCCCCTCTTGCGCATCGGCTGATATTACCTGGATCCTATTCTCACATGGCATCCAGGAAGGGTACGACCAGAGCACCAGGAGATCAGAATGAATTCGTGCAGCCTATCCCGGTTCTGGTGGTTTTATCTCGCCCAACTCGCGCTCTGCAGTGCCGCGTTGGCTGCGCCACTCACCGGAAGGGACTTGACGGGGGCGCTGCAACGAGGCGGCTACGTCATTCTCATGCGGCACGCCAGCTCGCCCGTGACGCCACCGGATGCCGCTCACGCGGAGCTCGGTAATGTGAAAAACGAGCGCCAGCTCGATGAAAAGGGCAGAGCCTCGGCGCGCTCGATGGGGGCCGTATTCCGGCGGCTGCGGATTCCCGTCGGCCGCGTGCTCAGCAGCCCAACCTATCGGGCGCTCGAGACCGAACGCCTCGCCCGATTTGGGCCTGTGCAGACCTTTTCTGAGCTTGGCGACGCCGGAAAGAGCATGAGTGCTGATGCGACCGGAGCACGGGGCCGCTGGCTGAGGTCCCAGGTAGCACAGTCCCCCAAGGCGGGCACCGACACGATCATCATCACCCACGCGCCAAATATCGCAGAAGCCTTCCCGCTCGACGTCAAAGACCTCGGCGATGGCGCGGCACTGATTTTTCGTCCCGATGGAAGTGGAGGGGTTTTGCTGGTGGCGCGGGTAAAGATCGAGGAATGGTCACAGCTCGCGGATTCAAGGTGAGCGCTGGATACCCGAGTGGAAAGCCGCGGTGGCCAGAATGGGTCCGACACGTCTGCCAAATGTGATGGATCAAGTGACCACTGACGCCTCGGCGCCGATCGGCTCCCCTCGGGAAACCTTCTGGGTAGCCCTGAAGCTCGGCCTTACCTCCTTCGGCGGACCCATCGCGCACCTGGGCTACTTCGAGCGTACCTATGTCCGCGAGCGATGTTGGCTCAATAGCGAGCAGTACGGGGTTCTCGTATCGTTGTGCCAGCTTCTTCCGGGTCCCACGAGCAGCCAGGTGGGATTTCTGGTCGGCCTGCATCGAGGCGGCTGGCTCGGTGCGCTGGGCGCGTGGGCCGGCTTCACGCTTCCCTCGGCACTCCTGATGTACGCGTTCGCACTCTTCGCCCCTGCAGCGCCAGGATTTTTAATGCAAGCCGTGATGCACGGACTCATGCTCACCGCAGTCGTCGTGGTTGCACAAGCCGTGTGGAGCATGGCTCGCACCCTCACGCCCGATCTTGCGCGGCGACTCATCGCTCTTACCGCCTGCGCGGTGCTTCTGATCCAGCACAGCGCAATCATGCAGCTCGCAACGCTCACAGGGGGTGCGCTCGCCGGCAGCCTGTTATGCCGATCCCCGTCCGACTCCGCTCTCAGGCCGTCAGCGACAAACGCACGCAGAGGCTGGCTGGCGTTTGCGCTCTTTGGCGCACTGCTGATAAGTCTGTCGGGGACTGCCTTCTTTGTCGATCGCGGCCCGATCGCACTGGCAAGTATCTTTTACCGTTCGGGCGCCCTGGTGTTTGGTGGGGGTCACGTCGTCTTGCCGCTGCTGCAACAGGCGCTCGTCCCCACAGGGTGGCTTTCAGATGATCGATTCCTGGCCGGCTATGGCTTCGCGCAAGCCATGCCAGGACCCCTGTTCAGCCTTGCGGCCTACCTCGGCGCCGCCACTGCTCCGCCTCATCAGTCGCTTTTCTGGGCCCTCCTTGCATTGGTGGCGATTTTCCTGCCGGGTCTGTTGCTGGCCCTGACTGGCCTGTCAGCTTTTGGAAGGATCGCGCGGCGCCCCGTGGCGACCTCTGCTCTAGCTGGTGTCAATGCGGCGGTCGTCGGCCTCCTGGCCGCTGCGCTTTATTATCCTGTTTGGGTCAGTGCGGTCCATTCCTGGACCGACGTCGGCATTGTTGGCGCGGCATTCCTGATGCTGCAGCGGCTCAGAGCACCGCCTGTTTTGATCGCAGCACTTTGCGCGCTGACGAGTATCGCGAGTGCGAAGATCGGACAATGAGGGTCTTATGTTGCGCGCAGCGCCAGCGCAATCCATGGGGGGGCAGATGTGTCCTTAGACGACCTTTGAGAAGGTAGGGCTGTCCGGCCGAGCATGGCTCGCGCCAAGATAACGGTCAAAGCAGCCTGCTATCACGCGCAACAGAAATCTCCCGGTCGGGGAAGCCACGAGGCGCGAAGCACATAGCCAGACCAGTCGATCCGCTTCCAGGGGCCGGAGTTGTTCGCGCGCTTCGGAAAAGTAAGTCCAGAAATCGATCTCGTAGCGTTGCTCAATGCGGGTCACGTCGATGACGCCCTCGCACATCATCTGCCCGATCACCTCCGCACGAATGAGATCGTCGGTCTCGAGTGTGAGTCCACGCCACACCGGAATCCGCCCCTGGCCGACGACTTTCACACCGAGGTGCCCCGGCATATATTTGCTGCGGCCTGTCCGGCATTCAGGGGCGGCTCTCGCGAGGAATTTTGAGGGGGAATGATGGACCGGCGATCCTTTCTATCCTTATGTGCAGCAGGCGCGGCGTTGCCGTTGGTGGGACGGACCGCAACGCATGGCCGGGTTGGCGACAGCGCGGAACCCGCTCCTGAGGCCGCTCCAGGGCGAGCCGTACAGGGCCGTCACTGGCCCGACCTGCGTAAGTCGATCGTGATCAACACCCTCGGGGATATATCGAATCCCAATATCGAGATGCGGCAGCGGCTCGCCGGAGGGCGATCCGCCGCTCTCAGCGATGATCCCGCCAGCTCGATCGATGCACGAGCGATCCGCGATGCGCACCAGTCCGGACTCTCCGCCACGAACCTCACGCTGGGCTATGTAGCCGGCGAGGGAGATCCTTTCGAGCGGACCGTTGCCGACATTGGCACATGGGACGTCATTATCCGCGCTCACGAATCGGACTTTCTGAAAGTGCTGAGCGTTCAGGACATCAGGAGCGCCAAGCAGCACGGCAAGATAGGAATCATTTACGGGTTTCAGAACGGCGCCATGCTCGGCGACGAGGTGGGGCGGGTCGACATTTTCGCCAATCTGGGCGTGCGCATCATTCAACTCACCTACAATCCGCGCAACCAGCTGGGCGATGGCAGCATGGAGCCGCAGAACCACGGGCTGACCTCGTTCGGGCGCGAGGTGGTCGCGCGCCTCAATGAGCGTAAGGTGCTCGTTGATCTCAGCCACAGCGGTGAGCGCACCTGTCTCGATGCTATCGCCGCCTCCAGCATGCCCATCACGATTTCCCATACCGGTTGCCGTGCTCTCGCCGATCTGCCGCGCAACAAGACGGATGCCGAATTGCGGTTGCTGGCCGAGCGCGGAGGCGTGGTAGGTATTTACTTCATGCCGTTCCTCAAAGTGGGCTCACAACCGGACTCCGCCGATGTGATGCGGCACGTGGAGCATGCCATCAACGTGTGTGGCGAGGACCACGTGTCGATCGGTACCGATGGCTCGGTGACTCAAATTGACGATATGGACGCCTACCGTCTGGCACTCAAGGCGGAAATCGAAGAGCGGCGCAAGCAGGGTGTCAGCGCGACGGGGGAAACGCCCACCAGCTATCCTTTCATTCTCGACCTGCGCGGGGTCGAACAATTCCAGCGGCTCGCCGATTTGCTGAGTGCACGGGGTCATGGCTCGAGCCGCATCGAGAAGATTCTGGGACTGAACTTTCTCAGGCTCGCACAGCAGGTGTGGGGCGCATGAGCGGGGGCCAGAGCCCGACCAGCTGAACGGCTCTCTGCTGCGCCCGCGTCCCGCGACGCGGA
>Ga0070741_10008064_pt1 | contig 21362 bp, 23 predicted proteins | sample Coa_R1_4_FD_66440 | JGI IMG/M metagenome (GOLD analysis project Ga0070741, IMG submission 66440) | Surface soil microbial communities from Centralia Pennsylvania, which are recovering from an underground coalmine fire - Coalmine... | ecosystem: Environmental > Terrestrial > Soil > Unclassified ... | reverse complement strand
CGTACACGTCCCTCCCCGGCCGCGCTCTTGCCGAGCGGCGTAACTGGCCCGCGTAGCTTTATCATGGCCCGCGTAGGGCACCAGACTTCATGGGAGGAAGCGCATGCGCCTGATTCCGCGATCTCCGCTCCTGCTCCCTGCCATCGCTCTGTCCTTGGGTCTGTCCTGGGCGGCACCAGTACCGACGACGGAAGCAACGACCCCGACCGTGACGATCTACGACAACGACGCGCCGTCGCCTCAGCGGTTCGATCCAGACCAGGGCTGGTGGGGCTTCGCACCGCAGCACATCCAGGTGAAGCGCGGCGATGCGGTGTTGTTCGTCAATCCACCCACCAATCACTACCCGCACACGGTAACCAGCATCCAACGAGAGGGCAACTCGGCCTACGGGACGCAGCTCATCGCCGGCGCGCGGTTCGACTCGACGCCGAATGCCGACGCGCGTATCCAACCTGGCGAATCCTGGACGCTCGACACGTCGGCCCTCGACCCGGGCCACTACGCCTATTACTGCCGCCTCCATCTCTGGATGCTGGCCTCGCTGACCGTTAGCCAGTAGCAGGAGCCGACGGCGCGCTGGAGCGCACTGTAGGCCAGCCGAGACTGAGTCGTGCGGTGGGTCTGACGAGATCAGACCTTCCGCACGACCCGGCTCCGAGCCTGGCGCTGGAGGAGACCATGCAGGCAGCCGTGCTGTTCGGACCGAGCCAGCCGCTGATCGTCGAGGAGGTGCACCTCGAGGCGCCGCGAGCCGGCGAGGTGCGCGTGCGGGTCGGGGCCACCGGCCTCTGCCACAGCGACCTGCACTACCTCGACGGCCACCGCGACGGGCCGTACCCGATGATCATGGGACACGAGGGGGCCGGGGTCGTGGAAGCCGTGGGGCCGGGCGTCGAGGGCGTGGCCGAGGGCGATCACGTCGTGCTCTCGTTTCGCCCGAACTGCGGCCGTTGCGCCCACTGCCTGCGGGGCGAGTCGGTCATCTGCGACGGCCACCGCGGCCCGCGCCAGATGATGCACGACGGCACGGCGCGCGCTAGCCTGCGGGGCGAGCCGCTGTACGTGTTCACCCGCCTCGGCACCTTCGCCGAGCACCTCGTCTGCCCGGCCGAGCAGGCCATTCCGATCCGCCGCGACGTGCCCTGGGAGGTCGCCGCGCTGATCGGCTGCTCGGTCACCACCGGCGTCTGCGCGGTCACGAACGCCGCAGGGGTGCGCCCCGGCGACACGGTCGCAGTGATCGGCTGCGGTGGGGTGGGGCTGAACGCGGTGCAGGGCGCCCGCCTGGTCAGCGCGGGCCAGATCATCGCGGTCGATACTCTGGACAGCAAGCTCGAGTATGCCCGCTCCTTCGGCGCCACGCACACGGTCAACGCCAGCCGCGAGGACGTGGTGGCGGCGGTGCGCGACCTGTCAGGTGGCGGGGTAGACTACGCCTTCGAGGTCATCGGCCTGCCCGTCACGATCGAGCAGGCGGTGGAGTGCATTCGGCCGGGCGGGAAGGCGGTCGTCGTCGGCATGACGCCCCTGGGGGCGAAGGTGAGCGTCGACGCCTACCCTCTGGTCTTCCAGCAGAAGACCTTGATGGGCACCTCTTACGGCAACGCCCACCCGCCCCGCGACATCCCGCGCCTGGCCGACCTGTACAAGGCGGGCCGGCTCGATCTCGACCGCCTGGTCTCGCGGCGCTATCCCCTCTCCCAGATCAACGAGGGCTTCGCGGCGCTCAAGCGCGGCGAGGTCGCCCGCGGCGTCGTCACCTTCGCCTGACACGCCCGGCCGGCGCCAGGCGCGTCAGGGACCGGCGCAACCACGCCGCCGTGCATCGACCTATAATGGCCCCGAGCCGCCTCCGACCAGCGGTGGCCGGGGGCGGCGCGTCGGCTGGCTCGGGACGCATCCACGCGGAGGGGAGAGGGACGTGGTTAGGCGACGATATACTCGATGGCTGCTCATCGGCGTGCTGCTCGCACTGGCTAGTCTGGCACTGGGCAGCCCGCCCGGCGGGCTGGCGTCGCCGGCGGGAGGCGTCTCCAGCGCGAGGGCAGGCGCGCGAGTCGCGGTGGCAGCGCCTGCCGATGCGGAAGCCGCGCCGGCGAGCGCGCTGCCCCAGCTCCGCGAGACGCGAGTGGGCGTGGTGTACTCCAGCTCGGAGATCGGCATCTACCTGGCGCAGGAGCGCGGCTACTTCGCCGAACAGGGCCTGACCGCCGATTACGTGCGCTTCGATTCCGGCGCCTTCGCCGTCACGCCGCTCAGCGTCGGCGACCTGGAAGCATCGTCGGGGGTCGTCAGCGCGGCGCTGTTCAACGCGATGAACCGCGGCGTCGACGTGCGGCTCGTCTCGCCGCAGTCGCGCTACGATCTCGGCTACAGCCAGCTCATCATGGACGTGCGCAAGGATCTGGCCGACGCGGGGGCGATCCGCGACTACGCCGACCTGCGCGGCCGAAATATCGGCATCATGTCGTTCGGCAGCACGGTCGAGCTGGTCGCCGAGCGCGCCCTGCAGCGGGGTGGGCTGACGGCCGACGACGTGAACCTGGTCCAGATGGGTGCCGCCGACCAGATCACGGCCCTGGGCAACCGCGCCATCGATGTCGGGCTGATGACGGAGCCCCAGGCCACCATCGCCCAGGATCGCGGCGCGGCGGTGAAGTGGCGTGAGGCAGCGGAGTGGTCGCCGGGCATCCAGGTGAGCAACATCCTGTACGGCCCGAACTACACCGTCCGCGACGTGGACGCCGGCCAGCGCTTCATGGTGGCCTACCTGAAGGGGGTGCGCGACTACTACAACGCCATCATCGCCAACCGCGGGGGCCGCGAGGAGATCATCGACGTACTGATGCGGCAGACTCCCTACAAGGACCGCGCCCTCTACGATCGCATCCTGTGGGTCTACATCGACCCCAACCTGCGCCTGAACGAGGATGACCTGCGCACGACGATGCAGTGGTTCGTGAGCAAGGGCCTGCTCGACCGCGCGCCAGAGCTGAGCACGGCCGTGGACAACCGCTTCCTGCAGCACGCGCTGAGTCAACTGGGTCCCTGGCAGTAGGGAAGCCCGAGCGGACAGCACGGATGATGGCGGCTGGTTGAGCCGCCATCTGCCCTAGTCACACGCCCAGGAGACGACGGAGCCGTACGCGTAGCACTCGACGGCCGTTTCGGCCTCCCCGCCACCGCCCGCGGTGAGGATACCCACGACCAGCCAGACCGCCACGACCAGCATGGCGAGGCTGAAGAGTCGATCGCACCAGTCCAGCGAGATTTCGACTCTGGCGATGGGGTCCAGCCGCCCCAGAGCCGCCGCGGCGATTAGTAGCGCAGCGATCGCGGGTCCGACCGCCAGTGGGCCGAGGGGAGAGTTAGCCGACCAGCCACCGCCAACCAGCAGCACGGACAGGCCAACGCCGCTGGCCGCGTCCACCAGGGAGCCACCCGTAAGCAGCATCGCCGTCCCCCACACGCTTTGCCCGCCGCCGGCGCAGCCGGCCGCCGGGGCACACTCCCCACCAGTGCCCAGCGTAGGCCGGCTCGCTCACAGTGACGCTCACAGCGGCGGGGCAGCGGCTCACGGTTCGCTCACAGGGACGGCGGTGCGAGGAGGGCGCAGGCGTCAGTAGATGACTTTGCGCTCGGCGAGCGCTGCTTGCTCCGCCGAGGAGAGGCCGAGCAGCTCGCCAAAGACGTAGGCGTTGTCCGCGCCGAGCAGCGGGCCATACTGCTCCGTGCGGGCGGGGGCGGCGCTGAAACGCACGGGCGCGCCCGGCAGCTCGACGTGACCGAGGCGGGGGTGGTCGTAGGCCACCACGAACTCGCGGGCGCGGAGCTGGGGATCGGTGAGGACGTCGTGGCCGCTGGCCACCACGCCGGCCGGCACGCCGGCCGCCTGCAGCAGCTCCATCGCCTCGCGGGCGGCGTGCTGGCACGTCCAGGCCTCGAGATGCCTGTCGAGCGCCGCTCGCGCCGCGCGGCGGCCGGCGAAGGTGGCGAGGGCCGGCTCGGTCGCCCAGGCTGGATGGCCCAGCGCCCCGACGAGCGCCTCCCACTGCGCGTCGGTCTCGACGGCGATCGCGAGCCACTGGTCCTCGCCGGCGCAGCGGTAGCAGCCGTGAGGCGCAGCGCTCGGGCTGCTGTTGCCGCGCGGGCGGGCCTCGCGGCCGTTCGCCAGCGCCTCCATGATCGCGGGCCCAAGGGCCGACGCCGTCACCTCCGACTGGGCCAGGTCGATGAACTGCCCCTCGCCCGTGCGGTCGCGGTAGTGCAGCGCGGCCATGACGGCGAACGCGGCGTGCAGGCCAGCCAGGTAGTCGGGGTAGGAGGTTTGCGAGCCGACCGGCTCGGGCAGGTCCGGGTGGTTCCAGAGGTAGGTCATCCCGCAGAGGGCCATCAGGTTGGGACCGAAGCTCAGGTAGTCGCGGTGGGGTCCGCTGTTGCCGAGCCCGGGCATGCTGAGGAAGATCAGGTCCGGCCGCACCTGCCGCAGCGCCGCGTAGCCCAGCCCCAGGCGGTCGAGCACCCCGGCGCTGAAGTTCTCCGCCACCACGTCGGACAGCGCGGCCAGGCGGCGGACCAGCTCCACCCCCTCCGGCGTCTTCAGATTGATCGTCACGCTGCGCTTGCCTTTGCTCTGGTCGGCGAACGGCCGCGAGCCATTCGGGTCGTCGTTGCCGTCGCGGAAGCGCCAGGGGTCCATCCGCGCGCGCGATTCCACGCGGATCACCTCCGCGCCGTAGAGCGCCAACTGGAGCGTCGCGTACGGCCCCGCCACCACCTGGGTGAAGTCGACCACGCGCACGCCGGCCAGGGGTAGCTCGCCCATCAGATCGCTCCTGTCTCGCGCAGCGCGCCCAGCTCGGCGGCCGACAGCCCTAGCTCTGCACGGTAGACTTCGTCGTTGTGCTGGCCGAGCAGCGGTGGCGAGCGGCGCAGCGCCCAGGGGGAGGCGCCGAGCTGATAGGGGGCGCCCGGCACGCGCAGCAGCCCGAGCAGCGGGTGCTCGATGGTACGCACGAAGCCGCGCGCCTGGAACTGCTCGCTCTCCACCGCCTCGCCCGGCGCGTAGACCGGCGCGATGGGGATGCGGTGGGCTTGGCCCTCGGCGTACAGCTCCTTGCGTGTGCGGGTCGCGGTGAACCGACGGACTACCGTGTCGACGCGCTCCGCCTCCCGCCGCCGCGAGACGATGTGGTCGAACACCGGGTCGTTCAACTCCTCGGGATGGCCGAGCCAGGCGAGGAAGCGCGCCCAGTGGTCGGTGCCGGGCGAGACGAACATGTACACGAAGCCGTCGGCGCAGGGATAGACCCGCCCGGGGGTGGCCAGGCGGTGCTGGCTGCCGGTGCGGCGGGCGAACTCGGTCGGCCCGAAGTAGTTGGCGAAGATGTTCTCCTGGGCGTTCAAGCAGGCCTGGATCGACACGTCCAGGTACTGGCCGCGGCCGCTCGTGCGCCGGCCCCACAGCGCGATCAGCACGCCCAGCGCGGCCTGCAGCGAGCCGATCAGGTAGGCTTGCTGGCAGGGCGCGGTGACGGGCGGCAGGTGCGGCTCGCCGCTGAGGAACATCATCCCGCCCACGGCGAAGGCGATGAAGTCGGGCGCCAGGTAGTCGCGGTAAGGGCCGTCCTGGCCGAAGCCCGTGACCGACGCCATCACCAGGCGCGGCTGCTCGGCGGCCAGCGCGGCGTAGTCCAGGCCGCGCTCGGCCAGGTAGCCGGGCGGGAAGCCCTCCAGCAGCGCGTCCGCCCCCTGGACGAGCCGGCGGAGCAGGGCGCGGCCGTCGGCGGTCTCGAGGTCGAGGGTCACGCTGCGCTTGTTCGTGTTCAGGAAGAGGTGGACCAGGCCGCGCTCGGGGTGCGGCACGTCGCCGTGGAACGGTCCGAGCCGCCGCTCTAGCGAGCCAGCCGGCGGCTCGACCTTGATCACGTCCGCGCCGAGGTCGGCCAGCAGCTTGCCGCCGTAGGCCGTGGCGGGATGGCCGAGCTCGACGATCCGAAAGCCGGCGAGCGCCGCAGGCGAATCAGCCACGGCTGGCGCTCAGCACGCCTGGCCTCGCCCGGGCCGCCACGGCGCGAGTGCAGCGGATGACGACCAGCTCGGCGCTATCGCCGGCGCTCTCCGCGGTCCAGGCCGTGCCCGGCTCGACGTAGAGCCAGTCCCCCGCCGACAGGTCGAGGGCGTCGCCGCCACCGGTGACCTGCACGCTGCCGCGGAGCACGACCAGCGCCGACTCGCCCGGTTCGCCCGGGGCGGTCGCGGCGCCGCGCGCCGGCGCGAGCACCAGACGATCCATTGCCACCCAGCGGGCGCCACAAGTCGTCGGGGCGACCCCGGCGATGCGCTGGGAATCGACCGCGGGCGCGCTCGCGGCCGGGATCACGTGGACGCCCGTCGCCCCACCAGGAGTATCGGTCGGCACGTCGCAGGGGAACAGCGCCACGCCGTGGGTATCGCGCACCACGATCATGTAGTTGTCGCCCTCGTCGGCTGGGTTGTTCTCCTGGTGTACGGCGTACGGCGCCACGAACATGAAGTCGCCGGCCTGCCCGTCGACGTGCTGGGCGAGGCGCGGCCCGCAGTCGAAGCGCACGATCCCTTCCAGCACGTACACTGCCGTGTCGTAGTGGCCGTGGTGGTGGACCACCGTTCGGCCGCCCGGCTGAGTGCGCAGGAGGGCAACGCCCAGGTGCTCGGTGGCGATCTCGGCACACGGCAGGACCGGCGTGCGCTCGAGTCCCGGCGAGCCACCGCTAAACGCTGCTGCCGACAGTGGGACGCGGCGCAGGGCACACACGGCGGACCTCCTCGTCATGATAGCCAGCGGCTCCGGGGCACGCCGGGCGCCGGTACGGCCACACATAAGTAGACGACGGACGATAGGCTACCACGGCCCATCGTCCGTCGTCTACAGCCAGTTCGCAGACGGCTCAGCGGGCCGGTGAAGCCGGCTCACCCTCCGGGTGCATCTCGCCCCAGGCGGCGGGGTCCTCGACGACGGCGGGATCGACTTCGCCCAGCGATTCCAGCCAGCGCTCGGCGTCGATCGCGGCGCGACAGCCGTCGCCGGCGGCGGTCACCGCCTGGCGGTAGCGCGTGTCGGACACGTCGCCCGCCGCGAAAACGCCCGGCACGCTGGTCATCGTGTGCTGGCGCTGGAGGATGTAGCCCCTCTCGTCCATCTCGACCTGGCCGCGGAACAGGTCGGTGTTCGGCTTGTGGCCGATCGCGATGAACAGCCCCTGCACGCGCAGGTCGGTGGCCGCGCCCGTCTGCACGTTGCGCAGCACGACGCCCTCGACGGCGTTCTCGCCCAACACGTCCTCGACGACCGAGTGCCACTTGAACTCGATCTTCGGGTGCTTGAGCGCGCGCTCCTGCATGATCTTGCTAGCGCGCAGCTTGTCGCGGCGGTGCGCCACGTAGACTTTCCTGGCGAACTTGGTCAGGAACAAGGCCTCTTCCATCGCCGTGTCGCCGCCGCCGACGACGGCCACCTCCTGGTCGCGGAAGAAGGCCCCATCACAGGTCGCGCAGGCGCTCACGCCCTTGCCCTGCAGCCGCTGTTCGTTCGGCAGACCGAGCCACTGGGCGCTGGCGCCGGTGGCGATGATGACCGCGCGGGCCAGGTACGGCTCGGCCACGCCGTCGGCGGTGATCTTGAATGGGCGGCGCGAGAAGTCGACGCCGACCACCTCTCGCAGCAGCATCTCGGTGCCGAAGCGTTTGGCCTGCTTCTCGAACTTCTCCATCATTTCCGGGCCGAGCAGCCCATCCTCGAAACCCGGGTAGTTCTCCACATCGCTGGTCAGCATGAGCTGGCCGCCAACCTGGTACCCCTGGAACTCGAGCACGCGCAGGTTGGCCCGCGAGGCATAGATCGCCGCGGTATACCCGGCCGGCCCCGAGCCAATGATGATCACATCGTAGACGTCAGGCATTCTCTCACGTTCTCCCGACCCAGCAACTGCTGTTGCCCACATCTTACCGCAGCGGGGCCTATTCACGGGGTCTGGAGCAGCGGGGCACGGCTCAGCGCTCGAGTGGGTAGTAGCGCTCGATGGTGATGGCGATCAGCACGCGGCCGTCGCGGCGCATCGCCGCGTCGAACTCGTCCCAGTTGGGGTGTGGCTTGCCTTGCACCTTCTCGTAGACGCGGCGGAGATCGGCCAGGACGTCGCCGTCGTGTACCTCGGCGGTGCCCTCCACCACCAGGTATTCCTGCCAGGTGTCGCCCTGGACGGCCAGCGAGACACGGGGGTCGCGGCGCAGGTTGCGCGCCTTGGCCCGCGTGCGCGTGGTCGAGACCTTGATCCGCCCGTCGTCGTCGAGCGCGTAGACGACGTTGGAGAGCTGGGGCCGGCCGTCGCGCTTCAGCGTGGCCAGCACGCCGCGGTGGTGGCGCCCCACGAACGCCCGCGCCTCAGCTTCGGTCATCAGCGCCTCCTCTCCCCGCTCAAGGACGTCCCTGCGGACCAGCCGGGTTGGTGAAGCGCTGGATGCCGCGCTTCTCGATCTCGCGCCGACCGACCTCCGGATCGTCGACGAGGACCGTCAGCTCGAGGTGGTAGCCGTCGGGATCGCGCAGGTAGATCGACAGGCGACCCGGGCCGTGGTGCGCCAGGCGGTGCTCCACGCCCTGCTCGCGGAGGTGGTCGATCCAGGAATCGTAGTCCTCGAGGCGAATCGCGTAGGCATGGTGCTGGCCGTCGGAGCCGGGCTCCGGTTGCTGCGCCCCGATGGCGGCGAACATGTCGATCGTCGTACCGCCGAGCACGACGCTGGGCGGCCACTCGCGCTCCAGCGGCGTGGCGCCGAGCGCCTGCACGTAGAACTGCTTCGCGCGCGCCACGTCGCGCGTCACCAGCGTCCAGTGATCCAGCCTCTCCACCTGAGGCGCCATCGTCTCCCTCCCTCCTGCCAGCGCACTCGCCCCGCCCCACCCTGAGCGCCATCGTAGGCCACCGCGCGCCGCCGGTCAACCAGCCGGCCTACGACCATCGCGGTGGAGTTCGGGCGCCAGGAATAACCGCGACTGGAATGAGAGGCGCGCGAACCCAAACTGCACTAGAATGAGCCGGGGAGGTGACATGGCAATATTCAGCAGGGTACCAATCGAGGAAGCCCGCACAGCAGCCTTGCCTCCACGTCGCGCGGTTCAGGAGCAATACCGCTCCTACGTCCGGCAGCTTCGTCCCGATCAGGCCGGGCGCCTGGAGCTGGGGCCGGACGATCGGCCGGTCACGGAACGGGCTCGGCTCAAGGCCGCCGCCAGGGCCGAAGGCGTGGACCTGGAGATCCAGCGGCAGGGCAACGTCATCGTGTTCTGGCTGGCCGAAGGTCCGAGCCCTCGCCCCAGGCGGGGCCGTGGCAGCTAGCGCCGTCACCAGCGGTCAGACCTCTCTTCGTGGCACAGGAAGCCGGTCGGCGAGACACCGGGTGCGCAAAGGGGAGCCTCCCTGGGCTCCCCTGTCTCTTCGGGTGTTGTCACGCCGCAGCACCAGGCAGGGCAGAGCGCAGTTGCGACTGGGCTCTAGCCCGTAGCACGTCAGGGCTTCAATGACGGCCTGCTCTGCAGCCGCGCGGGCCACTCCCACGGCGATCGTCTGGCCCCGCCGCTCCGCGGGCCGCGCCCGGCCCGGGCAGCCGACGCGCTGAAAGCTGCGCTTGTCGAACACCGCGCCTGCCCATGGCTTGGGCCATGATGCGGCCCGCTCGGCGCTCAGGTTTCTAACAGGCATCACGTGTTACGATGGCAGCCAGCGAGTCGCCGGTGGGATAGTGCCGCTGGGAGACCTGGGTGTGAGCATGTTGGTCGTCGTCCGGCGGCGGGCGCGCCCCGGCCAGGAAGAGGCGTTAGTCGCAGCAATGACAGCGGAGGTGTATGGCAGCCGACCGCCGCGCAGCTCGCGGGCCAGGGTGTTTCAGGGCCTGAATGATCCGCGCGCGGCCCTCTACGTCGCGGAATGGAGCAGCCGCGAGGCGTTCCTTACCCATAACAGTACGCCTCTGGTGGCTCTTGACGCTCTCTGTACGTCGCCCCCGCGGCGCTGGTTCTGCCAGGCGCTCGACGTGTACGAGGTCGGCCTCACGCCGCCGCGGGTGCTGGCCTGCTCGACGTTCGCCGCGCCGCTCGCCGCCGCCGCGCGGCTCATCGACTACCTGCTCGAGCAGGCCGGGCCGCTGCTCTACCAGCAGCCGGGCTGTGTGCTACGGGCGCTCTACCAGGACGTCGATCGGCCCGGGCGCCTCATCTCGCTCAAGGGCTGGCGGTCGGACGAAGACCTGGAGGCAGCGATGCTCACCTTGAGCCCAGGCCTGGACAGCCACATCCGGGGGCTGGGGGCCAGCGTCGATCACTTCGCCGGGCGCCTGCGCGCCGAGATCGATCGCTCGGCGTCCGCCGACCTACCCGGTTGAGCGATACCAGAACAGCTCGAAGGTCATCGGTCCGAAAGGGGCGTCGGCGGGCGCCCCCAGGCCGGGCGGTGTGGTGGCATCGGCGGCCCCCAGGCCGGCGGCGCCGCATAGCCAACCACGTCGGCGACCAGCGCCCCAGCGCCCCCGTCGCCTAGTGCCCCGGGCGCCCAGCCAGCGCCTCTCGCGGGCGCGCGGCCCATGCCATCCGCCACGGGCGCCTCGACCCTGCCGCGCACCACCGCGTCATCGGGCACGCGGATCAGCGTGTAGTCGACGTGGAGGCCGGCATCGGCCCGCACGTAGTCCCACCGCTGCGCCGCGCTCTCGCCGGCCAGCCACCGCTCCACGGCTTTGAGGAAATGCGCGGCGCGAAGCGGATAGCCGAGAATCCGGCCGTTCTCGTCGTCGATCAGCACGTCGTCGAGCACTCCCAGCACGGCGCCGCTCCAACTCACTACCGTGCGGCCGGTGAGCTGCGAGAGCCGCGGCAGGTCGGCGAGCGGCAACCGCGGGTGACCGACCGCGGCGGCGCGACGTACCAGGATGGCCTCTGGCTTCACCGCCTGAACGACCGAGGCCGGCAGGACCACCTCCTCCCGGCTGCTGAACGGGGACTGGCACGGCGCCACGACGAGGCCCGCCACGCACTCGCGCTGCGGATCGAGCAAGACCTCCGCCAGCTCGCCAAGCTTCTCCGCCGCGTCCAGGTCCATCACCGGACGCCTGTGCAGCGTGGTTCCGCGGATCATGAGCTCCCTCCTCCACAGACCACCGGACCGGCGCGGGGGGCGTGCAGAGTGCGTGCCAGACAGCTCGGTGCCAGAGAGCGCGCTACCGCAACACTTCGGTGCTGCGTCCTGCAGCTCGGGCCAGGGCCAGGTCTCGCCTGCTGAGCGATGAAGCCGCCGTATCTCAGCCGCTGCGATCGAGCGCGGCCAGCACCTCGGCTGCCGCTCGCTCGCCCGAGAGCAACGCGCCCTCCATCTTGCCGTTCCAGGTTGTCGCCGTCTCGGTGCCGGCCCAGTGCAACGGACCAATCTGCTCCCGCAGCGCTCCTCCATAGGCAGTCCAGACGCCCGGCGCCAGGAACCCACCGTACACCCCGCGGCTGAACTTATCCGCGCCCCAGGACTTTTCGACGTAAGCCGTAGGATTCGCCGCCTGGTCCCCGAAGTAGTTCGCCAGATCGGCCAGGACCGTGGCACGGCGTTCGGCTGCCGGCAGCCGCTCCAGTCGCCGCGCGGCGTCCTCTTTGATCAGGGCGACGAAGACGCCGGGCGTGCCCGACGCGGGCGAGTTGTCGGCAGTGACCTGCACCACGGGGCTGGTGTCCGTGGTGACTCGGCCGGACAGGCCGGCCGCGCGCCAGAAGGGCGTCGGGTAGACGGCATGGATCTTCATCAGCCAGCTCATCGGCATGCTGGGTGCCGCCGTCGACGCGCAGGTCGGGGCCGGCATCCGCCTCGCCGCCGAAGCGCTCGAACATCTTGACGGATCGCCCGAAGTACAGCGAGGACAGCACGGACGCCACGCTGAGCCCACCCGCGAAGATGCCTTCGATGCGGCCGACGAGGGTGTTCCGTGCCAGCTCCGAGGGAACGTTGTCGTCCAGCCAGTCGTGGAAGGCTTGCCGGTCCCACGTCGCCGCGTCGGGCGCGCGCCATGGCGCGTCTACCGGTACGGTCGCGGCCATGCGGGCGAGCCGCGCCGTGGCGTCGCGGAGCGCCGCTTCAGCCTGGGGATCGGTGGCCGGCACGGCGCCGGTGTAGATCGTGCGCTGGCCCTGACGCCAGTCCACGGTGGCACCTTCGCCGTAAGTCGGGAAAATCGGGATGCCGAGCTCCTGGGTGAGGGCTACCATTCGCGTCTGTCCCGGATAGATCCACTCGGCACCAGCGTCGATGAAGGTGCCATCGGGCAGGTGATCGGTGAGCATGTGTCCGCCAACGCGGTTCTGCGCCTCGACCACCAGGACGTCCGTGCCGGCGCCGGCCAACGCGCGAGCGGCGATCAGACCGGCCAGCCCGGCGCCGACGACCACGACCTCGCAGGTTCGCAGCTCCTGAGCTGCGCGCCCCGGATGAGACTGACTGAGCGCCGCGACCCCAGCGGCTAGTCCCGCAGAGCCCAGCAAGCGCCGCCGCGGTACCCGCCTGTCACCGGGCCCTTTCGAACGGCGACGACTTCCGTTCATATCACAGTCCTCCCTGAGAGCGTGCCGCCCTCAGGTCGATGGATTGCAGCGCACACCGGAAGCGTGTCGGGGCTCCTCCGGTCCCGCCGATTGCCCGCAGTTTGGCGCCGGACCCGGCACCTGTCAAGTGCCCATCCGCTCCCACCCGCGCCCGAGACGTCCCGCCGGCGCGGTCAATGGTTACCCGATCGCTCCACGCACCCTGGCGGTCGCGCCAGAAATGCGGTCGACGCGCGGGACGGCCGAGTATAGTCAGGTGTTCGGCCTAGCCGGCTCGGGGGGTGGGATGGGCGCCCAGACGGAGAGTGGATCGGTCAGCACAGTGCGCCAGGTGGTGATCCGCCCGGTGCGGGCCGAGGACGCCGAGGCAGTACACGAGATCCGCCGCCAGCCGAGCGTCGTCGAGTACACGCTCGCCGTGCCGTCCGAGCGCATCGCCGACAACCGCCGCTTCCTGGAAGCGCTCGGGCCCGACGACCACGTGCTCGTGGCCGAGGTGAGCGGCCGTGTGGTCGGCATCGCGGGGCTACACGTCAAGCGGGGCCGCGAGCGGCACTGCGGCTGGCTCGGCATGGCCATCCACGACCAGTTCCAGGGCCGCGGCCTCGGCCGGCGACTGCTCGAGGCGCTCCTCGACGTGGCCGACAACCACCTCGGTCTCACGCGGGTGGAGCTGGAGGTCCTCGCCGACAACGCCCGCGCGATTCACCTCTACGAGCGGTGCGGGTTCGAGCACGAGGGCCGCCGGCGGCAGGCCATCCGCCGCCACGGCACCTGCGTCGACGCGCTGGTCATGGGCCGTCTCCGCTCCGGCGAGTAGGACCGCTACCCCTTGCAGGCGGCGGGTACAGGAAAGCCGACTTTGTCGGTCGAGGGGACGAAGCCGTCCCCGACGAGGGCCTCGCCATAGTAGGTCAGGTAGTCGGCGACGTGGGCCGTCCAGTACTCGCTCTCGTGGTCGCCTTCCCAGACGTGCCAGTCGTGGACGACGCCCCGCTCGTCCAGCGCCTCGTGTAGCTCCTCGATGCGCCACAGCCAGGGATCGGCGTCGCCCGCGTCGACCCAGGTGTGCACGCGCTTGGCGCCGTCGTCCCCCTTGGCGAGGCTAACCGGGTCGACCCGCGGGAAGGTCAGGGCGTCGGCGAAGTACTCGGGCGCCTGCGCCTGGGGCCGCAGGGTGGGGCTGTGCGCGCCGGCCACGCCGAAGACGTCGGGGTGCGTGTAGGCAAGCTGCAGCGCGCCGTGGCCGCCCATCGACAGCCCGCCAATCGCGCGGCTCGCCGGCGCGGGGAGCGTGCGGTAGGTGGCGTCGATGTGGGCGACGAGGTCGACGGCGACGTAGTCCCCCCAGCGCGGGCCGTCGGGCGCGTGGTTGACCCAGTAGCTTTCGTCGCCCTGTGGCAGGACGACGATGAACGGCTGGATGCGCCCGCTCGCCATCAGGCAGGAGGCGGCCACGTCGATGCCGTAGCCGAGCCACTCGCGGTTGCTGGCGCCGATGCCGTGCAGCATGTACAGCGTGGGATAGCGCCGCGCGTCGGCGTCGTAGCCCGGCGGCAGGTAGACCAGGTACGGCATCTCCTGGCCGAGAGCGGCGCTGGCGAAGACACCCTCGACGACCGTGTCTCCCAGCGGCCCTTGAACCGCCTCGGCGCCGTCCGGCTGCTCGTCCGGCACGGCGGCCGATCCAACCAGGTGCGGCGAGCAAGCAACCGCGCCGAGCCCGAGCAGCAGCAGGCTCACCCTGATTGCCGCGCGCACTGTCCGCCGCCTCGCCATGCCTCCGCCACCTGTCCAGCGAGCCATCGCAGCCAATGATATGCTGCGCCGCCCGATTCCGGCGAGGGTTCTGCTCGCCGGAGAACGGCGGCAACGTGCCCTAGTTCGCGCCGTGGCTGTGACCCTCATCACCGGCGTGCCGGGCGGAGCATGTTATCGTCGTCTGGTCGGGACAATGGAGTCGCGACCTATGGAGCGATGGAGCAAGGATCATGGACCTCTTGCTGGTTGTCACGGTACTGCTCGCAGCGATCGGCACCGTCACGTACTGGCAGCTCGCTCGCGGGCATCCCTCGGGTGGAAAGTGCGCGGCCTGCGGCCAGGAGATGATCTACGTTACCGATCTGCCCCCCGTCCTCACCAAGACGAATCGCCCCAGGCGCAAGCTGTCGCTCTTCGACGATCGTTCGGTGGCGCTGTTCGGCTGCACGCGCTGCGGGACGCGCAAGAGCGTCGAGTACTAGCCCGCGCGGCGACCAGCCACGCGGGTACCATCCGCCCCACCAGCGCGGTACTGCCGGGCACGACGCCCGGGCCCGTCAGCCCTATTGCGCCACGCCCCCAGCGCCGTAGGCTGAACCCAGCACGGATTCAGCGCTTCGGTCCCGCGGCGCCGGCATTCTTAACCATCTCGCAGCCAGGCTTCAACCCGACGGGCAGGCGCGAAGCCTATGCTGGTCCCGCGGGTAGTCCTGGGGCGTAGCGGCGCCGGACCTCCACTCGTCGAGCGAGATCGCCTCGCGACCCGTGGCCGCGATCAGGTGCGCAAGGTAGGGAATGGGCGCGACGGGGCTTCTTGGGACGACAGCGGGCATGCGCGCGACGCTGGGAGCGGTGCTGGGCATCGGCGGCGCGCTGCTCGCCGCCCTCGTCTTCACTCCCCCGACCCTGGCCGCCAGCCCGATGCAGCCGCGGCCCGCGACCGACCGACTCATGGGGAGCCCGGTCCTCGCCAACCAGTCGACGCCGAGCCCACCGCGGTGGGGCGCCACTCCGTCGCCGACGCTCACGTTCACGCCCACCCTCATACCCACGCCCACGTCCACATTCACGCCCACGCCCATGCCTACACCTACGCTCACGTTTACGCCCACGCCCACGGCCAGCAGGCCCCTGGGAGCGTCGCCGACGCCTACTGCTGTCGCCCCGCTGATCCTGGCGCCAGACGCCCGCGGCCCGCTACCGCCCGCCACCGGTCTCGCGCCCGGCCAGACGCCCCCTGCCGCCGCCAGCGGGGGAGCCCTCGCGCCGGTGCCGCTGCCTCCAACTAACGTGCAGGGCGTGCTGGCGAGCTCGGCGATCACGCCCACGCCGACCAGCACCCCGGCCCTCGGCCTGCTGTCCACGGGCCCCGGCGTCGCCCCACCGGCGGCGGTCGGCACGGCCGGAGCTGCCGGCGGCAGCCCCAGTGGGACGGCGCGCCTGGTTCCCGAGCTGCCGGCCACCCCCAACGGCGCGCGGATCGTCAACCTGGCCCAGTCGCTCGTCGGCAGCCGCTATACGTGGGGAGGTAGCTCGCCGGCCACCGGCTTCGATTGCAGCGGCCTAGTCCACCATATCTTCCGCAGTCTGGGCTACACCATCGGCCGGACCGTGGAGGAGCAGTTCACCGCGGGCCGCCGCGTGCGTCTGGAGGAGCTCCGGCCCGGCGACGTGGTCTTCTACCAGAACACGTACATGCGCGGCCTGTCCCACAACGGTATCTACCTGGGCGGCGGCAGGTTCGTCCACGCCGTGGACGAGAGCACCGGCGTAGCGATCACGCCGCTCAACAGCCCCTACTGGGAGCAGCGGTACGTCGGCGCGATCCGCCTCGTCGATTAGACGCATCAGGCGCGGGTGAACGCCTCGTAGCTGTGGCCGTTGGGGTCGACGAAGTAGACGCCGCGCCCGCCGGCGCGGTAGTAGAGCTGGCCGTCGTAGCCGCTCTCGGGTCCCGCGCCGTGCGGCACGCCGGCCGCCCGCACGCGCCCCAGGATCGCGTCGAATTCTTCCTCGCTCACCAGGAAGCCGTAGTGGTGCGGCTCGAAGCGCTCGGCGTCGTCGAAGTCGAGCGTGAGCCCGGCGTTCACCGGCACCGGCGCGAACGGTCCGCGGACGCCCTCGAAGGGTAGCCCGAACATCTCGGCGAAGAACCGCGCTGCCGCGACCTTGTCGCGTGCGGGCACGATGGTGTGGTCGAGCGCGATGGACATGGGCCGTCTCCTGGGCAAGCTCCTCGACCGTGGCGCACGCGGGAGGACCTCCGCGGCGCACGGCCCGGGCAGGCGGCGCGACGGTCGCGCGCTAGATCGGCCAGCCGTGCTGGGAGAGATCGATCGGGTTGCCGTCGGGATCGTGGACCCGCGACTCGGCCTCCCGGTTCGGCGGTCGCTTGGCGACCTCGGTAGCAGCCCCCAGCTCTTTGCAGAGCGGTGCGAGCGCCGCGACGTCTTCGACCTGGAAGCCGAAGTGGTTGATGCCCGGCTGGAGGTGCGGGCCCTCGATCTCTCGCTCGGGTCCGATAGGAATGATCGCCAGGTTGATGTGCCCATCGGTAAGGTAGGTGGCCGTGCCGACTCCCTCGATGATCTCGAGGCCAAACACGCGCGTGTAGAAGTTGACAAGCTTCTCTACGTCCTCGGTGAGGATGGCCAGGTGGCGTATCCGAGCCATGGGCGAGTCCCCCTTCCGGCTTACTCGGTTGGAGCGAGCATAGCACGTCCTCCGGCGCGAGCCAATGCGCCTCATCGGCGTACTGCGCGGTTGCGCGGCCGGCGCCGCGGGCCTACAATCGCGCCAACCCGGGCTGTCAGCCGTCGGGCGTGAGTCGCCAGGACGCGCACCCGTCATACGGGAAGGGCGAACGGCAAGCGCCGGCGCAAGACCGTGAGCCGGGCGACGATGCGAGCTGAGGGCTGATCGGCGGAAAGCGAGGGCACTGTGGCAAGCGGCGGACCGAGGCGGCGCGCGAAGGGCGCTGGCGTCATCCTGACCCTGGCCCTGCTACTCAGCAGCGCGGCCTGCGCCCCCTCGCAGGCGCCCGCGCCGAGCGCCAGACCTGGCGCCGCGGACCCCACTAGCTCGGCCCCAGCCGGCGCGGCGCAGGCTGCCGCCCCGGCCTCCACAGCCGCACCGCCAGCGCCGACGCACCTGCGCATCGCCTCGACGGCCGTGGCCGCCAGCATGTCGCCGCTCTGGGTAGCCAAGGACACCGGGATCTACGAGCGCAATGGCCTCGACGTCGAGATCGTCAACCTGGCCGCGGGCACGTTGGCCGTGCAAGGGCTCCTGGCCGGCGAGCTAGACTTCGCCTACAACGTTGCCTCGTCGCTGATCACGGCCAACCTGGGCGGCGCCGATCTGGTCATGCTGGCCGGCGGCGTGAACACGATGATCTTCTCCGTCGCCGTAGCGCCCGGGATCGAGCGCGTGGAGGACCTGCGCGGCAAGCGCCTGGGCATCACGCGGCTCGGCACTTCCACGGACTTCAACGCCCGCTACCTCCTCCAGCGCTACGGCCTGCAGCCCGAGATCGACGTGGCCTTCGTCCAGCTCAACGGCAACCCGGAGATCCTGACCGGGCTGCACGCGGGCGCGATCGACGCCGGCATGCTCTCCCACCCCACGGTCGTGCAGGCGCGCCAGCAAGGCTTCCGCGCCATCGTCGACCTCGGGACACTCGGCATCCCCTACCAGCACACCGGCGTGATGACCACCCGGCGCTACGCCGAGGCCAATCCGGACGTGGCCCGCGCCGTGGTGCGCTCGCACGTCGAGGCGATCCACCGCTTCAAGACCGACAAGGCCGCCGCCCTCGACTCGCTGGCCCGCCGGACGCAGGTCGGCGACCCGACGCTCCTGGAGGAGACACACGAGGCCTACGCCAACGTCTACCTTGAGCGCCTGCCCTACGTGACCGTTCCCGGCATGCAGCTCGACCTCGACGCGCTGAGCGCCACCACGCCGGTGCCGCCGGGAACGCGTGTCGAGAACTGGGTGGACAACCGCTTCATGGAAGAGATCGAGCGCAGCGGGCTGATCGAGCGCCTCTACGGACGCTGACAGCCAGGTGACGCGCCCCCCGCCGTTGACGGCGCGCCGCGCGGCGCCTATGATGCCCTCGCCGGCAGGCATCGCGCACGATGCGCCGGGCCAGGAGGGCGCGCATGGACTACGACCTGCTCATCCGCGGCGGTCGCGTGGTCGACGGCTCGGGGCTGCCGGGCTACCAGGCCGACGTGGGGGTACGTGACGGCAAGATCGTCGCCCTCGGCCGCCTGCGCGGCACCGCCGCCCGCACGCTGGATGCCGCCGGCCTCGTCGTCGCGCCCGGCTTCGTCGACCACCATACCCACCTCGACGCGCAGCTCTTCTGGGACCCCTACGGCACCTCCGAGCCCCAGCACGGCGTCACCACGGTCGTCCTCGGCAACTGCGGCCTCACGCTCGCGCCGGTCGCGCCCGGCGGCGAAGAGGCGCTGCTGCAGAGCTTCATCCGGGTCGAGGCGATGCCGCGCGCCGCCCTCGAGCAGGGCATTCCCTGGGGCTGGCGCGGCTACGGCGACTACCTGGCCGCCCTCGACGGACGCACCGGCGTGAACGTCGGCGGGCTGGTCGGGCACGTCGCCCTGCGCCACGCCGTGCTCGGCGAGGAGGCCGTCGAGCGACCGGCCGCGCCGGCCGAGGTGGCGCGGATGCAGGAGCTGGTGCGCGACGCGCTGCACGCCGGCGCGCTGGGCCTGTCCACCAACCGCAACGACCGCCACTTCCGCGAGGACGGCAAGCCGGTCGCCAGCCGCCTGGCCGACGACGCCGAGTTCTTCGCCCTCTGCGACGTCCTGGGCGAGGCGAGCGCGGGTGTGGTCGAGACGATCAACGGCCTGAACCGTATCGAGCACCTGGCCTGGTACGAGCACCTGGCCCGCCACACCGGGCGCCCCGTGGTCTGGCAGAACATCCAGCACCGCTGGAGCCAGCCGGACATCTGGCGCGCCCAGCTCGACGGCATCGCCCCTACCTTCCAGGCCGGCTACCGCGCCTACGCCCTGACCAGCACCGTGCCGCTCGTGCGGCGCTTCACCCTGGCCAACGCCCAGGTGTTCGACGAGTTCCCGGCCTGGAAGGCGCTGATGTTCCTGCCGCTGGCCGTGCGCCGCGAGGCGTTCGCCGACGCCGCGACGCGGGCGAAGCTGCGCGCCGACCTGGCGGCAGCACGCGGGACGACCTTCCACCGCCGCTGGGACCTGGTGCGCATCGACCACGTGGCGCGGCCCGAGCACGCCGCCTATGTGGGCCAGACCGTCGCCGACGTCGCGGCGGCGCGCGGCCAGGACGCCCTCGACGCCTTCCTCGACCTGGCGCTGGCGGAAGACCTGGAGACGGCCTTCTCGACGGTGATCACCGGCGGCGATCCCGCGGCCGTCGGCGCCATCCTGCGCAGCCCCTACGTGCTGGTCGGCACGTCCGACGCGGGCGCGCACGTCCAGTTCGGCGCCGACTTCGGCTACGGCACGACGCTGCTCGGCCTGTGGGTGCGCGAGCGGGGCGTGCTGAGCCTCGAGCAGGCGGTTCACAAGCTGACCTTTCAGGTCGCCTCGGTCTACGGCCTGGACGACCGCGGCCTGGTGCGCCCCGGCTACGCCGCCGACCTGGCCATCTTCGACCCGGCCACCGTGAACGCCTGCGAGCCCGAGTGGGCGGCCGACTTCCCGGCCGGCACCCGGCGCCTGATCCAGCGCTCAGAGGGGATGCACTACACCATCGTCAACGGCCAGGTGATCTACGCCGACGGCCAGCTCAGCGGGGATCTGCCCGGCCGGGTGCTGCGTGGGGCCGCGTACCGGGGAGGTTCCCCTCACTCCCCTGCCCCCGGCGACGCTTGCAGTATTCCGCGTCGCCCCCACCAGGGGCGAGGGGGAGGACGCGGGGCGAGAGACGAGAGGCGAGAGGGAGGGACGAGGGACGGGGAGTTCGCGAACCGAGCCGGCTCCCCTTCCCCCCTGGTGGGGGAAGGGGCTGGGGGATGAGGGGGATACCACCCGGCGGTCTCGTGCTCGCGCTGCTGGCGGCGCTCGTGGTCGGCTGCGGGGCGCCCGCGCCGGCGGCCAGCGGCCGGCAACCGGCGGGGGAGACCGCGGGAGGGAGCGGCGCCAGGGCGGCGCCCGCCCAGCCGGCCGTGGAGGCGGCAGCCCCGGCTGCGCCGCGCGAGCTGAAGGTAGGGCTGGTCAGCCGCATCTTTGCCCTGATGCCGCTGTGGGTCGCCGCCCAGGCCGGCTACCTGGCCGAGGAAGGGCTCGCGATCGAGGAGATCTACACCAGCGCTAGCACGGCCGCCATCGCCGCGCAGGTCAGCGGCACGATCGACCTGACGATCACCTCGCCGGGCAACGCCATCCTCACCCGCCAGAAGGGGACCAACCTGCTCATCGTCGGCGGGTTCCTGAATCCCGCGATGTACAACCTGATCGGCCAGCGCGACTTGCGCACCATCGACGACGTGCGCGGCAAGCGCATCGGCACGGCGGGCACGAGCACCGGCGACGCGCTGCTGCTGCGGGAGATGCTCGCCAGCCGCGGGATGCGCGAGCGCGAGGACTACACGTTCCTGCGCATCGGCGGCACGCCGGACCGCTACCAGGCGCTGGTCGCCGGCGCCATCGAGACGGTCACCCTGCTCGACCCCTTCAACTATGCGGCGCTCGCCGAGGGCTACAGCGACCTGGGCACGGCCTACACCTACGTGCCCGACTACGTCCACAACGGCACGATCGTCGACGGCGACTGGGCCCGCCAGCACGAGGCGACGGTCGTCGGCTTCCAGAAGGCGCTGCTACGCGGCATCCGCTGGATGTACGAGCCTGCCAACGCCGATGCCGCCATCCGCCTGGCCGTGGAGCGCACCGGCGTGGAGCGGAAGTATGCCGAGGCGGCGCTGGCCGAGCACGTGCGGATCACGGCCTGGCCGCGCGACGGCCTGGTGTCGGAG
>Ga0070741_10008063_pt1 | contig 21364 bp, 19 predicted proteins | sample Coa_R1_4_FD_66440 | JGI IMG/M metagenome (GOLD analysis project Ga0070741, IMG submission 66440) | Surface soil microbial communities from Centralia Pennsylvania, which are recovering from an underground coalmine fire - Coalmine... | ecosystem: Environmental > Terrestrial > Soil > Unclassified ... | reverse complement strand
GTCGTCGCGACGTCGGTCGGCGGGATCCGCGACGTCGTCGAGGACGGCGTGAACGGGATCCTCGTCCCGCCGCGGGACCCGCAGGCGCTCGCGGAGGCGCTCGTCCGGATCCTCACCGACCGCGCACTCGCCGAGCATCTCGCAGCGGAGGCGCACCACAGCGTCGAGCCCTGGATCGCGACGCCGGACGAGTACGCGGAGCGCCTGCGGGCGCTAGTGGACAAGCTCGCCGGGTCGCAGGGCCGTTGACGATGATTGACCCAAGCCCGATCTGATGACGAGGAAGAAGCCCGCCTGGATTCCACCTCGCGCGCACGGCTGTAAGTCCTGCCGCGGCTGGGGCGTGGTTTCCGGGCACATGGCCGGGACCGAGACGGCCGTGGCTGGCTCAGCGCCAATGAGCCGCCTCCTCAAGACCGGTCGATCCGGCGCGTCGAGCCGTTGCACGCCGGATGCGGGCGCCGAGGAGGCCGCTCCCTAAACTGATCCGGTGCGGGCCGACCACCTCAAGCAGCTCCTGAAGAACGGCGTCTACCGCGCTCTCGGCGAGACGGCCACCGGCATCGGCGCGGCAAACGGACGCCACGAGCGCACGCTGCGGGTGCTGATGTACCACAAGGTGAACGACGTCGACGGGAACCCGGTCACCGTCGCGCCGGCCTTGTTCGACGAGCAGATGGCGCAGCTCCGCGAGCTCGGCTACACCGCCGTCTCGCTCGAGGACGTGCTCGCCCACTACCTCGAGCGCGTCCCCTTGCCGCCGGGCGCCGTCCTCATCACCTTCGACGACGGCTACCTGGACAATCTCGAGAACGCGCTGCCGATCCTCGAGCGCCACGGCTACCCGGCCGTGTTGTTCGTCCCGATCGGCTTCCTCGACGAGCGTCGGCCGCTGCCGCACGACGAGCACCTCGCCGCCCGTGGGATCGTCAACCGGACGCTCGGCTGGGGCCAGCTCGCGGAGCTCGAGTCGAGCGGCGTTCGCGTCGAGTCGCACGGGATCGGCCACAGGCCGCTCGCCGACCTCGAGGTGGACGAGGCGGCGCGCGAGATCGCGCTCTCGAAGCTCCGCCTGGAGGAGCGCCTCGGACGCCCGGTGCGGGCGTTCGCGTACGTGAAGGGCTCCGAGGCCCATTACCGGCCGGTCCACCTGAGCCTGTTGAAGCAGGCAGGCTACGACCTCGCCTTCACGTCGATCTCCGGCGCCAACGGCCCCGGCACCGACCCGCTCCAGCTCCACCGCTACAACGTCGAGCCGTACCCGCCGCGGACGTTCGAGCTCGTCCTCTCCGGCGCCTGCGACCTGATCGCGGTCAAGGACACCGTGGCCGGAACGCACGCGAGGCGGCTCTTCAACGCGGCGCTCGGAACCTCGTCGAAGTGACGACCGAGGTCCGGCCGTACGAGGCTCCGGACCGTCCCGAGCTCTTCCGGCTGATGCGCGAGGTCTGGGGCTCGTACCTCTCGGAGGAAGAGTTCTCGTGGTGGTTCGAGCGCAATCCGGCGGGCGAGCCGCTGATCCGGCTGGCAGAGGACGACGGACGCGTCGTCGCAGTCGCGTGCATGAGCCCGTACCGTCTGCTGCTCGACGGCAGCGTCCAGCTCGCCTACGTTCCGTTGCACGTCGCGACGCTCCCCGCCTATCGCGGGCGAGGGCTGTTCGCGCGGCTCGAGCAGGAGAACGAGCGTGCGGCCGCGCAGCGGACTGCCGTCGCGATCACGTTTCCGAACGCCGCCTCGCGCCGCGTCTTCACGGCCCGGCTCGGCTGGCGCGACCTGCCGCGACCGCGCGTCTGGGCGCGGCCCGCCGCCGGACGCGCGAGGGCCGTCGAGCGTGTCGAACGCTTTCCCGCGGAGACCGGCGAACTCGCGCGGACACTCGGAGGAAACGGCGTGCTTCGAGACGCCGACTACCTCAACTGGCGCTTCGCGGATTCGCCGCGCGCGTACACGTGCCTCGCTGGCCGCGACGGGTTCGCGGTCGTCGGGTCCCGGCGCGGCCTCTCCTACGTCGCCGAGCTCGTCGCCGAGCCGGGCCCGCCCACGCGGCGCCTCCTCTCGGCCTGCGCATCGGTCGCGACCGGGCCGGCGCTGCTCGCGCCCGGCGCCGGGCCCGGCTTCGTCCCGACGCCGAAGCGGATCCTGGTCATGGGGAAGGAGCTGCGCCCCGACGGCCGACTGCCGGAGCGGTGGCGCTTCAGCCTCGGCGACGGCGACTCCTGGTGAGGCGGCTCGTCTTCGTCACGCAGCAGGTCGACCCTGCGCATCCCGCCCTCGCAGCGACGGTCCCGAAGCTCCGCGCCCTCGCGGCGCGTCTCGACGAGGTCGTGGTGATCGCCGACGGCGCGGCGCCGGGTGCGCTGCCGGAGAACACGCGCGTCCATCGCTTTGCCGCCCGCTCGAGGGCCGGACGCGGCGTCCGCTTCGAGGCGGCGCTGGCGCGCGAGCTCGCGCGCCGGCCGCGTCCCGTCGCGGTCGTCGCGCACATGTGCCCGATCTACGCGGTGCTCGCAGCGCCCCTCGCCCGGCCGCTTCGAATCCCCGTCCTGCTCTGGTTCACGCACTGGCGGTCGAGCCGCACGCTCCGCCTTGCCGAACGGCTCTCGAACACCGTCGTGAGCGTCGACCGCAGGTCGTTCCCGCTCGACTCGAAGAAGGTGCGCGCGATCGGGCACGGGATCGACCTCTCCGAGTTCCCCTGCCGCACGGAGCCGCCGCCCCACGACGACTTCCGGCTCGTCGCGCTCGGCCGCTACTCCCGCGCGAAGGGGCTCGAGAACGTGCTGCGGGCGGTCCGGGCGGCGCTCGACGCCGGCCTCGACGTGCGCCTCGAGACGCACGGCCCCGCCCTGAACGCGGACGAGCGAGCGCATCGCGCCGAGCTCGAGCGGCTCGTCGCGGAGCTCGACCTCGCGAAGCGTGTCCGCCTCGGCCACGCCGTCCTCCGCTCGGAGGTGCCGAAGGTGCTCGCGCGGGCCGACGCGTTCGTCAACAACATGCGTGGCGGCGCGACCGACAAGGCCGTCTACGAGGCCGCCGCGGCCTGCGTCCCCGTCGTTGCGTCGAACCCCGTGCTGGACGAGCTCCTCGACGGCCTCGACGCGTCGCTCCGGTTCGAGCGCGAACGGCCGGACGAGCTCGCGGAGCGCATCGCCGCGCTCGCCTCGCTTCCGCCCGGCGCGCGCGCGGCGCTCGGTCGCGCCTTGCGCGAGCGCGTGGCCGAGCGGCACTCTGTCGAGCGGTGGGCGGACAGGCTGCTGGAGACGGTGCGGCGGTGACCGTGCTGCACATGCAGAAGGTGGCCGGAATCTCCGGCTCGGAGGCTCATCTGCTCTCGCTCCTGCCGCGGTTGCGCGAGCGCGGGTGGGACGTCCGGCTCCTGATGCTCCACGAGAACGAGCCAGGCGCGTGGAAGTTCGCGCGCGAGCTGACCGCGCGCGGCGTCCCGCTCGACTCGATCCCGATTGCCGCGGACGTCGACCCGCTCGCGTTCTGCCGCCTCGTCGCCTACATGCTCCGCGTGCGCCCGCAGATCCTGCACACGCACCTCGTCCACGCCGACGCCTACGGGCAGATGGCGGGCGTCCTGGCGCGCATCCCCGTCCGCGTGTCGACGAAGCACGGCTTCAACGAGTTCCGCGAGGGGCGCGCGTTCGCGCTCGGCGACCGCGCAGTCGCCAGCCTGGCTCACGTCCACATCGCGATCTCGCGTGGCCTTGCCCGCTACCTCGCTGACACCGAGGGCTTCGACGAGCGCGACTTCGAGATCGTCCATTACGGCATCGCGCCGCGCGGGGAGCCGGCGCCCTACGCGGGGAAGACGCCGCGTCTCCTCTGCGTGGGGCGGCTGATCCCGATCAAGGGCCACATCGTGCTCCTGCGCGCCTTTGCCGAGGCGCGGAAGGAGCTGCCCTCGCTCGAGCTCGACATCGCCGGTCGCGGCCCGCTCGAGCCGGCGCTGCGCGCCCTCGTGCGCGACCTCGGCGTCGGCGACGCCGTCCGGTTCCTCGGCTACGTCTCGCCGATCCAGCAGGCGATCGAGGACGCGGCGGTGGTCGTGGTTCCGTCGATGGGCGAGGGCTTCGGGATGGTCGCGCTCGAGGCGATGGAGCGGGCCCGGCCGGTGATCGCCGCGGCGATCGGCGGCCTGGGGGAGCTCGTGCGGGACGGCGAGACCGGCCTGCTCGTCGAGCCGGGCGTCGCGGAGCCGCTGGCGCGTGCGATCGTCGAGCTGGGGAGCGACCTCGAGCGCGCACGACGGATGGGGGAAGAGGGGCGGCGGCGCGCGCTCGAGGAGTTCCTCGAGCAGCGCTGCATCGAGCGTACGGAGCTGCTCTACGAGAGCGCGCTGAACGGGCGGCTCGCAGCATGAGCTTCACGCGGACGCGCTTCGCCGAACTGGTCGGCGTCCGCTATCCGATCGTGCAGGCGCCGATGGCGCCGTACACGACGCCAGAGCTCGTCGCCGCCGTCTCGAACGCAGGCGGTCTCGGCACGCTCGCAGCGGCGATGATGCCTCCGGACGCGCTGCGCGAGGCGATCGAGGCGATTCGAGCGCTGACCGATCGCCCGTTCGGCGTCAACCTGTTCGCGCCGCTCGAGACGCCGGCGCCGCGTGCCACTGACGTGGCGGCGATGCAGCTCCTCCTGGCCCGCCACCGCGACGAGCTTGCGTTGCCCGAGCCGCCGCCGCCCCCGCCGGCGCGGCGCATGCTCGATGCGCAGCTCGCCGTAGTCGCCGACGAACGCGTTCCCGTCTTCAGCTTCACGTTCGGCATCCCGCCCCTCGACGCGGTGCGAGAAGCCGGCGCTCGCATCCTCGGCACGGCCACGACCGCCGCGGAGGCGGTCGAGCTCGAGGCCGCCGGCGTCGACGCGATCGTGGCCCAGGGCGCCGAGGCAGGGGGTCACCGCGGCACCTTCCTCGGGCCCTTCCGCCAGGCGCTCGTGGGGACGCTCGCGCTCGTGCCGCAGCTGGTCGACCGGGTGAGCGCGCCCGTGATCGCCGCGGGCGGGATCATGGACGGGCGCGGCATCGCGGCCGCGCTGGCGCTCGGGGCGGAGGGCGTGCAGCTCGGCACGGCGTTCCTCGCCTCCCGCGAGAGCGCGGCGCCGCCGGCCTACAAGGAGGCGCTGTCCGCTGCCGCGGACGACGCGACGGTCGTCTCCGAGTCGCAGTCGGGGCGCTCGGCCCGCATGATCGCGACGCCGCTCGTCGACGAGATCGAGCGCTCGGGTCTCGAGATCCTCCCCTACCCGCTGCAGGGCCAGCTCATGACGGACATCCGCGCGGCGGCCGCGGAGCGCGGCCGCGCCGACCTGCTGTTCCTGCTCGCCGGCCAGGGCGCCGGCCTTGCCCGCGACATCGGCGCCGCCGACCTCGTCGAGACCCTCGTTCGCGAGACGCAAGAGGCGATCGATCAGCTCACGCGCCGGTAGACGGCGACCGTCCGCTCGGCCATCCGCGCGACCGAGAACTCCGCCCGCGTGCGAGCGAGCCCGGCGCGCCCGAGCCGTTCCGCCCGCGCGGGCTCCGCGAGGAGCGACGAGATCGCAGTCGCGAGCTCCTGCGGGTCGTCAGGCGCGACGAGGAGCCCGGTCTCGCCGTCTGCCACGACCTCCGGTGCGGAGCTGACGGCGCTCGCGACGACGGCGCGCTCGGCGAGCATCGCCTCGAGCAGCGCGAGCCCGAACCCCTCCCAGCGCACGGGGTGGACGACGAGAGCGGCGCGCCGGTAGAGCGCCGCGACGTCGCCGACGCGCCCCGGCATCACGACGGCGCCTGCGACGCCGAGCGACCGCGCAAGCTCCTCGAGCGCCTGCCGCTGGGGCCCCTCGCCCAGGACGAGCAGGACGGCTTCCGGGTGCTCGCGTCGCACCTGCGCGAGGGCGCGGACGGCGACGTCCACACCTTTCTGCCGCGCGAGGCGCCCGACCAGGAGAAGGACGGGCGCGCCGTCGGCGATCTGCAACGGCGGGTTCTCACCCCACGGCTCGGGCAGCCGGTCGAGCCCGTACCGAACGACCTCGACCTTCTCCGGCGGCAGCCCGACGCGCTCGACGTTGAAGCGCCGCAGCGCGTCGCTGATCGCGATCACCGCGCGCGCCCTCCGCGCCAGCAGCCGCTCCACGTATCGGAACGGCCCGGTCCGGAAGCGGTCGTCGTTGTGCTTGGTCGATACCGCCGGAACGCCCCGGACAAGGGCCGCTCCCCAGACGTCGGCGTGCACGAGGTGCGTGTGCAGGAGCACCGGCCGGAACCGGCGCACCGCCGCCGCGAGGCCGAGCGGCCGCCGCAGCCGCGCGAACGGCACGCCTGCCGCCTCGAGCTCCTCGTAGAACGGATCGGCTCCGGGCAGGTCGATCCCGACGAAGGCAGGCGCGACGCCGTGCTCCGCGAGCGCGGGCAGCAGCGTCAGCAGGTGGCGCTCCGAGCCGCCGATTCCCGCGATCCGCTGGACGTGGACGACGCGCACTACCCGGTCGAGAGCCGCGTCCGCCCGACCGCGACCACGCGCTCGGCGAGCGCGATCAGCGCGGGCGCTGCCGCGAGTGCGAGCGCGAAGTCCCACGGGACGCGGTAGCGCGTCGTCCCCGCGAACCCCATGGCGACGACGGTCTGGTAGGCGAGCAGGAAGACGATCAGCCAGGCCATGCGGCGCGGCAGCAGGAACGCGCCCGCGAGAGCGAGCAGGTAGAGCGGGATCTCGTACAGCGGCTGGATCCACGTCCGCGCGCGGTCGGCGAAGCCGCTCTTCCCCTCGCGGCCGATCGTCTTCAGCGAGCGCGGGTCCCAGAGCATCCGCGCAGCCTGCCCCGCGAGCTTCGCCTTCTCGCCCGGATGATCGGCCACGAACGCGAGCGCCTCGCGCCGGTAGAGGCGCATCTGCGCGCACTCGTCGACCGGGACGACGCGGTGGTAGACGAGATAGATGGAGTACGCCTGCTCCGGCGTCTGCGGTGCGTTCGGGTAGTTCGGCACGTCGTCGATCCAGCCCCCGGCGGCGAGCGTGCCGTACGTGTTCGCGTTGTTCGCCTTCCAGAGCGCCTTCGTGTCGGTGGCGAGCGTGAAGCAGCCGACCGACGACGCGTTCCGCCCGGCCCAGGCGGCGAGCGGAAGCGCGCAGACGACGAGCGCGACGACCACCGGCCGCCAGGCACGCGCGCGCCAGAGCAGGAACGCGCAGACGACGATCGGGAGGAAGATCAGCCGCGTGTTCGACAGGATCGCGAGCCCGAGCACGAGGCCGAGCGCGGCCGCGAGGCGCGGCGAGCGGCGCTCCGCGCAGAGGAGGGTCAGGAGCACGAGCGCCGCCCCGAGCAGCTGGTCGAGGATCTCGCGGTTGAGGTGGACGTCGTGCCAGACGAGGTACGGGTTCAGCGTCGCCACGACTGCGGCCAGCACGCCGGCCCGCTCCGAGACGAAGCGGCGTCCGATCGCGTAGACGAGGAGGGCCGTTCCGAGCGCGACGAGGATCTGCGCGCCTCCGACCGCCCACCACGTGCGGCCGAAGATCCAGTAGATCGGGATCAGGAAGAACGCGTAGAGCGGCTGCGTCCAGGCCGACGGATGCCCCGGGATGAAGCCGAAGGTGCCGCTCGCGACGAAAGTCTGCGCGAAGTCGTCGCTCTTCTCGGTGAACGCGGCGAGGATGCTGCCGCGCTCGTAGAGGAGGATCCCGAGGCGCGGGAGGACGCACGCGGCCGCCACGAGGGCGAGCGCCGTGCGCCTGCTCATCCGGCGGCAGCGGCGACCGGTACCCGCCGCACCGCCTCGACGTGCGTTCGCTGCCAGAGCTCGAGCATGACGAGACACCAGAGCCGGTGCCCGTGATCGGCGCTGCCCCCGACGTGCTCTCGCAACAGCCGCTCGACGGTCTCGCGGCGCAGCTGGCCGCGCGCCTCGACACGTGGGTCGAGCAGCACGTCCTCGGCGAACTCGCGCAGCTCGCCGCGGAACCAGCGGGCGAGCGGGACGCCGAAGCCGGTCTTGCGGCGGCGCAGGATCTCCGGGGGCAGGTCGCGCGCGAACGCGCGCCTCAGCGCCTCCTTGCCGCGGCGACCGCGGATCTTGAGCCGGTCCGGAAGCGAGGTCCCGAGCTCGAGCACCTGCCAGTCGAGAAGCGGTGAGCGGAGCTCGAGCGAGCACGCCATCGAGGCGAGGTCGGCCTTCGGGAGCAGGTCGCCCGGCAGGTAGGTCTCCACGTCGAGGCGCTGGAGCCCGGCGATCCCCGGCGCGGGCGGCTCGAGCCGAACCGGCGCGGCCGAGACGAACTCCGGCTCCCACAGCTCTCGGCGGAGCCCGAGCGGGAAGACCTCCATCAACTGCGCGTAGCGGGCGCTCGCGGGTGTTGCAGCCGCCTCGAGCAGGCGCGCTGCGCGCGTCGCGGCGGAGCGGGGCTCCCGGCGCCCGAGCGCCCTCAGCGTCCGCGCGGCGGCCGGGAGGGCGGGGGCGTGCGAGAGCCGTCCTGCGAGCGCGTGAGCCGCGTATCGCTCGTAGCCGGCGAACGACTCGTCGCCGCCGTCGCCGGTCAGCGCGACCGTGACGTGACGGCGCGCGACCTCCGAGATCAGGAGCGTGGGCAGCGCCGCCTCGTCGCCGAACGGCTCGTCGAAGGTCTCCGCGAGGCGCGGCAGCAGCGCCGGCGCGTCCGGCTCGAGCACGAGCTCCTCGTGCTGCGTCCCGTACCGCTCCGCGACCGTGCGCGCGTGACGCCGCTCGTCGTACAGCGGGTCGCCGCCGAAGCCGACGGTGAAGGTCCGCACGGGCTCGCTCGAGGCCTGCGCCATCAGCGCGACGACGACGCTCGAGTCGATACCTCCGGAAAGGAGCGCGCCGAGCGGCACGTCCGCGATCAGCCGCCGGCGCACCGCCGAGCCGACCGTCTCGCGCACGAGTTCGAGCCAGTCGCCGTCCTCCCGAGGCTCGAGCTGCCGCAGCTCGGCGTAGCGCTCGATCCGCTCCGCGCCGTCCTCGAGGACGAGCAGGTGTCCCGGGGCAAGCTTCTGGATGCCGCGGAGTCCGGTCGCGGTCCCCGGCACGTACTGGAGTGCGAGGAACGCGTCGAGGGCCGCCGGGTCGAGCTCGGGCTGGACCGCCGGCAGCCGCAGCAGTGCCTTCAGCTCGGACGCGAAGGCGAGCGTCCCGTCCGGGAGGCGCGTCCAGAGCAGGGGCTTCTTGCCGACGCGATCGCGGGCGAGCACGAGCCGCCCGCGACCGGCGTCCCAGAGCGCGATCGCGAACATCCCCGAGAGGTACTCGACGAAGCCGGGCCCATGCTCCTCGTACAGGTGCGGGATGACGGCGGTGTCGCCGCTGCCCGGAACGACATGGCGCTTCCGGCCGAGCTCGCTGCGGAGCTGCCGGAAGTTGTAGAGCTCACCGTTGAAGACCGCGACGACGTCGCCCGCCTCGTTCCGGACCGGCTGGCCGCCGGTGACGAGATCGACCACGCGCAGGCGGCGATGTCCGAGGACGCAGCGGCCGAAGGCGTCGACCGAGCCGTCGTCGGGGCCGCGGTGGACGAGCGCGGCGTTCATGCGGTCGACGAGCGCGGGGTCTCCCGCGCCCGTCGGAGCCACCAATCCACAGATCCCGCACACGCGCCAAACTGTACGGCCGTGCCCGGCGCCTACGCAGTCGTCTCCTGCCACGTCGACCATCCGCTCGACGACCGCTCGTGGCGGCTCCTCGCCGAGCTCCAGGAGCGCAGGCCCAGCGGGTTCAGGATCGCGGCGCTGATGCGCCCGCCGGATCTCGCCGCCGGCGAAGACGAGGAGCGCTGGGTCGAGCGGGCACGCGAGGCCGCTGCGCGGGGGCCGGTCGGGCACCACACGCACTTCGGCGGCCCCAGCCAGGCGCGACCACGCGCAGGGGACGACCCGGTCGCGCGCGTGCGGGCGGAGGCCGCGTGGTTAGGGGGGCGGGGGTTCTCGCCGCGGTTCTTCTGCGGCGGCGGCTGGTACATGGACAGGGGGCTGGCGGAGACGGTGGCCGAGCTCGGCTACGTCGACTGCACTGCGACCGAGGTGCGGCCGCGCTATCTCGAGAAGGACGCGCCGCGGTTCGAGCTGGACCATCCGGCCTGGCTGACGTTCGACGGCGGCCGGCTGCTCGCGCTGCCGACGACCCACTCGATCGGCCGCGCCGCGGGCGCGATGCTCGACCCGGAGCCGCTCCGCGAGCTCGTGCACGTCTACTTCCACGACGCGGACCTTCGTTCGCCGGCCCGCCGCAGGGCGCTTCTCGGCGCCCTCGCTATCCTGCGGCGGCGCCGGAACCCGTCCGACCTCGAGCAGGCGGCGGACGAGTTCGCCGAGACCGCGCCCGAGCTCGAGCTCAGCGCGGCTTCCAGGCCCTGAAGACGATGTCGTTCGCGAAGAGGCGCGGGCTGAGCGGAACGAGCCGTCCGGCGACGTAGCGCAGCTCCGGGCGCTCGAACCGCGAGAGCAGGGCGAGGACGTCGCGGCCGGCGAACGCGCGCAGGTGCGTCGGGTCGTCCGCGAACTCGGGGGGACGGCCGAGCAGGAACCGCAGGCGGCTCTTCAGCCGGTAGGTGTTGGGGACCGACCCGGCAAAGAGCCCGCCGGGCCGCAGCACGCGCCGGACCTCCTCGACGAAGCGGCCCGGGAAGCGGAGGTGCTCGAGCAGCTCGCCCGCGACCGCGACGTCGAAGCTCCCGTCCTCGAACGGGAGCGGCTCATCGAGGTCGGCCCAGCGCGTCTCGACTCCGAGCTTGGCCGCCTCCGCGAGCGCAGCGCGGTCGACGTCCACGCCGACGACCTCGTTCCCGGCGACGTAGGCCTTCGTGAGCGCCCCGTAGCGGCAGCCGAGGTCGATGACGCGCTTCCCGGTGCCGACCCACTCGCGGAAGAGCGCCGAGCGCTCGGGCTCGCAGAAGACGAACTCCTCGCTGCGGCTTGCGTCGTGGTGAGCGCGGTAGGCGTCCTCGATCTGCTCGATCCTGCTCACGTAGCCGGAAGGTACAGGTCGAGGATCTCGGCATAGCGCGCCGCGAGCACGTCCCAGTCCCGCCCGGCTCCGGCGGTGCGCGCCGCCTCCGCGAGCCGCCGGCGCTCGCCCTCGTCGCGCGCCAGCCGGACGATCGCCTCGACGAACTCGCGCGGCGTGCGCGCAAGGAGCCCCGCGCCCGTCTCGCGCAGCTCCGCCGTCACCTCGTAGTCGTACGAGACCGTCGGCAGGCCGAGGCCGAGGTACTCCGCGATCTTCGCCGACTGAATGCCCTGGTCCGCCGCGCGCGGGTAGAGCGCGACGTCGAAGCTCGCCGCATGCGCGAGGGCGCGCGGCCTCGGGAGACGCCCGAGCACCCGCACGTCCGGGCGCGTCGCCGCGCGTCGCCGCACCGAGTCGCTCGCTCCCCCGACGAGCCACAGCTCGGCCTCGGGTGCCCGCTCGTGCACCTCGTCCCAGAGCTCGAAGAGATGCTCGACGTTGTAGAGCGGGTTCTCGCCGCCCCGGTCGTCGCCGGTCAGGAGCCACGCGGCCATGTAGCCGGCGACGAACGGCGTGTCACGGCGGGCCTCCGCGATCTCGCGCCGCTCGCCTTCGTCGACCGAACTCAGGCTGACGCCCTGCGGGACGACGTGCCACGGCTTCTGGAGGCCCATCGCCTCGTAGCGGCGCGCAGCCCGCTCGGCCGTCACGACGTAGGCCCTGAGCGACGGGTGCGAGAGGAGCTCGACCTCGCGCGCCGTGAAGAACGGGTCGTCGACGTCGGACACGATCGGTCCGGCAAAGAGCGGGATCTGCTCGTTGTCGGCGGTGAAGAGCGCGCGGTATCGCCGCGCGGCGAGGCCGAGCACGAGTGGGTCGTGCAGGCGCTTGACGGAGCGGAGCGCGCGGTACTCCGCGCCGCGCAGGACCCGCCGGTCGGAGAGCGTGAGCAGGTACCTGTCGAGCCGTTCCAGGCGCGGCAGGAGCTCCTCGTAGCGCGGGTTGTTGTGCCCGCGGAACCAGATGCTGTAGAAGCAGACGCGGTCGGGCGCCGGCGCGGGCCCGAGCACGAGCCGGCGCAGTGAGCGGCGCTCCATCCATCAGGACGATACAACCGGCAGATGCGGCCCGTAACATGGCGCCGTGGCGACGAAGCCCGCTCCCGCGGCCGCCAGGGAACGGATCCTTCCGGTCATCGAAGGAGACATCCGGCAGGCGAAGCCGTACCTCCTCCTGCGCAGCCCGCTCCGGCTCGCGGCCGTTCGCGCCGCGAGCGTCGTCGCGCTGATCGTCCTCGACCTCTGCGGCCTCGGCCTCGGTCTCTACGGCGCCCTCGCGCTGCGCGAGCTCTCGTACGGGCATAAGCCGATCCTCTGGGGCCTGCTGTGGGACGCCGAGACGAACTGGCTGCCGTTCCTGACGCTCGTGACGGTGCTCGTGTTCTGGCAGGGGGGCCTCTACGCGCGCCGTGAGTCCCGCGCCGGCTTCGGGCGGATCGTCTCGTCGCTCGTGATCGTGACGCTGCTGACCCTCGCGTTCGGGCTCGGAACCGGGCACGACTTCAACACGTTCGGGCTCGTCCCGACGGCGCTCGCGCTGACGGCGCTCTGCATCGGGCTCTTCCGCGCGAGCTACGACGTCCTCACGCGGGACGTGCTCCGCGTCCTCGGCGTCCGGCGCCGGGCGATCATCGTCGGCGAGGGCGACCATCTCGTCCACCTGTACCGCACGCTCGGCTCGAACCGGGGCGGCATCGACTACGAGCTCGTGGGCGTCGTCTCCGACTCGGGCGCCGGCGTGCCGCTGCCCGTGCTCGGCCAGCTCGACTCACTCCGCGGCGTGCTCGCGGAGAACGAGGTCGACGAGCTGATCGTGACCGACTCCGACTTCACCGAACGGCAGCTGCTCGACGTCGTCGACCAGGCTCACCGCCGCGGCGTGCGGGTGCACGTGGCGCCGAAGACGACGGAGCTGCTGACGCAGCGCGCGCAGTACATCCCGGGACAGGGCCTGCTGCTGTTCGAGCTTCGCCCGCCGGTGCTCGTCGGGACCGACTGGGCGCTGAAGCGGACCTTCGACATGGTCGTCTCGACCCTCGTGATCGTCGCCGGGCTGCCGCTCTGGCTGCTGATCGCCGTCGCGATCAGGCTCACGTCGGCGGGGCCGGTCTTCTACCGCGACCGCCGGATCGGCGTCAACGAGCGCGAGTTCGGGATGCTCAAGTTCAGGACGATGTACGCGGACGCCGCCGATCGGCAGCGTGAGCTCGAGAGGGCGAACGAGGCAACGGGCGCCCTGTTCAAGATCCGCCACGACCCGCGCGTGACGCCGGCCGGTCGCCTGCTGCGGCGGTTCTCGATCGACGAGATCCCGAACCTGTGGAACGTTCTTCGCGGCGAGATGAGCCTCGTCGGGCCACGCCCGCTGCCCATCCGCGACTACGACCTGCTCGAGCCGTGGCACCGCAAGCGCTACCTCGTGCTGCCGGGCATGACGGGGCTCTGGCAGATCTCCGGGCGGTCGAACCTGTCGTTCGACGATCTCGTGCGGCTCGACTTCTACTACCTCGACAACTGGTCGATCTGGCTCGACATCTCGATCCTGGCGAAGACCCTGCCTGCCGTCTTCGCCGCACGGGGGGCGTACTAGCCTCGTTCGATCGCTCGTCCTCGGCCGCGTTCGGTCTCGTGGCGGAGAGCTACGAGCGGCGTCGGCCGGAGTATCCGGACGAGGTCATCTCATGGCTGACAGCCCGGCTGGGCCTCGCCCCTGGCACCACCGTGGTCGACGTCGGCGCCGGCACGGGCAAGCTGACGCGGCAGCTCCTCCCCACCGGCGCGCGCATCGTTGCCGTCGAGCCGCTGGCCGAGATGCACGCGCAGCTGGAGGCGGCGGTACCGGAGGCCGAGGCGCTGCCGGGGAGGGCCGAGGCGCTGCCGCTCGCCGACGGCTCGGTCGACGCCGTCGTGGCGGCCTCGGCAATCCACTGGTTCGACCTCGACCGTGCGCTGCCGGAGTTCCACCGGGTCCTGCGCCCGGGCGGCGCGCTCGCGGCAGTCTCGCCATCACGCGACCTCTCCGACCCGCTCCAGCGCGAGATCCAGGCGATCGTGGGCCGCCACCTCCCGCCACTGCGCGAGGTCCGCACGTTCGTCGCGGCGCTCGAGGCGTCGCCGCTGTTCGGTCCGCCGGAGCATCTCTCGACGGCCTTCGAGCAGCAGTTCGACCCGGAAGGGCTGGCGGAGCGCGTCGGCACGGTCTCCTACGTCGCGCGACTTCCGCAGGTCGAGCGCGAGGACGTTCTCGCGCGCGTCCGTGCGCTCGCCGAGACGAAGCCGCAGCCGCTCGCCTTCCGCTATCGCTGCGACGCGTGGCTCTGGCGGCGCCGCTGAGGCGTCGCGCGCCTTCCAGCGCGGGAGCCATACTGATCGGCGGATGAGCGCGCGCGCACCGAAGATCGTCGCGGTCGCCTCCGCCGTCGACCTCGACTTCCGCTACGGCTGCACCCCGGCCTGGTGGCAGCTCTGGAAGGGGATGTACGAAGCGGGCTGCGACCTGATCGTGACGCCGTACCGCGGCCGGCCGGTCGAGTCGCCTTGGTGGCGCACGCAGCCGAACCCGTGTTACCGCGAGGCCGAGCTGTTCGCGGCGGCGCGCTCGGCGGCGGCCCGGTTGCGCGGCGACCGCTACCTCCGCCGCTCCGAGCGCGACCCAGGCGACACCGACCGGCTCGTCCGGGAGGTCGTGTGGCGCTGGGTGACGCCGCGCTGGCAGCGCCACCTCGAACGGGTCCTGGAGCGCGAGCGCGACGTCGACGCGGTCGTCGTCTTCACCGTTCCGATGAGCCACCTGCGCGGGATCCCGGCGCGCCTTCGCGAGCGCTTCGGAGTGCCGGTCGTCTTCTACGACGGCGACGTGCCGATGAGCCTCCCCGAATACGGCGGCATGGACACCGGTTTCAACTACTACTACGGCGCCGATCCCGCCGAGTACGACCTCGTCGTGTCCAACTCGGAGGGCGGCCTCGAGCGGCTGCGCGAGCTCGGCGCCCGGCGCGCCGAAGCCGTCTTCTGGGGCGCGGATCCGGGACTGTTCGAGCCGATGGCGGTCGAGAAGGACGCCGACGTCCTCTTCTACGGGTACGGCGACAAGTTCCGCCGGGACTGGATGGCTTCCATGGTCGGCGAGCCGAGCCGTCGGCTGCCGGACGTCGACTTCGCGCTCGGCGGGCGTGACTTCCGCGGCGACACGGGCCGCGCGCGGATCGTCGGCGACGTGCCGTTCAACGTCTTCAGCCGCGCGATCTCGGCCGCGCGCATCAGCCTCAACATCACCCGTCGTCCGCACGCCGAGCTCGCGATGTCCTCGACGTGCCGCCCGTTCGAGCTCGCGGCCGCCGGCGCCGCGATCGTCTCGAACCCGCACGAGGGCATCGAGCGCTGGTTCGAACCGGAGCAGGAGATCCGCGTCGTCGGCGGGCCCGACGAGGCCGTGGCCGCGTACCGCGAGCTGCTCGGCGATCCGGGCGCGGCCGAGGCGATGGGGCGGCGCGCGCGTGAGCGCGTGCTCGACGAGCACACGTACGTGCACAGGGCCCGACGCCTGCTCGACCTCGTGGGGATCTCCTCGGGGGCGGCGGCGCCGGTGGGCGCGTGACCGAGCTCGCGACGCCCGAGGTGCGCCGCGGCGATCCGCGGCTCGTCGCGCTTCGGCGCATCGCGATCGTCCCGGCGCTCAACGAGGAGGAGTGCGTTCAGCGCGTGATCGACGAGATCCGGGCCTTCGATCCCGATCTCGAGATCGTCGTGGTCGACGACGGCTCGATCGACCGCACCTCTGCCGCCGCGGCGGCGAAGGGCGCCCAGGTCGTCCGGCTGCCGTTCAACCTCGGGATCGGCGGCGCCGTCCAGACGGGATTCCGCTTCGCGTTCGAGAACGGCTTCCAGCTTGCCGTCCGGGTCGACGGCGACGGCCAGCACGACCCGGCCGAGCTGCCGAAGCTGCTCGAGCCGGTGCTTGCGGGCGAGGCGGACATCGTGGTCGGCTCGCGCTTCGCGGGCCGCGGCGGATACCGGTCGTCGAGATCCCGGCGCGTCGGGATCACGATCCTCGCCCGCGTCGTCTCGCTGCTCGTCCGCCAGCGCGTGACCGATCCCACGTCCGGCTTCCAGGCGCTGAACCGGCACGCGATCGCGCTCTTCGCCGCCGACTACCCGCACGACTACCCCGAGGTCGAGGCGACCGTGATGGTCTTCAAGCACCGGCTGCGCCTGAAGGAGGTGCCCGTCCGGATGCGCGAGCGCGCGGCCGGCCGCTCGTCGATCGGCGCGCTCACGTCGGTCTACTACATGATCAAGGTGCTGCTCGCGATCGTCGTCGCGATGTTCCGCCGAAACGCCGTCCCGCTGGAGGAGAGATGACGCCGCTTCCGATCGCGATCGCCGCCGCGGTCGCCTCGTTCGCACTGCTCGTGATCGTCTTCGAGCTCATCCGCAGCCGCCGTCTGCGCGAGCGCTACGCGCTGCTCTGGCTGCTGACGGGCTTCGTCATGCTCGCGCTGTCGCTGTGGCGCGGCGGCCTGAACACGATCGCCGGCTGGGCGGGCGTCGAGACATACCCGCCCGCGGTGCTGTTCGCCGTGGCCGCGTTGTTCGTGATCGTCGTGCTTCTGCACTACTCGACGGTGATCTCGAAGCTCGCCGACCAGAACACGATCCTGGCGCAGCGCCTGGCGCTGCTCGAGCGCGAGCTGGAGGAGAAGGAAGCCTAGGAGCACGCCCCGGCGCGGGCGTAGATGGCCACTCCGCCGTGCCGGCGCACGGTCGGGTAGCGCGCGCGCAGCGCGCTCAGCAGCGCCGGCTCGTCCTCGAACGAGCGGCCGACGAAGACGGCGCGGATCCGGTCCCTGCGCAGGAGCTCGAGCACTCGCCGGGGCGGAAGCGAGCCTGTCTTGACGCGCACCAGCGAGGTGTCGACGAGCTCGCCCGGAAGCGACCGGCGCGCGCGGAAGGCGACGATCGGCTGGTCGCTCGCGACGCGCTCGCCCGGCCGCGTGCACCTCGCGAGCTCCTCCCACCCCCAGCGCAGCTCCGCCGGCTCCGCCTGTCGCGCGTAGTCGAGCCGGTGGACCTGTTGCGCCAGGCCGACGGCGAGCGCTGCCACGATCACGCCGGCGGCGACGACGGCCGGCCGGGGCTCGAGCCGCGTGACGACTCCTCCGAGCCCGAGGCCCGCGGCAAGTCCGACGGACGCCGCGAGCAGCACGAGGTGGTGCTCGAACAGCGGCCTCTGGAGGAGCAGCAGGAGCACGCAGGCGCCGACCCACGGCCAGAACGGCCAGACGCGCCTCACGAGGAGCGAGGCAGCCGCGCCCCCGGCGACGAGCCAGCCAGACGGCGTGCGGAAATCGAGGAAATGCGCCACCGCATGGCCGTTCGGCTCTCCCCCGCCGAAGTCGCGCGCGTTCGTGTGGAACGAGAACGCCTGCTGCCAGATCGAGCCGAGGGCGCCTGCGTAGCCGGCCGCGAGCGCAGCCGCCACGACCGCTGCCCCCGCAAGCGCGACGCCGACCTGCCGCCGCGACGCGCGCCTGACCACCGCAAGCGCGGCGAGCGGCACGACGACGGTCACCGCGTACAGCTTGACCGAGACGGCTCCCGCCGCAGCCGCTCCGGTCGCGCCCGCGAGCCAGAGCGGTGCCGGCCGCCGGAGCGCCGCCACCGCGAGCGCGAGAGCCGCGAGCGCCAGCGCGACGGAAGGCACGTCCGCCGAGACGCGCGGCGCCTCGGACGCGAACGGCGGCGTGATCGCCACGAGCGCCGAGGCCGCGACTCCCGCGACCACGCCGAGCAGCAGCCGCCCGGCGAGGTACGCGCCGAGGCACCCGACGAGCGCGACGGCGAGGAAGCCGAGCCGGAGATCCGTGATCGACGACCCTCCGGCGAGGCCGACCAGGCGCAGCAGCGTGTAGAAGCCGGGCGGCTGTGAGCCGAAGACGTCCGTCCCGAGCGCCTGCCCGTGCCGCAGCGCGTCCAGGCTCGCCAGGTAGACGCCCTCGTCGTAGGTGGCCCGCGCGTCGAGGTTTCGCGAGAAGAGCACGCCCTCGCCTGCGAGGAGCGCGGAGACCGCCACGATCTCGGCCCGGAGGCCGAGGCCGCGGGTCACTGCCCGCCGACGATCACGTTCACCGGCGGGCTGACGAGGAGGACGTCGCCCAGCGTGATGTCGTCGAGCCAGTTCGCCGAGAGCCCGATGCGGTATGTCCAGTGTCCCGGGCCCGGATTGTCCGTCACCTGCGGCGACGAAGTCACGCCGACCGTGTCCATCGAGAGCCGGCAGTCGAGCGCGCCCCGGCTCGAGCGCGCCCGCAGACACTGGACGCCCTCGTGTGCCGGCGTCGACGCGTCGATACGCGGCGCCGGGTCGAACGTCCTCGAACGCAGCACCCGGTAGAAGTGCGGCACCGGCGCCGCGATCGCGTGCCAGCGGACGACGACTCGCCCAGCGTTCGTCGACGCCGTCGGCCGGAACTGCGGCGAGACGGGTACGAACACTCCCTGGTCGAAGTACTTCACGGCGCGCGCCGAGTCGTTCGATCGCAGTGCCGCCACCACCACGAGCGGGATCAGCCCGAAGACGACGGCCGCGGCGGCCAGCGACCTCGTCCCGAGGAACTGCCGCCGTCCGGGCGGAAAGCGCTCCGCGAGCCGCGGCCCGAAGGCCGGCACGAGCAGCGGAATCGAGGCGGCCAGCAGCAGGTAGGCGGGGAAGGCCGGCATCATCAGCCGGAAGAAGCTCGAATCCTCGACGTTCGCCTGCGACGCCGAGCCCTTGATCAGCAGGAAGCCGAAGAACCAGACCGCGAGGAGCGCTGCCTTCGGGACCGATCGTCGAGCAACCGCGACGACGCCTGCGAACGGGAGGTATTCGAGCGGCCGCACGCTCCAGAAGAACTCGCGGGTGATGTCGAGGTTGTGGCCGAGCTGCCCCCAGTCGATGTGGACGTACTTCGTCACCGGGCTCAGCGCCGACGCGATCGGGAGGATCGCGGCGGCGTAGCGGCTGTCGCCGTAGGCGAGCGCGGGCGTCACGCCCAGGCCGCGCTCCTTCCAGACGGCGAGGGTGAGGAGTGCCGGAGCGGCCGCGGCGCCGAAGAGCACGAGGTGGCGCCACCGGCGCGCGAGCAGGAACGCGAGCAGCGGCCCGCCGAGGAAGATCCCGTTGCCGGGCTTGATGCCGACGGCGAAGCCCGCGGCGAGTCCCGCCGCCGCGACGGCGTGCCAACTCCGATCGTCGAGCGCGCGGAACGTGAAGTAGGCGGCGACGAGCAGGCAGACCATCGAGGGGAAGTCCGCGAGGTTCGTGAGCCCGAGCGCCTGCGGGAGGAAGAGCTCGATCCACTTCTGGTGGTAGCGCTGGTCCCACAGCGGAATCACCGCGTAGGGAGCTGCGACCCAGAGCGTCGCGGCCAGATAGCCGAGAACCCGGCCGCCGAGGCGCGAGGCGATTCCGTAGACGCAGAGCAGCGCGATCGGCAGCAGGACGATCACCTGCACCAGGAGCAGCGCCGGCAGGGCGTCGAGGATGTCCGATCCCGCGCCAAGCGCGATCGGGGAGGTGAGGTACGACCAGCCGTACCCGATCGGCGTCGTCGGGAGATGCCAGTGCGATACGAGCCAGGCGGTCGTGTAGTAGAAGGTCTGGTCGCCGCCCTGGTAGAAGAGCCAGCCGTTGTGGCGCACGGTTGCGACGAAGACGCCGAGGGCGGCGAACTGCGCGACGATCAGGCCGCCGAGGAAGACGGCCGGAGACGGGAGCTCCAGGCGGAGAGAGAGCCGGCCGAGGCGCAGCGTGCCGGCGCGCTCAGCGCGCGACATGCGTGTGCATCGCGCGGTACCAGGCGACCGTCTGCTCGAGCCCTTCGCGAAGCGGCGTCTGCGCCTCGAAGCCGAAGAGGGCCCGCGCGCGAGAGGCGTCGAGCGCGCGCCGCGGCTGGCCGTTCGGCATCGACCGGTCCCACCTGATCTCGCCGCCGAACCCGGTCACCTCCGCGACGAGGTCGGCGAGGTCGGCGATCGAGATCTCGCGCCCCGTGCCGAGGTTGACCGGCTCGGGCCCGTCGTGGCGCTCGGCCGCGAGCAGCAGCCCTTCGACGCAGTCGTCGACGTACAGGAACTCCCGTGTCGGCGACCCGTCGCCCCAGAGCACGACCTCCTCGCCGCCGTCGACCATCTTGCGCACGAGGTCGGGGATCACGTGCGCGTTCGTCGGGTGGAAGTTGTCGCCGGGCCCGTAGAGGTTCGCCGGCATCAGGTAGATCGCGTTCAGGCCGTACTGCTCGCGGTACGCCTGCGCGCCGACCAGGAGCGCCTTCTTGGCGACGCCGTAGGGCGCGTTCGTCTCCTCCGGGTAGCCGTCCCAGAGCTGCTCCTCGCGGAACGGTGGCGGGGTGAACTTGGGGTACGAGCAGACGGTCCCGGCGAGCACGAGCTTCCGGACGCCGGTCGCGCGGCTCTCCTCGATCACGTTCAGCCCCATCGCGAGGTTCGCGTACCAGTACCGGCCGGGGTTCGCGCGGTTTGCGCCGATCCCGCCAACCTCTGCCGCGAGATGGAAGACGATCTCGGGCGCGGCGTCCGCGAAGAGCCGACGCGCATCGGCCTGCTCCGTCAGGTCGTAGTCCCGCCGCCGCGCGACGAACGGGTGCTCACCCTGCTCGCGCAGCCGTTCGACCAGGTGCGAGCCGAGGAAGCCGCCGCCCCCGGTGACGAGGACGTTCACGACGACGGAGCGGGCGCCGGCTGCGGCGCCTTCAGCCAGTCAACGCGGCCGATCCAGCGCTCGCGGTTCTCCGCGTACCACGCGATCGTTCGCGAGATCCCCTCCTCCCACGAGACGCGCGGCTCCCAACCCGTCTCGCGATGCAGCTTCTCGTAGCCGACCCGCAGCGCCATCACGTCGGTCGCGCCGGGACGGAAGCGCTCCGCGAGGCTCACGACCTCGCGCCCCGCCGGCCAGTGACCCTCCTCCTCGCCGACCCGGATGATCAGGTCGGCCCAGTCCTGCATCGAGATGTTCTTCCCCTGGCCGTAGACGTAGAGGTCGCCCGGGATGCCGTGCGCTGCGACCGTCAGGTGGCCGCGGACGCCGTCGGTGCAGAAGCAGAAGTCCCGCTTCGGGTCGAGCTGGCCGAGCTCGATCTGCTCGCGCTCGAGCGCCTGCGTGACGATCGTGCCGGTCACGTAGCGCGGGTTCTGGCGCGGCCCGTAGTTGTTGAACATGCGTGTGACGACGCCTGGCACGCCGTACGCGTCGTGGTAGTTCATCGTCAGGAAGTCGGCCGCCACCTTCGCGGTCGCGTAGATCGACTTCGGGTTGATCGGCGAGCGCTCGTGCAGGATCAGCTCGTCC
>Ga0070741_10008062_pt1 | contig 21365 bp, 19 predicted proteins | sample Coa_R1_4_FD_66440 | JGI IMG/M metagenome (GOLD analysis project Ga0070741, IMG submission 66440) | Surface soil microbial communities from Centralia Pennsylvania, which are recovering from an underground coalmine fire - Coalmine... | ecosystem: Environmental > Terrestrial > Soil > Unclassified ... | reverse complement strand
TCCGCCGAGGCGGACAAACTGCTTCAGGACACGCTCGCGCTCGATCCCCACAACCCGTTCACCCTGAACAACCTGGGATATGCCATGGAGACCGAGGGCGATCTGCAGTCGGCACTCCGGTATTACAACCAGGCTGCCAATCTGAATTCGTCCGACAAGATTATTGTGGCGCCCGATCCGCGGTGGAGAGGGAAGACCATCAGCGAAGTTGCAGGCCGGAACGCGCGCGCGGTTGAGACACGGCTCGCCAACGAACAATCAGTCGCAGATGAAGTGGCTCGCCTGAACCTACAAGGCGTCTCGGCGCTTAACCACAATGACCGGCCGAAGGCGCGGGAGTTTTTCGAGAAGGCGTATCGGCTCGATAAGAACAATGCGTTCGCGTTGAACAATATGGGTTATGTTGCCGAGCTCGATGGCGATCAGGAAACCGCCAATGAGTTCTACGCGGAGGCCCGTCGTGCGGAGGGTGCAAATCTAAAAGCAACCGTAACCAGCAAGCGGCAAATGCGCGGCCTGCCGCTCACGGCAGTGGCACAGACCAACAGCGAAGGCGCGGAAGCGGTGCTCGAGTCCGAACGAGAGGCGCGCATGCGCCAAGGCGGCCCCATTTTGCTGAAACGCCGCGACAACAGCGTAGTCACTGAACCGGAATCGCCGCCGCCGGGCTCGCAGAATCAGACGCCGGAGGATCAGCCGCAAACTGCGCCGCCGAGCGAACCACCGCAATCGCAGTCCCCGTCGACTCCGCCATCGACCACGCAACCTGGACAGTCTGCGCCGTCGCAAACTCCGCCTGCGGAAGAAAATCCGGGCACCAGCACGCAACCGCAAAGCACGTCTCCGGTACAGGGGCAGACAGGACAGGCGCCGCCGTCATCATCCACTCCGGAGCAAAATATCCCGGCGCAGTCGGCGCCACAACCCACCATGCCTCAGCCCCAGACGGGCACGCCGTCGTCTTCACCGGCACAGAATCCGCCGTCATCGACGCAGCCGCCGCCGCAAACCACGACCCAACCGCCGCCGCAAACCACGACCCAACCGCCGCCGCACTAAAAGGCGGTATCGAAAACGGGGCGTTAGACCATCGACGCGATGCGTTGGAGAATGTCGGCAGGTAGAGCTCTAGCTTTTCTGGCAGCGGTATCAATACACACGCCGACCACAAGCATAGTGGCCGCTATCTCTCCGGTTTCATCATTGGTCATCTCATGGGTGAAGCGGAGCGATTTTTCTGCGGCTTCCAGAACCCTAGACCGAATCGTAAGCAAGTCCCCGGCGCGCAACTCACGCTTATATTCAATGTGTTGCTCGACGGCCACCAGGCCGAATCCTTCCATTCGCAGTCGCGTGGGACTGGCACCCATCGCCGCCAGGATCTGCCACGTAGCCTCGTCGAATTTGCCCACGTACCACATGACGTTCATGTGACCCATGTGGTCGCAATGCCACGGGTAGACGACCCCACGGTAGGTAACCATCACTTCGGCCATGGCGGTTCCGGCTCCTTTCGTGTACGGGTGCGATGACGTTCAGAACAGCTGGCCATTCGAAGCAGACAGTCTAAACGACGCCTGCTTTTTGGCGCCGGTAAGCGTTCGCACCACTGATTGAGTGACTCAACCAGTAGTGCAACCCTCATTGAATGATCCACTGATTCGGTCATCTTTCGTGCCAAAAAGGGGAAAACCAATCCAGCAACTTACCATTTAGTGTATTTGAATATGCATTTCCACATGCGTTAAGGCGTTCGTCTTATTGTTGTCGACCCAATCAGCAACTACTCTCGCGTATAGAAATCCGTACAAGCGCTGCAGGTGAGCCCTGCCGAGGCGGAAACATTGGGAGGTGTTTCTCCTCTGCAAGATGCAGCATTGGCGGATGAACTCGACTTCGCGAGGGTTAAATGAAGATCAGAGCTGTGATTTTCGCAGCAGTGTTGCTGTGTGTCTCAGGAGCTCTTTCCGCAAATCAGGCACAGGCTGAAAGCACAATCAGTTGTCCATCTGGACAGTACGACATGTTGGATTGGATGACGATGGATTCCGATATCCGCGGCTCCAATCACCTCACCGGCACGGCCAACCCGCTCTATACCGAGATGTACTCCACCAAGTTTTATTGGACCAAGGGCGGCAACGGTTACCCATGGGATATTCAGCTCTACGACAACAATTTCATCTATCAATGGATAACCGAATACGCGTGGAATGATCCTTATTCCTATAAGAAGTTCAGCACTAATTACAACATGCCGTGGGCGCCACGCTGCGCCAAGGGCGGCTTTCCGGGATCGACGATTACGGTCCCGGATACGTCGTATGACATCTACACCAGTTGTAATTCCTCAACCCATCACACGCTGAAGCAGGCGGTGAACCAGATCTGGGGACCATACAACCTCTCTCTCGGCGGCATCCTGCCAGCCAACACTTCCACCCTGGTGCTCAGTTATCGCTACAACTGCGACTCGAGCTACAACAACTGCGGCGATAAGGAAGAGTTTTACATGCAGAAACGGTACGGGCTCGTGCAGTGGATCCATTACGCGCTCGTAAAAGGCACCTATCAGCAGCAGCAGAAGAGCGTCTTCAACCAGATGACTTCTGCCGGCACCAGTCCATCGTTCAAGTGCTTCTAAAAGTCGAAGCGCGCGAATGACGTTGTAGGCAGTGCACCTGCAATTCGCGGGGATGCGCATTTCCAGGTAGAACCGATCCTCTCCGATCCGACTCTGCGGATCGGAGAGGATCGGTGTGTATGAACTGGGAGTTGCAAAGGTAGCGGCGCCACCGTCACGCTAATTGCGATGGGATCAGTCCAGAGTGCCGTCGCGCTCTCCTGCTCCGACATCCCAGTGGGTGCCGTCTGCACGTTTTCGCCCGCCTCCGTCACCCCAAGGTCCCATGCCGTCAGTTCCAGCCTGATGATCTCGACCACTGCGATTGCGGCCGTGGGCACCGTTCCCGTTGGAGGGTGGCAACCCGAATATGGACTGTTTCTGTCCAGCAGCGGGGTTGCGGGAATGGCCGTTTCCGGAAGCTGGTTGAACCGGAAGCAAATTTGCCAGTGGCTCGCGATTGGCGGTTTGTTGAGTTCCTGTGGTGGTGGCGCCGCTCCCGTTCAGCGAGCCTGTGCGCTCACTACTTCCACTGGAACTTTTACCGTTACCATCAACGGGGGCGCTGGATCTCCGCACTCCTCGACCGTCATTGCGTTGACGATCCAGTAGGTTGACACTCTCGCTGGTTCCCGGCGGGGCGGATGCGGATAGTTGGGCCAAGCGTTTCCGTGCCGCTGAGCGAACCAGGCGGTTACGAAGCGGGAGCCAGCGCGGCAATTTCCGCAGGCGCGAAACCGACGACAGCAGCCCCAACTGGTGTTGCAGGTCGAAAGTCCGCAGGTACTGGCGAATGATCTCCGGCATGCTCATGCGCAGGGCTGCGGAGAAATTTTGCACGGCCATATCCATCTGGCGGTCAGGCGACTCCAGCAGATCCACCAGTGTCTCGGCGAGACTCTGGGTGTTGCCCGCCTGAAACAGTTCGATGGCCAGGTTCTCTTCTTCCACCAACTGACGGAAATCGTTGATGTTCGACGCTACTATGGGAACGCCGTAGGCACAGGCGAGATGGGCCACGCCACTTGATCCCGCTGACGACGTGTACGGCATCACCGCGATACTAGTGCTCTGAAATAGTTCGCCGATCTTTTCTTCCGCGACATAACCCAGGAAACGAATGTGCGGATTCGTACAGCTCTGCGCCACTGAATCCAAGTAGCCTTGAGCTTTCGGGTGATCAGTGCCGGCGATTACCAACTCCACCTGTGGAACCTGGCTGCAGACAATCTCGAAAGCCTCAATCATCGGCTCCAGGCGTTTGTATGTACCCCACTTTCCGAAAGCCAAAATACGCTGCGTAGGATTGCCGCGTTGCGAGAAGTCGGGATACTCAGGGCGTCCTGACAAAATGCCGTGGCGCCGCACGTACACCGAACCGCGCCGGTATTTGTCGCGAATCAGGGTGCGGTACGCAGGCAGTAGTACAGAAATCGAATTGCTGAAGAGCAGCAACTGGGTCGCGAGCCAACCGGCGATTTTGTAGGCGAGCGGAAAGCGGATGCCCGCATCCTTGAGATCGACAGTTTCCATTAACTGGTGCAGGGTGACGTGGGTATAGACCCCTGAGATTCTCGCCATCATCGGAATTGCAATGCCGGCGAAGGCGGGCAGGGGCTTGCCACCGAAGCTGGCGAATCCCAAGTTGAACCACACAACATCCGGCTGACATTTGCGGATCGCGCGCAAAAGCCGGATCGGATTGGCCATGCTGTTGAACGCCCAGCAGCGGACCACCGAGTAGCCCTCGATTTCGGGCTGAGCAAACGGCAGGTCATCGCCGAGAACCGTGAGTTCCAGGCCCGGCGTGTCCTTGAGTTCGCGGGCGATGTGGTAGCCGTATTCGTTCAGCGCTTCCCGGCTCGGAGGGAACGCAGTCACCAGGCAGATCTTCATTGTTGACCCGGCCTGAAGATCGCGTGACGGGAAAGTTTCCCCAAAAGTGAGAAGTAGTGCAGCGCAACCCTGAGGTCGGCCTTGCTCTTTCCGGAATACCGGGTTGCGAATTGGAACGGAACCTCGACCGCCTTTTCAATCCGTCCCTTCACCAGGATTTCTAAAAGGATCTTGAAGCCGTAGGGCTGCAGATCCAAGCCTTCGATACAATCCCGGCGCACGATGAAGAAACCCGACATGGGATCTTTGACGCGAACGCCTCTTTGTTTTTGCAGAGGGACGGTCACCCAAGTACTGACACGCGAAACCAGCTGACGGAACTTGTTCCAGTTGCCGACGCAATTTTCACCGGTAGCGTAACGGCTCGCGACTGCGATATCCGCGCCTTCCTCCATTGCCGCGAGCAGCGAAGGCAATGTTTCGGGCGGATGTTGCAGGTCAGCGTCCATTACTCCGAGCAGATCGGCGTCGGTATGCGCCCAGCCGTGAATGACCGCGCCCGCAAGTCCGCGCTGGCCCTTGCGCACCAGCAAACGAACGCGGCGGTCTTCCTCGGAATAGCGCTGGACAACATCTGCGGTACCGTCCTGACTGTCGTCGTCCACGATCAGGATTTCATACTCAATGGGCAGCCGTGACAGTGCGGCCCGGGTACGATCAATCAGGGTAGGGATGTTCCCAGCTTCGTTCAGTGTTGGGATGACTAAGGCGAATTTGTGGGCTCCATTACTCTGCGGCATAAGCGAACCTGAGAAGCTCTTTCGTGCTGGCACTTGGATGTCTGCTGAGCTGGATGTGTTGCGTTATGACACAGCTTTCTTCATTCAGCCCAGAGACTTACAGGGAACTCCCCGGTCACTCGCGCTTGCCGATCAGAGCGAAACCGAGCCCAAAGACGGGTACGCGACCGCTCCCGTCAGATGACCGCAGCGCGCAAGGCCTTGCATGATCGCGTTATGTGCCTCGTCAATGCCGGTGGGGGGGATCATGGTCATGCCAGCCAAGTCGCGCAGGCGGTGATATGAATCTCGATATTCGTGCAGAAAATCCAAAGGATATTCCGGCTTGCGTTCACGCGCGACTGCAGGCTCGGCATCTAGCAGGTAAGCTATGTCGGGCTTGGGCACAAGTTTCAGCACTGCGTGCGCATAAGCGCGTGCGGCCGGTAGTTGCAGCGGCAGCGTAGCCAGTTGGTCGTAGATATATCGGTCGAAAATAATGACGTTCGCGTTCCCGCGACGCGCCTCGGCAACCACCTTCCTGAGATTGAGCGCGTCGAATACATACAGGCCGTAGCGCGCCAACGTCAAATACCACGCGCGATTGTTCTTGTCGTTTCGGCTGACGGGCTTTCCGGGTGCTCCAATACCGCCTTCACTCTTCAGGAACTTGTGGCTGAACCCGGCACGGTGGTTGGGGAAAGCGACAACGTTGTCCCAGAAGGCGAGTCGCTGGACTGTCAGGCCAGCTTCTGCGAGACGGTTGCAAAGCATCTCGATCTGGGTGCTTTTTCCGGATCCGTCCATGCCGGAAAAGCTGATCAAAAGTGAAGCCGAACGGGGCGACTGAAGTGGCGTTACCGAACCGGACTCGTTCACTGCACGGACCTCGGACGAAGTTTGATGTCTACCGCGCGCCGGGCGGAACCGATCCACCGGCGCGGCTAAGTGCATACACCGTGCCTAGCGCGACTCCTGCTCCGGCAATCACGCCCATCTTGATAAGAAATGAGCGCACCTGACGTTGTTTGGCTGGAGCGATGGCAGCGCCGGCAGGACGCGAGGCCGTATTACCTGCCAATCTACCTTCCTGCGCCGCCGCAGTTCCTGAAGGCTCCACGGGAGCAGTTTGCTTATTGGCGTTCTGCTGGGCGGCTTCGCGCGCCCGAACTGCGTCGGGACTTTCAGGCAGCTGGGTCCCAGTCTGGCGATTGCCGTTGATCAACTCCTGGCTAGCTTTGTCCTGCTGCTGCTGCAAAGTTTGGTTCTGCTCTTGGTCGGAACCCGGTGTCTGGTCGGTATTGTTCGGTTGCTGCGCGGCGTTCTGGTCTGGCGTGGCAGCCTGCGGTTGCGTCTGGGTAGCCGGAGTCTGCTGAGCCAGCAGCATAGCTGGTTCAGCGACACCCGACAGAGCAGATGCGAGCACGATGCCCAACATCCTGGTGCTGAAGTTCGTCATACTACGTCTCCTCGTTGCCCGATTTGTTCGTGCCCCGGCAGTTCTTTTAACTGACTTCTTATGCTGCCGCGGGCTGCTGCGGAACTTCTTCGGCCACGGATACGGTGTCGAACTGCGGCAACTCGTAACCGGAACTCGTAACCGCTTCGGGGACCGTTGGGAAAATTTCAAATACGCGGTCCATCCGGGTGAGTTCTAGTACTGTTGCTGCTTCAGGGGAGAGCCCGGCCAGCTTTAGCTCACCATCGTGTCTCGCCACTTCCACCATGCAGTGGAGCAGCATGTCCACTGCGGTCGTGTCCATCTGCCGTACATTCGACATATCGATAATTACGCAGGGATGATCGAGACTAAGTCCTGGGTTGATCTGGCGCGCGATGGCCCGGACAACTTTGCCGGCCATGCATTCTGGAAGTTTGACGACAATGGTGGAACGTGTGTCCATAATATCTAGGGCCCCTCCCCGGGAATCCACGTGCCCGACTACGCGTCGAGACGGTTATTTGTTGCCGCTTCGAATTAGCTGCTGAACTTGCCAAGCCAGCGGCTGCTTGTCACTAAAGATGCCGTTTGCGAGGAGCGCGTTGGAACCGCGCTCGGCGCGTTCTTTGCTTGCCGCCAAAGCAGCGACGTTGCCGTCCGAAGCAGGTTTTGCGGCATCAGCCCACGGGGCGCTGACTTCGGCCCAATCAACCTGGCATCGGGAAAATCCACTTCTACATTTCTTTGCAGGTGCACCAGCCGAGAACCGGCAACCAGCGAATGAGACACGCTCAATCCCATTCCCACGTACGTTCCCGGAAAAATGCAGGAATCATCAATTGACGTGCCGGCGTCGATGTCGCACTGCCTCTCGATCGAACTGGCTTGCGTAATCCTGCATGCAGCACCGACGCATGTCCCCGCACCGATGAAAGCTGGGCCTTCCAGAATCGCAGAGCTGTCGATTCGAGTATTAGGTCCAGCCCACACGTGCGGGCGGATCTCAGTTCCGACTGGTTGGATGTCGCATTGCCCGAGCAGCGCGTCATGTGCCAGCTTGCGGAAGTCGCTCGCGTCCCGCAGGCGATTGGTGTACCGGTTATTGCGATATCGCAATCGCTGTGGAATCAGTGAACTCAATCGGCTTCGAAACGATCCCGCACCATCCCGGAGCTGTTCCGCTTCGACGAGCACCAGATCCAGCGCGCCTTTCCCGTCGTAGAACTGGGTCAGGCGGCTGCCGATGCCGCGATGAAAACGAACCAGGTCGTCGAGATCAAACTCCACATAAGGACCCAGCCGCGCCAATAGCAGGAGATCGATTCCCTGGTTCAGATAGTGCGATACCAATTTGTCCCACGCCGGCCAGAAAGTTGCGGCCGAAGTGGCGTGGGCAGCGTTGACGCCAGGAGTTCCAGCTTCGGACAGGGTTGAGATCTGCTCGATCCCGAGCCGACGTAACCGAGAGAGGGTCCTGTCTACGATGTTCTGACCAAGTACATCCCAGAACACGGTCGGACAGCCAAGCAGCAGCTGGGGCCCAGTCCCGCTACTGCGGCCGGTGGGCCGAGAAGCGGGATTGGGGGACTCATTCGCGATTTCGTCTGCTATGGTGACTATGGCTGCAATCTGCACAGAACCCGTCCTGGTAATCAAAGTGCCCGGTTACCGCGTACAACGCGTTACGTTCCCGTCCTTGTGATCAGACGGCGGTGGTCTCTACAAGCGAACGATCACTGGCGTTGACAGGCGGCACGAAAGCCGACGGATCGGTTTCGTCACCAAAGCCCCAATCGTCGAACATGGCGGTACGCGGATTGCTGCGCCGAGACGAGCGAGCCGTACGTGGACGCACATTCTCGTTTGCACTCTCTTGGGCTTCTGCCCGTGCGTACCCGAGGAGTTCGCGGATGCGCAATTTCGCCTTGTGCAGTTGCGACTTCGAGTTTCCTACCGAGCAATCCAGCAGTTGCGCGATTTCCTGGTGCTCGTAACCCTCCACCTCATGCAATAAGAAGATGGTGCGGTAGCCGGCCGGCAATTCCTTGATGGCGCGGGTGAGGGCAATGCGATCGACTGAGCCGGTCAGCCGGTCATCTTTGCTGCCATACTCGCGACGGACGAGACGTGCGTCCTGGTTATAAGGCTCATCGAGAGAAACCTGGCGCAGAGCCTTCTTGCGGAAGTGCATCAAAACAGTGTTGACTGCGATTCGGTATAGCCAGGTCGACAGAGCTGAGTCTCCTCGGAAGGTAGCTAGTTTCCGGAATACCTGGAGGAAGGCGTCCTGGGTGAGATCTTCGGCTTCAGCCGCATTATTGGTCATGCGCAGGCACACGGAGTAAATCCGCGGCTTATGCGCGTAGAAGAGAGAAGCGAATGCATCAGAATCGCCTTGCTGAGCGCGCCGAACTAGGTCTAGGTCGGAATCAAGACGGGCGGTGGTGTTAAGGTCGCTGCTCACTTGCATCTCCTTTCGAACTCGAACCAGTGACTGATACTCCCCAACGCATTTGTTCACAGTCACGAGGGTAGGTGCTGAGGCGATTTCGTTCCATCCGGTGCACTCTGTATCCAATCTGATAACTTGCTGTACCGTGTTGACACACAAGGGCATGCGGCGAAACCGCGAATTGTGTGGTGGGTAATTCACTTGCTATGCCGTGTAGCTGCTGAATACAGCTCAAACGGCCAGCAATACCGCTGGTCAGGCGGGATGTAAGAATCGCTACTCTGGATCGGCTGAAGAAATACAGGATCTACCGGATAGCGGGGTTCGTTGCGTCGAGCGGTATACGCTGCAGTCGCGGAGCGGCGCCCGACGTCACGCCCGTAGAGAACGAGCAAGAGGAGCGGCTTCACAATTTCCCGGAAATCATCAGGGCACCGCTTCAGCGCTGCTGGAAACGCGTCGGATTGTTAGCAGCCCTTTAGCGCAGAGAACCAGATTCCCGCCTGGGGCGTTCGCGCGTTCGCGGCTACAGAAAATCTTCTAGGGAATTACAGCGTCGGCTTGATTGTTGGTCTCGAGGATCACCCTTATCCTCCGCTCATGACAGTTTGCCCTCTATCGTACCCACCATTCAGGCAGGCGCCGGCCGCTTGAGCAGACCGGCTCCTGCTCCTCGCCCTAACTGTGAGAGGGGCAGTGGCGGGTGCTACGCACATCGGTTTTTCTCCTGGTTTTAAACGATATTTTTCTTGTGGAGGTTTAAGGTGAAAGCGACATCATTGCGCGACTTGTATGTGGAACAACTGCGGGACCTGTACGACGCCGAGAATCAGCTCATCAAAGCGCTCCCGAAGATGGCACAGGAAGCCACTTCGGAGGACCTGCGCAGCGCCCTGGAAGAGCACCTCGAAGTAACGCGCCAGCAGGCCAGCCGCCTCGAGCAGATTTTCGAACAGATAGGCGACAAGGCCAAAGGTGAGAAGTGCAAGGGTATGGAAGGCCTTATTAAGGAAGGAAGTGAGGTCCTCGAGGAAGATATGGATGAGGACGTGAAGGACGCGGCGATCATCGCGGCGGCTCAGCGCGTCGAGCATTACGAGATCGCGGGATACGGTACGGTCCGTACGTACGCGAATCTTCTCGGTGAAAACGAAGCCGCAGGCCTGCTGGAACAGAGCTTGGAAGAAGAGAAAGAAGCGGACCAGACACTGAACGATATTGCTGAACACATTAATGTCGAGGCGAAAGAGGCCGAGGGTGAGCGAGAAGAGGAAGAACGTCCCGCCCGCCGGACGGCCAAGAGCACTCGTCGGCGCTCGGCAGCTTAAACGACTGTATCCCTGGGAGCGAAAAGGCCGGCATGATAGACGTGCCGGCCTTTTGCACTTCGTCTGAATCGCGGAATCAACTTTGCCTCTGGCCCAGGCTGATCCATGACATCTCTTAAAGGAAAACTTCAGTACATTCTGATTGCGGTTCTGTTCGTGATTGCGGCATCGGTAGCTTGGGGTGATTCGCTGCAGCTCCGCGACGGCCGCCACTTCGACGGGCAATACGTCGGCGGAACCCAAAGCACGGTAGCGTTCTTCACCAACGGATCGGTGCAATATTTCGGGGTATCTGATGTATTGCTTGTGGTCTTTGGGGGCGGTAGCAACACCGATTCGATGGGTCCACTCGGCCAGCAGTCGCCGATGATGAAACCCATGTCGGAAGGCCAGAAGCAGGCAAGCGCACCATCAAAGGGGAAGAAGGGTTCCGGCACGGAGAAATCACCCCGGCTGCTGCGGACGAAAGAAACTCTCTAAGTAGACAGCGGCCCTCCCCCGATTTCCCTGCGACGGCGGACGACAGTGTCCGCGCCACAGCCAAGCAGAAAGAGCCCTCCTCCAGACACTCAGGTTTGACCCCCTCAGGTTGGAGTGTTATAAAATTCGGCTGGGTGTCCGGTAATCACGGGTGGTTCCCTGTCCCGACCGAACGCCAGTTTATCCGACGCGGCCAAGCTTCAGCACTCCTGTTCTAGTCTTGTGGTGGAAGCGTGTTCGGAAAGTCCCGGCTACGCTGGTGACGCTCAAAAACAAGCGTCGCCGCGGGGCTATCTGCCGGGGAGCAGCGCTGAAAACACGTTGTCATCCCAAATCTCGTTCTTATCTGTGGAGGAATCTATGCGCACCTGGCCCGCTCCTGCTGCGTTCCGAGGATGCCGAATGCTGAAATTCGTGGCGGCCACCTGTTCCATGCTCATGCTGGCAACGGCCGCGGGATTCGCCCAGCCTGCCTCAGAAGAAGTCGGCGGCGAAGCCAGCCTCAAAGTTCCTGACCTGTCTTCGGTCCAATTCCTGGGCACCAACGGTCACAACCTGCTGCTGATCGGAATCGGGTTCTGCGTCCTGGGATTGTTGTTCGGATTGATCATCTATACGCGATTAAAGAACTTGCCGGTGCATCGCTCGATGCGGGAGATCTCGGAACTGATCTACGAGACCTGCAAAACTTATCTAGTCACCCAGGGAAAATTCCTGCTGCTGCTTTGGGCGTTTATTGCAGTGGTCATTGTTCTCTACTTCGGCTGGCTGGCCCCGGTTCCAGGCAAACCCATTGCGACGACGCTGCCGATCATCCTGGCGTTCAGCATTATTGGCATGGCAGGCAGCTATGGGGTGGCGTGGTTCGGTATTCGGGTGAACACGTTCGCCAATTCCCGGACGGCGTTTGCGGCGCTCCCTGGGCGGGCGTTCCCGTGCTATCAGATCCCGCTCGAGGCCGGCATGAGCATCGGCATGATGCTGATCTCGGTTGAGTTGCTGATGATGCTCATTATTCTCCTATTCGTCCCAGGAGATTACGCCGGGCCTTGCTTCATCGGATTTGCCATCGGCGAATCGCTGGGTGCAGCCGCACTGCGTATTGCCGGCGGCATCTTCACCAAGATCGCCGATATCGGCAGCGACCTGATGAAGATCGTCTTCAAGATTAAGGAAGACGACGCGCGCAACCCGGGCGTGATTGCCGATTGCACAGGTGACAATGCGGGCGATTCAGTTGGTCCGTCCGCCGACGGCTTCGAAACCTACGGCGTGACCGGCGTGGCGCTGATCACGTTCATCCTGCTCGGCGTGAAAGACCCAACCGTGCAGGTGCAACTGCTGGTATGGATTTTCGTCATGCGTATCGCCATGCTGGTCGCCAGCGCGGCCGCGTACTTCATAAATGCTGTAATCGCAAAGGCACGCTACGGTAATGCGCGCGAGATGAATTTTGAGGCGCCGCTCACTTCGCTGGTATGGATTACCTCCGTCGTGTCTGTGGTGCTCACCTTTATCATTTCCTACCTGATCATCCCCGCTCTTGGCGACGACACGACGCAGTGGTGGAAGCTGGCGTCCATCATCTCGTGCGGAACGCTGGCGGGCGCGATTATTCCGGAATTCGTGAAGGTGTTTACCTCCACCGGATCGCGGCATGTGAAAGAAGTAGTGATCTCGGCCCAGGAAGGCGGGGCGTCGCTTGATATTTTGTCCGGCTTCGTTGCCGGCAATTTCAGCGCCTACTATCTCGGATTGACGATGGTCGGGCTGATGGGCATTGGGTATTACGTCAGCACGCTAGGACTGGGCGCATTGATGGTTGCCGCGCCGGTATTTGCCTTCGGCCTCGTGGCGTTCGGGTTCCTGGGCATGGGCCCGGTGACGATTGCCGTCGATTCCTACGGGCCGGTGACCGACAACGCGCAATCGGTATATGAGCTGTCGCTGATCGAGCAGATTCCTGGCATCGAGCAGGAGATTAAGCGCGATTTCAAGATGGACGTTAACTTTGAACGCGCCAAGGACCTGCTGGAAGCCAATGACGGGGCGGGGAATACTTTTAAAGCTTCTGCCAAGCCGGTATTGATTGGAACCGCGGTAGTTGGGGCGACGACCATGATTTTCTCCATCATCATGGCGCTCACCAACGGGCTGGCGCAGAACGCGGACAAGCTGTCGTTGCTCCATGCGCCATTCGTCCTGGGGCTGATTACCGGTGGCGCAATTATTTATTGGTTCACCGGCGCTTCGACCCAGGCGGTGAGCACGGGCGCGTATCGCGCGGTGGAGTTCATCAAGGCCAACATCAAACTCGAGGGCGTAGAAAAAGCTTCCGTTAGCGATAGTAAGAAAGTGGTCGAAATCTGCACTCGCTATGCACAAAAAGGCATGCTCAACATTTTCATTGGCGTGTTTTTCGCGACGCTGGCGTTTGCGTTTGTGGAACCCTTCTTCTTTATTGGGTACCTGATCTCGATCGCAACTTTCGGCCTGTACCAGGCGATCTTCATGGCGAACGCCGGCGGGGCTTGGGACAACGCCAAGAAGATTGTCGAAGTCGAACTCAAGCAGAAGGGAACCGACTTGCACGCTGCCACCGTTGTGGGCGACACCGTGGGCGATCCTTTCAAAGACACTTCGTCCGTCGCCATGAACCCGGTGATCAAGTTCACTACTCTGTTCGGATTGCTGGCAGTCGAACTGGCGGTGAGCCTGACGCGTGAGAAGGGAAACGCAGTCAGCAACGTGCTGGCGCTGGTGTTCTTCCTCATCTCTCTCGTATTTGTGTACCGTTCGTTCTACAGTATGCGGATCGAAAGGGAGCACGCGCCCGAGGTCGCCAGAGCGGCAGCTGATTAACACGTCGCGAGGAAGTATCTGGACGCCATCCGGAGAGCCGGATGGCGTTTGCTTTGTCACGCTGCGCGGATGATCTGGTCAGATTACAGCAACTACCCGATTCAAAGACGAATGTGCACGGAAGTATAATTATATACATCGTGTCACGATACACATAGGAGTTTAGTGTATGAGAACCGGAGTCGGCCGTACCATCTGGGCTATTGCGGAAGGCTACATTCCGGCCGAAAGCACCGGCCCGGAACCGCAAATGAAAAGCCATGAGACGGCATGCCTGCTGAACACGGGTTCCAGCGATGCGCACGTGCGGATCACGATCTTCTTCTCCGACCGCGAGCCAGTTGGGCCATATCGCGTTAAGGTGCCTGCTCGCCGGACCCGCCATATTCGCTTCAATGAGCTGAGCGACCCGGAACCGATTCCTCCCGACACAGACTATTCCAGCCTGATTGAGTCCGATGTGCCAATCGTGGTGCAACACACCAGGCTCGATTCTCGGCAGAGCGCCAATGCCTTGCTCAGTACGGTGGCTTATGCGGCGGATTGACGTCGTCAACCGGGGAATTGATGACTAAGCCCACCAGCATCGAGCGGATTAATGTCTCGGTGTACACCATTCCTACCGATGTTCCGGAATCTGATGGAACCCTGGAATGGGACAAGACAACGTTGGTCCTGGTGGAGGCCATGGCTGGAGGACTCCATGGGTTGGGATACACCTACGCGAATGAAGCCACTGCGTTGCTCATACGGCAAGCGTTTGGTGACGTAGTGCGGGGCCGCGATGTCATGGACATTCCGCAGTGCTGGGCGGCGATGGTGCACTCCATTCGGAATCTCGGGCGGCCGGGCATTGCCTCCATGGCGATCGCTGCGGTTGATAACGCACTTTGGGATCTGAAAGCGAAAGTTCTCGATGTGCCTTTAGCAAAACTGCTGGGGGTGATCCGCCATTCGGTTCCGGTATATGGAAGCGGTGGCTTTACATCCTATTCCGATACACAATTGCGGGCGCAGTTGTCGGGCTGGGTGGACTCGGGAATCGAAATGGTGAAGATGAAGGTAGGACGCCACCCGTCAGACGATGTACGGCGGGTCGGTGTTGCCCGGCACGCCATCGGAAATGAGGTGAGTCTGTTCGTCGACGCCAACGGCGCGTACAGCCGCAAGCAGGCGCTCGAGCTGGCGAAAGCATTTCGCGACTACGGTGTGACGTGGTTTGAAGAGCCGGTGAGCTCCGACGACTGGCAAGGCCTGCGTCTACTGCGGGACCGCGCGCCGGCAGGCATGGAAATTGCCGCTGGCGAGTACGGGTACGACAGCGTCTACTTCCGCCGTATGCTCCAAGCCGAAGCAGTGGACGTGTTACAGGCAGACGCGACTCGCTGTGCCGGAATCAGCGGGTTTCTCGTGGCAGGCGCGCTTTCTGAATCGTTTGGAATCCCGCTCTCGGCGCACACGGCACCTGCCATGCACGTGGACGTCTGCTGTGCGGTCCAAGCGGTGCGGCACCTGGAATATTTTCATGATCATGCGCGCATCGAGCACATGCTGTTTGACGGCGTGCCAGAACTCAGGTGCGGGCGACTCTATCCCAACACCCGCGAGCCAGGGAACGGACTGACACTGCGCACCTCTGACGCCCGGCGGTATGCAGCAGCCTGACCATGCTCGAACACGTGGAGAACCGATGAAGGCGTTAGTGAAGATAGAAGGCGGCAGCCGGCGCGAAATTGACGTTCCGGCCGACCAGCTTGCGGCCGAGTTGCGCAGCCAAACAGAGGCGGAGGTCCGATTCGATGATGGGTCGCGCGCATTGTACGCGACTGCGGGCGGCAATTACCGCCAAATCCCCATCGGCGTCGTTGTGCCCCACAGCGAGCAGGATGTGATCCGCACGGTGGAATTGTGTCACAAATACGGCGCGCCGGTTCTGGCGCGTGGTGGCGGTACCAGCCTCGCCGGGCAATGTTGCAACGTGGCCGTTGTGATCGACTGCTCGAAATACCTGCGAAACATTCTTGAACTTGATCCCAACAAGAAGCAGGCCCGTGTACAACCCGGAGTGGTGCTCGATGACCTGCGCAACGCGGCGGAGAAGTTTCACCTCACGTTTGCGCCAGATCCCTCGACTCACGACCACTGCACGTTAGGCGGGATGATTGGCAATAACTCCTGCGGCGTTCACTCGGTCATGGGCGGAAAGACCGTGGACAACATCGAGCAGCTTCGAATTCTTACCTATGACGGGTTGCAACTGACCGTGGGCGCAACCAGCGAGGAAGAGCTCGCCCACATAATCCGAATCGGCGGCCGACGCGGAGAGATTTACAAGTTACTCCGGGAACTGCGAGACAAATACGCTGAGCAGATTCGCGCCCGATACCCAAAAATTCCGCGCCGCGTTTCCGGGTACAACCTCGATCAACTACTGCCGGAGAACGGCTTCCATGTTGCCCGCGCGTTGGTCGGCAGCGAGGGCACGTGTGTGACAGTGCTTGAGGCAACGACTCGATTGGTGGACAGTCCACCGGCTCGCACACTCGTCCTGCTCGGATACCCGGACGTTTATAGCGCGGGCGACCACGTAGTCGAGGTAATGGAGTTCGAACCTACGGGATTGGAGGGAATGGACGACCGCCTCATTGATGACATGAAGCGTAAGAACATCCATCCCGAGGATGTGTCGCTGTTGCCACCCGGGAAGGGATGGCTCGTGGTGGAGTTCGGGGGACAGGACAAAAACGAAGCTGACGAAAAAGCCCGCAGGATGATGGAAGCGCTAAAGAAGCGGCCAAACGCTCCTTCAATGAAGTTGTTCGACGATCCCAACCAGGAACAGCAGGTGTGGAAGACGCGCGAAGCTGGGCTGGGTGCAACGGCGTTCGTTCCGAACAGGCCACCGACATGGGAAGGATGGGAAGATTCAGCGGTTCCACCCGAGAAGCTGGGCAAGTATCTGCGTGATTTCCGCGCTCTGCTCGACCGATACCAATATGCATGCGATCTCTATGGCCATTTTGGCCAAGGCTGCGTACATACGCGCATCGATTTTGGGTTGACCTCTGCAGAAGGAATCGAGAAATACCGGGCGTTTGTCCACGATGCTGCGCACTTGGTAGTCAAGTACGGAGGGTCGCTATCTGGAGAACACGGGGATGGGCAATCGCGAGCCGAATTGTTGCCTATCATGTTTGGCAAAGAACTCATTCAAGCGTTCCGCGACTTCAAGCGCATTTGGGACCCGCAATGGAAAATGAACCCGGGGAAAGTGGTAGATCCATATCGCGTGGACGAGAACCTGCGGCTTGGAGTCAACTACGCCCCCAAGGTACCGGCAACGCATTTCAGCCGTTTTGATGAAGCTGAAACCTTTCCGGATGCGGCCATCCGGTGCGTGGGCGTGGGCAAGTGTCGGCGAGAAGGTGGTGGAACCATGTGCCCCAGCTACATGGTCACACATGAAGAAAAACATTCCACACGAGGGCGGGCCAGGCTGCTTTTCGAAATCATGCGAGGGGATTTTCTCACTGATGGGTGGCAGGACAAAGCGGTGTATGACGCGCTCGATCTTTGCCTGTCCTGCAAGGGTTGCAAGCACGACTGTCCGCTGAATGTGGACATGGCAACCTACAAAGCGGAATTTTTGTCGCACTATTACGAGCGTCACGGAAGGCCCTTACGGGCATACGCGATTGGGTGGATCCATTGGTGGGCACGCATGGCCAGCGTCGCACCCGGCTTAGTGAATGTAGCCACGCATCTGCCAATCCTAGCGAACGTTGGAAAGCGGCTGGTGGGCATCTCGACCAAGCGCGACATGCCGCGTTTCGCTTCAGATCCATTTACGGAGTGGTTTCGCAGACGATGCTGGTACGGACGCCACTCACGGCAGCCCTCGTCCCGACCTGCGGTAATTCTGTGGCCTGACACTTTCAACAACTACTTCGAGCCGCAAGTGCTGCATTCGGCTTATCGAGTCCTTCAGCGGGCCGGCTTTGCCGTACGGCTGCCCGTGCGTCCGCTGTGTTGCGGGCGCCCGCTGTACGACTATGGCATGCTGAGCACCGCAAAAAGGCTGCTGGAGAAAACATTACACACGCTGCGCAACGAGATTCGTGCGGGCGTGCCCCTGGTAATCATGGAGCCAAGCTGCGCAGCGGTGTTTCGCGACGAGCTGAAGAACATGTTGCCCCACGATGAAGATGCAATCCGCCTAAGCAAGCAGACATTTGTGCTGAGTGAATTTCTGAACCAGAAGAAGATCTCAATGCCTTCTCTCAGCCAGTCTGCGTTAGTCCACCTTCACTGTCACCACAGGTCGGTCCTCGACATCAATGCAGAACAGCAGGTGCTCACGGACATGGGGCTCGACTTCCATATCCCCGAGTCTGGGTGTTGCGGGATGGCCGGAGGCTTTGGCTACGAGGCGGACCACTACGAGGTTTCGGTTAAAGCGGGACAGCGCGTGTTGCTGCCGGCCGTGCAACAAGCTTCCCCCGATACTCTTCTGATTGCGGATGGTTTCAGTTGCAGAGAGCAGATTCGTCAAACGACCGGCCGCCATGCTATCCATCTGGTTCAGGCCATTGATATGGCGGCTCGCGCAACTCACGGCGAAGGCGAGCAACGCGCTGCATAGCACGACGGCATCACGGCCTTGGTCTCAAGGTCCGTATGTAGAGCACGATTTGCCAGCGCTGCATCTCCGGCAGGCCGCTAAAGGGCGGCATTCCCTTATCCACATTGCCATTTGTGATCTTCCAGAAGAGCGATCCATCGCTTTGCGATTGCACTGCAGCCAGGCGCAGGTTGGCGGAGTGCTTCTTTCCCATGCCCATTGCGTCCTCGCCGTGACACTCGGCGCAATTACGCATGAACAATTTTCTTCCACCCTGTGCCGCCTGTGGCTTATTGGCAAGCGGGTTCGGTCTTGCTACAGCTGCCGCAGGTGCTTGCCAATCGTCGTCAGGCTTGTACGACGGGTTTTCTGCACCGGCAATAGCGACAACTACGCCCAAGCAAATCACCGTGAGCCGCATCATGGTTTCGCTCCAAACAGCCGTGCTAGCTTGTCGCCGAAGCCGCGAAATTCGTAGCTATAGCCAAAGCGCAGGAGCAAGGGATTGCTTTGACGGGTGAGGCCGATCGCCGGCGAAAAGTGCAGCGTGGCATTGTCGCTCAATCGCCAAGCCACCACGGGCGCGGCGTAATGGGCGGTGTCGCGGAATCCAAATTGTTCCGTGCTTCCCAGCCCGCCGTATAGCTCGATTCCAGCAGTGAAGTTCTCGCGGCAAAAGCGGCACTCGTCAGCCGAAGCCAATGTAGCCAGCGGATGGGAAATGCCGAATGCGTAACCGAACTCAAAGCCTTCGTCCTCAGATAGGTTCTTCTCTACGATGAAGTTTTCCGCGAGGTTCCAATCGTGCACCGTGCTGGAGAGGATCAGCTTGGTTTCGAGCTCGCGGGCGTGAGTCTGGGTGAGTTCGGAATTAGGTTCGTTGAATTCCGGCGCATGACCGACAATTTCTTTCTGAATGCGGCTGGCTTCATTGATGCTCTCATATTCGAGATAGAGGACCGGATTGATCGCGTGCTCGCGGGCAAATGGCCGGAAGCGATGCTCCGAACGCCATCCGGTAAAGACGGTGCTGTCGCCGGCCGTGGATTGGCCCTCAATATAGAGTTCCGTCGTCCAACGTGCTGTGACCCCGTATTCGAGCTCGGTATAAGGAGCAAAGTAGAATTGCTGGCCGGAGCGGGGAATACCGGCCGTGCTGAAGGTTTCGATTTCCAGGTTTCCAGGTTCTTCCAGGTGATGATCGTAGGTCACGATGTAGGGGGATTCCTGGCCGTGCGCCGCAAACACCAGCGACAAGGTAAATACCGTCACAGATAAAGCACGCATAATAGGCCTCGCTTATGAAGATGCAACTCGGTTGCAAGTAGAAGAACAACTTACATTATGCTCAGGACCGCAGGCGGTCAATATGGGCGAGCATTTTGTGTTGCGGTTTTGTTGCAACCAGGTGCAACATGGAAAAAAGCTGATGGGTGCTTGGCCTGCTTCAGTGACAAGAATTACGGGAACGCGGATGACAGCAGCTATGGCAATGACGAACGGCGGCACTGGGCGCAGTAGCCGCCAATTTCCATTCGACTCACGACGATGTGGAACTGACACTCACGCTGAATCTGGCCTTTAAGGCGGTCGAACAGATCGCTCTCGAACTCTTCAATCTTCCCGCAGCGCAGACATGCCATATGCAGGTGGTCGCGCTGCGGCCTGCGCTCGTAAAAGTGCTTTTCGCCTTCCAGGTGCATGAGGTCGAGTTCGTCCACCAAGCCGTGGCGCTTGAGGAGTTTCAGTGTGCGGTAGACGGTCACGCGATCAATGGCAGGATCGAACTTCCGGGCTTTGCGGAGCAACTGGCTGGCGTCGAGATGCTGCTTAGCAGTCTCTACGACGCTCAGGATAGTGCGGCGCTGGCGCGTCATGCGTATGCCCCGCGACATCAGTTCCGCTTGTAAACGGCCGGGTTGTTCAGTTTCGGGTAGAGGCATGTTGCAATCCGGTTGCAACTGATTGTACACCTCGACGCTGTTAGCGGGTCATTGGATAGCTACTAAGCGCGATATCCTGGCCTACATTTCGGTGATGCGAGCGAACACGCGCTCGACGATGCGATCGCAGCGAGCCGCCATGAACGAGAAGGCAGCGTCGCGGCTCTCGCCGACTCGGGCATACAATTCGCGTCGCAAAAGGGCTCGGGCGCGGTGCAACCGCACTTTCACGTTCTCCTCGGAAAGGTCGAGACACTCGGCGGTCTCGGCGGTACTGAGTTCTTCCACATCGCGCAACATGAGCACGGTGCGATAGCTTTCGGGCAGGGCGAGAATGGCGCGCTCGAGTAAACCCTTGGTTTCGGCACTGGCAACTTGCTGTTCGGGATTGGGAGTGCTGGACGCGAATGTCATACTGTCTCCATTGCGCTGGCAATCGTCAATGGCTTCGTAGCGACGGCGGCGTTGTACCCGGGCGAGGGCCTCGTGCACAGCAATACGCGTGAGCCAGGTTGAGAACTTGGCCCGACCGGCGAATTGCCTGAGATGCTGGTAGGCACGCACATACGCATCCTGCATAACGTCCTCGGCTTCGGAATCGTCGCGAAGAATGGCTCGGGCGGCGCGGTACAGCCGCTGGTTGTAGCGGCGCATGATGATCTCGAACGCTGCCGTGTCACCGTCGAGAACGCGCGCAACTACTTCTTCATCGGTCCAGGCTTCGGAACGGGCGAGTTCGAGGATGCTGCCAATGCTCATGATCGGTCCTACGCTAATAGAGCGCGGGAAACGTCAAACGGTTACAACAGATTCAATTGGACCCGCGCATTTTCTCCTTAACCGTATGGGCGAGTTTCTCGATCTGCTCGGCCTTCTTCATCACATCCACCGACAGGATGCTCTCGTTTGAGCGCTCGACGTAGCGTTTCAACTCATTGGTCAAGGTGACCAGTCGTTCGGTGTCGCGGCGGAGTTCGGCCTGCCGCTCCTGGTTGGCTTT
>Ga0070741_10008061_pt1 | contig 21371 bp, 21 predicted proteins | sample Coa_R1_4_FD_66440 | JGI IMG/M metagenome (GOLD analysis project Ga0070741, IMG submission 66440) | Surface soil microbial communities from Centralia Pennsylvania, which are recovering from an underground coalmine fire - Coalmine... | ecosystem: Environmental > Terrestrial > Soil > Unclassified ... | reverse complement strand
CCGACGCCGAGTACGACCGCCTCTACGACGAGCTGGTCGCGCTCGAAGAGGCGGAGCCGGAGCTCGTCACCGCCGACTCGCCGACCCAGCGAGTGGGCGCACCGGCCTCCGACCGCTTCCGGAAGGTCCAGCACCTGGAGCCGATGGGCTCGCTGGAGAAGGTGACGACCGAGGAGGCACTGCTCAAGTGGGCCGAGGACATCCGCAAGCGCCTCGGCACGGACGAGCCGGTCGCCTACGTCGTCGAGCCGAAGATCGACGGGCTGGCGGTGAACCTCACGTACGAGAACGGGGTCCTCGTCCGCGGTGCGACCCGCGGCGACGGCGTCCAGGGCGAGGACGTCACGCCGAATCTGCGCACGATCAAGACGATCCCGCTGCGCATGCAGGGCGATCCGCCGGCGGTGCTCGAGGTCCGCGGCGAGGTCTACCTGCCGATCTCCGGGTTCCGCGAGCTGAACGAGCGGCTGGCCGGGACGAACCAGAAGCTCGCTCCGAACCCGCGGAACGCCGCAGCCGGCTCGCTGCGCCAGAAGAACTCGGCGATCACCGCCGACCGTCCGCTCTCGACCTGGATCTACGGGACGGGCTACCGGGAGGGGGTCGAGTTCGAGACGCAGTCCGGCATGCTCGCGTGGCTCAGGGAGCGCGGTTTCCGGACCAACCCCTACGCCGAGCGGCTCGAGTCGATCGAGGAGATCGCCGCCGCCTGCGTCGAGTGGGAGAAGCGCCGCCTCGAGCTCGACTACGAGATCGACGGCATCGTGATCAAGGTCGACTCGCTCGACCAGCAGCGGCGCCTCGGCGCGCTCCATTCGCGGCCGCGCTGGGCGCGGGCCTTCAAGTGGGCGCCGATGACCGCCGTCACGCGCCTGCTGAAGATCCACATCCGCGTCGGCCGCACGGGCGCGCTCAACCCCTGGGCGGTGATGGAGCCGGTCGAGGTCGGCGGCGTCACCGTCTCGCGGGCGACGCTGCACAACGAAGAGGACATCAACCGGAAGCAGATCCGCGAGGGCGACGACGTGATCGTCCAGCGGGCCGGAGACGTGATCCCGCAGATCGTCGGGCCGGCCGGCGCGCACCGCCCGGGGACCAGGCGCTTCCGGATGCCGAAACGCTGCCCTCTGTGCGACACCGAGATCGTCAAGCCCGAGGGCGAGGTGATGCACCGCTGCCCGAACCGCACCTGCCCGTCACGGGGCCTGGAGACGCTGATCAACTGGACGGGCGTCGCCGACATCGACGGCGTCGGCGAGCAGACGATCCGCATCCTCTGGGAGCGCGGCCTCGTGCGCTCGCTGCCCGACCTCTACCGCCTGCCGAAGGAGCAGCTGCTCGAGCTCGAGGGATTCGGCGAGATCTCCGCCACCGCGGCGATCGAGTCGATCCAGCGCTCGAAGCGGGTGCCGTTCTCGCGCGTCCTGCTCGGGCTGAACATCCCGAAGCTCGGCTGGGTGCTCGCGCAGAACCTCGCCCGGCACGTCGAGAGCGTCGACCGCCTGTTCGCTGCGACGCAGGAGGAGATCGAGGCCGCCGAGGGCTTCGGGCCCGATCGGGCCGAGATCATCGTCGAGTGGTTCGCCGACGAGCAGAACCGCGCGCTCGTCCAGGAGCTGCGCGAGCTCGGCCTGCGCTTCGAGATCGGCGAGGAGGAGCGGCCGGCCGAAGGCCCGCTCACCGGATCCACGTACGTGGTCACCGGCACGCTCGAATCGATGTCCCGCGAGGAGGCGACCGCGGCGCTCGAGGCGATGGGGGCGAAGGTGACCGGCTCGGTCTCGAAGAAGACGACGGGGCTGGTGGTCGGCGAGGAGCCGGGCGCCTCGAAGCTGACGAAGGCGCAGCGGGAGGGCGTGCCCCTGCTGACCGAGGCCGAGCTCCTGGCCCTGCTAGGCCGCGGCTAGCACCGTCGCGAACCGGTCCTCGGCCGCGTGCGCGGCGGAGATCGAGAGCGCCGGCGCGTTGACGAGGATCGCGAAGGCGTACCGCTCGCGGACGTACCCCGAGAGCGCGGAGACGGTCTGGAGCGTCCCCGTCTTGGCCCGGACGTTGCCGCGTGCCGGCGGCCGGGTCATGCGGTCCTCGAGCGTCCCGTCGCGGCCCGCCACCGGGAGGACCCCGAAGAGCACGGATCTGATCTCGCGGTCGGCCCACGAGCGCTGGAGGATCGTGACGAGCGCCTTTGGGGTCAGGCGGTCGAGGATCGAGAGGCCCGAGCCGTCCGCGATCCTGACATTGGCCAGCGGGATCCCGCGCTCGGCCAGCACCGACCGGACGGCCGCGGCTCCGTCGGAGGTCGTTCCGCCTCCGCCGGCGACCGCGCCGAGCTGCTTGAGGATCAGCTCGGCGGTGAAGTTGTCGCTCTCGACGTCCATGTGCCGCAGGATGTCGGCCAGCGGCGGCGACCACCGGGTCGCGAGCGGCCAGCCTCCGGCACGGGCGCGCTTGGTCGGGCCGGCCACCTCGACGCCGGCCTGCGCCAACGCCAGGCGGAACAGCTTCGCGGTCTCGCGCGCCCCGCCGACTCCCGCGATCGCGAGCGCCGACAGCGCCTGCGACTCCTCCGGCACGTACCCGGTCTTCCAGCCGGGCGCGTCGCGCCTCGCGTCGAACCACGACTCGTCGGCCACGAGGCTCCCGGTCACACGACTGATCCCCGCCTCGCGGATCTCCCGGGCGAGCGACGCGAGGCCGGCCCGGTCGAGCGTCGGGTCGCCGCCGCCCGTCAGCACGAGGCTGCCCGTCCACACGCCGCCGGGGCCGAGCCGCCCCTCGCCGAGCACGGACGTCTGCATCCGGAAGGACGGGCCGAGCGCCTCGAGCGCCGCGTAGGTGACGACGAGCTTCTCGTTCGAGGCCGGAACCAGCGCCGCGGTCGGGTTGTGCGCGTAGACGGCCTTCCCGGTGCCGAGGTCGACGGCCAGCACGGCCGTCCCCGGCCCGGTGAACCCGGCGAGGGCCGCCTGCAGCCGTCCGTGGAGCGTGGCGGCACCGGCGGTCTGGACGGCGATCGCGGCGGAGAGGAGGGCGGCGAGTGCGGCTCGGCGGACGACGCTGGGCCTCATCCACGGGAAAGATAGGACGCGCGGCCCATGGAGACCGCCGGGAGCGGCCGGATAATCGGATCGATGGCCCGTCAGGCCCCGAATTGCGCTGCCGTCCTGGACAACGTCCGGCTGCTGCACGACGCTCCCTCGCCGCCCCTCGAGGACGTGGAGCGCGTGCTCACGGACGGCTACGCCTGCGTCCTCCACACCGAGGGCGAGCGGCTCCGGCTGCGCGGCGAGCTGGAGCAGCGCGCCGGGCGGCTGGGTGCGTCATCCGGCCAGGGCGACGTCGACGAGATCACGGCCCTCGCGCAGGGGATCGCACGAGCGGACACCGAGATCGAGGAGCTGCGGGCGGCGCTCGGCCGGCTCGCGGCCCGGGTGCGCGGCGATCGGGCCTACGCGAGGCCGCTGCGCACGGCGTAGACCGCGGCCTGGATCCGGTTGTGGATCTGGAGCTTCATCAGAATGTTCGAGATGTGGTTCTTCACGGTCTTCGGGCTGATCACCAGCTCCGCGGCGATCTGCGCGTTGTCCTTGCCGTTCGCGATCAGCTTCAGGACCTCGAGCTCGCGGTCGGAGAGCTCGGCCCGGATCGCGTCGGCCATGTCCGTGTCGGCAGTGGTCGAGCGGACGCGCTGGAGCACCTTCGAGGCGATCGTCGGTGAGATCAGCGACGCGCCGATCGCCGCCGAGCGGATGCCGGCAACCACGTTCTCGACCGTCGCGTCCTTGAGCAGGTAGCCGCAGGCTCCCGCGACGATCGCGTCCATCACGTCGGCGTCCTGGTCGGAGATCGTGAGGACGATCACCTTGGTGAGCGGCGACTGGGCGGTGATGTGCTTCGTCGCCTCGACGCCGCTCATCTTCGGCATGTTCAGGTCCATCACGACCACGTCGGGCGCAGCCTCGCGCACGAGCTGCACCGCCTCGAGGCCGTCGGAGGCCTCGCCGAGGACCTGGACCCCGGGCTGCTCCTCGAGCAGATTGCGCAGCCCGGTCCTGAAGAGGTCGTGGTCGTCGACCAGGACGACCCGAACCGCTTCGGGCAGGCCGTTTACCGCGCCGGACAGGGTCCCCCCGGCTTCCGCACACCGGGCATCTTAGTGCTTCCCGGCATCAGCCGAGCCGCGCAGGGGGCACGTCAGTGGAAGGTGATCGTGACGGTGCGCCCGAAGGCGGCGGCGTCGGCGCAGGACTTGATCCACACGTCGATCCGCCGGCCCTTGATCGCGCCGCCCGTGTCCGCCGCGACTCCCTCGCCGTACCCGGGGATCGTCATCCGCGTGCCGAGCGGGATCACCGACGGATCGGTGGCGACGATGCCCGGCCCGACGGGGAGGCCGGTCGCGGTCGTGCCCTTCAGGCAGTAGCCCGTCGCGTAGACGGTCATCGTCCCGCCCGGCCGGGGTGGCGGCGGTGCGGCGGCCGGAGCCGCCGGGGTCCCGGCGGACACGGACTCGACCGGTGCGGGCGGCGGCTCGGACGGGCCCGCCTCGGTCGTCGAGGGGGTCGTTTCAGCCGTGGAGGTGGCCGGCGAGGACGCTGCCGGCTCCGGGGTCGGCTCGGGCGAGGCCGCGAGCCGGCTGACCACGAGCGCCCGCCGGCGCGCCTCCTGCGCCTGCCGCTCGAGGCTCGAGATCTGCGCGGCGGTGAGGTCCTGCTGGCGCCGGAGGCCGGCGAGGTAGGCGGTGCGCTCCGCGCTCGCGTCCTCCAGGCCTGCAGCCGTCTCGACGAGCCGGGAGCGCGTCTGCCGTGTCCGCAGCAGCTGGGCGGCGAGCTCGCGCCGCACCGTGGCCAGCTTCGCCCGGGCGGCTCGTGCCCCGTCGAGGACCGCCTGCGTCACTCCGGCGGCGCGGCGGACCGCCTCGAGCCCGTCGATCGCCTCCTCCAGTGTCGTGGCGCCGAGCACCACCGCGATCGGGTCGGGCTCGCCCTGCTCGTAGAGGTAGCGGAGCTGGTCGCCGAGCCTGTGCTCGGCCGTGGCCATCGTCCGCCGCGCGGCTCGCAGCCTGCGCAGCGCGGACGCCTGCGCCCGCGCCAGTGCCTCTGCGCGCGCCTGGACGCGGGCGAGGTCGGAGCGCGCCTGGGCGAGCCGGCTCTCCAGGCCGTAGAGCTCGACGACGGCCGCACGCGACTGCGCCTGCAGCGCGGCCTCCTTCTCGCGAAGCTGTCCCACGCCGGGACTCTGCGCCGGGACGTCGACGGGAGCCCCGAGCACCAGTACGAGACCCGCGACGAGCGCGAGCAGACCGGGGAGCGTATGGCGCCGGGCCGGCACGGGCCGCCCGACCGTACCACACCGTTGTTGCCCGGAAGGGCTCTGGTTTTTGCCTGATTTGCGCAACTTTTGTCCCGTTTTGCTGCCCCTTCTCGGTTGCCCGTGTCCGTACCCCTTGGTAGGGTGCTGACTTCGTGACGTACCGGCCCCTCCCGGTGCGCCTGTCGAGAGTGGTGTGGGGTATCGCCTCGCGCGCCCGCATTCGGCAGGCAACCTTCGTACTCCTCGCGCTCCTGGCGTCGCTCGCCGTGGCCACGTCGGCCACCGCTGAGCCGCCCGCGATCGCGGCCAAGCGGGCGGAGGCCCAGCGCGTGCTCGCCGAGATCCACTCGCTCGACGTCCAGATGGAGAAGGCGATCGAGGCCTACAACGGCGCCACCGACCAGCTCGCGACGATCGAGCGCGAGCGGGCGCTGAACACGCGAGAGCTCGTGATCGCCAGGCACAACGTCTCGGTCTCCCAGCAGCGTCTCGGCGCCCGCCTGCGCGCGCTGTACATCGAGGGCCAGGACAATTCCACGCTCGCGATCCTCCTCGGGTCCCACTCGATCGGCGATTTCCTGAACCAGGTCGAGACGGTGAACAGCGTCGCCTCCCAGGACGCGCAGGTGATCGACGAGATCCAGCGGTTCAAGCGCGTCGTCACGACGCGCGCGGCGCAGCTCAGGATCGCCCATGCGCGGCAGGAGCAGGTCGTCGCCCAGCGTGCGGCCGCGAAGCGGCAGGTCGAGGCGGGGCTCGCCGAGCGCCAGCAGCTGCTCGGCTCGATCAAGGGGGAGATCGCCCGGCTCCAGCGCGAGGAGGAGGCACGCCAGGCCCGGCTGGCCGCAGAGGCGCGTGCCCGTCTGCAGGCCCAGCTCGCCGCCCAGCACGCCGCGGTCCAACAGGCGGCCGCACAGGATGTCGTCGGCGCGTCCGCGGTCTCGCCGGACGGCACAGTCACCGTCGCGCCGCCGTCGCAGTACGGCGGGGTGGTCGGGATCGCGATGCAGTACCTGGGCACGCCGTACGTGTGGGGCGGTTCCGCGCCCGGCGGGTTCGACTGCTCGGGGCTGGTCATGTACGTCTACGCCCAGATGGGTGTCTCGCTGCCGCACCACGCAGCCGACCAGTTCAACTACGGCGTCCCGGTCTCGCGCGACCAGCTCGAGCCCGGCGACCTGGTCTTCTTCGACGGGCTCGGCCACGTCGGCATCTACATCGGCAACGGCCAGTTCATCCATGCGCCGCACACCGGCGACGTGGTCAAGATCTCGAGCCTCAACGAGTCGTGGTACGCGGCGACCTACGTCGGCGCGCGCCGCATCACCTGAGCTCTACCCGGCGTAGAGACGCTCGATCGCGTCGGCGAAGTGCTCCTGCACGACGCTCCGCCGCACCTTCAGCGTCGGCGTGATCTCGCCCTCCTCGGCGGAGAAGTCGCGCGGGAGCACCTCGAACCGCTTGATCTGCTCGAACCGCGACCGCTGCGCGTTGACGCCGTCGACGATGCCCTGGACGAGCGCCTCGACGTCCTCGCCGCCCTCCGCGCGCCACTTCGCCAGCTCGCCCTCGTCCAGCGTGAGCAGCGCCGCGACGTAGGGGCGGCGGTCGCCGACGACCATCGCCTGCGAGACGTACCGCGAGCTCTTCAGGTCGTTCTCGAGGTTCTGCGGCGCGATGTTCTTGCCCCCCGCGGTGACGAGGATGTCCTTCTTGCGGTCGGTGATCGTGATGAACCCGTCCTCGTCGATCTCGGCGATGTCGCCCGTCCGCAGCCAGCCGTCGTCGGTCAGGACCTCGCGGGTCGCCTCCGGGTCCTTCAGGTAGCCGGCGAAGACGGTCGGGCTGCGCAGCTCGAGCTCGCCGTCCTCCCCGAGCCGCACCTCGACTCCCGGCAGCGGCTTTCCGACCGTGCCGAACTTGACCGCGTCCGGACGGTTGACGGAGGCCGCCGTGGTGCACTCGGTCAGGCCGTAGCCCTCGTAGATCGGCAGGTCGAAGGCGGCGAAGAGGTCGATCACCTCGCGTGACAGCGGGGCGCCGCCGGAGTTCGCGAGCCGCAGGCGGCCGCCGAGGCGCGCCTTCACCTTCGAGTAGACGAGCCGGTCGGCGAGACGGTGCCGAAGGGCCAGCCCGCGTGGGATGCTCTCGCCGGCCTGCCGGCGGCGGCTGACCTCGCGCCCCACGCGGAGCGCCCATGCGCCGATCGCGCCCTGCGGTCCGTGCGTCTCGTCCATCCGTGCGACGAGGGCCGTGTGCACCTTCTCGTAGACCCGCGGCACGCTCGGGAACACGGTCGGCCGCACAGCGGCCAGCGCCTCCCCGACCGCCAGCGGGTCGCGGCAGAGCGCGAGCGTGTAGCCGACGTGGATCGCCTGGAGGTGGATCAGGCGTCCGTAGTTGTGCGCGAGCGGGAGGTAGAGGAGCAGCGTGTCGTCGGGGCCGACGAACCGGACCGGCATCCTGTCCACCACCGCCGCCATCTCGTAGTAGTTGCGGTGGCGGATCATGCAGCCCTTCGGCGGGCCGGTCGTCCCTGACGTGTAGATGTAGGTGAAGAGGTCCTCCTCGTCGACCTGCGACTCGGCCTCCGCGAGCGCGCCGGGGTTGTCGGCCGCGTACGCGCGGCCACGGGCCTCGAGCTCGGGCAGGCCCGACACCTCGAGGACGTGCTCGAGGCGGGGGAGCTGCGCCCGCACCGACTCGACCGTCGCCCGCTGCTCAGCGGTCTCGACGAGGACGCCGACCGCCTCCGCGTGGCCGAGCACGTGCGCGGCGTCGTGCGCCGAGCTGTTCGCGTAGACGGGCGCGCCGATCGCGCCGACCAGGCCGAGCGCGAAGTCGAAGAGGCACCAGTCCAGCGTCGTCGCAGCCATGATCGAGAACGCGTCGCCCTTCCTCACGCCGAGCGCGAGCAGGCCGTTCGCGAGGTCGTCCACGCGCCGGGCGGCCTCCGGCCACTGGACCTCGACCCACTCGCCGTCCCGCTCGGCGAGGTAGGGCGGCCGCGTCGATCCGCGGGCCGCCGCCGCGCGCCAGAGGGCTCCGATCGTCCTGGTTGCCGCCATGCGCGCCTAGGGTACTGAGGGGAAGGGAACGGCGAACGCGCCTAGAATCCCTAGTGCCCATGCGGACGACCTGGAACGGTTCGATCAGCTTCAGCCTGGTGACGATCCCCGTCGGCCTGGCTCCGGCCACGAAGCCGTCGGCGCGCGCGTCGGACGTTTCGTTCCGGCAGCTGCACGTCGAGTGCAAGTCGCCGATCAAGAACCGCCGCTGGTGCCCCGTGCACGAGCGCGAGGTCGAGAGCGACGAGATCGTCCGCGGCTGGGAGGTGGCCAAGGGCCAGTTCGTGATCGTCGACGACGCCGACCTCGAGGCGATCGAGCGGCACAACACCTCCCGCTCGATCGACATCGAGCGCTTCGTCCCGCTGGACGAGATCGACCCGGTCTACTTCGACCGCACCTACTTCCTCGTCCCGGCGAGCGCGGCGGCCGCGCTGCGTCCGTACGTGCTGCTCCGGAACGTGCTGGCCGAGGAGAAGGTCGCGGCGATCGGGCGCTTCGTCCTCGCCGGGAAGGAGAAGCTCTGCCTGATCAGGCCGAAGGGCGACGCGCTCGTCCTGGAGACCCTGTTCGTCGCGGAGGACGTCTACTCGCAGGCCGAGATCGACGAGGCCGCGGCCGAGGCGACGGCGCCGAAGAAGGCCGAGCTCGACCTCGCCCGCCAGCTGGTCGACAGCCTCGTCGGCGAGTTCGACCCTCGCGAGCAGCTGACCAGCGAGTACCGCGAGGATCTGCGGAAGATGCTCGAGGCGAAGCTGGCCGGCCAGCCGATCGAGGAGCCCGAGCCCGAGCCGGAGGCTCCGGTGATCGACCTGATGGCCGCGCTCAAGCAGAGCGTCGCCGACGCGAAGAAGCGCAAGGCCGCGCCGGACGAGAAGCCCGCCGCGAAGCCGCGGGCGCGGCGCGCGGCGGCGAAGAAGTAGCGCCGGGCCGCCGGAAGGCCGGGGACAGGCTGAAGCCTGTCCCTTCGAAGCGTCAGTGCTTGACGGGCGTCGCGCCGATCGCCTGGAGCTGAGCCGCGAACAGGCTCTTGTCGATCTTGCCCTGGTAGATCGGGACGCCCTCCTGGACGCAGACACGGATCACTTCCGTGCGGTCGATCCCGAGCTCCTTCGACAGCTCCTCAGGCGTGAGGTGGTTCGGCATGACGCTCCTTCCCCGATCGTGAGCACAGATACGACAAAGCCCACCGGCGCACAGCTGTCCTTGACGCTGGGCCGATGGGCTCGGTGAAAGCCATCCGGGTGGGATTGCGGGAGATCAGAGGTCCCGCTCCTCCAGATCGATCACTGTGACCTGAGAATACTCCCCGTAGGCGACGAGCTCAAACGGGATTGGGGAGCTCGAGGAACTCCCACTCGAGGCCGAACCGCTCCGCAAGGCGCGCGGCGAGGGCCTGGACGCCGAGCCGCTCGGTGGCGTAGTGCCCGGCGGCGACGAACGTGATCCCTAGCTCGCGGGTGAGATGGAGGCTCGGCTCCTCGGGCTCGCCGGTCAGGAACAGGTCGTAGCCCGCGGCGGCGGCATCGACGAGGAGACGGCCGCCGCCGCCCGAGACGATCGCGACCCGTCCGACCTGCTCCGGCCCGTGCGCGAAGACCAGCGGCTCGGGCGCGATCCGCTCGCGCACCCGCGCCAGGACCGCTGCCAGCGACTCGGGCGCGGGCAGGCGTCCGCCGACGCCGATGCCGGCGAACGGCCCCTCGGCCTCGACGCCGAGCTCGCGCGCCAGCAGCGCGTTATTCCCGACCACCGGGTGGGCGTCCAGGGCCAGGTGGTACGCGGCGAGGGTCAGGTCGGCGTCGAAGAGCGCCTGGAGGCGGCGCCGGACGCGCACGTCGACCACCCGCGACTCGTTGTCCCAGAGCACGCCGTGGTGGACGAGCAGGAGCTGCGCGCCGGCTGCGGCCGCCCGTTCGAACAGCTCGAGCGACGCCGAGACGCCGCAGGCGACCTTCGAGACCTCGTCCGCGCCGGCGACCTGCAACCCCTGCGGCCCGTAGTCCTGGAACGACGACAGATCGAGCAGCTCGGCCGCGTAGTCGAGGATCTCGTCCCGCGGGGCCATGCCTGCGATTCTGTCAGCCGCTCGGGTACGCTGTCCGGGCCCGGGGTGTGGCGCAGCCTGGTAGCGCGCTCCGTTCGGGTCGGAGAGGTCCCCAGTTCAAATCTGGGCACCCCGATCAGGTCACGGGGGAACCCCTGGTTCCCCCGTGCGCCCCCTCCTTGCTGGCGCACGCGTGATGCACTTGGCGCCTGAGCCGCCGGCTGTCCTGGCGATTCCTGGGCGTGCGCACCATTCATCCGTAGCGGCCGCTGCCGCCAGGTCGGCAGCGGCGGCGGGCTTGATTCTTAGCTTCTCTTCAGTGGTTTCTCAGGTCGTCGGGATAGCTTCGGCTCATGGACATCAGACCGAACGTGCTTCCTCCGAGCGGCTTCGGGTTCCGCGGCGGGGACGGGCCTCTTCGCGGGGCGGTCGTGCGGCACGTCGACGGCGGCGGCCCGGGTGCGCTCGCCTGGGTGATCTTCGCGCTCGTGCTCGCGCTGCTCCTGCTGACGATCGCCTCGCTCGTGCTCGACGACTACCGGTCGCGTGCCGGCCGGCCGTCCGCGCAGTCCGCACCCGGTCCGCCCGGCTCGACGCGTGCGCTGACCGTGCTGGACGACCGCTACGCCCGCGGCGAGATCTCGCGCGACGACTACCTCCGGGCGCGGGACGACCTGCGCGGCCTGGATGCGCCCACCGAGGTGATCCGGGCGCAGCCCGAGCCGGACCCCGTCTAGCCCGTCTGCAGCCACCCCTTGTCCTCGGCGACCCGGACCGCCTCCGCGCGGTTCCGGGCGCCGAGCTTGCGGATCGCCGAGCTCAGGTAGTTCCGCACGGTTCCCTCCGACAGGAACAGCTCCGCCGCGATCTCCGCGGCGGTCGAGCGGCGGGTGGCCGCGGCGAGCACGTCGTGCTCGCGCTCCGTCAGCGGGCTGACCCCGTCGGCGATCGCCGCCGCGGCGAGTCCCGGATCGATCACGCGCCGCCCGGCGTGGACGTCGCGGATCGCGTCGGCGAGCTGCTCGGCCGGCGCGTCCTTGAGCAGGAAGCCGCCGGCACCACCCTCGATCGCGCGCCGGAGGTAGCCCGGCCGGCCGAACGTCGTCAGGATCAGGACTCGGGTCTCGGGGCGCTCGCGGGCCAGCTCCGCCGCGGCCGAGATGCCGTCCTTGAACGGCATCTCGATGTCGAGCAGCGCGACGTCGGCCTCCCGGGCGCGTGCCTGCTCGAGGACCCGGTCGCCCCGCTCGACCTGGGCGACCACCTCGATGTCCTCCTCGAGCGCGAGCAGGCTGGCGAGCGCGCCGCGCACCATCGCCTGGTCCTCGGCGATCAGGACGCGGATCACGCCGCCGGCCCCGTGAGCGGGAGGCTGAGCCGTACCCGGAAGCCGCCCTCGGGGCGGACGCCGGCCTCGAGCGTGCCGTGCAGGCGGCGTGCGCGCTCGGCGAGCCCCGCGAGCCCCGAGCCTCGCTCCGCGCCCTTGCCCGGAGCGGTGCCGTCGTCGACCACCTGGAGCGCCACACCGGCGTCGTCGGCGAACAGCGTGATCGAGCAGGCGTGGGCGCCGCTGTGCCGGACGACGTTGGTGGCCGCCTCCCGGACGGCCCACGCGAGCACGCTCTCGACCTCCTCCGGCAGGTTCTCGGTGCCGCCGTCGACCCGGCAGGCGATCCCGGCCGCCGCCAGCGCCGCCCGCGCGCCCTCGAGGGCCTCGTCGAACGCGAGCCGCCGGTAGCCCTGCACCGCCTCGCGCACCTCGGCGAGCGCCTGTCTCGTCACGTTCTGGACGTCGGTCAGCTCCTTCCGGGCCGTCTCCGGATCGGTCATGACGAGGCGCGCGGCCAGGTCGCTCTTCAGGGCGATCAGCGACAGGGTGTGCCCGAGCAGGTCGTGCATGTCACGCGCGATCCGCAGCCGCTCCTCCGAGACGGCGAACCGTGCGATCTGCTCGCGCGCCGCACGGAGCTCGCGGATCGTCCGCAGGTGGTGGCCGAAGGCGGTCAGCATCGTCCCGATCGTGATCACCGTCAGCGTGTGGGCGGCGATCACGTCGCCGTCCGCGTGGGCGGCGGCCAGGCCCACCCCGACGCCGAGCGCCGTGACCGCGATGCCCGCGACCGCGGCGCGGGTCGGCAGCAGGAGCCCTCCCGCGGCGACGGCGTAGACGAACAGCGCCACGAACGACTGCGGTCCGCCGAGCGCCAGCACCAGCCCGGCGGTCACGGGCAGCAGGGCGAGGACGGCGTACACGGCCCACGGCCCGCGCCGCTCCAGCGGCGGGATCGGCGGCAGGACGAGCAGGTACACCGCGACGAAGGCGGCGACCGCCGCCGCCACCGCCCACAGCCTGAGCCCGGAGAGCGACGAGTCGGCGAGATCGGACACCGGCCCGAGCAGGTAGAGCAGGCCGAGGATCTGGCCGGCTCTGACCCGGAGCAGGCGGCGGCGTCGATCCCGCCACGTCCACGTCTCGGCGGTGGCCACTGCGCTCATCGTGCCGGATCGATGCGGGTCTCCGGGCGCATCAGGCGGCAGGCCGCTCGGTGTCGCGCCTGTACGCGCGCGCCGCCGCGACGCCGGCCAGCGCGGTCCAGCCCGCGACCACCAGCCAGCCGGTGACGCCCCAGCCGCCTTCCCCGAGCCCGACCCGGCTCGCCTGGACGAGCCAGAACGACGGCAGGGCCTGCGCGATCACGTGCAGGGCGCCGCCCGTGATCGGGTACCAGACGCCCCCGAACAGCGCCAGCAGCGCCGTCACGCCTCCGACCACCGGCGAGACCGAGTCCGCGGGGACGAGGTGCCCGATCAGCACGCCGAGCGCGGCGAACGGCACGAGGCCGACGAGGATCATCGCGGTCATGGCGAGCCAGCTCCCGGCCGAGAGGCTCACGCCGAGCGCCGCGCCCGCGACGTAGAGCATCAGGATCGTCAGCAGCGCCGTCGCGTAGGCGGTCACGATCTTCACCTGGAAGTAGCGCCGCGCGGGCAGCGGCGTGATGCGCAGCTGGCGGGTCCAGCCGAGCGTCCGCTCGACGGCGATCCGGCCGCCGGAGCCCAGCACGGAGTTCATCGTCCCGAACGCGGCCAGGGCGACCATGAAGTAGAGCGGCGCCGAGATCCCGCTTCCGGCCAGGTCGTGCTCGTGGCGGTTCGGCCCCGCGATCAGGACGTACAGGACGAGCGGGAACCCGAACGAGAACACGACCAGGCGCCGGTTCCGGAACGTGCGCGTCAGCTCGTAGCGTGTGTAGGTCAGGATGCTCATGCGGCGATCTCCTCCTCTCCGGCGCCGGTCAGCTGCAGGAAGGCCTGCTCGAGGCCGGCCGCCTCGATCTCGATGTCGCGCGACTGCGGGTGCCGCACCAGGAGCGCCTTGATCGCGGCGTCCGAGTCCGTGCAGACGAGGTCGACCGAGTCGCCCCGCCGCTCGGCGCCAGACACCCCCGGTAGCTCGCGGAGCTCGGCGACCGGCACGAGGGGCAGGGTCGAGCGGATCGTCCGGGTCCCGACCATCGCCTTGATCTCGGTGGTCGGTCCGTCGGCGACCACGCGTCCATGGGCCATCAGCACGGCCCGGTCGGCGTAGGTGTCGGCCTCGTCCAGGTAGTGGGTGGCGAAGACGATCGTCCGGCCCCGTGCGGCGAGCTGCCGCAGCGCGCTCCAGAAGGCGTGGCGGCTCTCGACGTCCATGCCGACCGTCGGCTCGTCGAGGACGAGCAGATCGGGATCGCTGACGAGCGCGAGCGCGAAGCGGACGCGCTGGGTCTGGCCCCCGCTGAGCTTCCCGGTCCGGCGGTCCGCGATCTCGGACACGCCGGCGAGCCGGAGTGTCTCGTCGACCGGGTGCGGCTCGTGGTACAGCGCGGCCATCATCGCGACGAGCTCGCGGACGCTCAGGTCGCGGATCAGGCCGCCCGTCTGCAGCATCGCTCCGATCCGGCCCTCGGCCACCGCCTGCGCCGGCGTGCGTCCGAACACGGCGACCTCGCCGGCGTCCGGGCGCTGGAGCCCGAGCAGAATGTCGATCGTGGTCGACTTGCCGGCCCCGTTCGGGCCGAGGAGCGCGATCGTCTCGCCGCGCTCCGCTCTCAGGTCGACGCTCCGGACCGCCTCGATCGGCCCGGTCGGCGTCCGGTAGGTCTTGCACAGGCCGTTCAGGACGATCCCGGGCGCGATTGTCCGGATCCCGGCATCGGCGTTCATCGCAGCTCCTCCTGGCTCCGGCCGCGGGTGCGGACGAGCCGCCAGCCGATCCTGGCGGCGACGAGCGCTCCGGCGACGATCAACCCGATTCCGACGTGCATGGGTCCTCCTCTCGGTCGACTGGTGCCTCGTGGTGGGCATGGAGTCATGATCCGGACCCGTCGCCCGCGCCGGTAGAGGCCCGAGTCATCGATCCCCGATGACATCCGTCACGACGTCGAGCCCCCGCGCCGCGGGTCGAAGCGCGCGGCGCGGGGGCTCGTCGTCGGGGTGTGCTACTCGCGGTCGAACGCGGTGGCGGGCTCGGGCGGCCTGCCGGCGCGCGGCTGCTGCCTGCGCCCGTCGTCCGGTGCGCCCTCGAGGTGCGGCAGCCACTGGAGCCAGCCGGGGAGGTACCAGTTCCAGTCCCCGAGCAGCTTCATCGCCGCCGGCAGGAGGACGCCGCGGATCAGGGTGGCGTCGATCAGGATCGCCGCCGCGAGGCCGAAGCCCATCTGCTTGATGTCCAGCGTCCGCAGGGTGATGAAGATCGCGAAGACGGCGACCATCACCACTGCCGCGCTCGTCACCGTGCCTGCGGTGCGCTTGATCCCGTTCGCGACCGCGTCCTCGGTGGACATCCCGCCGTCCCTGAGCTCCTTGATGCGGCTGAGGATGAACACGTGGTAGTCCATCGACAGCCCGAACAGGATCACGAACATGAACAGCGGCAGCCACGACGTGATCGCGCCGTTCGAGCGGAAGCCGAGGATCCCCTCCGCCCAGCCGTGCTGGAAGACCAGCACGAGCAGGCCGTAGGCGGCTCCGACCGAGAGCAGGTTGAGGAGCACGGCCTTGATCGGGATCACGATCGACCGGAACGTGACCAGCAGGAGCAGGAAGCACAGCGCCAGCACGAAGGCGAACACGAGCGGCGCATGCGCCTTCATCTGGTCGTTGAAGTCGTGCGTGCCCGCGGTCTCGCCGGTGACGGCGGTCTGGACTCCGGCGACCGCACCCACGGTCGACGGGATCACGGTGTGCCTGAGCGTGTTCAGGGCGTCGACGGACACGCCGTTCGAGCCGTCGCCCGCCAGCGAGAGCGACACCGTCTCGACCGTGCGGGACGGGTTGACGTCGGTCGAGATCGGCTCGAACATCTGCCCGCTCGCGAGCGCCTTCCGCTTCAGGTCGGCGATCCCCTGCTGCACCGACGGCGCGGTCACGTCGTCGGCCTGGATCACGACCTTGGCGGGGGTCTGGGCGCCCGGGAACGCGCGCTGGATCGACTCGTACGTCTGGACGATCGAGAGCGACTTGGGCAGGTCGGTGAAGCTCGGGAGCTGGGTGTGCATCGTCAGCGTCGGCACCGCCAGCGCCAGGAGCGCACCTCCCGAGAGCACGACCGCGAGCACCGGGCGGCGCAGGACGCGGTCGAGGACGTACCCCCAGATCCGCGACTCGCCGGCCTTGCGCCGCGACAGGAACGGGATGCGTCCCTTGTCGACGCGGGGGCCCAGCTTCGCGAGCAGCGCGGGCAGGATCGACAGGGAGCCGATCAGGGCGACGGCGACCATCAGCATCGCGCCGACCGCGATCGACGTGAACACGGCGTTGCCGGTGAAGAGCATCCCGGCCATCGCGATCAGCACGGTCAGGCCGGAGACGAGCACGGCGTGTCCCGACGTGCGGGCCGTCTTGAGCAGCGCCTCCCGCGGCGGGACGCCTCGCGCCCGCTCCTCCCGCTCACGGCGGAGGTAGAAGAGCGAGTAGTCCACGCCGACGGCCATCCCGATCAGCAGGATCACCGACTGGGTCGGATCGCCCGCGGCGACGAGATGGCTGGCCACGGACGACAGGCCGATCGTCGCGAGCACGCCGGAGAACGCGAGCAGCACCGGCAGCCCCGCCGCGACCAGCGCGCCGAACGCGACGAGCATGATCACGAGCGTGACGGGCAGCGAGGAGTACTCGGCCCGCTTGAAGTCCGAGTTCAGCGTGTCGTTGAGCTCGTGGTTCGCGCTCGCGAACCCGAACTCGGCGACCGTGAACCCGTCGTGCCGGTCCTGGACGCCGGCGACCGCGTCGAGGATCGGCTGCACCTTGTCGTCGGCCTTCTCCTCGTCCCCCTTGATCTGGAACTGGACGAGCGCCGAATGCCGGTCCTTCGAGATCTGGCCCTCGTTGCCCGCCGTGAACGGCGAGCGGACCTTCTGCACCTGCGACAGGCCCGAGACCGTGCGCGTCACGTCCGCGACGGTCGACCTGAACGCCGGATCGGCCAGCGTGAGGGTCTTCGACTCGATCAGCACGCTCTCGCCGGCCCGGCTCGGAAAGCCGGCCCGGTTGAGCATCTGCTCTGCCTTCCTGGTGTCTCCCGCTGCGGTGTCGGAATCCTTCAGCATCTTGGTGCCGGCGACCGCGCCCAGCGCGACCGCGGCGACGCAGAAGGCGAGCCACGCGGAGACGGCCGTCTTCCAGTGGCCGGCGCTCCAGCGGCCGGCCCTGGTGGCGAGATTGAAGCTCATGTGATCACCCCGATCGTCTCGACTCATTGCCATTGGAGGGTGCCCGGGGTCGCACGCCGCGCCAATGGGGACAGCCAGTGTCCGGGGGTGGGGTAATCCCTACCCTCGGGCGCGGCCCGCGGCGCGTGTAAACCTGGACGTGTGAGCCTGCGCGCCGTCCTCTTCGACGTCGATTTCACCCTCGCGAGGCCGGGGCCGGACCTCGGTCCCGAGGGGTACCGGCGGATGGGCGAGCGGTACGGGCTCGACCTCGATCCGGCCCGCTATCCCGAGGCGCGTCTGGCCGCCGTGGCGACGCTCGAGCGGCATCCCGAGCTTCGCCACGACGAGGAGCTCTGGTTCGCGTTCACCGAGCGCATCGTGCGCGGCATGGGCGGCGACTCCGACGCGGCGCGCGATCTCGCCGTCGAGATGACGCGCGCCTGGGAGCGGTCGGAGAACTTCGACCTCTACGAGGACGTCCGCCCGGTGCTCGGGACGCTGCGCGGGCACGGCCTGAAGCTCGGGCTCGTCTCGAACGGCGGCCGCGAGATCGCGGACTTCGTCGCCCATCACCGGCTCGACGTCGACTGCGCGATCGCCTCCCGCGCGCACGGCTGGACGAAGCCGCACGAGTCGATCTTCCTCGCCGCCCTCGACCGCGTGGATGTCGACCCGGCCGACGCCGCCATGGTCGGGGACTCGGTCGAGGACGACATCGAGGGTGCGCTGGCGCTCGGGATGGGCGCCGTCCTGGTCGATCGGGACGGGCGCGTCTCGGACGAGGCCCTTAACAGTGCCCGGCACCGTAAAGACCCCGCACCGAGCGCGAAACGAGGGGAGGTTCTTAACAGTGCCTGGCACCGTAAGGAGATCGAACGGCTGCCCGACCTCTGGGGCCTTCCGGCCGCGCTCGGGCTGGGCTAGAGCCCGAGCTCGGCGCGCCAGGCGTCCGTGTGCTCGCCCAGCGCGGGAGCGGGGCCGCCCGGCTCCTCGCCGAACTCCCGCGCCGCCTCGTCCGGCGTCCAGACCGGCCCGGCGGAGACGTCCTCGCCGTCCATCGTCTCGAGCCACTCGTCCAGGGTGCGGGAGGCGATCGCCGTGCCGAGCTCGGCCGCGACCGCCTCCTGGTCGGGATCGAACTGGCGCTCGGCCAGGTCGCCACGGCCGACCACCTCGCACAGCCGCTGCCAGAACGTCGGCTCCAGCGCGCCGACCGTGAGCCAGCGGCCGTCCGAGGTGGGGTAGATGCGGTAGCAGGCGGCGCCGCCCGTCAGCAGCCGCTCCGGCGGCCCGCCCAGGCGGTGGGCGACGAGGTGGTGGGCGCCGTGCGTCATCGAGACGACCAGGCGGGCGCCGCGCCCCGTGCGCTCGCGTTCGAGCAGCGCGGCGACGACGTCGAGCGCGGCGACGAGGCTGCCGGCGGCGAGGTCGGCCACCTGGATCGGCGGCATCGCGGGCGCGGTGTCGTGGAGCGCGCCCGCCCAGCCCAGGTAGTTGACGTCGTGCCCCGCCCGCTGCTCGTGGCGGTTGCCGACGCCGAAGCCGGTGATCGAGCAGACCACGGCGGTCTCGGGGACGACCACGCCCAGCCGGTCGAGGACGCCCGGGCGGAAGCCGTCGAGGACGACGTCGGCGCGCCTGCAGAGCGCGTTCGCGAGCGCGAGCCCGGGCTCCGACTTGAGGTCGCAGACGACCGACTCCTTGCCCGCGTTGACCGCGTCGTGCCAGGACGGCGCCGTCGGCCGCATCGGATCGCCCGCGGGCGGCTCGATCTTGACCACGCGGGCGCCGAGGCGCAGCAGCTCCCGGCTGGCGAACGGGCCGGGCAGGTACCAGGTGAAGTCGAGCACGAGCAGGCCGGCGAGGGGTTGCACGCCCACTACTATGGGCGCGCCTTGATCGACCGGTCAATTACGCGGCGGGCCCTGCCGGCGGCGGTCGTTTGACCTTCCGCCGCTCGACGGTCTGGATCCTCGGGCTCGGCGCGTTCGGGCTGGCGTTCTCGCTGACGATCACGGCCACGTGCCTGCCCTTCATCCTGAGCAAGTTCACCGATTCGACCGCGCTGATCGGCGTCATCCTCGGCGCGGAGGGCGTGTTCGCGCTCGTCGTCTCCCCGGTGATCGGACCGTGGAGCGACTCGTTCCACACGCCGCTCGGACGCCGCCGGCCCTTCATGCTCGCCGCGCTCGGGCCGCTCGGCTTCTGCCTCCTGATGATGCCGTTCATGCCGAACATCTGGACGGCGACGCTGATCGTGCTCGCGTTCTTCTTCGCCTACTACGTCTACGAGCCGCCGTACCGCGGGCTCTACCCCGACCTGGTGCCGCGCGAGTACCTCGGCCGCTCGCAGGGGGTCCAGCACCAGCTCCGCGGCGTCGCCCTGCTGATCGGAAGCGTCGGCGGCACGCTCCTGCTCAAGGTCTGGAGCCCGTCGCCGTTCATCGTCGCCTCGGTCGTGACCACGGCCGCCTGCGGCGCCGCGATCTTCCTCACCCACGAGGAGGGCGGCCACTCGCGGGTGTTCGACGGGGTCCGGACCTACATCTCGCACAGCTGGCGGATCTTCCGGGACGAGCGCGACCTGCGCCGGTTCCTGATCGCCAACGCCGCCTGGGAGGGGGCCTTCGCGGCGGCGCGGACGTTCGTCTTCCTCTACGTCACCGTCGGCCTCCACGAGTCGAAGGCGATCTCCTCGGCGGTGCTCGGCGCCGTCGGCGCCGGCTACGTGGTCGCCGCGCTGCTCGCGGGGCGGATGGGCGACCGCTTCGGCCTCGCGCGGGTGATCTTCGTCGCGTCGTTCGTCTACGGCGGCGGCTACCTGGTCGCCGGGCTCGCGCGGTCGTGGCACGACTGGTACCTCGGCTTCATCGTGCTGGTCTCGATCGCCGGCGGCACGGTGATGACCCTTGCCTGGGGGCTGCTCTTCAAGCTGACGCCGCCCCAGCACCGCGGCGCGTTCTCGGGACTCGCGACGACGACGAAGGGCATCGGCCTGCTCGTCGGCGCGCCGCTCGCAGGCCTCGCGATCGACCTCGCCAAGCCGCACCTGCAGGCCACGCACGGCTACCAGGTGCTGTGGCCGCTCTGCGGGCTCCCGATTCTCCTGGCGATCCCGCTCGTCGCCTCGCTGATCCCGCACGAGCGCTCTAGTAGCAGCGCGGAACCCCAGCCGAGCTGAGCCCGAAGCCCCAGATCTTCCCGCCGTAGACGTAGAGCTGCGTCTCGCCGCGCTTCCCGCGCAGGACGAGGGCGGAGTACGTTCCGCACTCCGCGCGGGGCAGGACGCCGTAGATCGCGGTCGCCTTCTCCTGCGGGTCGCCGACGGCGAGCCCGCGGTCGGTGTGCCACCCGGCCGGCGCACGGAGCGTGTAGAAGCCCACCGCGACGCCGGCGCGGAAGACGACCGCCGCGCCCTGCGGCCGGAACGGCCGGTAGGTGTAGAACCAGGTCGGCCGGGCGCAGCCGCGGCAGACGCCGTAGCGCGTCCCCCACGCTCCGGCGACCTGCCGGCTCGTCGCTCCCAGGCGAAGGCCGGCGAAGCTCTTGCCCGGGACGACCGTGGCGTGCGCCGGCAGCGCAAGAGCGACGGCGGCGAGCGCGGCGGGGATCATCTTCGGGAGAATAGGCCCGTGCGGCGGTTCAACGTGCTCTCGGACGAGCTCCAGCAGGAGGAGGAACAGCACCGGCGCGCGGGGTACGCGCAGCGCTCGGCCGCGGCCGACGAGGCGATCGGCGGCGACCGGATCGGCGGTGCCGTGTGGGAGCTGCGGGAGGGCGAGCGGGTCTGTCCCTACCACTACCACCACGGCGTCGAGGAGTGGCTGGTGGTGGTCGCCGGGACCCCGACGCTGCGGACTCCGGGCGGGGAGCAGCGGCTGCGCGCCGGCGACGTCGTGTGCTTCCCCGGCTCGCCCGAGGGCGCGCACACCGTCCACGGCCCCGGCCGCGTGCTGATCCTCTCCGACGAGGTCTGGCCGGCGGTGGTCGTGTACCCGGACAGCGACAAGGTCGGCGCGCGCCCGGCCGCGCGCGGCACGTACGACGAGGACCGGCTGAACTTCCGGCGCGGCGACGCGGTCGACTACTGGGACGGCGAGCCGTGAGGGACGTCGCGAACCTGTACGAGGTCGAGACGGAGCTCGATCCGAGCGACCCCGCCGGGTTCGAGACCGCCTACGCGCGCATCGGGCCGCTGGTCGGCGGACGCCGGCTGGGCGCGAGCGTCTACGTCCTGGAGCAGGGCAA
>Ga0070741_10008060_pt1 | contig 21374 bp, 14 predicted proteins | sample Coa_R1_4_FD_66440 | JGI IMG/M metagenome (GOLD analysis project Ga0070741, IMG submission 66440) | Surface soil microbial communities from Centralia Pennsylvania, which are recovering from an underground coalmine fire - Coalmine... | ecosystem: Environmental > Terrestrial > Soil > Unclassified ... | reverse complement strand
GCGGCGTGATGATCCCCGAAAGCCCGGCGACGAAGTAAGACGGAGTCTGCCGGTGCGGAGTTTTTGCCGAGGCCACACCCAGTGTGTCACCGGGAAGTATGCCGCCGATGTCCACCTGACTGGTGGTCATTTGAGTGAACTTGTAATATCGATAACCCGTCATCAGCTTCCAGTTCGAGCCGAAATCGTGATCGATTCGAGCCATGGCAAAGTTGGACGACTGCGGCAGGGGAAGCGTGGTGAAATATCCCTGTGTGTTTAACCGGTCGCCAAAATTGGGATCGTTGGGGAGAGGCATCCATTTGTTCCAGATTTCCGAGACGATCGGATTCAGCCCCAACCCGCGTGGATCGCAAGGTCCGCCAGGACACGCAGCCGGTTGATACGTTGTGCCATTCACAGTCACAGGCCCCGGGTTGAGGTTGTAGGGAACGACCTGACCCGAGCTATTGGTAACCTGAATAATCCCCGCGCGCATGAGCGCCGTAGGAACGAGCCTGTCGATGGTGGCGACATTCGGGAACCGCCGGCCCTCATAGTTGAAGAAAAAGTATGTCTTGCCGCCCAGCATAGAGGGCAGCAGCGGCCCTCCCAGCGAAGCTCCGAACCGGTTCTGGTGAGTGGCAGGTAAAGGTGTAAAAGGAAGACCGCTTGAGGGCGTGTGGTTGTTCTGCCACGTGTTCGCGCCCAGGTTACTGCCGAAATAGTACTCGTATGCCGTCCCATGGAATTTGTTCGTTCCGCGCTTGGAGACCATCTGTACCTGCGCTCCCGCGGCGGCGTTGAAATCCGCAGTCTGGTTGCTGATTCCGACCTTGTATTCTTCGATAGTCTCCACCGGGGTGGGCATGACGCCCGACGGCAAGGCGTTGCCCGTCCCGAACATATTGCCGGGTGCGGGATTGTAATTGTGCGAACCCTGCTGGTCGTCACTATTGTTCCCGCCGTCGAGCTGAAACTGATGCTGATCTTCCACGATGCCCGCAACCTGGCCGCCGATCGCGCCACTGGCGCCGCCACCGGGCGTAATCGCCGGCTGCAATACGAAAAAGGCGTTGGCATCACGGCCGAGGTTTGGCAGGTTCATGAGGGATACGCCGGTTATGGTCGATCCCACAGTGGCATTGGATGTCTGTAGTTCGGCTCCGGCTGATGCCGTGACTTCGATCGAGCTTGTCGTCGCCCCGACCTGCAATACTACGTTGAGCGTCAACTCGAGACCAACAGCTACCTTTTGCCCGACCAGTTTGGACTGCTTGAAACCGGCTTTTGCGACGGCGAGATCGAATGTGCCGGGAGAGACATTAACGAACAAATATCGGCCGACCTCGTTGGTCAGCGTGGTTTGCCGGCTGTCGGTTGCAGTGTCCGTGAGATCGACGACCGCGCCGACAACAACCGCGCCCTGGGGATCCAAGACCTGCCCCGATACGGTTCCGGTTGAGGTAGATTGCGCCGAAACCGGAGCCGTGCCCACGATCACGAAAGCAACCAGAGCTGAACACAGAAAAGACAGGGCCCGATGCGTTGCGTTCATGTAACCCCTCCCGCCGGAGCGCGCGTCGGGCCCCGGACGATTCGCATGAGATCCATGGACCGACTCCGCCCCCAGGGCGGCGTTGAAGTACCGTTATCGCCATATCGGTCCGCTGAAACGCTAACCCAAAAATTGTTTTAGGAGAACCATCGGCAGGTCCTCCCCCCGATTCCTGTTACTGGGGGTTGATTATATTCGGGGTGTCTACGGCTGTCAAACCCTCTAATTGAACTTGTCAAGGCAAAGTGGAAACGTCCGCTTTCGACGGAGCCACTGAAAGGGGCTTGTCATTCTGCGTGTTCCGGGGAAGCGGAGACGGGCTCTGCTGGCGAGCAACGGGAGGCGGTTCCCAAGCTAGTGTAGTGCGCCGAACAGAATGATTATCATTCATTCGAGAGCATGTGGGGCGGCCCTTTCAGGCCGCGGACCCGCTTTCCAGCGGGTCCTGCCGGCCGGAAGGCCGGCTGCGGGTAAGAATACCTGCCCCACATAAGCGTTAGTAATTTGAACGCAGAGGGACCGTGCAGTCTGGCCCCACGCAAGCGATCGTCGAGCCTTGAATTACAAGCTTGCCGTCCAAAATCCCGTCGGGAGTGATCATCTTGCCGCTCAGCACGAACGAGTTGGGATCGGTGCCCGAGCTTACCGTGATGGCCGCCCAGGAATGAAACGTCAGCAGCAAGATTGGAAGGACTCGGCTTCTGGCGTTCATGCCTTGGCTCCTTGCGATATGAGAAGAATACGTTGGCGGTGAGCGGCTTCGGGTGCCGGGGACAAGCCGGCTCCGATGCCAGTCGTGAGGAATTCTCGTTTGGTCATGGCACCTCCAGCAACTGGTTCGCCTTGCTCGGCAGATCGCTTGTGCCCAATCGCAGCGATGTGGCGGATTATATAACAGCCGGTAACCACTGTTGTATTGAACAAATGGCTCTTGAGGCGGCGATGTGCTCTGTTCACCGTAAATACAGCGCACACAGCCGGACACGTTCAGAGTCGGCCAGCTTGGATAGCTCGCCTTGAATTCAGCTTGCAGTGTTTTCCCGCCTCGTCTGCAAGAGGCGCCCGCTCGGCTGAGTGCCAGCGCAGCGTTCCATAGCGCGTTGACAAATTCCTTCTGAGCCGCTGCCATCGATCCGTCGCCCGACGCGCTATGATCGGGCAGCGCATGGGCTGCCTTCAACCCCGGATACTGAGCGGTGAGGAGTCTTAAGCATCACAGCAGCAAGCGATGCCCACAACAGACCTACCAGTAGCAGCAGTAACAACAGAGGAGTGAAGGACCACGGGTGGACTGTGTAACGGATCACAGCGTAACAGACCGATCGGGCTCGTAAAGCGGTATGCGGGCTGCGGCGGGTCGGGAGGTTTTGTCGGTACTCAAGACAGAATGACAGAACATGCGCGCCGGATTTATCTGTTGCGCTTTGGGGAATAGCATGGTTCCTTCCGCCGAAACCCGGTGATATACTCGTGCTGACCTGACGGGGAGGGGATATGTTTAGACGTAGCTTTGTTTCTGCTCTGACCCTGTTATTGCTGGCATCTGCCAATCTCAGCGTCGTTTATGCGCAGTTGACGGCACAGATCAGCGGCACGATCCATGACTCTTCCGGCGCGGTGGTTCCCACAGCCGCCATCACCGTCGAAAACGAACTTACCGGTATCAAGAGAGAAGCCAAAACGAATCAGGCGGGCATTTATACTGTCCCGCTGCTGCAGCCGGGAACTTACCGCGTCAGCGTCCAGGCCGAAGGCTTTCGCACGCTTACGCGTGAGGAGATCCGCCTCGAGGTGGCGCAAACCGCCGCTTTGGATTTCACGCTCGAAGTCGGCGCCACTTCGGAGTCCATTACCGTTCAGGAGACGACCGCGCTGCTCGAAGCCGGAACCAACGCCATTGGAGGAGTTGTGACGCCGGAAAAGGTGGAAAACGTTCCCATGCTCGGACGAAACTCCAACGCGCTCATTACGCTCGTCCCAGGGGTCCGTGCAACGCGGCAGACCACCGTCAATCCGGTTCTGGAAAGCCATTATCAGTTCTTCTCCATCAACGGCTCGCGCCCGAACCAGAGCCAGTTCATGCTCGATGGAGGCAACAATACCAACCTCACTTTCAACGGCCCGGAATACAGTCCACAGGTTGAAGAGGTGCAGGAGTTCAAGATTCAGACAAGCAATTTCAGCGCGGAGTATGCCAATTCGGGCGGCGGAGTCATCAATGTGGTCTCCAAAAGCGGAACCAACACGCTGCACGGCAGCCTCTTTGAATATTTCCGGAACGATGCGCTGGCGGCCAACGATTTCTTCTCCAACCGCTCCGGCAGGGCCAGGCCCACCCTGCGCTATAACCAGTTCGGCGGTACGATCGGCGGGCCCATCATCAAGAATCGGACCTTCTTTTTCTTCGCTTATGAAGGGCTTCGCGAATCGATTCCGACCGTGGTGACCACCAGCGTGCCGACAGCCTTGCAAAAGCTCGGCGACTTCTCGCAGACTCTTGCCTCCAACGGCCAGCTTGTGGTGATCCATGATCCGAACACCACACTGCCCGATCCGTCCCGCGCAGGCCAGTACGTACGCTCTCCCTTTCCGGGTAACAGGATCCCGCAGAACCGGCTTGACCCCGTCGCACTGAAACTGCAATCCTACTATCCCCAACCCACCTCTGCCGGCGATCCCGGCACGGCATTGAACAATTTCTTCTTCACCGGCCCGTCATTACGCGGCACGGACGACTTTTCCGGGCGCGTCGATCATCAGTTGAATTCCAGCACGATCCTGATGGCCAGGTTCTCCCGCGCCAACCTTCCTACCTGGGCAAATCCCGCCACCTTCGGCAAGAGCGATATCGCCAGCCCCGGCTATGTAACCAAGCCCCAGCATCATCCTTACGCTTTGGGCAAGGTCACGCGCACCTTCACTCCTTCGCTTTTCGGCGAGTTTGTCTTCTCCTGGGCGCGCTGGTTTTATCAAAGCTTCGGCCTGTCCAACGGGTTCGATCCCACGCAACTGGGCTTCCCGTCTTACCTTGCATCGCACAGTATCAGTCTCGGCTTCCCCTCCATTACCCCTGGAGAAATGTCCTCCCTGGGCTCTTATTTCAACGAATACGACGTCTCCGATCGCTACGAAGGAAAGGCCAATCTCTCCAAGCTCAAAGGCAGGCACACTTTCAAATTCGGGGGTATGTACGGCACGGGCAAGTACACTACCAGGCTGGCCGATAACAGCACGGGATCTTATTCGGCGAGCGCCGCTTTTACGCAAGGACCGAATCCTCTGGTCGGCGGTCCTACTTCCGGCTTCGGCTATGCATCCTTCCTGTTGGGGACCCTCTCGGCCGGCACGCATAACGTTACCGAGCTTCACGGCGAGTACAGCGAACCTTACTACGGCGTGTATTTTCAGGACGACTTCAAGGTCACGACTCATCTGACCCTCAACCTCGGGCTGCGCTGGGAATACGAGGCGCCGCGGGTGGAGGAAAACAACCAGGTGGCAAACTTCAACTTCACCGGCGCCGCCACTCTGCCGAATGGAACGCCCATCCGTGGCGGGTTGGCCTTTCCCGGCGTGAACGGCCTGCCGACCGGCAATTGGGATCCGAACAAAAAGAACTTTGCGCCGCGAATCGGCTTTGCGTACAACTTTAAAGATGCGATGGTGGTGCGCGGCGGCTACGGCATCTTCTACAGCAACAGTTGGGGGAATGGACGAAACAACAGCGCCATGCCGCAGACCGGATTCATCTGCTCCACTCCGGTGGCCACCAGTCTCGATAACGGACTTACGCCTTACGCCGTGCTCTCGAATCCTTTCCCGACAGGTTTTTGCGCGGCCACCGGAAACAGCGCCGGCCTGTTGACGAATCTGGGCCAGAGCCTGACCATGTTGGACCGGAATGCGAAGCAGCCGTACGTCCAGACGTGGAACTTCGGCGTCCAGCGGAAGCTGCCGTGGAATATGGTCGCCGAAATCGCGTATTCCGGATCGCGCGGCGTGCACCTGATGGGCATCCAGGAGTGGGACCAACTCGCTCCGCAATACCTGCAGCTTGGCGCTCAGTTGAACAGCAGTGTGCCCAATCCCTACTTCGGCGTGATCACGCAGGGTACCCTCTCCACCCCGACCATCACGCTCGGCCAATCGCTGCGGCCCTATCCGCAATTCCTCGGGGTCTCGTCCAGGAACGCGAATTACGGTGAGTCGTCCTACCACGCGATGCTGCTGCGCGTCGGGCGGCGGCTGACGAAGGGGCTCAGCATCATGGCGGCGTATACCGTGGCCAAAGAGATCGACAACATGGTTCCCAGTGTCAACGGGTTTCCTGGTGAATCGTTCGCGAATCCAACGCCGCAGAATTTTTACGACCTCCGGAGCGACCGGGCGCTTTCGTCCTGGGACACCCCGCAGACTCTTGTCCTCAGCTACGTCTACGAACTGCCGTTCGGACCCGGCAAGCCGATGCTGGGGCACGGCGGCGCGCTGGGCAAAATCGTCGGCGGCTGGCAGGTGAACGGCAACACCACCTTCCAGAGCGGATTTCCTCTCGCCATTAACGGCGGCAACGGCAGCGGCACGTTTGCCGGCACCCAGCGTCCCAACTGGACCGGCGTGAACGCCACGCTCGACGGACCAGTCACCGCGCGCCTGCTCAGGTATTTCGACACGTCGCAGTTCACGTTCAACGCTCCGTTCACGTTTGGGAATGCGCCCCGGCTGATGCCGAACCTGCGTTGCGCCGGCGTGAACAACTTCGACGTATCCTTGTTCAAGAACACGCCGATCACCGACCGCGTGAAGGTGCAATTCCGGGCCGAGGCGTTCAACGCGTTCAACCGTGCACAATTCGGCGTTCCAAACGTCAGCATTAATTCCACCGCATTCGGCGTAATCAGCAGCCAGCAAAACTCGCCCAGGAATCTGCAGTTGGGTCTGAGGCTGCTATTCTGATGCGTATGAAAAAATCGCTTGTCTCCGGACGACGAAGCTTCCTGAAAACAGTAGCGCTGGCCACCGGAGGTGCGCAAGCAACAGGAGCGCAGGGGTCGCGGTCCGATGTCCAGCCGCCGGAGTCTCCGGCGGCGCCCGCCGCCGCCCGCCCCGCGTTTTCGTATCCGCGAACCTTTGCCGGAAATCAGCTCGGTGCAATCGCTTTCCCTTTGGGTGGTGTCGCCGCCGGGAGCATCTCGCTGGGCGGCCGCGGGCAATTGCGGGACTGGGAGATCTTCAACCGCCCGGATAAAGGAAGGTCTGTCAGCTATGCGTTTCCGAGTATCTGGGCGCAGGTCGGATCCGGCAAGCCCGTCGTACGAGTGGTGGAGGCGAGAATCGCGCCGCCCTACACGGGCACGCGCGGTCTGAGTCCCAATCAGGTCTCCGGCCTCACGAGGCTGGAAAGAGCTACGTTCACCGGCGAGTATCCGCTGGCGAAGATTGCTTTCCACGATCGCCGCCTTCCGGTAACCGTGGCGTTGGAAGCCTTCACTCCGATTATGCCTCTGGATGCCGACGCAGCGGGACTGCCTGTGGCCGTCCTGCGGTACACGGTAACCAATCCTTCTAGGCAGTCCGCCCGCGTCTCGATCGCGTATACGGTCGAAAACCCCGTTGGCGTGGACCAGCGCGGCAGCCGGAACATTCGCACCCTGATGTCGAGGCGTCTCAATGAGTACCGCAGCTCGGAACATCTTCACGGGATCGTCATGAGCAACCCGGAGTTGGAGAAGACCGCGCCTCTGGCGGGTTCGTTCGCGCTCTGCCTCGCCGGCGCCGGCGACGGCAAGGTCTCGTATCTTAGCGGCTGGCCGCGTGCCAAGTGGTGGGCCAGCCCGTTGCTTTACTGGGACGACTTCTCCAGTGACGGCCAACTCGGACCGGAGGCGGCCGAGAGAAACGGCGTGGGCGCCATCTGTCTGCAGCGGGAGATCGCCCCGGGGGCCAAGGCAGAGTACACGTTCATACTGGCGTGGCACTTCCCTAACCGCACTCCGCAATGGTGCGGCTGGGCCAATTCCGGAAACACAGCGACGAGCGCCGGCACCGCGGATCCGAGTCAGATCGTCGGCAATCATTACGCGACGCGCTTTGCCGATGCCTGGGCTGCAGCCGACTATACCGCGGCCAACCTCGCTTCGCTCGAAAAGCGTATGCGCCAGTTCCTGACTACCATGCGTGAGACCACCTTGCCTGCGGCCGTCAAGGACGCCGCGATGGCCAACCTGTCCACTCTGGCCACGCCGACTTGTTTTCGAACGGCCGACGGCAAATTCCGGGGATTCGAAGGCATCGACGACGATCGCGGTTGTTGTTACGGAAACTGCACGCACGTCTGGAACTACGAAACCGCTACCCAGCATGTCTTCCCCGTGTTGGCCCGTTCCATGCGCGAATCCGCCTTCGACCTCGCCGACCGGCTCGATGGCATGCTCCCGATTCGCATGGCGTTGCCCGAAGGAAAACAGACCGGCGGCACCACCGCCGCCGACGGCACCATGGGCCAGATCATCAAGTGTTATCTGGACTGGCAGATATCGGGCGACCCGGCCTGGCTCGGCCGGATGTACCCCAAAGTGAAAAAGGCGCTCCAGTTCGCCTGGATCGATGGAGGCTGGGATGCCGATCGCGACGGTGTAATGGAAGGCGTGCAGCACAATACCTACGATGTCGAGTTCTACGGTCCCAACCCCATGTGCGGCGTCTATTATCTGGGTGCATTGCGCGCGGGCGAAGAGATGGCGCGGGCTGCCGGCGACGATACTTTCGCGGCCGAGTGCCGCCGCCTGTTCGCCGGCGGTAGCTCCTGGATCGACGACAATCTGTTTAACGGTGAGTACTACGTTCAGAAGATTCGCGGTATAGCGCGTGACAAGATCGCGCCGCAGCTTCGGTCCACCGGCGGCGCCGAAGATCCCGAGCATCCCGATTTTCAGTTGGCCGAAGGCTGTCTGGCCGACCAGTTGATCGGCCAATATCTCGCGGATGTCGCCGGCCTCGGTCCGCTCCTGAAGCCCGCGAACATCCGCAAAGCCCTCTCCTCTATCTACAGTTACAACCACCGCAGTAACCTGGAGGAGCACGATTCGGTCGAGCGCATCTATGCCTTGAACGACGAAGCGGCTGTGCTGATCTGCTCCTACGGTAAGGTGAAGAGGCCCAGAATTCCATTCCCGTATTATTCCGAAGCATGGACGGGCATAGAGTACCTGTTCGCATCGCAGTTGATATACGCGGGCATGGTGAACGAAGGTGTTCGCAGTTTTGAAGATGTACGCCGGCGCTATGACGGCGAGCGCAGAAATCCCTGGAACGAACCTGAGTGCGGCCATCACTACGCCCGCGCCATGTCATCCTGGTCGGGCATCCTCGCTCTGAGCGGCTTCCGCTACCGGGGACCGGAAAAGGCCGTGATCGCCACGCCGCGCATTCACTCCGCAAACTTCTCCTCATTCTGGGCGGCCGGCTCGGCGTGGGGAAGCTTCACCCAAAACCGACAGAACGGGCGGACGAAATTTTCCCTCACGCTGCTTGCCGGCAAATTTCCGTGCAAATCCGTGGAGCTTGCGGTTGAGGCGTCGACTGGCGCGAAGTCATCCGCCAGCCTCGGTCGCCGCTCGCTTCCACACGAGATACAGGCGAAGGACAAACACGTCAAATTCGTATTGTCCGATGCGCTGGAACTGGCGGAAGGCGAGCGGCTCATTTTGGAGGTGTAGCGTACATCGATGAACAACCCCGTCCTGGTACTGGTCGGCGGCTTTTTGGGCGCGGGCAAGACCACTCTGCTGCTTGAAGCCGCCGCCAGATTGCGAGCTGCCGGCCGGCGCGTTGCCATGATTACGAACGACCAGGGAGGCGAGTTGGTCGATACGCGCCTGGCTGAAGCGATGGGAACCGACGTGCAGGAGATCGTCGGCGGCTGCTTCTGTTGCCGCTTCTCCGAGTTAGTAAATGCCGTCGAGGACCTGAGCGCCCACGACCCGGAGTTCATTCTGGCAGAACCAGTCGGAAGTTGCATCGACATCTCCGCGACCGTGCTCCAGCCTCTCCGCCGCCTGTATCCCGACCGCATCCGGCTGGCTCCCTTCACGGTCCTGGTGGACCCCGAAAGAGCGCGGCAGTTAATGCTGCCCGATGCCGACCCGAACCTCGCCTACCTGTTCTGGAATCAGCTTGCCGAAGCAGACCTCGTCTGTATCAGCAAGGCCGATTTGTACACCGAGCTTCCAGACCTCCCGATGGTCACTACCCGGCGCATCAGCAGCGCTACAGGGCAAGGCGTGCCGGAGTGGCTGGGCGAGGTCACCAACGGCGCCGGTGTCTCCGGCAGTCACGTACTGGAAGTCGATTATCGAAAATACGCCGACGCCGAAGCCTCACTCGGCTGGTTGAACTGGCAGGCGGACGTTATCCTCTATACGCCTACAGGGCCGGCCCAGGTGATCGGAGCCTGGCTCGACGATCTCGATCAACGGCTCTCGTCGGCCCGCATCGGCATCGTGCATCTCAAAGCTTTCGACCAGGCCGCTACGGGCTACATCAAGGCGAGTCTTTGCCAAAACGGAACCGAACCGGCGGTGGACGGAGATTTGTCGGCGTCTCCGGCCGCGCGCCACCGGATTTTGCTGAACCTGCGGGCAGTGGCGGCGCCGGAACAACTGCGCTCAATCGTCGAGAGGGCCGCGGAGAACCTGCCGGGAAGCGTGACCAGACTTCATCTCGAAAGTTTCCGGCCCGCGCCACCCAAGCCGCAGTACCGCTTGACCAACGCCAACGTGAGCTGATTCGGGCTCACGGGGTGGCATGTGTTTATCAGCTAGGCCGCCGCGGTTGGCGCGGCACAACACCGGGATCCGATTTGAGCGGCGCGACGGCACGAATGACAACATTTGATGGCAGATGATACCGTTCGAGTCAGTCGCGCTCATCCGTCGCGAATATCTATCCCTTGTATCGGTGCCGGCACGATCAAGACCCATACCATCACCTACACGGGCTGCCGGAGCACACAACCAATCTTGCCGCGTCGAGATCGCGGGTACAGCGGCAGCAGTGCCTTGACTTCTTCCTGGCTCAAGATGACCGGGAGCTTCTTCTCATACCGAGGCAAGGGGATGCGGTCGATGCCGACCTGGAGATGGAGCGTGTTGGTGTAAAGAAATCGGAGGCCGCAGACGGCCTGTATGTAAGACGAAAGCGATACGCCCTTCCCGATGCCCGCCACCCGAATATCCATGGCGCGCCGATACGTTTCCTCCGCTTCTGCTAGCCGCCCGGATTCGAGCCGTAATTGCGCCATCGTATAGAGCATGACTGCCTTAAAGCAGAGGCTGCGGAACTCTATCAGGGCGGATACGGCGCGTGTCAAGCAGTTTGAGACACCCGGCAGGGGAATTTAGTGACTATTCTCCTCTATCTTTAAGTCGGTCTTGGCCGGCTTGTTGATCCACACCTCCGAGGGCAGCGGTAATGGTTTGGGCGGTCGGCGGACGATGCGCCTGGTAGGCGGCATCGAGGACAACCTGGCGTGCTGCCAGAATCGTTGGAGCCTGTCCGAAGTGCACCACCGCCGGGGTGAGCAGGCCCAGGCCCGAGTGGTGATGCTCGTCGTTGTACCAAGGGAAAAACTGCTGGCAGAAGGCGCGACCAATGCGGATTTTTATTTAAGCCCGCCTGCTCACAGGTCCGAGCAGTGTAGCGGCCACCGCGCCGTGTCGAGGCTATTCGCAAGGGATGCCCCACCCCCTTACTCGGGGCGTACGCGGGCTACGAAGCCTCCAGACGCGAATCGCCCTCGGTGATAATCCAAGATTCTCGTGCCGTCCGCAAGCGTGTAGCCGACAGGATGCGAAGGCCTTCCCTGACGGAAAGGTTGTATTCACCCCCTTGCGTCAGCAATTTTGGTCTTAATATAATTCCCCCAATTGTTGGATTACGTTCCCTGTACGCTAGGAGGAATCTAATGTGTGCCACTTCGAGTTCATCAAGATTGATCGCAAGGGGAAATCGCTGGATAAGAGCTTTGGGATTGTTGCTACCAGCAGGAACGCTCCTAATTCCGGTAACAGCCCGCGCGGGTCTAATCTTCGTCACAAACACCACCGGCAACACTATCGGCGAATACACCGACTCGGGCGTTCCGGTGAACCCTTCGCTGATTACCGGGCTGCACGGACCGGTGGGCATTGCCATCTCCGGCTCGAATCTGTTCGTCGCGAACAGTGGCAATGGCACCATCGGCGAATACACCATCTCGGGTGCTGCGGTGAACGCCGCACTAATTTCCGGCTTAACTGGGCCAGTGGGGATTGCGTTATCTGGTTCCAATCTGTTTGTCTCGGGTGGCGCTAGCGGCAGTGGCAATGGCAAGATTGGCGAATATGACGCCACCACGGGCACTCCCATAAACGCCGCGCTGATTACCGGGCTAAGTGCTCCATATGGCATTGCCGTTTCTGGCTCCGAGCTATACCTCACCAATGGTGGGACATCTCAGGCAGGTGGATTCAACCTCTCACCCGTTACATTGAACCTCCTGATCTCGGGTTGGACCTACCAGACGGCATTGCGCAGTCTGGCTCGAATCTGTTCGTCGCGAACGCCTGTTCCGGAATACCCGGCCCCACATGCGGAATGGGCACGATCGGCGAATATGACGCCACTACGGGCGCACCGATAAACACCGCGTTGATTTCCGGGTTGAGCTGGCCGGTGGGGATTGTGCTATCTGGTTGCCGAGCGTTTTGGCTTTCATTTCGTGGCGCATGCGATTGGCAATGCCAACCGCTCCGCGCGCGTGGAGCGGCCGTTCTGGTTCATCGAAACCAACTTCCTGGCCGGGCGCACCTTCGCCAGTTGGGAGGATCTCAATGCGCGGGCACGCCAGTGGTGCGACAAGGTCAACTCCACATATAAGAAACATATCCGCGCGATTCCGCGCGAGTTGTTCGCGGTCGAGAGGCTCCATCTGCGGCCACTGCCGGCTTGGATTCCCGAAGTGTACCGGGTGCATCAGCGGCTGGTCGATATCGAAGGCTACATCGCGCTGCACAGCAACCGCTACTCGGTTCCGCTGGAATGGATCGGCCGCCGGGTGGAGGTGCGGGAGAGCCGGGACAAGATCGAGATCCAACTCGATATGCGCCGCCTGATGACGCACCGCCGTATCGCCGAAGCTGAGCATCAGCGCGTACTGCTGGCCGAGCATCGGCCACCGCGCGGGCAAAAGAGAGCGCGCCCCGACCCGCATCCGGAAGAGCAGGCCATCATTACCGCCGCGCCCGAACTGGCCGACTATGTGGCGGCTCTAAAGCAACGGAGCCATAAAGTGGTGACGCTTGCCCTGCGGCAACTGCTGCGATTGGTCCGGGAGTATCCACGCGAGCCACTGCTGGGGGCGGTCGAGGAAGCCGCCCGCTATGGTCTTTACGATCTGGACCGCTTGGAGCGCATGATTCTACGCCGCGTCACGCGGGAGTACTTTCTGCTCGATGGGGAGCCACCGGAAGATGACTGAAGAACTGGAGCAATTGCTAAAGAATCTCAAGCTGCGGCGCATGCTGGAGATCTACGACGAACAGTTGCGCGCCGCCGACAAGGAGGACATCAGTTACTCAGATTTCGCACGCGTCTGATGCGTGCACAATGGCAAGCGCGACAGGAGGGCGCGCTGGAGTGGCGCATCGGGCGTGCCAACCTGCCGGAGCGTTGGACGCTGGAGACGTTTCCGTATGCACGGCAGTCGGGCGTGAATCGGAAACAGATTCGCGGGTTTGCGGAGTTAGAGTTCATCGCCAAGGCGGAGAACATCGTGCTGGTCGGGGAAACCGGAAGAGGCAAGACCGGACTGGCTTGCGGTCTGCTGCTGAAGGCGCTGGAGAATGGCTACCGCTGTCAGTTCATCAATGCCCAGAACCTGTTCGATGAAATGTACGCTTCGCTGGCGGACCGATCCACGCCGCGGTTGCTCAAACGGTTGGCACGGCTGGATGTCCTTTTGATCGACGAGCTAGGGTACTTGAATCTGAGGCCGGAGCAGTCGAACATTTTCTTCAAGCTGATGGAGGAACGCTATCGTCAGCATTCCACGATTATCACTACGAATTTGGTGTATGACGAGTGGCCGAACTTTCTGGGTAGCCGGCCGATGGTGGAAGCACTGCTGAGCCGTCTGCGCCACTACTGCCACACCGTGCATATCAAGGGCCCATCGCTGCGCGAGCCGCAAGGTTGAGGAGGAATGGTGGAGCCGGATCCTGTGAGCCGGGACGAATATGTGCGGAAACTGCTGGAGGCTTACCGCACCACACCGGGAACGACAGGCAGCATTCGTCGGCCAGACCGAGCGTTGGCGGAGCAACTGCACCAACGAGGCATACCGTTGCGGGTCGTGGAAAACGCCTTGGTGTTGGCGGTAGCGCGGCGACTTATGCATTCACCCGAAGCACTACCGCTGGGCACGATCCGCTCATTAGCTTACTTTAAGCCAGTGATTGAGGAAGTCCTGGAAGGAACAGTCGGGAACGACTACATCAACTATCTCCGCTACCCGCCTGGTCCGTCGCCGAACTCCCGAATGAGGATTTTCAATCAGGTTGGTACTCGCCAAACAGCGATGCAACGAAGGCGGTATGTCCAGTCGGTTGATCGTGAAGCACTCTTCCATTCCTTCCCGCAGGCTGTCGGCGGCATCCGGGTGCTCCCGTTCTAACCACTTCGCCAGTTTTTCCAACTTCGCCATGCCTTCTTTGGCTTCCAGTTTCCACGCCGCTCGCATCAGCGATTTGGTCTGTTGCTGCTGGTCCTTGGGCAACCGCTCCACCACATTCCGCAGTTTGTGTTGACGACACCTTTGCACCAGGCTCGCGCTGCCGAACACCGCATTGATCGCGGCTCGCAATGCCTTAGAGCCATCGATCACGAATAAACGCCGCCGCTCCGGCTGGACTCCCCGGCGGACCAAGTCCTCCAGCAACTCCTTGGCTGCGGCCGCATTTTCCGTCGCGCCTTCCTGCAATCCCAGCACATGCTTTCGCCCCTTGTCATCTACCCCTATTGCTCCGATCACGCACTGCTCGCCGAAGTGCATTCCATCCAGGTAAATGATTAGCAGCTCCAGGTCATCAAAACGGCGATTTAAGAGTTTCTCCAGTTGCGCCTCGGAGGCTTGAATGGCCGCTCGGCTGACGCTGGATTTCGAGACCCCCACCGTGTCGGCCATCTTTGGAATCACCGCCCCGTATTGGCGTTTCGATACGCCCTCCAGCAGGATCTCCAGCATCCGAGATCCCATTCCGGTTGGGTTTTGCATGGCTTCGTAGGCCGGCACCGCCACCTCTGCCTGGGCGACGCCACTCTTCTTCCGCGGGCGCGGCTTTCGGACCTTCAGCTTGCGCTCCTTCAACTACACACTGCCAACCTGCTTTCCGTGCCAGACGATTCCCTCAGCCCGTTCGCGGCCCTGCTGCGGTGGGCCGGCCACCTGCTCGGCTGACAGTTGCAGCACCGTCTCTATCGTGGCGCGGCCCAAGGCGCTCACCAGATCGTCAATCGCCAACTGCGATTCGGTAATCAGCTCCACCATGGGCAGCAGCTGCTGCCCGTTCTGGGCGAGGAACTCGGCCAGCTTTCTTTGGTTGACTTTACCCTGGTTATTCAGCGTGTGATACGTTCGTTTCACGGCGGTTCTCCTTTCACAACGTTTGGCAACCCGATTCTATGGGGTCAGAACCGCCGCTCAACTTCCCACTACTGCCGGGCCACCGCCCAGAAATTTCATTACTCTCTCAACTCTTCAATTTTCAATCACCATAGGCACCTACGGTGTACGTATCTGGAGACGGTGTAGTCGTCGTTCCAGGCCCACCAGGCAGTAAGCTCGATTTCTTTGTTTCTTGTGAGCCGGGCTGCGGCATCATCTTTTCGGCGCTCGGTTATACTTAATCCCAGCGATTTTGCCGGCGTGGCAGCAACTTAAGCTGTCGCGACCGTTTGGAAGGGAAAACTCATGCGTTTTGCGATCCCGTTGATACTCGCCGCCGGATTGCTCTCGCCCGCAAACAGCCAGGTCTTTCGGCTCACGCGCGAGCAGATGATCAAGTACACGGCCCAAAGCCCGTTTGACCGCTTCCCTGACGGCAGGCCTAAAGTGGACGACGCGCTGCTGGAACGCGTGAAAGGCCTTTCGCTCGAGGAGGCCTGGGGCATCCTGCTCACCAAGGGTTATAAGCACCAATATGCCGGTTGGGATTTCCAGGTACTGCATCCAGGCAAGAAACTGGTCGGCCGGGCGGTCACTGCGCAATACCTGCCGATGAGGCCGGATCTGGCTGAGGTGGTCGCGGCCGATGCGCAGGCGGAAGGGCGACCCAAGGGAGAGAATCAGAAGGTAATCGATCTCTTGCGGGCCAATGACGTCCCTGTCATCGACCTGATGGGCGCCACCGCGGGACATAACTTCGGCGGATCAAATCTGCACGCGGCCATTTACGGCGTAACGCACTCGGGCGCCGTCGTCGACGGGACGATTCGCGATATCGAGGGCATCGCTGAACTGCCGACGCAGGTGTATTTCCGTAAGGCGCATCCGGCAGCAGTTACCGAGGTGACGGTGTCGGGCATCAACATTCCGATCAAAGTCGGCGAAGCCGTGGTGCTGCCTGGCGACGTCGTGCTGGGCGACAGCGAAGGTGTGATTTTTATCCCGCCGCACCTGGTCAAAGAAATCGTGGACGCCGCCGACCTGGTGCATATTCACGACGATTGGACGATCGAAAAATTCCTGACGGGCAAGTACAAAGCGAGCGACTTGTATGGCGGCCCGGGACTCACGCCCGAGTTGCAGAAAGAGTACGACGCTTACGTGAAGAAACGCAAAGCGGAACTGAATCAGTCAAAGCCGAAATGAGGGAATGGAGGCCGGTATGGATCAGAAACTCACTCGCCGGACGCTGTTGGCGGGCGCCGGACTGGCGCCGCTAGCCGCTGCCACACCCGATTTCAGCGCGACACGGGACGATTTTCCCTGGTCGCAAACCGAAGTTTTCCTGAACAACGCCGGCTGGCACCCGATCGGCGTGCATTCGATTCGCGCCATGCAGGCCTACCTCGATTACAAGATGAAAGGTCCCGGCGACGGGCGCGAGGATTTCCACGGTGGCAAGCAGGATGAGGTCAAGCGTCTGTTTGCACAACTCATTCACGCACGTCCGACGGAAATTGCATTCGTGCCCAGCACGCTCGTCGGCGAAAACCTGGTTGTAGCCGGTTTGGGAATTCCCGGCGCGAAGTGGAACGTGGTGACCGACGAACTGCACTACGAAGGCTCGCTGTACACGTATCAGAATCTGCGGAAGCAGGGACTCGATGTGCGGGTGGTGCAGCATCGCGATTATCGCATCGATCCGCGCGATGTGGAGAAGGTGGTGGACAAGAACACGCGCCTGATCGCAACATCGCTGGTTTCGTATGTGAACGGCCATCTGGCGAATGCGCGTTCGCTGGCAGATCTGGCGCACGCGCATGGAGGATATCTGTACACGGATATCATTCAGGCCGCCGGGGCGGTTCCCATCGATGTGGCCGCGATGGGAATCGATTTCGCCGCCTGCTCCGGATACAAGTGGCTGATGGGAGATCGAGGACTTGGGTATCTGTTCGTTCGGGAAGAGTTGCAGGATCGCGTGATGCGGCGGATGCAATACGGGGACCGGCAGTTTCGGGATTTCGAATATCACATGTTTCCTCACGATCCGCCGGGGTCCGGCAGGATTACCTGGGAATACGCGCGTCCTTGCGCGGGAACGTATTACGAGGTGGGGAATATCTCCAACATCGCGGCTGCCGCGCAGTCCGCGTCGTTGCCGTACATCCTGCGGCACGGGCCGAAGAATATTCTCGAGCACTCCCTGCGTCTGACCGGACGGCTACGCCGGGACATGCCTGCGTTGGGATACACGTGCATCACGCCTGAAGGGAACCGATCGCCGACAGTCGCATTCATGGTGCCCAACCCCGAAGCCACCAGGGCGAAACTGGCGCGGGCCCGGGTAGCGGTGAAGGTGGAGTGGCATCAGATGCGTGTTTCGCCGTCCGTTTATAACAATGACTCAGATATCGACCGTCTGCTGAACGCACTCTCCTAGTACTGCTGTGTTACAAGATGTAAGCTGACGTGGCACAGATATGAGTCTGCGCAGAGTGCCCGACAACGCTTTGTAAAACAATCGTGCTAGCCATTCGACGGATGATGAAAATGTACAGTGTTTTGTTCAATCGGCGTTCATCCGCGTTCATCGGCGGCTGAAAATATCCACTGCGCCGGACAGGCACGAGCTTAGGAGACGTGAGAACATTTAGCTACTCGAGACGCTATGTTTTTTATTAAAGCCGCCGATGAACGCCGATAAACGCCGATATTCGTGGCCTGACTCTCTCATGGAACCGGTTATCGGGGCTGTTTTCGACGTTTCCAATGTTACTGGGTGCCGACTCCCTGTAGAAGATACTGTCGCGCATGTGCTCAAAATACTAGCAGGGCATGCAAAACGCCCCACCGGCTTCAGTTTCGGACAAGGGTCTCGTTTCTGTAACCTTGTTGATCCTTCGTGAAGGCGTCGGACAATTTGTCTGATTTCTGCAGAGACAGTTCTTCGGTGTAGGCTACTTCGGGCGCAGAATCTCTTTCAGCCGCCGCGCGACGATCCGCTCGTCGCCGGGTTTCAGCGTGTTGGATGCGATGGCGATGAGCCGGTCCGGTTCGCCGGGATGCGGAGTCTCCTTGAACGGCGGCGCGCCGCCCGGTTGGACTACCTCGCGATACTCCCCACCCATCACCTCGATCTGCGGATCCCCCGAACGCAGAGCATCCACACACTGCTGCCGCGTCAACCCGAGCGCCTTTTCGTCCCAGCTTACGGCGAGGTAGGGGACCTCGTTGCCTACGGTGCGAACATAAATCCGCGCCTCCACGCTTGGAATGCCCGCGAGTTCATTGGCGAGATACTGCATGCGCGCGTGCAGGATGCGGCCGTCGGCCTTGTAATCGCGCTTCGATGACCATTCGAAAGCGGCCAGGACTCCAACGATCTCCTCCTTTCCGACCTTCATGGGACGACAGATGGAGCCCTCATATGGCGACCCATTGCGAAACGCTGCTTCGATAAGATCCTTGCGACCGAATAAAACGCCGCTGCACTGCGGGCCGAACATTCCCTTGCCGCCGCTGATACAGAACAGATCGGGGCCCAGCCGCGCAAGATCGTTCAGCCGCGTGAATGGCGGACACATAGCGGCGGCGTCGAGCATGAAAGGGACGCCGCGACGTTTCGCCAGCGCGATGGCATCCGACAATTTGACGTTGCGTTCGTCCCCGTATTCCATCTCGATCATCGCGGTCTTCGCGTTGAGGGCTGCCTCCATCTCGGACAGGTTGCGGACGGGGACCAGGCGAGCGCCGGTGAGCGCGATGCTGCGATCCCAGACGCTGCGCTGGGTGATGATGACCTCGTTTTTCATGCCCGTCGTATCCGGCAGGCGCGAGATTTTGTCGGGATCGGTCCCCGCGATGCAGCCGGCCGTGGCTTGCGCGATGCACGCGGCAGAGCCGCTCGACACCATGGCGGATTCCGTCCCGGCGAACCGGGCGAGTTTGGCGCCTACGGCTTTCTGCAACTCAATGATCTCCACGAAAGCGTCAGAGGCCCGCTCCATGGCGCGCCGGACTTCAGGCGGCATGAGCGTTCCGGAATAGAAGGTAGCCACGCCCCGGCCATTAATCAGCGTTCGCACGCCCAACTCGGCATAGATGCTGCCTGTCTGGGGCTTGGCTTTCGCCGCTTGCCCGGCGAGATACGACCCTGCACCGAACTGAAAAAGCCGGCGTCGATTGTAGCGATACATGAGCCCTCCCGCGTGATTGTACGCGCTGCGATTATACTGCGCTTGACATTCGCCTGGCATTGGCGTATGAAGGATCAAATCCGCCAGTCGCTTACGCGACCGGTCGTGCGTGTTTGCGAACGCGTTCTGCGCCATGGTTTACCAGGTACGGCGATCGCAACCGAGGAGGTTTGGCATGCGTTCAGGGGTTAAAGCGGCCATTCTGTTGGCCGCGGCCATTGTACCTGCGATTGCGCAGGTCGAACGGGCGACCATTCTGGGAACCATAACCGATAATTCCGGCAGCGCTGTCCAGAGCGCAGCCGTAACCGTCCGGAACACCGGCACCGACGAACGCCGCACGACCAAAACGAACGAGCGCGGCGATTACGAGGTGCCCGCGTTGAACATCGGGAACTACGAAGTTTCGGTGGAGCATCCGGGATTCCGAAAAGCTATCGTTTCCGGAGTGGAACTCGCGGTCAATCAGCGGGCGCGCATCGACGCCCAGCTCCAACTCGGAGCCGTAACGCAGGAGCTGACCGTACAGGGAGTCGCGCCGCTGGTCCAGACCGACGACGCCACTGTGAACCAACTGATTACCCAGCGCGAAATCTCGCAACTGCCGATTCCCGCAAATCGGAACATGTTCCGGCTGGCGCTAATGAGCGCCGGGATGAGCCGCGGGCCGGCGTCCAGCGTCACGACCTCCGGCTTCGGACCGGGATTTGGAGTCGCCGCCATGGGCCAGAAGGTGCATAACAACTGGATCATGCTGGACGGCGCGCCTTTGCGAACGGCAATCCACGGCGCCGTGCGTATGCGTCCGTCAGTGGAGGCGTTGGAGGAGTTCAAGGTGGAATCCGGTTTCTATTCGGCGGAGTTCGGCACCGAGAGCGGAGCGCAGATCATCTCGGCCATCCGCCCCGGGTCGAACCAGTTTCACGGAACGCTGTTTGAGTTCCTGCGCAACAATAAGCTCGACGCGCGCGGATTTTTCGAGAATCCTCTGCAGCCCCGTCAGCCGCTGCGGCGCAACAATTTCGGCGCGGTGGTGAGCGGCCGCATTATTCGCGACAAGCTCTTCTTCACGGCGAATTACGAGGGCTACATCGAGCGGATATCGGCGCAGGCGTTCGGGGTCTATCCCACCGATCGTATGCGGCAAGGCGATCTCACGGAGCCGTTTTTCCGCTCCGGATTGAGCCCGACAGGCGCGCTCACCCCCGTGCTCGATCCGACGAACAACCAGCCGTTTGCCAATAACCAGATACCGCTCAACCGCATCGCGCCACAGGCTCTGAAGCTGATGCAATTCTACCCGGAGCCGAATTTTGGTCCGGCGCTCTTTACCGGCTCGAACAACTTCAGCGGAACCACGCACACGAACACGGACGATCACCAGGGGTTCATGCGTATCGACTACAACATTAGCGCGAAGGACCATCTGTTCGGCCGTTATGGTATCGAGAACGTGGCTGGATTCGCCGCGCCGGTAAACCCAAACCCGTACTTCGGTCAGCAGCAGCCCAAGCGGCAGCAAAACGCCGTAGCGACATACGTCCGCATTCTGTCGCCTACGATGATCAACGACCTCACGGTGTCGTACAACCGCGATCTGTTCGGAACGCTTGATTCCATCAGCGGCTCGAATTTCAATATCGCGCGCGACCTGCTGATACCGGGTCTTGCCAATGACCCGTTCGCGACGGGCGTCCCGAGCATCACGATCACCGGCATCACCGGCATCGGCAACGCGGCGCCGAATACCATCTGGGACGAAAACCGGCGCATCGCGGATACGTTTTCTCTGAATCACGGGGCGCACTGGATGAAGATGGGGGTGGATTTCCAGCACGTGCTGCTGCGGCGGCAGACATTCACACTTGTCACCGGAGCTTTCGATTTTAACGGCGCTAATGCAGGCCTGGGGCTGACCACGGCGGCCCGATCCACGCTG
>Ga0070741_10008059_pt1 | contig 21386 bp, 22 predicted proteins | sample Coa_R1_4_FD_66440 | JGI IMG/M metagenome (GOLD analysis project Ga0070741, IMG submission 66440) | Surface soil microbial communities from Centralia Pennsylvania, which are recovering from an underground coalmine fire - Coalmine... | ecosystem: Environmental > Terrestrial > Soil > Unclassified ... | reverse complement strand
CTAGCCGGGTTGGATTATAACGATCTTCGCTTGACGCGCGCTCGCGAGCGTATCCTCGCCATGGGCGGTATCCAGGCCGCCAACAGCTACGTCAAAATCAATCTCAGCCTGTTCGATCTTTTCCCCCGCGAGTGTGCGCCCTCCATTCCACCCGAAATGGTGCTGGCGGGAAAATTCATCTATGAGATGTCGTCATGGACCAGGGCCATCGTCATCCCGCTTTCCATCGTGCACGCGATGAATCCACGCCGCCCCGTTCCCGCCGGATTCAATCTGCAGGAACTGTTCGTCACAGACGGAGAGCAGGTGGAGTTCCAGCCGGATGGCGCTAGCTTCACCTGGCGCAATGTTTTTCTGCGGCTGGATACTGTTCTGAAGCTCTGGGAAAAGTACGGATCGAAGAAGTTGCGCCAGCGCGCGATCCGCAAAGCCGGTGAATGGATGCTGGAGCACACCCGGCACAGCGATGGAGTGGCGGCAATTTATCCTCCCATGATGTACGTGATCATGGCCCTCGATCTTCTGGGATATCCTCCCGACAGCCCCGAGCGAGTGGAAGCGCAACGACAATTCGATCGGCTTATGGTGGATGACGTTGTCGATGGCGAGGAGCGCTTCTTTTTTCAGCCCTGTTTCTCGGTGGTGTGGGATACCGCCATTGCCGGATTCGCGCTGGGCGAAGCGGCCGAACCGCAGCACGATGCACTACGGCGCGCGGCCGATTGGCTGCTGACAAAAGAAGTCCGGCGCAAGGGCGACTGGTCGATCAAGCGTCCCAAGACGCAGCCCTCCGGCTGGTATTTCGAATTCGCGAACGAGTTTTATCCCGATATCGACGACACCGCGATGGTGCTGCTGGCGCTCAACCGCTCGCAAGCCTCGCACTCGGAAGAACAGCAGGAGTGCGAGCACCGCGCCATTCAGTGGCTGTTCGACATGCAGTCCAAAGACGGCGGATGGGCCGCGTTCGATGTGGATAACGATTGGCGGCCGCTTAGCTTCGTCCCCTTCGCTGACCACAATGCGATGCTCGATCCCACGTGTCCGGATATCACCGGACGTGTGCTGGAAGCGCTCTGCTCTTACGGCTACAACCGCGCCAATCCCGCCGTCGAGCGAGGCGTCCAATACCTGATCCGCACGCAGGAAGAAGACGGAAGCTGGTACGGGCGCTGGGGCGTGGACTATATCTACGGAACCTTTCTGGCGCTGCGTGGTCTTGCCGCGGCCGGCGTGAGTGATCGCGAGGCCTATGTCCAACGGGCTCTGGAATGGGTGCGGTCGATTCAAAATTTCGACGGTGGTTGGGGTGAGAGCTGCGAAAGTTATAAGCAGAAAAGTTTCGTGGCGGCTGAAAGTACGCCCTCGCAAACCGCCTGGGCGGTTCTTGCACTGCTGGCCGGGGGCGATACTACGTCGAGCAGTCTGCACGATGGAATTGAGTACTTGATTCAGACGCAGCGGCCTGACGGAACCTGGGATGAAGAGCTGGCTACCGGGACGGGATTTCCCCAGGTTTTCTATTTGTGCTACCACCTGTACCGGCACTCATTCCCGCTTCTTGCGTTGAATTCGTTTGTGAAGACGAAGCCCGGATTGAACGGGCCTGGCGTGAACGGGCCCGCACTAAACGGACATTGAGGGTGTGAGGCCGATTTTAGTCACCGGAGCGACCGGTTTCCTTGGGTGGCATGTTGCTCGCCGCCTGTTCTTGCGCGGCGAAACGGTACGGGCCCTGGTGAGAGACCGAAGCAGAATACGCGAATTCGACGGCCAAGCGGTAGTGGGGGACCTGCGCGACCCCGAGTCGGTGGAACGCGCCGTGGCAGGCTGCGGTGTGGTGTATCACGTAGCCGCGGATTATCGCCTGTGGGTGAAAGATCCTTCCGAACTTTACAGGTCGAATGTGGAAGGAACGCGCAACGTGCTGGAGGCGTCCCGCAAAGCGGGCGTGGAACGCGTGGTTTATACCAGTACCGTAGGATGTATCGGAGTCCCGGATAATGGGATGGGTAACGAGGATACTCAGGTCGATTTCGAGGAGATGTGCGGCGCTTACAAGAAATCGAAGTTTCAGGCCGAGCAAGTGGCCATCGAATATGCGCGTTCAGGGTTGCCGGTTATCATCGTCAACCCGACAGCCCCCATCGGCGATCACGATTTCAAACCTACGCCCACTGGGAAGATTGTTCTTGACTATTTGAAAGGAGACATGCCCGCGTTTATCGATACAGGCCTCAACCTGGTGGATGTGGAGGACGCGGCTGAGGGTCACGTGCTCGCGTGCGAACACGGCGAGAGCGGCGAGCGTTACATTCTCGGATGCGAGAACCTAACGCTTCACCAGATTTTGACGCGGCTTGCGGCCATCAGCGGGGGCAAGGCCCCGCGTTGGCGGATTCCTTACGCCGTAGCTTATGGAGCGGGAGTCGCCAGCACCGCATGGGCCAGTTTGACCGGACAGCAGCCGCGCGCGCCTATCGATGCCGTCAGAATGGCGCGCAAGAAGATGTTTGTTTCGCAGGATAAGGCAAAGCGCGACTTGGGATTTAATCCACAGCCCGTGGATGGCGCATTGAAACGCGCCGTGGATTGGTTCCGAGCCAACGGTTACGTGTAATTGCTGGTATTTGTGGCTGCCGAGCGCCGTGAGCTCGAAGGATTGCTCGTCTATGTCGACAAGCTGAACCAGCCTGATTGGCCGCTCGATTTCGCGAGACTCGGCTGGCTGCGTTCCCGGCCAATTGCCCTGGTGGCGAATGGTCCGGGAACTAAGTTGGCTGGTGATGCCGTAGATTTAGTGAGGAAGCACGCCGAAGTGGACGTTTTAGTCAGCACGGGATTTTGTGGTGCATTGCGCCCTGGGCTTCAGGTCGGCGATGTCTTTGCTGCCACCGAGGTGGTCGGAATCGCGCCCGCGAACGTTCCGTTCAGCGAAACTGGTTTCAAAACCGGAAGACTCCTCTCTCTGGACCGCGTTGTATCTACGGCGGCCGAAAAAGCGCAACTCGCGTCACAGGCCGATGCTGTCGAGATGGAGGCTGCGGCTGTGGCAATCCGCGCGCGCCAACACTCCATTCCGTTTTTTGCCGTGCGCGTCGTTACGGACGCTTCACAGGACACTTTTCCGCTGGATTTTAATCGGCTGCGGTCCCGGAATGGCCATTTCAGCCGCGCCAGGATTCTGGCGGCCGCTCTGAGCAATCCTAGTGCCATCCGGCAATTGATCGAATTGAATAAGATTACGAAACGCGCCGCGCAGGCGCTGGGGGATTTCCTTGCCGACGCTCGCTTCTGAACTGGCTGCCCCTCCCGCCACGATGCACGCGGCAGTTTATACCGGTGACAGCAACGTGTCGATGGAGGAGGTGCCGACGCCGGCCGTCGGACCGGGCGAGCTGCTCGTTCGCGTCGAAAGCTGTGGCATCTGCCACACCGATCTGAAGAAGATCGAATACAACCTGCTCGCGCCGCCTCGCATTTTTGGCCACGAAACCGCTGGCGTGATTGCCGCTACCGGCCGAGGCGTCAGCGGATTCTCCGTCGGCGACCGCGTCATTGTCTTCCATCACATCCCCTGCGGAGAATGCTTTTATTGCCGTCACAAGTTATACGCACAGTGTCCGGTGTATAAGAAAGTCGGCGTCACTGCGGGTTACGAACCGGCCGGCGGCGGATTTTCGCAATATGTACGCGTGATGGATTGGATCGCGCGGCGCGGAGTCGAAAAAATTCCGGACGGCGTATCGTTTGACCGTGCCTGTTTTGTCGAACCGGTGAATACGTGTCTGAAAGCTATAGTCCAATTGGATCCCCAGAGCGAAGACGTAGTCGTAATTCTCGGCCAGGGACCCATCGGTCTCCTATTCACCATGCTGGTTAAGCGCTCCGGCGCCACAATCATCGCTACCGATACCATGCCGTACCGGCGCGAACTTGCCTCCCGCTTCGGTGCCGTGGTGGTTCTTGACCCGCGCGATCCCGAGCTCGATGGCCGCATCCGTGAGATGACTGGCGGCCGGGGCGCCGATTCTGTCATTGTCGCAGCCTCCGCCCCCGGTATTGTCGAACAAGCTGTTCGTTTTACACGGCCAGGCAGCCGCATTCTGCTGTTTGCCCAGACCTCGCATCAGGAGCGCATTGAACTTTCGGGTGCCGACGTTTGCATGGGCGAACGGACCATGTTTGGTTCTTACAGCGCCTCAGTGGATCTACAAAGAGAGTCGGCGGACTTGGTGTTTAGTGGCGGTCTACCGGTGGAGGATCTAATTTCCCATCGCTTTCCGCTGAACCAGATCCGGCAGGGCATCCACTTGGCGTTGCACCCGGAACCTAAATCATTGAAAATTATAGTTCAGCCCCAAAGGCAGTGATAATGAGGTGGAGTTAGTGAAGGAGCCACGGTGTTAGTCGAGAAGCAGCGGTTAATCGACACGGAGAAGTTCGTCGACAGAAAAATGAAAGCCGCCGTGCTCTATGGCAAAGAGGACGTTCAGATTGAGTCCGTAGCCGTGCCTGCCATTGGAGATAGCGACGTACTGGTACGCGTCCAAGCTGCGCTGACCTGTGGTACCGACGTGAAAGTTTTTCGGCGTGGTTACCACGCGCGCATGATTGTGCCTCCCGCGCTCTTTGGTCATGAGCTGGCGGGCGACATCGTCGCAACCGGCAAGGATGTTCAGGATTGGAACGTTGGCCAGCGTGTCGTCGCAGCCAACTCTGCTCCGTGTCTGGATTGTTTCTATTGCCTCCGCGAGAACGAAAATCTCTGCGAAGACCTGCTGTTTAACAATGGCGCCTACGCCGAATACATACGCATTCCGGCCCGCATCGTGGAGCGGAATATGTATGAAATTCCGCCTCACGTCAGTTACCAGGACGCCGCGCTGGTGGAACCGCTGGCGTGCGTGCTGCGCGGTCTGGATGAGACCTATCTGCGCTCCGGCGACACCATCGCCATCATCGGGTTAGGCCCAATCGGTCTGATGTTCGTTCGCCTGGCAAAGGCTTATGGCGCGCGGGTCATCGCGCTGGGACGCCGCACCACGCAATTGGACCGCGCCCACGCCATGGGCGCTGACGAACTGGTGATCTCGGGCGACCCGGCGGAAACGGTGCAGCGGGTTCGCCAACTCACCGGCGGCCGTGGCGTCGATATCGCAATCGAAGCGGTAGGTCATCCCGAAGTTTGGGAGACAGCGGCAAAGGTTCTGCGGCGCGGAGGGGTTGTTAACTTCTTTGGCGGCTGCCCTAATGACACCAAGATCGAACTGGACACGCAGTTGCTTCACTACTCCGAAATCACGTGCAAAGCCAGTTTTCATCACACGCCGGCGCAGATTCGCCGGGCGCTCGATTTCGTCAGCCGCGGTGTGATTACGGCGCGCGACTTTGTGAATCGTGTGGAACCGTTGACCAACCTGCTGGAAGTAATGCGTCATTTGATGAGCCACAACGGTCACATGAAGACCGCCATCATACCCTAGTGCCTCACGCCGGCACAGTGACTGCGCCCCCGCTGCTCGAGCCAAAAGAGTTCGTCAGCTCGCCTGAGGCGCTCAGTGGCGCCTATACCCAAGATCAGGCTGAGCAGTACACGCGCTGGCTTGCGACCCACCATTACGAAAACTTCCATGTCGTCAGTTTTCTTCTCCCCAAGCGGCTGCACCAGGACTTTTACAACGTCTACGCCTTTTGCCGCTGGGCCGACGATCTGGGTGATGAGATCGGCGATACAGCCGAGAGCTTGCGCCTCCTCGCATGGTGGCGCGAAGGATTGGACGCGATGTACGCGGGCCGCATGCAGCATCCGGTGTACGTGGCACTGGCTGGAACCGCGCGTAAGTACGATCTGCCGAAGCAGCTCTTCGCTGACCTGATCAGCGCCTTTGAACAGGACCAGCGCGTCACGCGCTACGCGAATTGGGACGAGCTCTTCGGCTACTGCCGCTGCTCTGCGAACCCCGTCGGACGTTTGGTGCTGCGGCTGTGCGGATACGCCGATCCCGAACGCGACCGGTTATCGGATGCCACCTGCACCGCGCTGCAACTTGCGAACTTTTGGCAGGACGTCACCGTCGATCTCGAGAAGGACCGCGTGTACCTTCCGCTCGATCTTCTCGCCCGCCACGGATACACCGTCGAGGATTTGCGCGAAGGAACATTTAATTCCGCTTTTCAGGGCGTGATGCGCGAGGCTATCGACGTCGCACGCAAGCTGTTCCTCGAAGGTCTGCCGCTGGTCAAAACAGTAGACAAGCGCCTAGCGTTCGATCTCGACCTGTTCAGCCGCGGCGGAATGCGCGTGCTCGAAAAGATCGAGCAGCAAAACTATAACGTGCTGGCGCGGCGTCCGGCGATTTCGAAATTTGAACGCGTCCAATTGCTGCTAGGTACCCTGTGGAGCGCCTGGTAAACCTGAAGGAGTCGTATGCCTTTTGCGAGCGCATTGCTCGCTCGCGTGCCCGGAACTTCTACTACTCGTTTCTTCTGCTTTCGCGCGATCAGCGCCAGGCCATGTGCGCCATCTATGCCTTTATGCGTTACTGCGACGACATCAGTGAAGGCGAGGGCGCATCGGCCGAGGCCATCGATCGCTGGCGGCGCGACCTGGATTGCGCGCTACAAGGCAGCTACGGCGAAAACGCTCTGTGGCCGGCGTTTCATGACACGGTAAAACGCTACCGCATCCCGCACGAATACTTCCACGAGATGATTTTGGGCGTCAGCTCCGATTTAGAAACACGCCAGGTTCGGACTTTCGACGAACTGTATCGCTACTGCTATCAAGTTGCGAGCGTGGTTGGCCTCACGATCATCCACATCTTCGGATTTGAATCTCCTGAAGCTCTCGCATTGGCCGAAAAATGCGGCATCGCGTTTCAGCTGACCAATATTCTGCGCGACGTGCGCGAAGATCACCAAAATGGCCGCATTTATATTCCCGAAGAGGATATCCGCAAGTTCAGCGCGGATTTGTCGAAGCACGACGAGTGCTTCGTGAGTCTGATGCGCTTCGAAGCCCATCGCGCCCGCGGTTACTACGACGAATCCCGGCCCCTGATCGGCCTCGTGGATCGCCCCAGCCGCTCCTCGCTCTGGGCACTCATCGAAATTTATCGCCGCCTGCTCACGCGCATCGAACGCTCGAACTTCGACGTGCTCGAAAGACGCATCCGCGTCCCCACCTGGGAAAAGCTGAGCATCCTCGCCCGCGCCGCCCTCCGCTAACGGTCGTACAACTCCGCCAATTCCCGCAGTCGCTGCGCCAGCTCCGGTTTCAGCGCTCCCGGCCTATAACGCCATCGCCAGTTTCCGCCCGCGGTCGCCGGGCGATTCATCCGCGCCTCGCTTCCCAATCCCAAAACGTCTTGCATGGGAATCAGGACCGTATCCGCCACGGAAGCCTCCAGCGCTCGAATGAATGTCCAATGGATCTCGCTGCCGTTGGTGTTGAAGTACCGTTTGGTAAAATCGCGCTCGCGCTCGATGTCCGCCGCCGACCGCGTGCTGTCGGCTTCGCCTTTGTTCTCGCACCACCCCACGGTCGTATCGTTGTCATGCGTTCCCGTGTAGGCTACAACCGCGCGTGGAAAATTGTGCGGCCGGAACGTCGGCGCCTGTGGATCGGTGCCGAACCCGAATTGCAGGATCGCCATCCCCGGATAGCCGAACTCGTGGCGAATCGCCTCCACCTCAGGCGTAATCACGCCAAGATTTTCCGCAACGAAAGGCAACTCGCCCATTTTTTCCTGCGCCGCGCGGAACAGGTCCGATCCCGGGCCCTTTATCCATCGGCCATTTACGGCCGTCTTCTCGGTTGCCGGAACTGCCCAATACGCCTCGAAGCCTCGGAAGTGATCTAAGCGAATCAGATCCACCATCGCTAACGTGGCGCGAAATCGATCTAGCCACCAGACGTAACCATCGCGCGCCAGCACCTCCCAACGATAAATGGGATTGCCCCACAGCTGCCCCGTCGCGCTGAAATAGTCCGGCGGAACTCCGGAGACCGATGTCGGCTTCCCTTCCGGGTCCAGTTCGAAGAATTCCCGGTGCGCCCATACATCCGCGCTGTCATGCGCGACATAGATCGGCAGGTCGCCCATGATCCGAATACCACGCTCATGAGCGTAGTCCCGCAATTCGCGCCACTGCTCAAAGAAAGCGAATTGAATCAGCTTCTGCACTGCGATCGGTCCAGCCAAACGCTCGCGCCACCTCGCCAGCGCTTTGGCATCGCGATCTCGCGCGCCTGGGTCCCAGCGTGTCCACTCTGCGCCCTCGTGCTCGCGCTTGAGCGCCATGAACAGCGCATAGTCCTCCAACCATTGTTTGTTTGCCTCTTGAAAGCGAATAAAGCCGTTGGGATTTCCCGCAATCGACGCAAGCACCTTTGTTTTCCACGGCCCAAGCTGCTCGAAATCGACGTGGTCCTCGGCAAACGCCGGCGCATCCGCGATCGCGGACGACTCGAGCAAGCCTTGCTCCACCAGGCCATCCAAACTGATGAGCAACGGATTGCCGGCCCATGCCGAAAAGCACTGATAGGGCGACTCTCCAAAGCCCGTCGGCCCGAGCGGCAGCACCTGCCACAATTTCTGCCCGGCCTGGGCCAGAAAATCCACAAAGCGCCGCGCTTCCGCGCCCAGTTCGCCGATACCGTACCGTCCCGGCAGTGAAGTAGGATGCAGCAGAATGCCGCTCGACCGTGGAAATTGCATCTTATTCTTCTATAGATAACCGCTCGAGGTTATCTTTTTCTATAGACAATCGGGCGCGATGCCGATGTTTCCAGGGACGGACCTTGATCATCACACGCACACCTCTACGCATCTCCATCGGCGGCGGTGGAACCGATCTGCCCTCGTACTATCGACGCTTTGGCGGCTTCGTCATTTCAGCCGCCATCAACAAACACATTTACGTTGGCGTCAACGAGAACTTCAGCGGCGGGTATTTTCTGAAGTATTCGGCGCTCGAAAATGCGCCGACGCTGGATGAAATCCGGCATCCTTTGATTCGCGAAGCTCTGCGGATGCACAATGTTCCTCCCCCCATCGAAATCGTCAGTATGGCCGACGTTCCGGCCGGCACGGGCCTTGGGTCGTCGGGCGTGTTCACAGTCGGGTTGCTGCGCGCGCTCCATGCCTATCAGCGCAAGTATGTCGATCCGATGTTGGTCGCCGAAGAGGCGTGCAAAATCGAGATCGACATTCTGCGGGAGCCGGTCGGGAAGCAGGATCAATATATTGCCGCGTTCGGCGGCGTCGCGTGTTTCGAGTTCCACGAAGACGATCGGGTGGATGTCGCACCGCTTAAGATCAGCAACAGCACGCTTTACAACCTGGAAGACCGTTTGATGATGTTCTTTACGGGGTACTCCCGAAACGCCTCGGCTGTGCTCGAGGATCAAAAGGTTCGCTCCGAACTCGGCGACAGCGCCATGCTTGAGAGCCTGCACTACACCAAACAGCTGGGTCAGTGTATTAAGCTTGCGCTGGAGCAAGGAAACACGCGCCGCTTCGGCGAACTGATGCACGAACACTGGATGCATAAGAAAAGCCGCTCGCCCAACATGGCAAACGAAGGAATCAATCGCTGGTATGAGATCGGCCGCGAGAACGGCGCGGTAGGCGGCAAACTGGTGGGTGCGGGCGGTGGTGGATTCCTGCTGTTCTACGCCGACGATCGCGATGCTCTGCGACGCGCCATGGAAAAAGAAGGGTTGCGCGAGTTCCGTTTCAAGTTCGATCCCGAAGGATCCAAGCTCCTTGCGAGCGGTTAACAACACCATGCAATGTGTCATTCTCGCCGGAGGGCTCGGGACGCGCATGCGTCCGCTGACCTCCACTTGCCCCAAGACGCTGCTATCCGTACAGGGACGCCCGTTTGCGTGGCATCAACTGCATTGGCTCGCATCACAGGGCATTTCTGACGTGGTCTATTCAATCGGTCACCAGGGCGATCAGATCCGCCGGTATTGGGCGGAAGAGCCTTCACCCGTGCCCATCCGCTACGTCGATGAAGGCGAGCAACTCCGTGGCACCGCCGGAGCGTTGCGCCTGGCCCGCGAGCAAGGCGTCCTGGAAGATCGATTCTTCGTGATTTACGGCGATTCGTTTCTGCCGGTCGAATTCGCCCCCATCTGGCGCGCCTTCGAGTTGAGCGATAAGCCCGCGCTGATGACGGTCCTGCGTAACGAAGGCCGCTGGGATCGCAGCAATGTGATCTACCATACGGGCCGCGTAGTCCTCTATGACAAATCAGCTACTCCGGGAATGGAGTACATTGACTACGGTCTTTCCTGCCTGCAGCTCAAACTGCTCGAAAAACTCACCCAAACCGATCTCGGCGCCGTTTTCCACTACTTGAGTCTTCAGGGTCGCCTCGCCGGCTTTGAAGTCCACGAGCGATTCTACGAAATCGGCTCGCCCGCCGGCCTGCGCGACTTCGAGCGGTACCTTGCCAGCCAACCCCACGCCACTTGCGAAACGTCCTAATTATCGCGATAGTCGTTACTGATGCCCGATGCCGCCGAGCCCCTGGAGCGGATCCAATGCCAGTGGTGCCAGAGCCAGAACGATAAAACCGCGCTCACCTGCCGCGCTTGCGGAGCGCCGCTCGACATTCGCAACCTGGTAAGCGAGTCCGGCTGGCGCGAAGCGCCGCGCCTCCGCGACATGACCGAATTTCAGTTCAGCTCGAGCACCTGCCAGGTGGAAGGGGAAATCGTGCCCGTCGCCGAAATCCATCTCGGCGCGAATGACTCGGTCTTCTTCGAGCACCACATCATGCTCTGGAAGGACGACAACGTGCCGCTGAGTGTCCTCCAATTGCCCGGCGGTCTCAAGCGCGCGTTCGCTGGGATGCCCTTCATCATCAGCGTGGCCACTGGGCCGGGCCGTATCGCGTTCTCGCGCGATGCCACGGGCGAGCTGGTAGTGCTCCCGCTCCATCCCGGCATGGAGATCGACGTTCGCGAGCACGCATTCGTCCTGGCCTCACACCAAATCGACTATTCGTTTGTGCGCGTCAAGGGCTTGGCAAATATTCTGTTCGGCGGCCAGGGGATGTTCATGGATCGCTTCGTCACCACCAGCAGCCCAGGACTGGTCCTACTACACGGGTACGGCAACGTTTTCGAGCGGCGCCTCAAGGTGGGCGAAAGCATCATGGTGGAACCGGGGGCGTTTCTCTACAAGGATTCTTCCGTCAACATGGATGTCGAGTTCCAGCGCCTCGGCACGGGATTTTTCGGCGGCACCAACATGAGCCTGGCGCGCATGACAGGACCCGGCCGCATCGGCATTCAATCCATGTACGTGCATCACCATACCGAGTAGCCGATCATGTTCTGCACCAATTGCGGCAGCCCTGTCCAGGATACGGCGAACTTCTGCACCGCGTGCGGTAGCGCAATCCGCAGCGACCCCGCGCCCTCGCCGGTTCCACCGGCGGAACCAATTCAACGTTCTCAACCAATTCAGCCGCCGCCTCGCCCTGTGGAACAGCCCGCAACCTTAACCGCCGGTCCAGCAGTTTGTCCCTGGTGCGGCGCCGAAATCTCCGCGGCTCAAACCAGCTGCCCGCGCTGCGGGGCTACAGTAAGAGCGCCGCAGGTCCGCAGCGAATCAGGGTGGCGCGAGCTCCCCGGCCGCAAGGACATGGCCAAGCTTCAATTTGGCGACTCGTTCTGCCAAATCGACGGCGCTTACGTTCCGGTCGCCGATGTAAACCTCGCAGGCGCCGACAGCATCTATTTCACGCATCACGTGCTGCTGTGGAAAGACCCGCAGGTGAACATGACCACCATGTCGCTCGCCTCCGGATGGAAGCGGCTGTTCGCCGGTTTGCCGCTGATCATGATGCAGGCGCACGGACCCGGCCATATCGCTTTTTCACGCGATGCGCCGGGAGAAATGATCGCCCTCCCGCTGCAGCCGGGCGAGGAAGTAGACGTCCGTGAACACCTGTTCATGCTGGCCACCAGCAACGTCGCCTACGATTGGTTTTCCACCAACATCTGGTACAGCACGAAATCCGGCGACGACCAGGAGACGCACTATCCGGTCGGCATGTTCATGGACCGCTTCTCCGCCCCGCAAGCTCCCGGCCTGCTGCTCTTGCACGCAGCCGGCAACGTCTTTGTCCGCGATCTCGCGCCCGGCCAAACCATCCTGGTGAAACCGACCGCCCTGATTTTTAAGGATCCGTCGGTGCAAATGCAATTGCATTTCGAACATCCTCGCACCGGCTTCAGTTTAGGCTGGGGCAATTGGACGAACCGCTATTATTGGCTGCGACTCTGGGGACCAGGGCGTATCGCGGTCCAATCGGTGTTCGATCGCATGGAAGGCGAGAGCCGTTATCTCTCCAACTGCTCGCCCGCTACCGAACAGCGGTGGTAAGGTGCCCCATGGTCGATCCCGCCAAGCTCCGGGCCTGGTATGCACATCGCCAGGGACTCGACGGCACGCTCGACAATAAATCTGCCGCTGAAGTCTTAGCAGGCGCCGGATGGGCTCGCTCCGTGGGCGGCGTCTCACCATATCTCGCGCTCTTCGCTCGCGCCGGAATTAGCCGCGAACAGGCAGATACTGCGGCGAGGGATCTCGAGATCCACGAACTCCCCAGTGCCCGTGGCTGCACCTACGTCCTTCCTGCCGCGGACTTCCCGCTAGGCCTCGCTTCCGGTCGCCCTTTTCAAGGCGAGATGAAGATTGCGATGAAACTGGGCGTCACCGAAAAGGAAATCAACAAACTCTGCGATTCCATCCTGGCGGCGCTGAACAAAGGCCCGCTCGATCCCGATGGTCTCCGTAAAGCCTGCGGCAAAGCCGTGCGAAATCTCGGCGAACAGGGCAAGAAGAAAGGGCTATCCACCACTCTGCCGGTGGCGCTCGAAAGACTTCAAACTTCGGGCCACATCCGCCGTGTCCCCACTAACGGAAGGCTCGATCAGCAGCGCTATCTGTATGCCTTATGGAAGCCGAATCCGCTGACCGGCTTCGAGCTCTCGCCTGAACAAGTCCAAACCGAGCTGGCGCGCGCCTACTTTTCGTGGATCGGGCCGGCACTCTGGCCCAATTTCAAACCTTCTCAGGGCTGGGTCTGAGAGCGGCGCAGGCCGCCATCCAGCCGCTGAAGCTCCTCCCTGTCGAGGTCGCTCCCGGCGACAACCGTCTCCTACTGCCCCAATATCGTGATGAATTTGAGGCGTTTCGAATCCCAAAAGAGCCAAAATATGCACTTCTGGGTAGTATAGATCCGCTCTTCCTCGGGGGTTACAAAGATTTCTCCGACACCGAGCTGGAGAATCACGCGATCCTCGACCGTGGACGGCTGATCGGGCTCTGGGATTACGATCCCGCCACAGAATCAATCGTTTGGACGTCCTTCGTCCACAGGGACAGGGCGCTCCAGGAAGCAGTCACGCGCACCGAAGAATTTGTCCGCCACCAGCTCGGCGACGCCCGATCCTTCGGCCTGGACAGCCCCAAGACCCGCGCGCCTCGCATCGCGGCCCTGCGTAAAGCCGCAGCAGGCGCTTGACCAAAACTGTAAACCCTTTTACAATCAAATCAGTACGGTGGTGGCGAAGCCGGAGTGGCTTCGTTTTTACGAAATGACCAATCGCGAACAGGACGTGCTGCATTCCATCGTCGAGTCTTACATTCAGACCGGCGAACCTGTCGCCTCGCGTACGATTGCAAAGAGCCGCCGCGATAACCTGAGTCCTGCCACCATTCGCAACGTGATGGCGGATTTGTATGAGAATGGCTACCTTTCTCAGCCACATACCTCAGCGGGACGTATTCCAACAGAGAAGGCTTTCCGTAGCTATGTGCAGTCGCTCGCCCGCGGACGAGTGCTTGTCACCGAGTTACAGCGCATGCAAGCGGAACTGAGCCAGCTTACGACCATGGAAGCGCGGGTCGAGCGCTCCTCTCACCTTCTGACGGAGATGACCCAGAGCGTCGGGATTACCGCCGCGATTCCGGCCTCCAGCCAGACCCTCGATCAGATCGAATTGGTTTCGCTGCCGGACCGCCGCGTGCTAATGATCGTAGTCACGCGCGATCGCATGGTGCGCGATCGTGTGGTCGCGATGGAAGAAAGTATCTCCCAGGACGAACTGGCGTCCATCCGCAACTACATCAACCGCAACTTCAGCGGTTGGATCCTGTCGGAAATCCACGCGGAACTCGAACGCCGCCTGGAACAGCAGAGCGCGGCCTATGATGCCATTCTCAAACGTCTGAACGAGCTTTACGCGAAGGGCCTGCTTAACATCCAATCGGCGCCCGAAATCCATTTGGAGGGCGCCAGCAATCTGGTGGGCTTGGATCTGCACCTGACCCGCGAGAAACTGCGCGAGCTGTTCCACACTCTCGAAGAGAAGAAGCGCATTCTGCAATTGCTGGAGCGTTTTTTAGAGCAGCCTGAGGGAGAGTTGGCTGTCCAAGTGGGTCTCGGCGAGGTGCATCCCAGCATGCGCGAGCTTTCCCTCATCGGAGTGTCTATCTCGCTGGCCGGCGGCCTATCCGCCAAAATCGCCGTGCTCGGGCCGATGAGAATGAATTACGCCAAGGCCATGTCCGCCGTCCATCACGTTGGCCGGGCGTTCGGAAGTTTGACGGTCTGAAAGTTCCACATTCACTGAAATAAGCTGGAAGTGAAATAGACTAGAAGTATGGACAGGAAAGAACCGACACTCGAGAACGGTGAGAACTCGCCTGTCGAGGGCGTAAACGGGCCTGCGGACCCGGCCGCGGGCACTTCCACCCCGCAGTCGATCGAGGCGGTCACTGCCGAACGCGACCGCTTGATTGAAGAGAATCACGAGTTGCTGGATCGCCTGCTGCGCCGCCAGGCGGAATTCGACAATTTCCGCCGCCGTGCCGAGCGGGAGAAGTCGGACGTTCTCGAGTTTGCCCACTCCGACAGCGTGCGCGCTATTCTGCCCATTCTGGATGATTTCGAGCGGGCGCTGAAAACCCAAACCGCGGACAAGGTCTACGCGCGCGGTATGGAAATGATTTACCAGCGGCTGGGCGACGCACTAAAGAAGTTAGGATTAGAGACGATTACCACGAAAGGGCAGAAGTTCGATCCACACATTCACCACGCCGTGGATATGGTGGAAACAGCCGATGTCGAAGAGCAAACCATTTTAGACGAGTACCAGCCGGGATACAATTTTCGGGGTCGTCTTTTGCGGCCGGCCATGGTCAAGGTAGCGGTGCATAAAAAATGAACGCGACCAAGCGCGACTACTACGAGGTCCTGAGTGTCAGCCGCGATTGTGACGACGCGAGCCTTAAGGGTGCATACCGCAAACTGGCGCTGAAATACCATCCGGACCGCAATCCCAATGACAGCGATGCCGAGGAAAAGTTCAAGGAGGCGGCCGAAGCGTATAGTATTCTGAGCGATCCCCAGAAACGCGCCGCCTATGATCGTTACGGACACGCCGGCCTCCAGGGCATGGGCGCCCAGGGCTTCGATCCCTCCACGTTCACCGATTTCAGCGACATTCTGGGCGACCTGTTCGGCTTCGGCGATCTGTTCGGCGGCCGGCGTCCCGGCGCGCGAAACCGCGCGCAACGCGGCGAAGATCTGCGCTATGACCTGGAGATGTCGCTCGAAGAGGCCATTCGCGGAATGAGTGTAGAAATTCAGGTCCCGCGCATGGACCTCTGCTCCCGCTGCCATGGCAGCGGTGCCGAGCAAGTGGACGGACTGGTGTCCTGCCCCATGTGCCACGGTCGCGGCGAAGTGGTCTACCAGCAGAGCTTCTTGCAGATTCGCCGCACTTGCTCGCAATGCGGCGGCCGTGGTCAGATCGTGCGCCGGCCCTGCACGCAATGCCGCGGCGAACGCCACGTTCGAACGGAACGCAAGCTCAAAGTCACCATTCCTGCGGGCGTCGATACGGGCACTCATCTCAAATTGGCCAACGAAGGACAGACGGGCTTCAACGGCGGTCCGCCTGGAGACCTGTACGTCGTCATCAAGGTCAAGGAACATCCCATCTTCGAGCGCCAGGGCGATGACCTGCTGTGCACCGTTCCTATTAACATCGCGCAGGCCGCGCTCGGAACACAGATTAATCTTCTTACGTTCGATGGCCTGGAGCAGGTCAAGATTCCCGAAGGCGTCCAGAGCGGATCGCGCATCCGATTGAAGAATCTGGGAGTGCCGCGCCTGCAAGGCAGTGGACGCGGCGACTTGTTCGTTCAAGTGGACGTTAAGGTCCCAAGCAAGCTATCGCGCGAGCAGCGCAAACTGTTCGAGCAGCTTCGCGATGTATTGCCGGAAGAGAACGAGCCGCACGAGAAGGGCCTGCTCGAAAAAGTAAAAGACTATTTCGCTTGAAGAGGCGCTTGCGCGCGATCCGGAACATTGCGCCGCCCCGTGCGGTCCAGCCAGGTCGAGAACATTCGCGCAAAATTCTGCACCTGCGGCGAAGTCCATAATTCGTCCACCGTGCACAGCATCTTGCGGCGCCAGTTTGGATACTCGCCAGTGGTCCCCGGAAGATTCTGCTGCTCCGCCTGCTTGAGCAGGTCTTCCTGGTTCAACACCATGAGCTTGGACGGCGTGGACGTCAGGAACCCGACGATGGCGTTATGCAACTCGCCGGTGAGCTCGGGAACGTGCGCCTGATCGCGCGGGAACCATTCCGGCAGCAATCGCAGGCCCAGGAGAAGATCGAGCAGTTTCTGCTTTTCTCTGCCGCGCTCCGCACGCATCCGCTGATAAGCGCTGTCGTCGGTCAACACGCCTGCCTCGCGCCGCGCTTCAATATCGCGTCCTTGCCAAAAACCAGCCAATGTAGGCAGATCGTGCGTGGTCGCTGAAACCAGGGCGTCGCGCGGATATTCCTGCGGTGGCCGAAACCGGCTATTCTGGTCTTGCTCAAAATACAACAGCCGGTAACTCAGGATTCCGAAGCGCTGGAGTACCTGGCGCACCTCATCCGGAACAGTTCCCAAATCTTCGCCGATCACGATTACCCGGTTGCGCACGCTTTCCAGCGCCAGTATGGAAAGCAAAGCCTCGAAGCGGTCCCGTACGTAAGTTCCTTGGGTGGCTTCCATCTCGTCGGGAATCCAGTACAGGCGGAAGAAGCGCATCACGTGATCGATTCGGAGCGCTCCGCCGTGCCGGCAGTTTTTGCGGATCGATTCGGCGAACAGCCGGTAGCCGTTTTCTTCGTGGCGATCGGAATTCGGCGGCGGGAAGCCCCAATCCTGGCCTTTCGGGGAAAAGCCGTCCGGTGGCGCTCCCACGCGGCAACCGGAAACGAAGAACTTGCGGTGCGCCCAGAGGTCGGATCCGAACCGGTCGGTCGCGAGCGCCAGGTCGTGATAAAGTCCGATGCTTAGCCCTCGTTCCAGCGCATGGCGCTGCGCCGAGGTGAACTGGAGGTCGAGCTGCCACTGGATGTACTTGTGGAACAAAACGCTGCGCCAGTGTCTTCGGGAAAATGCTTGCGTGGCCTCCGAATCGGGATCCTGATATTCAACCGGCCAGCTTCTCCAATTCCACACGTCCGGGCAGCGCTTATGGATTGCTTGACCCAGCGCCGAATGAACCGCGAACCGATCCAGCAGCTGCCCTTCTCGTTCGATGTAATTCTGAAGCTCGGCCGCGCGCGCCGTTCCCGCACGCCATTCCTTCAGAAATGCGATGAACAGCAGCCGCAGGAAGCGCAGCTTGAGAGCGTAGACGCGCTCGTATTCCACCAGTTCCGAATTCCGCAGTTGCGTAATCTCAGCCTGTACGGCTTCGGTCCGGAATAGTGCCTGCGCGCGGGGCGACGACGCGAAGTCCGGGACCGCTTCGATGTCCAGATAAATCGGATTGCGGTAGAAGATGGAGTCCGGAAGATACGGACTGGTATTGTAGGGCTGGCGATTCGCAATTGCGTGCAACGGATTGAGCGCGATAAAGCTGGCGCCGGTGCGCTCGCTTACCCAATCGATAAGGACTTCGAGATCGGTGTTGTCGCCGCAGCCCCAGTTTCGGAGGCTTCGTAATCCGTATAGGCTAATCGCCAAGCCCGCCGCCTTTCCGTTCTGGAGCCATTCCGGCTCCCAGCACCGGCTGGGACAGACGATCAGGCGCGAGGCTTCTGTTGTTTCGCCGCCTATACGCAATGTGATACGGTGATAACCCAGAGGCAGATCGTCTGGAAGGCGCAAGCGTTTGCTCACCAGCTGCTGGCCTTCCACTTCGGCACTCTCGGTTTCGGGCATTTCGCTGAGCACGATCTCCAGAGTACGATTCGATCCGTCCTCGAAATCGATCTGCAGGTTCGCCAGCGCGGTCGATTTGCTTGCAGGAATCGAAATCGGTACCTCGTTCGGGCCGCCCGCGACCAGAAAAACCGTGGGGGCCAGCGGCGAACGCCAGCGGCGTTGTTTGCGTTGCCGGACTGCGGTCTCTAAAGAAGCTGGAGAGCCTACGTTCACGCCCATGGAGCGCAGGATGGACGCCTCTAGTTCCGGCGAGGCATGATGCTGTTTGCCCCAAATGTCCCAGTAATCGGTTTCGATTCCCCAGGCGCGCGCCGCCTGCTCGATTTCGATGGGATCGGGCACGCCGGAGTTCTCGGCGCCAAGGTCCTTTTGGTCCAGCATGTGATAATAGGATCGTGGATCGTGAGCCCAAGTTTCAACCTAGCCTTCCGAGCGAGCTTTTTGCCCGAATAGACAACGAAGACGCTGCGGCTGTTCCCGAGGGTATCGTCACCACCACCATCGATAAGGCGATCAATTGGGGCCGCAAAAATTCCATTTGGCCGATGTCTTTTGGACTCGCCTGCTGCGCCATCGAAATGATGTCGATGATCGGCTCTCGCTTCGACATTTCCCGTTTCGGCGCTGAAGTAATGCGCGGCTCGCCCCGGCAATCGGATCTGATGATCATCGCTGGCCGGGTTTCGAACAAAATGGCGCCTGTGATCCGGCGGCTGTACGAGCAGATGCCCGAACCCAAATGGGTGATCTCGATGGGGGCCTGCGCGACTTCGACAGGCGTTTTCAGCAACTACGCTCTAATCCCCGTAAACCAGGTTATTCCCGTGGATGTATACGTCCCGGGATGCCCGCCCCGCCCGGAGCAATTGATCTACTCCATCATGTTGCTACAAAAGAAGATTGAGGCTGACAAGGGAAGCACGCTCAAAGTTCTGAACTTGGCGTAACACCTGCGTTTTTCTTCTCCTTTTCCTTCCATTCAGACCCGGCCAAAGTTTGCCGATGAGCATCAACGGACAGTTCTGGAAGTGGAAAGGTCAGGGATGGACATCACTTCGCTCCAACTCGAGGCCGCGGCGGCGTCGGCGCCATCACCGCGAGTTTCAGCCCAGGAGGCTGCCGAGCGTCGCCAGTTGCTGCAAGCTGCTAGGTCGGTAAACGACAGCGGGATTTTGGGCCAAAACCAAATCCAGTTCTTTATGGACCGGCTGACACATCGGGCCGTGATTCGGCTGGTGGATCGAAACACACATCAGGTGATCTCGCAGATACCGCCGGAATACCTGCTGCGATTGGCGCAGGATCTGGGAAGTTCCGCAAAAGTAATGGCCGTGGACGACGATACGTAAGTTGATGCGCAACCACGGATATCAAACTTACTTGGATCAGGAAGTACTGGCCGCTTCGCCTTTGAAGCTGATCCAGCTGTCCTACGGCGCGGCGATTGAATCTGTACGAGCGGCGCAGCGCTTCGTTTGCCAGCGCGATATTCGCGCCCGCGTACGAGCCATCAACAAAGCTATCGGAATTCTGACCGAGTTATCGCGCTCGCTCAAGTACGAAGCCAGTCCTAGCCTCAGCCAAAAGCTCGCGGGTCTTTATGACTACATCGTTCGCCGTCTGATTGAGGCCAACCTCCAACAAAGCGAAAAGCCGCTGGCTGAAGCCGAAGCTCTGCTCTGCACTCTCGCCGAAGCATGGAAGGCCTGCGCGCCGCCGCCGCTGGAGCGCGGTGGCGTTCCCACGGACTCTTTCCTCTCGGCGGAAGGCCACGTCGCTGACGTCACTCTTCGCGACGCATACGTTTTGCAAGACGCGTCCGCTACACAAGACACACGCCTTATTCAAGACTCCTGCGTCATGCCAGGCGTGCCGATTGCCGCGGGCTAGCTGCGCGTTTCCAGGTGCGCCTCAATCAAGGAATGCGCGACGCTCTGGGCCGAAACTTCATAGGTCCCCGATTCCACCTGAAGCCGAAGCTGTTCGATACGCGCCGGATCCGGCGCTGCAAGCGAGTGCGCTAGGTTGGATACCTCGGCTTGGTCCGGGCCTTGCGAAGTATCGACGGCGCGTTTTCCGGAGCTCTGCACAGCATCGGCCGTCCCGGTCTTGTCACTGGCCTGCGTCCCCGACGTGCCGGGAGAGAGTGGCGCGCGATTGAGATCATCGATTCGCATGATTTGTAAGCCCCGCAATCACCATTTTAGCGATTCCTAGTCCGCCGCCGGCGGCCAAGGCTTGCGCCATCTGCTGTTCTCCTAGTTCCACCACGGTGGAATTTGTCTCATCCTGTTCGTCACCATCGCCCGTTACCCCCCCGCCGGACTCGCGCGCCGATTTCAGCATCTGAGCAATCAGTAACGCTTCGAAATCTGTGGCAAGCTTACGGATTTTTTCGGGCGTGGCGCTCCCGGAAGTGCCTGGCGCGTCCGCCGCGGCCGTCGAAACAAATCGAATTGGCATCGGTTAGCGCACCTCTACATCGGCGTCCAGCGCGCCGGCGGCTTTTAGATTCTGCAGGATTGCGATGATGTCGCGCGGCGTTGAGCCGATCGCGGTGAGAGCTCGCACCAGTTCCTCCACACTCGCGCCTTGCTGGAGCAGAATGTTTTTCGATTTTTCTTCTTTGGCTGTGACATTCGTTTCCGGAGTTACGGTTGTCTGGCCGCCTGAAAGTGGCGGCGGTTGGGAAATATTGAAGTTGGTTTGAATCTCGATGGTCAATGCTCCGTGCAGAATCGCGACCGGGGCAATCCTCACCTCTTTCCCCAGCACGATCGTTCCCGTGCGTTCATCAATGATAATCCGGGCGGCACGGTCGGCTTCCACCGCCAGATTCTCTAATTCACCCACAAACTCTACCGACCTCCCGCTGTACTCCGCAGGGGCGTCCACGGAGATGAGAGCCGAATTTTCCGCTCGCGCCGGATGAAACGTCTGCGTCCCGAACTTCTCATTAATGACTGCCATCACGCGCGCTGCCGTGCTAAAGTCTGCCTGGCGGAGTTGCAATCGAATATGCCCCTGGGGCGCAACGGAAGGCGGCAGTCTTTCGACAATGGCGCCGTTGGGGATCCGTCCGGCCGTGGGATGATTCAGCCCTCGCGTATTGCCGCC